>Ga0105053_10006477_pt1 | contig 16117 bp, 13 predicted proteins | sample BON01_FD_78093 | JGI IMG/M metagenome (GOLD analysis project Ga0105053, IMG submission 78093) | Freshwater microbial communities from Lake Bonney liftoff mats and glacier meltwater in Antarctica - BON-01 | ecosystem: Environmental > Aquatic > Freshwater > Ice > Glacier meltwater | place: Lake...
CAAGGCCTCTATCAAAATATCAGCTTATCCTCCTCTTCGCTTCACACCACACATTGCATAGGCGGGTTTCCTCAATACTCCCAGCGACCAAGCTAGTGCTCCTGGTGCGGGACCCCGTCGATCGCTACGAGTCCGCGCGGAAAATGTACCTGTGCTTCAAAAAGGAGGTACAGGAGAGGGGGGAGCAGTTCCACGAGGAGCACAACATGGCCGCCTACCTGGCCGCAGCAGCCGGCGGCAAAAAGGCCTCCTTCATGCCCCTTCAACGCGGCCTGTACATGGTGAGTGAAGCCGAGCAGAAGCAGGTCAATTGCCTCTTCTCCTCTTTATTGCTCCTTCTTGGCTCAATCTCTGATCCTTTCCACCCCCTTCTTACCTGCACATCTCCAGGCGAACCTCCGACGCTGGCTCTTGCATTTCCGAAAAGAGCAAATACTGCTGCTGGACAGCCATGACCTCTTCCAGGCGTCCACCCAGACGCTGCACCGGGTCCTTGACTTCGTGGGCTTGCCGGCCTTCACTCCCGATGTGGACAGGGCGCTGGCAAAAGGACAGAACAAGGGGGCGGATTGCGGCAACCACGAGGATCACTACGCTCTGGCCCAGGTGAGTGTATCTTGTGTGTGTGGCGGTGGATTTTTGAAGGGGCGAAGGAGGCTTTGCTAAATGTTATCGCTTTTCCCGACCAGTCTTTGAGATGCCGTCTTTTAATCGATTGCAGTCTATCCTACTCCAAAGCTGTATTGCACGATTTGCTGGCATACCATAAATATGATTCGCTCACCATTCTTACCCTGAATTCATTCCTACCCTTTTATCACAGGACGACCGCGAGGCCCTGGCTGCGTTCTACCACCAGCCAACGCAGGAGCTAGAGCAGTTTCTGGGAAGGCAACTGCCATGGGAAAAGCACATTTATAAGAGTACCAAAAGCAAGTAGCCCAAGCAAGATGTGATCGCGGTCTCTTTGTGCTCTGTACATGTTTCTTTCTTTATTTGGGCCTTCTTGATCATGCTTTGGTGCTACCCGCGCCCTCCTTTCCCTCTGTCGCCGCCTTTTCTTTTTGCAACGCCAGCATCGTTTCCAAGAAGCTCCCGTCGTTCTTAAGTTGCACCACGGGCATCGCCAGGGGGCCATCGACCGCCTCTCCCTTCCTCTTCTTGCTCGCGCCGCCGTCTCGCTCCTTCTCCTCGTCCTCGCTCTCGTCCTCGTCGCTGCTCTTGTCTTGCTCTTGGGCCTGTCCCTGCGACGGCTGCTTCTTCCTCTTCTTCTTGGCCTGCTTTCTACGGCGGCGCTTCTCAGCCAGCTTCCGCGTTCGCTCCTCGCTCTGAATCCGCTTCTTCTCCACCGACCGCTCAAACGCTTCCTGCTCCTGCTCCTCGGTCTCCTTCCTATCTAGGTCGTCCAATCGGTTCATTTCCGTACGTCGGTGGGCTCGGTAGATGTGGAAGCTGCTGCTGCTCGCCCCTGCCGTACTGCCCGTCACATTCTCGAGCTTCTCGGTCTGTGGAGAGAGGGGTGAAGTGAGGGAGGGGCATGAGAGGGTGGGATGAGGGGTTGTGCGTGGGAGGGGGTCAGACAAGGTGAAATGGAGGAGGAACAAGACGAAGGAGCGCCACACTCAGGCAGGGGCACAGAGCTTAGACAGCAGCTCTACGAGGCGCCCCCAAGAAGTGGAAAGGTGGTTCGTGATGGGGTGGTGGTGTGGGTTGGGATAGGTAGACCGGGAGCGAGGAGCACCGAGACACGCCCACTGTCTTGCCGCCTTTCTTACCTTGCTGCGCTGGGCCTTGCCCTCGCCGCCTCCGCCGCCCTCATAGGCCACGCTGGCCACCTTGGGATTGTTGTCCCCATACGCCTGCACGCTGGTGTAGCGCCCCATGCTCCTGCTACTGTGGTGAAGAGGTGAGGCTTCTGATGATGACGATTGTTGCTGCTGCCTGTGCGTGGGGAAGGGTGAAAGGAGATAAGTGTCTTTGTGAAAGCGCCCGCCGCCCCGGTACTCTATCTATCACCAGCTCCTCCTTGTGCTGGGCAAGAGTGCGCTGGCGTCTTTGTGGTGCCTGTGGTGTGAGCCGTAGGGTTTGCGTGCGGGATGATGAGGCACCCTCCCCTCGCCGAAGAACAGCAACGTCCTCGCATGATGCAGCACAACACACTCGCAAGCATCTCATACACGCGCCACCCCATGCCCACATTCCTCGCAACACACGCTACAGGACAGTCGCCGCGTCCGTGTTGGTCCCCCAGGCCTAGCAGAAGAAGCCGCAAGACCGGCCGGCCACTCCACCCCTTCGCCTCCCCATCATCATCCCCTCTTCCCGCTCCTCTACTCTACTGCCACTGGACGCCCTCCAACCCGCTTGAGCTATGGCAGATTTGGCCAGCAGCATCATGAACATGAGCAGCAGGTAAGCACATTGCCAGGGGGCGAGGTGCGCACTTCTAATCCCTCCTGTCATCGTCAAGAAGCGGGAACTTCGTCTTCGTCTTCCACTCCCTTCCATGTCTGTCCTATGCCGCTCTTGCCCGACCAGACGAAGGATAGAGAGAGAGATGGGGAATGGACATTTGTTGCTTGGTATTATTTTTGTAGAAATATATGGAAGCACCCGCATCTAATGTGATGCCCCGCCCGGCACTCCTCTGTGCCGACTTCGGCGGCAATTCAATCGACACTGCCCTGGCTGCGTGACACCTAGCTCTCGGCCTCTCCTTTGAAAGAGCTTGCACCTCTCTTAATTGTTAGGCCACCCGCCTTTCTTATTCTTCCGTTCCCGCACCCCCCGCTCCCATCACAAGCAAACCCACTCACCTTTCCCCCCCTCTCGCCCACCCCACAGTATGCGCGGGGACTTCTTCGAGTTGGTCAAGGCGATCGGGGAGTGCCGGTCCAAGCAAGAAGAGGACCGGATCATCCTGGACGAGATCGCGGTGCTGAAGTCGAAGATGGGCATGCAGGCCACATTCAGCAAGAAGATGAAGGAGTACCTGGTGCGGCTCATCTACTGCGAGATGCTGGGCCACGACGCCTCCTTCGGCTACATCAAGGCCGTGGAGCTCAGCGCCTCTAGCAACCTCCTGCAGAAGCGCGTGGGCTACCTGACGGCCAGCCTGTGCCTGGCGCCCGAGCACGAGTTCCGCTTCATGCTGGTGAACCAATTCACGCGGGACATGGCCTCCATCAACTACCTGGAGGTCTGTGCCGCCCTCAACGCCGTCTGCCGCCTGGCCACGGTCGACACCATCCCCGCCCTCCTCCCCGAGGTCACCAACAAGCTCCGGCACGAGCAGGAGGCCGTGCGCAAGAAAGCAGTCATGGCCCTCCAGAAATTCCACAGCCTGCAACCCAACTCCATCGCCCACCTGGACGACCGCATCCGCCGCGCCCTCTGCGACAAGGACCCCTCCGTCATGGCCGCCGTGCTCTGCCTCCTCCTCGACCTCATCCGGGCCTCCTCCGCGCCCTACCGGGACCTGGTACCGAGCTTTGTGAGCATTTTGAAGCAAATTGTGGACCACCGGCTGCCGCGCGACTACGACTACCACCGCGTGCCTGCCCCTTGGGTCCAGCTGCATTTGCTCCGCATCCTGGCCTTGCTGGGGGCCTCGGACCAGCGCAGCAGCGAGGGCATGTACGAGGTGCTGGTGGACGTGATGCGGCGCGCGGACACGGGCATCAACGTGGGCTACGCCATCGTCTACGAGTGCGTGCGGACCGTGACCAGCATCTACCCCAACACGGTGCTCCTGGACGCGGCGGCCGGGAGCATCGCGCGCTTCATCGGCTCCGACAACCACAACCTCAAGTACCTGGGCGTGAAGGGACTGGCGGCCATCGTCAAGGACCACCCCCGCTATGCCGCGCAGCACCAGCTGGCCGTCATCGACTGCCTGGAGGACCCGGACGAGACCCTCAAGCGCAAGACGCTGGACCTGCTGCACCGCATGACCAACCCCGTCAACGTCGAGTTCATCACGGCCAAGCTCCTCGAGTTTTTGGAGAAGGCCACCGATCCCTTCCTCCGCTCTGACCTTGTGCACCGCATCTCCCACTCTGCCGAGCGCTACGCCCCCTCCACCTCCTGGTACATACAGACCATGACACGGGTAAGTGCTTGCTTTGGGGGGGCAGAACGGGATTGTGTGATGTGACGTGCATTACAGATGTATATTGCTTTGTCTTTTCTTTCCCCCCCTTGTGATAGCTAACGCTTGCTCCTTCTTTCCACCCATACATTCTTTCTCTCTTCCTTCCAGATATTCCTGCTGGCCGGCGACTTGGTCAAGCCCGAGGCAGCCCACACCTTGATGCAGCTCATCGCCGAGGGCACGGGGGAGGACGACGAGGCCGACGAGCAACTCCGCAAAGACGCCGTGGGGAACTACGTCTCCTTGCTGCTGGACGACACCTCCATTGCCACAGGTGGCGGCGCTCTGCTACCCGACATTCTGGTTCAGACCATGTCCTGGACCCTGGGCGAGTACGGCTACCTCTCCGAGCGCCTCCCCCAAACCGAGCTCATGACCCGCCTGGCCGCCGATATCGCCCACCGGCCATTCCACGACCCCTGCACCCGAGGCTTTGTGGTGGCGAGCGTCGTCAAGCTCGTAGCGCAGACAGGCACCTGCCCCGCAGCCGTCTCCTCCCTGCTCGCGCTCTACGGCCAGTCCCGGAATTTGGACTTGCAGCAGCGTTGCCTCGAGTTCTCGGCCCTCCTTCAAACGCCGGATGTGATGGTGAATGTGCTGCCCATGGATGCCAGCTGCGAGGACCTGGGGATGGACGAGAGCCTTTCCTTCTTGGATTCCTACGTCGAGGCCGCCGTCGCTCGGGGTGCGCCTCGCTATTGCCCTCCCCCCGAGCACGCAGAGGTCCTGGCCCTGGCGGAGGGACGCGAGGTGAAAGAGCCAGGCCTGAAGCTGACGCCGTACGCAAAGCCCGAGAAACCCTCACCAGCCACTTCCATGCCAGGCGGCGCCGGGAGTGGCAACCTGCTGGCTGGCCTTTCTCTCAACCCTAGCTCGTCCTCGTCTGGAGGAGGAGGAGGTGTAGGGCTCCAGAAGCCCGCTGCTGGGCCAGGGCCAGGACCAAGACAAGGGCTGCGGCCAGTAGCACAAGTTTGGAGTCGGCAAGGGGCCGTAGTGGGACCGAAAGGCCCGGCGGCCTTGAGCGGCACTTCCCCGGGAATGGCGCCCTCGCCTATTGCACAAATGCCAGTGCCCTCACATACGTCACACGAAGCGACTGAAGGCCCGTCGGAGAGTAGAAGGTCCAATGGTAGTGGCAGCCGACAGGAAGCTGCTGCTCCACGTGAGCTCACGGAGAAAGAGAAGATGGCTCAAGCGCTCTTTGGTGGCCTGGGGACCTCCTCTTCCACAGGCGCCGGGCGGGCACCCTGGGGCGTCGGTGGGTCTGGAGGTGGAGGCGGCGCTGCCAAGACAACGGCGGCGTCAAGAACTGCTAGACAAGGAGGGCAGCAGCAGCAGCCACCTGCCGCTTCTACCGGTGGGGGCGTTGACTTGTTGGACATGGATGGTACGGGGGGCAACGGCACTACAAGAGGCTCTCACACATCACCGCCCGCCCCTTCTGTGTCCTCTTCTCCCCTTGTAACAACAAAACCCAGCGCAGCCGCCACGCCTTCGTTGCTAGATTTTGGCGACGAGGAGATCGTGTCGAGACCCACACCAACACCTGCCTCGGCGCCCACTACCAGCTTCCCCACCTTGGCCTCCTCCGCATCCTCCACTCCTGCCCCAGTAGACCCTTTCGCTGCCTTGTCCGGTGTCACGCCGCAAAGCCCTCAGCTCAGCCTACCGGGCGGGGCGCGCTTCTCGCATGATGGGCGCGGGCTGCAACCTCTTGCCATCAACACACAAGATTTTGGCGCCCGCTGGACGCAGATGCGCTTCCAAGCACCGGCGCAGGGCACTCAAACCCCTATCCGAACCCTGGAGGCGCTGGCGGCGGCCTTGCAACAGGAGGTGGGCCTGCATGTGGTTGAGTCCATCCCTCGGACGGCCGAGGTCATTGCCGCGGGCCGCCTGGGCCCGGACGGAGGAGCCATCGTTCTAGTCCATGCGAAGCTGCACGCTCAAAGCGGCTCGGCGGACTGCCTGATCAAGTGCAACGACAATGTTTTGGCGCAGCATCTCGGCCAGCATCTAGCCAAAGCCCTGCGTAGATAGAGACGGCGAGGCGCGCAGCCATCGAACAACCAGTAAATCAAAGGCAAAACAGAAAAAAGTAGCATTAGAACATTAGAAGAATTGACGAGCGTGCTCTAACTTCGTTTCCACTCTTTTTTTGTTTCTTCCCCGCGCGACAAGAATCAGCTAGAGAGACGGCTGATCTCTTGCGCTTGCTTTTCCAATGTAAAGCTCAAAATATTCGGAATAGACACTCCCTCTCCTTTCTTTTTGCTGAAGAACCAAAATCTAACACCGGCTGACTCCTCGTCTTGTGCTTGGGCTGCCTTGTACAACTCCCCCTTCCGTACTTTAGCTCTCCCTCCCTCGCTGCGACACACACTCGCACCCCTTCTCTCTGCTGCTTCCCTCCTCCCCACCCTCCGCCCAAGCCAGCCTAACTTACAAGGAGACGTGGTCGTAGAGGTTGTCGTAGGTGAGCTTGACCTTGTCGAGGAAGGCGTCCGTGGTCAGGTACTTGTCGGGGCTTACGGTCCAGCCATGCACGCAGATGGCCAGGTCCTTGGTCATGAAGCCCTTCTCCACGGTCTTGATGACGGCCGACTCCATGTCCAGCGCGAACTTGGACAGGTCCGTGTTGTTGTCCAGCTTGGCGCGGTGCTGCAGGCCGCGCGTCCAGGCGAAGATGGAGGCGATGGGGTTGGTGCTGGTGGGCTTGCCCTTCTGGTACTCGCGCCAGTGCCGGGTGACGGTGCCGTGCGCGGCCTCGGACTCGACCGTCTTGCCGTCGGGCGTGATAAGGACCGACGTCATGAGCCCCAGCGACCCGTAGCCCTGCGCCACGATGTCGGACTGCACGTCGCCGTCGTAGTTCTTGCAGGCCCAGACCACGCCGCCCTCGCCCTTGAGCACCTGCGCCACCATGTCGTCGATCAGGCGGTGCGTGTAGCTGATGCCCTGCGCCTCGTACTGGGCCTTGTAGTCCTTCACGTAGATCTCCTCAAAGATGTCCTTAAATCGCCCGTCGTACCGCTTCAGGATCGTGTTCTTCGTGCTCAGGAACAGAGGCCACCCCTTCATCAGCGCGTACGCAAAGCACGAGTGCGCGAAGCCGCGGATGGACTGGGGGTGGGGTTCGAGGGTGAAGAAAGAGCGTGTGGTTTATGAGTGAGTGACTAATAGAAGAGGAACCGTAGAGACAATCACGCTCAGACACAACATCGGACAAGCAATAGTAACAAATAAGCATACAAAAAGATAATTTACTCCTCCTCCGCAAATAAAATCAAACGCACCTCCTCGGTGTTGTACATGGCCAAGCCCACGCCGGCGCCCTTGAAGTCGTAGACGTTCCAGCTCTTCTTCTCCGTGCCGTCCGTGGAGGTGAAGGTCATCTCGAATTTGCCGGGCTTGTCCACCACGAAGTCCGTGGCGCGGTACTGGTCCCCGAAGGCGTGGCGGCCGACCACGATGGGCTTGACCCAGCCGGGGATGATGCGGGGGATGTTGGAGATGACGATGGGCTCGCGGAAGACCGTGCCGTTCAGGATGTTACGGATGGTCCCGTTGGGCGAGCGCCACATCTCCTTGAGCTTGAATTCCTCCACGCGCTGCTCGTCCGGCGTGATGGTGGCGCACTTGATGCCCACGTTGTACTTCTTGATGGCGTTGGCCGCGTCCACCGTCACCTGGTCGTTCGTCTTGTCGCGGTTGGGCAGGCCCAGGTCGTAGTATTCGATCTTCAAATCCAAGTAGGGCAGGATGAGCTTGTCCTTGATCTGCTTCCAGATCACGCGCGTCATCTCGTCACCGTCCAGGTCCACCACGGGGTTCTCCACCTTGATCTTGGCCGCCACCATGGCCGTGCGCGTGACTGTTTTTCGGGTGGGGTGAAGAAGAAGCGAAGAGAGTGGCAAGGAAGCGTGAGTTAGTCGTCAAACATACACGCAAGCACACCGAGCTGGAACCCGACTTCTATATGCAGCACAAGCACAAAGAGAGAGATGAGACAGGGCGTGGAGAGGCGAATGGGCGGCGGGATGTTGTAGGAAGAGGAAGTAACGACAGAGAGGGGCCCAGGAAAAAAGACCCCACCCTCCGCCACGACAAGTAAAGCCCGCCCAAAAGAGAAGCGTCTACTTACAGGAGCGAGATGTCATCAGCAGGGGCAGGGACGGGAGCGTCGAGGAGGATGCGCGAGCGGCCGCCCGGCTGCCCAGGAAAGCGGAGCGCATCATACTTGATACTTACTTTGCGTCTGGCTCAACGAGCTTTGGAGGCTAGCTTTGCGTGGCCTGTCTCCATCGGGGAGGTGTGAGGGAGAGTGAGAGGAGCAGCGGGAGTATGGATGAGCGTGTGGCTAGCTAGTGGCAGGGTACAAGGCAAACTCAGGTCGGAACAACAGAGGAGAGACGGTGTGTGGCGTTTGGTGGGTTTGGGACCAGAGGTGCCAAACACGGGCCTCCAGCCGAAATCCCGTCGCTTTCCGCCTCCCACGCCTACTCCCTTGTCCCGTCATACACTTCCTGGTGTGAACCATGAGATTGAAGGGTTCAGGCGGTCAATTTCCTAGTGCATCTCTCTTCCTTCCTTGCGACGAGTCGCTCAAAAGCAGCAACGGCTGCAACACCCAGACCCATCCACCACACCCAGCCACACCATCACGCACCATCACTCCCCCAAACAGGAAGGGCGCGTTGGACAGGCTACGCCACCCCCCCCCTGCTGACGCCGCTGCCGCGGGGCCTGGCTCTTAACAGGGTCTGTAAAACGAGGACCGCACGCTCTCGCTTCTTCTCTCCTTCCTCAAAAGCCAGACCTCCCCTCCCCTCCTCCTCCTCTTTCTGTCGTTCGTCATTGCGCGTTTGCCAGGGCCATGGACCGGTTCACCAACATCCAGCAAATTGGGGAGGGGACGTACGGGATCGTGTACAAGGGCTACATGAAGGGCTCGGGGGGTTCGTCCAGCGGGGAGCTCATCGCCCTGAAACAGATCAGGCTTGCCGACGAAGATGAGGGGGTGCCCTCCACGGCCATTCGGGAAATCTCGCTGCTTAAGGAGCTGTCGCACCCGAACGTGGTCACGCTCAAGGACGTGATTTATGCGGACAACCGGCTGTACCTGGTTTTCGAGTACCTGGACCAGGACCTGAAGCGCTACATGGACGGGTGCAAGACGGGCTTGGACCCGGCCTTGGTCAAGGTGCGTTGCCGGTTGCGGGTGGCGGGCCATGGGGGTGTGGGCCGTGGCTTTTGCATTAACAAATACTATATTTCTTCTCCATTTGGCATTTTTAGCGCCCTATTGCTTATTCAACATATTTCTCCCTCTCCTTTTGTTTTCTCCCCCACCTTTCCAGTCGTACTTGCACCAGATGATCCAGGGAGTCGCCTTCTGCCACTCGCACCGGGTCCTGCACCGAGACCTCAAGCCCCAGAACCTGCTCATCGACCGCCACGGCCGCCTCAAGCTCGCTGACTTTGGCTTGGCCCGGGCATTCAATGTGCCGCTGCGACAATATACGAGGGAGGTGCGTGGGTGGGATAGGAAGAGGGGGGGGACGGTGTGGGTAAGCCGTAGGAAGGAAGAAGAGGGATGGAAGTGCTTGCGTTTTTGGAGGAGAAACACGGCAAGATTGAGAGAAATTCAGCCAAACTGTTGCGTCTCACTTCTTCTTCCATTCCTCATTGCCTACCCTGTTCACACACATACCAGGTGGTGACGTTGTGGTACCGGGCGCCCGAGATCCTGCTGGGGGCCGAGCACTACTCCACCCCCGTGGACGCGTGGTCCATCGGCTGCATCTTCGCCGAGATGCTGAACAAGGAGCCGCTCTTTCCGGGGGACTCGGAGATTGACGAGCTCTTCCGCATCTTCAGGTAGGTGGGGGGAAGTGGAGGGGGAGGGCGGCCGAGGGTTGAGAGATGGGTCCTGACCACTAATGTTCTACTCCTTCTTCTCACTATCTTGCTTAGGACCCTGGGCACGCCGGACGACGACATGTGGCCCAAGGTGTCAGAGCTGCCCAACTACAAGACGCAGTTCCCGAAATGGAAACGGCAGCCGCTCGGCAGGAGCGTGGCCCGCCTCTGCCCCAACGGAGTGGATCTCCTTTCGGTACGTGCTCCGTGAAGACAAAACGGGAGGGAGACTTACAAAAAGGAGGACTCCAAATGCGCTTTTTCTTTCTCAAATCAAATGACGCGCCCTTGCATCAATCCTCTTACCTTCTCCCTTACCCTTCCCTCCTCACCCAGCGCCTCCTGACGTACGAGCCCACGGCCCGCATCACCTGCAGAGAAGCCCAAGAGCACCCCTATTTTGCCGACTTGGTGTCACAGAACGGCACTGTGTAATAACAAAGACATGCGAACAATCAAATCTTGTAGGGATAACGCCTTGACGGTAAAACGAGCACCAAAGAACCAACCCACCATGAGTAAGTGTGATGCGTGTGTGTCTCATTTTTCTTTTTCTTATGTATCACATTTAGCGTTTGCTTTCTATTTACATTGCCTCCCTGCCGCCAATCTAGTGCGCGGCCGTACTTGCACGCGTCGCTTTCACTGCCTTGATTACATCGCCGCCCGGACCAATCCCGCCGTCGCAAACACCCCCGAGAAGAGGAACATGAAGCGTCGGTTTCCATGGTGCGGCGGCAAGGAGGCGCCTTGGCTCCACGTGTAGATGGAGACCGCAAAGAGGGTGCCACTCCCGACAATTTTACACCTGAATGTGGATTATGTGGGAGGGTTGAGGGTAATCGTGGGGAAAAGAAGGAAAAGGGGAGAGTGCTTTCACACACATCTAGCTTCGTCTCTGCGGCCTGCACTCTCTTACCCAGCTCTCCGCCCTAAATCTTACCCGAGGCAGTCAGGATCCTGGCCGCGTTGTCGAGCTTCCCGTGGCGAGGGCCTTTGGTCGTCTCCCCCTTTGTCCGCCATGCCGCTTTCCTGGCTAGGGTGTAGGTGTAGAGGGGTGGGGAGGTGAGCACAATCATCATCCCTTCTGCACGGCACCAGTGTAGGCCTGCTTCGGCATGCGCCAGAAAAGCCCTCCCAGAGGGTGCACTCTAAAGAAACAAGACAAGACAAGATACGCAACGATGTGACCCGGAAGTGTGCATTCGAAATGCAAAGGGCGGGGCGTTCGGCCACCGTACAGACATTACACCATGCATGACAATAACCAGGACACCACTGGCAACTTGGTTGTGTCTCTCACTCTCAAGCTAGGCTCACCTCTCGTCCTCCCTCCACTGACCACAGGCAGGCCCCTCCAGAATCGCTGCATCGCCCAAGACGCTTCGGCGGCCCACACTAATATTGTACTAACTATCGTGCGCTTCCGCCGTCTCAAGCACACACGCCCCATCAGCAGGAATGGAGGCCACCTCTCCAACCACGAGGTGAGTGCGCAGGACGCCCAGAACGTCTGTGTCTGGTCCGTCGGGGCCGCCCGTGCTTGCATGCCCCCCACGCTCACCTTTGCCACCCCGCCCGCACACATACAAGGACACGCTCCTCCTCGAGTGCTGGCTCCCCCACTAAAGAAGGCTCGTCGCTCCCGCCCTCGCCTGCACCCTCGCCATGCAGCAGCGGTAGATCATGGAGCAAGGGCAGCAGCAAGCGTCAGGCCGGCTTGTCCCAAAAGACACTGAATATCGTCAACAACCTGCAGCCCTCCTCTTCCGTGGTACGTACGTCGGACTCCCTTCCTTTCCCACCGGCCGCATACACCTTTCGCAATTGTGTGGTTCATGTTCTCATTCTTGCTGTAAACACCAAAAACTACAGCCTTTGAAAGAGAGGGAAGACGAGGAAGAAGAGCGGCTACTGGCCTTGGAGGAGAAGAGGAGGCAGCAGGCGGCGGCTAAAGAGTCCTGCTCGTCGTCGTCCTCCGCGTCCGCTGCGGTGGAATACACAGAATTTATGAGCGTCCGGATCCTTCTGCTAGGCGATTCAGGTACGAGCCGGGAGTGTTGATAGGATGGATGCTTCTACAGTTGAAAATGAAAGTGACTAATGCATTGGTCCGGCTTTCCCCCCCCCCTGCTCCCACCCCTCGTTATCAAGCCCAACTCACCGCTCCTTTACTTCCTCACATCACAGGCGTGGGCAAGACAAGTCTGATGATGCGGTACTCGGAGGACGAGTTCGCGCCCTGCCTGCTGAGCACGGCGGGCGTGGACTTCAAGGTGCGGCACCTGGCGCTGGAGGAGAGCAAGAAGAAGGTGAAGGTGCAGATCTGGGACACGGCGGGACAGGAGCGCATGCACGTCATCACGCGCACGTACTACAAGGGCAGCCACGGCATCGCGCTCATCTACAACCTGACGGACCCGGACTCGTTCAAGAATGTGAACTACTGGATGGCCAACATCCAGCAGCACGCGGGCGACAAGGTGGTCAAGGTGCTGATCGGCAACAAGGCCGACCTGGCCGACCGCGCCATCCCCTACGAGCAGGGCGCCGCCATGGCCAAAGAGTTCGGCTTCGCGCACTTTTACGAGACCTCGGCCAAGACGGGCGCCAACGTGCACGAGGCCTTTAACGCGCTGGCCATGGACATCGTGCGCCGCGTCGAGGAGGCCCAGACCGAGGCCGCGGCGGCGGCAGCAGCAGCGGCGGCCGGGGGAGGCTCGCTGGGGAACGGCAACAACAAGAAACAGTGCGTAATTAGTTGAGCCAAATCACACCCAAAACCCGTCCGTTCCGTTCCATTTACAGAGGGTGGCTTGGGGGAGCGCAGCAAGGGGTAGAAAAGAAACCTCCATTGACATGTACATGCTTTTTTGTTGGTGTCTCATACTGCTTATTTACTGAGTATTTCACAAGCAATTTTTTTCTTTCGTCCATTTCTTTGACCTATTTCTTCTATTTTCTACAAAGGCGATAGGCCAAAGCCTGATCTCACTCCCTCCATCACTACGTCCGCATTGAACTCGTGCGCCGCCCACTCGCGTGGCCCCTCTCCTCCCGTCGATCCTCCCATGTCCTGGCACGTCAGCCTCACCACGCCTGACTGGCCATGCTCCGAGCCAGGTGAAGCAACCGTGAGCAAAAGCAGGCCCTCGGTGGGCGCCCCCGTGCACGTGACAGCCAGACTAGCCAGAGACCATGGCACCATGTCGAAGTGGTGATGAGGAAAGTGGTCCTGCAAGGCCTTCGCCAGAGTCTGCAGTGGATTTGCCCAAACTTCGATCCGCTCCAGGAGCTGCCCAAAATTCAACGACCGGCAAAAATCATCTTCCACCAAGCCCCATGCCCCGCGCACTTGGTTCAAGTGAGGGTCTGCAAAAGACAGAAAGAAGCGCCCAGCCTGGTCGAGGCTACCCTGTGTGTACTCTGAGGGCCGCTCGAACGCCGTGTGGCACAGGGCGCCTGCAAGCCCGCTTGTATGCCGAAAAGGGAGCTCGTGGACAGGTAGAGGGCCGTTGCTTTCCCTGCCAGCCAGCACAAATCCCGGGCGCGCGTCAGAGGAAAACGAGGCGGCCATCCAGGAAAGCCGAGCCACCGTCGCCACGACTTCAGCGAGCTTCAGGGCGTGGACGAGCGGATCCCACACTCCTGCAAATGTGACTTTGAGGACGCCTCCCACACCGCCACATCGCTGCACCAGCCGCAGAGTCCCATCCTGTCTGATAAAGGTCGTATCTTCGCGCCGTGGGGGAAGGCCCGGAAGCTCCAACGCTGGGAGGACAGCATTCCATGTCCATTCGTGCTCGCTGCTGCGTACTACTGAGAGACTCGTAAGCCTGCCCTCCCCTAAGCTCTTCCTCGCCTGCGTCTTGCCCACTTCCAACACCACCCGCTCGCTGTCCAAAAGCCGTTGCATGCACCCCTCCGTGATCCTGGGAAGGTCTAATGCCTGAAGGGAAAGAAGATAAATCGGAAGAGGTGGTGGTGAGATTTCAGGTATAACACCTTCTTCCCTGTTCTTTCGTCGACGTACCGTGGTGGCAGCATCAAGCACCAACAGGACCTGCATCGCTTCTCTCGCCTTTGACAGCACCTGGCCGAGCCAGACTTGGTAAGTCGTCCCATCGGTGACTGGGACATCGAGCAGGTGGCGCGACTGAAGGAAAGGTACCCGTGCTGCCCGTCGTGACAAGGAGGCCATCACCAGGTAGGCGCACGGGACGGGGTCCTCTGGCCCCATGTCACTCAACTCAATCTCCAGAAAACCCCACTCTTCCCCGAGCGCGCTCACACCTGGGCCACTCTCGCCCTTCAGCAGCCCGCTCCTGGTATTCAGTACGAAGTAAGCCGAAACCTTGGCCCGCAACGCCAGACTGGTCTGATCCTCCTCATTTTCATTGTCCTGCAACAAAAGAAATAGAAATTTGAGTAAGTAAATCGCGCAAATAAGCGACTTAAAATCAAAATCATCTAAAACACCTGGACCCTAGCATATATTCAAGCACCCCCACCACGCTCCTTACCTTGAGGTTGGAGGGCTGCAGCTTGTACCACCGTCGGTTGCATGCCAAGTCGTGATGCGTACTTCCCAGGACCTCTAGGTGTCGGAGGAAAAAGTGCCGGACAATGCCGTGAAAAAGGCGAAGGGCAAAGTCAAAAGAAGCAGCCGTGCTGCAATCCCCAAGGGAGGCCTGCCATTCGCGCAAAAGCTCCACCAGCTCAGCCGCAGAATGGGCACCGCTAAAGACATATGCATGAAGGGCATAAAGTGAGTACTGATCTTGTGCTAAAAAGGGCCGGGGTATGTGGTGGGGAGAGGAAGAAAAGCATGCGTTTTTCATACCTGCATGACGGCGCGCCCACGATGAAGCGACCCGACTTGCGATCAACATTGAGACCCAGGTGGCTTCCCCAAACCTCCAGCTGCAAGCTCGATCCTAGGCGCGCCATTTGTATGTTGCCCCTCTGGGTCAGGCTTTGCAGGACAGCATCTTGCTTTAGTAAGTTTTGCACCACCTGTAAGCGGCGTGGCACCAAGCAGCGGAAGGCCTGCCGTAGCAAAGAAGACGCAGAAACATGGGGCCCCTTGACACTCAGGCGAGCTGTCACTTCTTGCACCGCTTTCCTTTCTAGACCTAGGAAAGGGAATGGAGACAGTAATGAAAAAGATGAGATTGAAATAATAAAGAGAGGATATCGCTTAGATAAATTTGAGTCGTACCTTCAGAGGCCAGCTGGTACGAGCAGGTGGCGCGCAAATGACGCATTCCATCTTCCTCCTCAACCCACACTCGAAGAATGCAGGCCCGTTTCTCGGCAACAGCCTCCACTCCCATTTCGCTCTCCTCTTTCTCATTCAAGTCCACTTCTGCCATGGCCTCTCCATCAGCCTCCCGTTCCGCTCGCAAATAGACGCCCTTCCAGAAGGTCATCTCCAGCCGGCCCACCGATGAATCGTCCACCTGCAAATGGCCTTGCCAGTTGCCTACGAGGAAGAAATGGGTCAAGGATGAGGAAGGACAAGCGGAAGGCATCATAAAACTGACACGTCTCCCGCCCCGCATTGACCTCCCTTTGCCCGCCTACCTTTGGCAAGCTCCTTTGCCTGAAGCGCCAGCATCTCTAGCCTGAGGGCGTTGCAGAATGAGCGGCAGAGCTTGTACGTGCTGAGAAGCGGCTCGGGGTCCTTTTCCTGTTTGAGGCCGAGGACGTCGTTCTTCTGGGTTTATAATCTCCACACGTCTAGGCATCCCCCCTCCCCCTACATGTCTCATACTTACCAGGAGGGGCATCACCAAGGCAAACAGCTGTTTCATCTGCCGTAGGTCTGGCTTCAAGGCGTGAAAAGTGTTTCCGCGCCCGTCAAACCCTCCCTGTGTTGTAAGAAAAACAGGTGAGCAGCGAGTCTAAAACGTATCAGGACAAGGACTCGATGGATGTGAGGGGGAGATCTCGGCAAGTGTTACCTGAGGCGGGAAGAGGAGCTGAATGTCCAAGAGGCACCAGGGCGCCGACGCCGGCTCCGGACTCTCCAGCATCAGG
>Ga0105053_10006484_pt1 | contig 16104 bp, 18 predicted proteins | sample BON01_FD_78093 | JGI IMG/M metagenome (GOLD analysis project Ga0105053, IMG submission 78093) | Freshwater microbial communities from Lake Bonney liftoff mats and glacier meltwater in Antarctica - BON-01 | ecosystem: Environmental > Aquatic > Freshwater > Ice > Glacier meltwater | place: Lake...
CTACGGCGGGGCCAACGATACCAAGCCCGCCGGTTCCGCCGGTTTCGCCGTGCGGCTGCTGGAGCGGTTCGTGCTCGACTGGCGACCCGTCGCCCGGGGACCCGGCAACGGCGGCGACTGAGGCGGTTCGTCAGCCGCGCGGGCGGTGAAGGCACGAACCGGGAGATGTCCCGGCTGCCTTCGCCGTCGGCAGTGCGCCGGTCACGATGGCATCCACGTCGGCCAGCGGACCTCGACCGTCCGCCCGTCCAAGGTCAGCGCCCCGTCCAGCCGGTCGAGCCTAAGCGCGGCCATGGCCGCGCCGTTGCGTCCGCTGAGGACTTCCCCGGCCCGCAGTTCGCCCTTCAGCACCTCGGTTCCGAAGGCCGGGGCCGGGCCGTCGAAGGCGAGCGGCAGCATCCGGGTCTTGATCGCCCCGCGACGCTTCATGCGCGACGTGGTCTCCTGGCCGACGAAACACCCCTTGCGGAAGTCGATGCCGTTCAACAGGTCGAAATTCGCCTCGATCGGATAGGTCTTGTCGGAGGGGGCGTCGACCGCGGGGTCGGGAACACCGACCGAGAGGCGGTGGACCTGCCAGTCGTCCTCGCTGGCATCAGTCGGGCTCGCGCCGCCGATGCGCCGTCCACCCAGTTCGGGCGCACGGGGGTCGGTGACGAACCCGTCGGGCAGGGGCCCGCCCCATGCGGCGAAGGCCGGGCGATCATCGGCCACAACCGCGATCTGAGCCCGCAACCGGTACATGGCCAGTCGTTGTAGCAGCGACTCGCGCCGGTCGGCGGCGACGTCCAGCACCACCCCGTCGGCCTCGCCCCACAGGAACAGGTCGAACAGCAGCCGTCCCGGCGGCGACAGCAGGGCACCGAATCGAAGCTGGCCGTCGGCCAGGGTCTCGACATCCTGGGTCAGCAGAGTGTGCAGGAAGGGCCGGGCGTCAGGACCCGAGACCCGGATCAGGGCGCGGCTGTCGAGGGGGGCGATGCGGACGGTCATGGAGCCTAGATAGGCGATGTCACCTCTCCACGCCAAAGGTGGGGGAGACGATGGAAGAATCCGTATAAGGTGCAACCATGGCTGGACGGTTCCCGATCCTCTACATCGCCGAGGCGGATGCGAGCGACGCGATCCTGTCGTCGGGTACGCTCGCCTGTATGGTCGAGGCCATGCCGCAGGCGGCCTTTACCGTGGTCGGCTCACCGAAGAGCGCCCCCCTGTTTGCCGATACACCGCGGTTGGACCGGTTGATTGTGCTGGAGCGCGACAGCCGACTGGACTGGCTGGGTCTGTGGAACAAGGTGCGGGAGACGCGCTGGGGGCTGGTCGTCGATATGCGCGGCACCACCCTGTCGGCCAAGCTGAAGCGACAGAAGCGGGCGGTGCGCGGAGCCTGGGAGGCGGGCATTCATGCTGTCGAACAGGCCGCGCGGGTACTGCAACTCGAGGATATTCCGGCACCGAAACTGTTCGTGTCCGAAGCGACGCAGGCCAGAGCCGACGCCCTGATCCCGGCGGAAGGGGTGCCCATCCTCGCCATCGGTCCCGGTGCGGACTGGATGGGCAAGGTCTGGCCGTCGGAACGCTATGCCAAGGTCGCCTTGGCTCTCGTCGGCGACGGCGGGCCGCTGGAGGGGGGACGGGTGATCGTGGTCGGCGACGACAATGCGCGGGACACGGCCCATGTAATTCGTCTGTCATTGCCGCGCAATCGGGTCACGGAACTGCAGGGGCGGCTGAGCCCGCTGGAGACGGTCGCGGCCCTGGGCCGGGCGGCCCTCTATTTCGGGGCCGACACGATCTGGACCGATCTGGCCGTGGCCGCGGGCGCGCCAGTCGTCGCCGCCTTCGGTCCGTCCGACGAGGCCGAGCATGGACCGTGGGGCGGGATCGCCGTGCGCGGGCCGCGCTCGGTGGACGAGTTCCGCAAGATCGACCCCAACCTCAACCAGGCCATCCAGCATATGAACGACCTGCCCGCAGACCGGGTGATCAAGGCTGCGACCACGTTGCTCGCAAGGCGGGCTGCGGGCTAGATCCTCCGCAGTGCCAAGGGCCCGACGAGACCGGCCTAGCGGACCCGCAGGATGAATTCGGCCACATCGTCGACCACGCCCGATGCCAGCAGCAGGTTGGGGTCGCTGTAGGTGGCGATATTGGCCGCGCGATCGGTCGGCGCGGCCTTCAGCACATGATTGACACCCTTCCAGATCACCAACCGCGCTGCGGGTTGGGCCGTTGCGAGGGCCTGGGCGTCGGTCATTGTCACCTGGATATCCGTGGTGCCCTGGGCGATCATGACCGGGCCGTCGTAGGTGCGGATCAGCGCCGCCGGGTCCAGCGCCAGCCAGGAGATCAGATAGGGCTGGACCGAGGGTCTGAAGAGAGCCGCCAGCACCGGGGGTGTGTCGGCGACCGTCCGGCCGGCCTCCAGTTCGGACAGGGCGTGGAAGGCCTGGGTCCGCAGGGGTTCGGGCAGTTGCGGGCCAAGCTGTTCTTCCAGCACCACCCGCGCCCGGCGTCCGGCACCGGACAGCAGGACCAGACCGCAGATGCTGTCATTGCCTCCCTCGACGGCGGCGAGCGCCACAAGCGCCCCCTCGCTATGGCCGATTAGCCAGACGCAAGGCTTGCCGGTGCGCGCCGCCGTTGCTGCCGCCCAGGCGCGGGCGTCCGTGACGAGATCACCGAAGCGCAGGTCTTCCTCACGCCCGCCCGCGCCCGCGCTCTCGGCGATACCGCGTTTGTCGATGCGGACCGTGGCGACACCCTGTTCGGCCAGCCCCTCGGCCAGCAGCCGGTAGGTGGCCGAGACGATCCCCATGGGGCTGTTGCCATCCCGGTCGGTCGGGCCGGAGCCGGGCAGGATGACGGCGACCGCCCGGGTCGGGCCTTGCGGCGTCAACAGGGTTCCGTGCAGGGGGGCAGGCTCAGACGGCAGGGTGACCGGGGTCGCGACGGGGCCGGTCAGGGCGGCGGCAAGGATCAGGCTGAGCATGGCGGACTCCGGTGTTCGGGGTCAGAAGGGCTGGCGGTCGGCATCGGTGCGCCACACACGCCAGCTCTCGACCACGGACCACAGGGCGGACACGACGATGGCAGCAAGGATGGCGTAGAGGCCGAGTGGGCGGGGCGCAAAAGGCGCAGTGAGCAGTCCAGCCAGGCCGAACACGAAGAACAGCCGCCCGGCCAGTCGGTTCGATCGCTCCCACGCCAGTCGGCTCTTGAAGGCCCATGGTGTGCGAACGCCGACAAAGGGGTTGGGGCCGACTTGACCCAGGAAGGCCCCGATCAGCAGGATCACGAAGCTCATCAGGGCCATGGGAAGCGCGCCGCCGATGTCGGTCGTACCGGACAGGCTGGCGGAGGCGATGAGCAGGCTGATGAGGGGAAGGCTCAGGACGACGACCAACTGGGCATAGTGAAGGGCGCGACGCCGCGCGGGGTCGTCGGCGCGCGTGGCCGCCAGGCCCATGCCGCCGCCCAGCAGCAGGGTCAGCAGGGCCAGACCGATCAGGGCGCTGCCCAGCATTTCGCGCGAGCCCCAGTCGTCGGCATGGCCGGACGCATTCCAGTGGATCGGCAATAGCTCCGTCGGACCAGCGATGACCGTCCAGACTCCAAGCCCGCCGACGACGAGGCTGAGGCCGAGGGTGGCACCGTTCAGCGCCGACAGGGCTTTTCTTGTGGCGGTCATGATTCCTCTCCGGGATTGGGTCGGCCGGCACCGGTCATCTGCAGCAGAAAGGCCAAGGCCTCCTCGACAGCGGAAATCTCGAGCCGGTAGCGGATCGAGGCTCCCTCGCGCTCAGGCGAGACCAGTCCGGCCTCCTTGAGGGCGTTGAGGTGGCCGGTGATCGTGGGCCAGCTCATGTCGAAGGCGGCGGCGATATCGCCGGACGCCATCGGCCCCTTGCGCAGCATATCGATGATGCGGCGGCGCACGGGATGCGACAGGGCTTTGAACAACAAGTTCATAGGCGGAACGCTAATTAGGAAATGTCCTAATTGCAAGGGATATTCCTGCCCATGCGAAGCGTCGGGGCAGGGGACCGCCCGAAGGGTGGTGGAGGGGGGCCTTGCCGCGTCCGCCAGTGTCCGGGATAGCCCCCTCCACCGCTTCGTCCCCCCCCTCCCCCGACAGGGGAGGAATGGGCGATCAGATCGAGAAGCTGACGCCGCAGCCGCAGCTGGATGATGCGTTGGGGTTGCGGACCACGAATTGGGCCCCGGCCAGGTCATCGACAAATGCGATCTCCGAGCCCTTGAGGAAGGGCAGGGAGACGGTGTCGATTACGGCGGCCTGACCCTCGGCCTCGATGCGAATGTCGTCGGCCTCTGCGGTCTGGACCAGTTCGAACCGGTACTGGAAGCCCGAGCAACCGCCACCGTCGACGGCGACGCGCAGCAGGACCGGATAGCCCTCGTCCAGGCCCAGTTCGGCCAGGCGCTGCGCCGCGGTACCGGACAGCGACAGGCCGTGCCCGCCAGCGGACGGCGATATCTGGAACAGGGATGTGGATTGGACGGTGCTCACAGGGGACTATATGAGGCGTGAGCGGGCGAACGCAAAGGCCCGCCCCCCAAAAGAACGGCAAACCGTGATCCCCGAACGCGCCCCCTATGCCGAATATCCGGAACACAGCCGTGGCCGGCTGACGCCCGAACCGATCAGCCGCACGCGCAACGCCTATGCCCGCGACCGCGACCGGATCATCCATGCCACGGCGTTTCGTCGCCTTAAGGAGAAGACCCAGGTCTTTGTGGCTCATGAAGGCGACCACTATCGTACCCGCCTGACCCATTCGCTGGAAGTGGCGCAGATCGCGCGGTCGCTGGCCCATGCGCTGCGGCTTGACTCCGACCTGGCCGAGACCGTGGCCCTGGCCCATGACCTGGGCCATCCGCCGTTCGGTCATGCAGGCGAGGACGAACTTCAGGCCCAGATGGAGCCGTGGGGTGGCTTTGACCACAACGTCCAGACCTTCCGCGTCGTGACCAAACTGGAAGAACGCTACCCCGGTTTCGACGGCCTGAACCTGAGCTGGGAGACCGTCGAGGGGGTGGTCAAGCACAATGGCCCCGTGTCGCACCGGCTGCATGAACCAGCGTGGAAGGCCATCGCCGACTATGCGCCCGGCTGGGACCTGCGGCTGGGTACCTTCGCTTCACTGGAAGCCCAGGCCGCCGCGATCGCGGACGACATCGCCTACAACAACCACGACGTCGACGACGGGGTGCAGGCGGGCCTGTTCACCCTCGAGGATCTGGCCGATGTGCCGCTGATCGGGCCGGTGCTGCACGGGGTCCGCAAGGACTGGCCCGAGATAGACGAGCGTATGATCCGCATCGAGGCTATGCGGCGCATGATCGGCGTCATGGTCGAGGATGTGCTGGCGGAGACCGAATCGCGAATCGCGGCCGCGAACATCCGTTCGTCAGAGGCTGTGCGAACCGCCGACCGGATGCTGGTGGCCTTCTCGCCCGCCATGCTGGCCGATCTCGGAGTGCTGCGAAAATTCCTGTTTGAACGGATGTACCGCCACTATCGCGTCAACCGCACCCGCAGCCAGGCCCGGCGTCTGCTGGGCGAGATGTTCAGACTGTTTGTGGCCGAGCCGGCGACCCTGCCGCCGGAATGGTCGGTGAAGGCGGACGTGGAGGACGAGGCGAAACGGGCGCGGGCGGTTTGCGACTATATCGCCGGAATGACCGACCGATACGCTATCGAGGAACACCGGAAGCTGTTCAGCCTCGACCTGGCGCTGGATTTGTAAACCGTCATCCTTGTCCGTGGTGAGGACGACGGTGGAGAGATGAGACTACCGGCCTGAAAAAGGACTCTGACCGGGCTATAGTGACCTGTCCGCGCGTCGATTCGCGCGGACCCGACGGAAGGCGCGGCCATGTCCAACGAAGATCCCTATCATCCGAACCAGGGCCGTGACCCGGCCCGCGACCGGGGGGCCTATACACCGCCGACCGACGAAGATCTGCCGTTCAACCGCGGTGGCTATGACCCACGCCGGGCCGGGGGCGGGGGCGGGGGCGGAGCCAAGGCTCCGCCAATGACCCTGATCATCTCGGGCGTGGTGCTGCTACTGCTGATCATCGCTGTGGTGGTCTATTATCGCGCCGGGCCACGCTCCTCGAGCGACGCTCCGCCCGCCGTGGGCACACCGGTGGAGGTCATGAAGGCGGATGCGCCGCTGGACGCCCAGCCGATCGATCCGGAAGCGGGTATTGACGTCTATGACAATGCCGAGGCTTCGACCGCAGCCCCGACCTTCACGCCGCCGCCGGAAGCCGTTCAGCCGCGCCCCGCGCCGCGTCCGGCCGAAGCCGTAACGCCGCCGACGCCACGCCCGACACCCGTGACGCCACCGGCTGAAAAGGCCGCGCCGAGGACCACGCTCGCGGTCGGCGGCTCGTCCGCCGTCCAGATCGGAGCCTTCTCGACCCCCGGCCTCGCCGACCGCGAATACGCCGCCACCGTTGGCCGCTATCCGCAGTTCACCGCCGGGGCTGACAAACGGGTGCAGGAGGTGACCGCCTCCAATGGCTCCACCGTCTATCGCACCAACGTCACGGGCCTGAGCAGCGAACAGGCCACCGGCTTGTGCAACGCCATCAAGGCGGGCGGTGGCGACTGTTTCGTGCGGTGATCCATCGGTGACCTCGGCGGCGATCTACGGCTGTAGCGGCCATCGGCTGAAGGATGCGGAACGCGCCTTCTTCGCTGAAGCACGACCGTGGGGCTTCATCCTGTTCCGGCGCAATATCGACAGCCCTGAGCAGGTGCGGTCCCTGACCGCCGACCTGCGCGACAGCATCGGCGACGCCGACGCCCCGATCCTGATCGACCAGGAGGGCGGTCGGGTGCAGCGGATGGGACCGCCGCACTGGCCCAGATATCCGCCGGGCGAGGCGTATCTGAAGGCGACCCATGATCCGCTGACGGCGCGGGACCTGGTCCGGCTGGGCGCGCGGCTTATGGCGCATGACCTGAAGGCGGTGGGGATCAACATCGACTGCGCCCCGGTGCTGGATGTGCCCGTGCCGGGGGCCCACGACATCATCGGCGACCGGGCCTATGCCCACGATCCGGCCATCGTGGCCCAGTTGGGGCGGGCGGCAGCGGAAGGCCTTCTGGCCGGGGGCGTCCTGCCGGTGATCAAACACATGCCGGGCCACGGCAGAGCCTTTGCCGACAGCCACAAGGCCCTGCCGGTGGTACACGCCGATCTGGCGACGCTGGACGGCTGGGATTTCGCGCCCTTTAAGGCGCTGTCGGACATGCCGCTGGCGATGACGGCCCATGTCGTTTTCGCCGCGATCGATCCGGAGGGGCCGGCGACCACCTCGAAAAAAGCCGTGAAGCTGATGCGGGGTCATCTGGGCTTCGGCGGTCTGATCATGACCGACGACCTGTCGATGAAGGCGCTGTCGGGTGCCTTGCGGGACCGGGCCGAGAAATCGCTGAAGGCAGGCTGTGACGTGGTCCTGCATTGCAATGGCGATCTGAAGGAGATGCGACAGGTCGCCGAGGGTGTCGGCAGGCTGAAGGGCAAGGCGGGCAAGCGAGCTGCGGCAGCGATGGCGCGGATCGTGAGCGAGGTCGAGCCGCTGGATCCGTTCGAGGCGCGTCTGCGCCTTGACGCGATGCTGGCCGGCCGGCTGGAGGCGGCGAAGGGTCCCGACGTTGGCGAGGTCAACACATAATGACCGACGCCTTCCAGCCCAATCTCGACTTCACCGCCGCTGAACAGGTCGACGCGCGCGAGGCCTTTGTCGTCGATCTGGATGGCTATGAGGGGCCGCTGCATGTCTTGCTGGCGCTGGCGCGGACGCAGAAGGTCGATCTGCTGAAACTGTCGATCACCCGGTTGGCGGAACAGTATCTGGCCTTTGTCCATGAGGCGCGGCGGCGTAATTTCTCGCTGGCGGCGGACTATCTGGTGATGGCTTCGTGGCTGGCCTATCTGAAGTCGCGCCTGCTGCTGCCGCGCACAGAGAAGGCTGCGGGCGACGAACTGCCGGCCGAGGAAATCGCTGCCGCCCTGGCCTTCCGGCTGCAGAAGCTGGAAGCGATGCGCAAGGCGGTCGAGGCCATCACCGCCCGGCCACAACTCAAGCGCGACGTCTTCACTCGAGGCGACCCCGAGGCGACGGTGATCGTGCCGTCCGACCGCATCGATGCCAGTCTGTACGAGCTGATGGCCGCCTATGTGACCCAGCGGCGGCGTGAGGAGCAGCGCCACTATAACCCCGGCCAGCGAGTCGAGGCCTTCGCCCTGGAGGCGGCGCGCGACTGGTTGCGGGATGTCCTGCCCCGTCTGGAGCAGTGGACGCCGCTGGATCAAGTGGCACCGGCGCACAGCCAGGCCGATGGCCCGACCCAGGCCAGCTTTACCGCCTCGACCCTGTCGGCCAGTCTGGAACTGGTGAAGGAGGGGACAATGGATGTGAAACAGGCCGAGGCCTTCGCCGACCTGTATCTGAAGCGGCGCGGCCATGGTCCGGGTGTGGGGCAGGTGCTGGAGCTGGTGCCGTGATTTTCACCGCTCATCCCGGCGAGTGTCGGGACCCAGATCTGGAGCCGGGACAGCTGGCATTTGGCCTTGAGGTTTCGACCCCGGGCATGGAGATTTTGCATCTGGGTCCCGGCATTCGCAGGGATGAGCGGAAATAGAATGATCCAGTTCGCGCCAGACCACGGCGAGATCGAACGCCGCGTTGAGGCCCTGCTGTTTGCGGCCGCCGGGCCGCTGTCGGCGGCCGAGATCGCGTGCCGCCTGCCCGAGAGAGCCGATGTCGGCGGGGCCATCTCGGCCTTGCGCAAGCGCTATCAGGGACGGGGCGTCGAGCTGGAATGCGTCGCCGACCGCTGGCGTTTCCGCACCGCGCCGGACCTGTCCTTCCTGATGACCGAGGAGCGCGAGGAGCCGCGCCGGCTGTCCAAGGCCGCGCTCGAGACCCTGGCCATCATCGCCTACCACCAGCCATGCACCCGGGCCGAGATCGAGAGCGTACGTGGCGTGTCCCTGTCGCGCGGCACGCTGGACCTGTTGCTGGAGATGGGGTTCGCGCGGCTGCGCGGCCGGCGAAGGACGCCGGGACGACCGGTGACCTATGGCACGGCCGACCGGTTCCTGGAGCATTTCGGCCTGTCCAACCTGTACGACCTGCCCGGCGTGCAGGAGATGAAGGCCGCGGGTCTGCTGGACCTGTCGGTCCCGGTCGGCTTCGAGGTGCCGGACCCGTCGCGGGCCTCCGACGGCGACGACGAAGCCTTGTCGCCCGGGGACGGGGATGCGCCCGAGTTCGCCCAGGATTTCGTGGCCGAGGACTAGGGTCGGGCGTTTCACTCCTGCGCGAAGGCACCCATGATCCCGGCCACGGCCACCACCTGATCAGGCACGGACTGGAAGGCGGTCGGTCGGGTGCCATCGCAGGCGTAGGCCATGACGGCCTCTTCGCTTGGTACATCGACCGGATTGGTTCCGGGAATCGAACCGGTGAAGCCCGCGAGCCAGGTATTGGAGGTATCATAGGCGTCGTATTCGAGGGTTTCCCAGGTCCTGCCCGCACAGTCGATGTCCACCCTTGACCATGTCCAGCGAATGTCGCCCTCGGCGACCTGACGCACCCGACCGTTGACCGTCAGCAGCCGGACCTCCGCCCGGTCGTCTACCCGCCGGATCGAGTCCGGATCAGCGAACCACCCGTCCCCAAGCGGGAAGAGGCCGAGAAAATGCAGGGGCCCCGCGGGACGCCAGGGCTCGGGTGCCTCGGTTCGGGACCCAGCGCGAGCCAGCGTCCCCCCGGCCTGTTGGGCCGAAGCGGCCGCGAATGGTGTCAGGACGAGAGAGGCGGCGATGAGGATGATCGCAGCAGCGGAACGGGACATGGCAGTACTCTTCGCACTCATGGTCAATTCTGCCGGGCCGGGTGATCCGGGTTCAGGGTCGGCCAGGCGGCCTGGGCCCAGAGCCGCGCAGATGCGAGATCGTCGACCACGGTCTCAAGCGGCTCATGGTCGGGATTGCATACCCAGGCCATGACCGCCGCCTTGTCCTCTCCGATCGGGGCCCGCATCCGGTAGGTCGGTGTGACTTCTTCGATCAGTGTTTCGTCCTGAAACACCTTATGGTGAAGCGGGCTCATGGTTCCCGCCTGGCAGTCTACGCGGGCGCGGGTGATCCGTGTGTTCCAACCCGGACCCCGCCCCGGCCGGTCGGGCTCATCAAAGAAGCTCCAGGTCAGTACCTCGACGGGGGCGTTGGGCCGCACGTGGTCCAGAGGCGCGTCTTCCATGAAGGTGATCCCGAATGCATCCGCATGAACCAGCCGCAGTCCGTCCGGCTCTCCGGCCCGGCAGGCTCCGGTCGCGAGTAGGGCGGCCAGAACGGCCGCGGCCGCGCTCAGTCTTCCGGTGATCAGCGACATAGCGTTTTCCTCCCTTGATGATCCTATATCCGTTGACCGGCACAATGACTGATCAAAACTGACAGGCCGGATCGTGCACAGGCCCCCGTGCATTCGCGTCAAACCGTCGCTAAGACGCCTGACATGATCGCACGCCTACGCCCCGTCCCGTTCAACCTCGGTCCCGTCCATTTTGTCGGCATCGGCGGAATCGGCATGAGCGGCATCGCCGAGATCATGCTCAAGATCGGCTATTCGGTGCAGGGCTCGGACGCCAAGGCCAGTGCCAATACGGAACGGCTGGAAAAGCTGGGAGCCCGGGTCTTCATCGGCCACGATGCCGGTCACATCGACGAAGGCGTTTCGGCGGTGGTCTATTCGACGGCGGTCAAAGCCAGCAATCCGGAGATGGTCGTCGCCCGCGAGCGCCGCATCCCTCTGGTGCGCCGGGCCGAGATGCTGGCCGAGCTGATGCGGCTACAGTTCTCGATCGCGGTCGGTGGCACCCATGGCAAGACCACCACCACCTCGATGGTCGCCGCCATCCTAGACGCCGGCGGGCTGGATCCGACCGTGGTCAACGGCGGCATCATCAACGCCTATGGCACCAACGCCAAGGTCGGCGACGGCGACTGGATCGTGGTCGAGGCCGACGAGAGCGACGGGAGCTTCCTGCGGCTCAAGTCGACGGTCGCCATCGTCACCAATATCGATCCGGAACACCTCGACCACTACGGCGACTTCGACGGGGTGCGGAAGGCGTTCGTGGACTTCGTCGAGAACATCCCCTTCTACGGCTTCGCCGCCGTCTGCCTCGATCACCCCGAGGTGCAGCGGCTGGTGGCCCTGATCGATAACCGGCGGCTGGTGACCTATGGGGTCAATCCCCAGGCCATGGTCCGGGCTGACAATGTCGAGATGAAGCCGGACGGCTGCCGTTTCGACGTCATCATCCAGGGCCGGGGTCTGGCCGCGCTGGACGAGCCGATCCGGATCGAGGGCCTGCATCTGCCGATGGCGGGCGGGCACAATGTCGCCAACGCCTTGGCCGCCATTGCCGTGGCACGTGAGCTGGATGTGTCGGACGAGGCTATCAAGGCCGGATTGGCGGGTTTTGGCGGGGTTAAGCGGCGCTTCACCACTACGGGCGTGGTCGGCGGCGTGCGGATCGTCGACGATTACGGTCACCACCCGGTCGAGATCGCCGCCGTGCTGAAGGCCGCGCGTCAGGTCGCGGAAGGCCGGGTCATCGCCGTGGTCCAGCCGCACCGCTTCACCCGGCTGGCCTCCCTGATGGAGGAGTTTTCGACCTGTTTCTCGGACGCCGATGCGGTGTTCGTGGCCGATGTCTATGCGGCGGGCGAGGCACCGATCGAGGGGATCGACAAGGACGCCCTGGTCGAGGGCATCCGCCGGTTCGGGCACCGGTCGGTGCAACCGCTGGAGAGCTTCGAGGCGCTGCCGGGCGTGATCGCGGCGGAGGCGAAGGCGGGCGATCTGGTGGTGCTGCTGGGGGCGGGGGACATCACCCAGTGGGCCTATGCCCTGCCGGAGCAGTTGGAGGGGTTGGGGTGAGCCGAGAGGTGGTCCTCGAGGGCGGCTGTCAGTGCGGCAATGTCCGCTATGCCCTGTACGCCCATCCCCGCGGTTCCTTCTGTCACTGCCGCATGTGTCAGCGCGCGACCGGAGGCCCCTTCGCCGCCCTGACGGCCTTGCCGAAGGGCGATTTCGCATGGACCCAAGGTAAGCCGGCGTTCTTCGACAGCTCCACCGTCGCAACGCGCGGTTTCTGCCGCGACTGCGGTTCACCGCTGTCCTTCACCTATCGGAACGGCCCGAACACCAATGTCTCCGTCGGCAGCCTCGACCGGCCCGAACAGGCCAACATCACCACCCACTACGGCGTGGAGAGCAGGCTTTCGTGGCTGAAGATGTGCGACGGCCTGCCAGAGAACGAGACGGGCGGCGACTCCGCCGCCGCATCGCGAATGGCCGGGATGATGTCGAATCAGGCCGATCTGACGGCATGCGCATGACCTGGCGCGACACCCTCCGCTCGGTCCGCGGCAAGCTGCTGCGCGACGAACCTCTGGGCCCGTTCACCTGGTTCCGGGTCGGCGGGAACGCCGACGTGCTGTTCATACCGGCGGACGCTGATGACCTCGCTGACTTCCTGACGGTGCTCGACCCGGCCGTACCGGTGACGGTGCTGGGCGTCGGCTCCAACGTCATCGTCCGCGACGGCGGAGTCGAGGGCGTGGTGATCCGGCTGGCCGGGCGGCCCTTCGCCGGCATCACGACCGAGGGCGACACCATCACCGCCGGGGCCGGGGCGCTGGATTCCATGGTGGCCAGGGCCTCGGCCAAGGCTGGGCTGGCCGGGCTGGAGTTCTATGCGGGTATTCCGGGCACCATCGGTGGGGCCCTGACCATGAACGCCGGCTGCTATGGCACCGAGACGAAGGACATCCTCGTCTCCGCGCGCGGCGTGACGCGCTCGGGCGAGCGGGTCGAGTATGCGCTGGCCGATTTCGGCTACACCTATCGCCACTCCGAGGCCCCGGCGGACATCATCTGGCTGGAGGCGACGTATCGCGGCACGTCCGACGATCCCGAGGCCGTCGCCGCACGCATCGCCGAAATCACCGCCCGCCGCGAACTGACCCAGCCGATCCGCGACAAGACCGGCGGCTCGACCTTCAAGAACCCGCCGGGGCATTCGTCGTGGAAACTGGTCGATGAGGCAGGCTGGCGCGGAAAATTGTTCAGAGCCACTGGTGGCGGGGCCATGTTCAGCGAATTGCACAGCAATTTCATGATCAATCCGGGCGAGGCGACCGCCGCCGACATCGAGGGTCTGGGCGATGCCGTGCGCGCCGATGTTCAAAGTAAACTGAACGTAAACCTCGAATGGGAGATCAAGAGGATCGGCCGCCCGCTCTGAGTTGATCCTCCCATGACCCGCCCGTTCGCAGACCTGCACGTCGCCGTCCTGATGGGCGGGCTGTCGTCCGAGCGGGAGGTGTCGCTCTCGTCCGGCGGCATGTGCGCCGATGCGCTGGAAGGGCAGGTGGCCAAGGTCAGCCGCGTCGACGCCGGGCGCGACCTGGCCCAGGTGTTGGCCGAACTGAAGCCCGACGTCGTCTTCAACGCCCTTCACGGCGCCTGGGGCGAGGACGGCTGCGTCCAGGGTGTGCTGGAGACACTGGGCGTTCCCTATACCCATTCGGGCGTACTGGCCTCGGCCCTGGCCATGGACAAGGACAAGTCCAAGGCGGTGTTGCGTGCCGCCGGTGTGATCGTGCCGGGCGGCGGCCTTTTCGACCGGCATGACGTCGCCAGCCGCCACGTCATCCCGCCCCCCTATGTGATCAAGCCAAATGCCGAGGGCTCCTCGGTCGGGGTCCATGTCGTGCGCGAGGGCGAGCCGCCGTGCGCCGCGCCGTGCGAGCCGTCCTGGACCTGGGGCGAGCAGGTGATGGTCGAGCCCTTCATCGCCGGCAAGGAACTGGCGGTCACGGTTCTTGGGGACAAGTCCGGCCCGCGCGCCCTGACCATTACCGACATCACCCCGACCAAGGGCTTCTATGACTATGAGGCCAAATACGCGCCGGGTGGCTCCATCCACGTCCTGCCGGCGGTCCTGCCGCCCGCTGTGTTCGAGACGGCGCTGCGGGAATCCGAGCGGGCGCACACGGCCATGGGCTGCCGCGGCGTGACCCGATCCGACTTTCGTTATGACGATGTTAAGGACGAACTGGTCCTTCTGGAGGTCAATACCCAGCCCGGTATGACCCCGACCTCGCTCAGTCCCGAGCAGGCCGCTCATGTCGGGATGGATTATAAAACCTTGGTCCGGTGGATGGTGGAGGACGCCTCATGCCCGCGGTAGTACGCGGCGGTCGGCGACAGAGTTCGAACCAGCCTGCAAAACACGGCGCGGCTCCCAAAGCCCAAGGGCGCGGGCGTTCGCCCCGCAGCGGCCAAGCTTCCCCCGGCAAGCTGGCGGCGCTGGGCCGGCTGGACCTGTCGCCCCGCGCAGTTGTGATCGCCATCGCCGCCGGTGCCGTGCTGTTGGCCGGTATTCTGGCGACCGGGGCGCGGGCCGAGCGGATCGGTGCTTCTATAGGCCAGGGCGTCGACGGCATGACTGCCAGCCTCGGCCTGAAACTCGAAAGGGTCTTTATCGAGGGCGAGAGCCCCGAGGCCACCCGCGCCATCCAGCAGGCGGTGCAACTGTCCGCTGACCAGCCCATGACCTCCATCGACCTCGACGCGGTACGCCAGCGGGTCGAGGCGATCGGCTGGGTCAGGTCGGCCCGGGTCGTGCGCCTGCTGCCCGACACCCTGATCGTCCATGTCATCGAGCATGACCGGCTGGCCGTTTGGCAGACCGGCGGGCTCAACCAGGTCATCGACAGCTACGGCCAGGTCATCGCCGGGGCCGACGCCGGCCGTTATCCCGACCTGCCGCTGGTCGTGGGCAAGGGTGCCGAACAGGCCGCCTTCGAGGTCCTGCCGCTGATTGCCCAGCGCCCCAGGCTGGCCAGCCGGGTCGAGGCACTGGTGCGGGTCGACGAGCGACGCTGGGACCTGCGGCTCAAGGACGGCAGTCTGATCCAGCTGCCCGCCGCCAACCAGGAGGCGGCCCTGATCCAGCTCGATGCGCTGGACCAGCGCGAACGGCTGCTGGAGCTGGGCTTCGCCCGCATTGACCTCAGAACGCCCGAGGAGGTCGCCGTCCGGCCCTCCGCGGGCGAAGCCTAGAGCGAGGAAGACCCTATGGCCGGACGGTCTGTGGACAAATCTGTGGATAGCGCGGGGCTGAAGGCGGGCAGGTCACCGGTGGTGGCGGCCCTCGACCTGGGTCAGTCCAAGGTCGCCTGTTTCATCATGAAGGCGGACGGCGTGCGCCACGCCGACCGCACCATCCGCGTCGCGGGGGCGGGTCACGTCCAGTCGCGCGGGGTGCGCGGCGGCGGCATCGTCAATATGGACGAGGCGGCCCAGGCCATCGCCCACGCGGTCGAGCGGGCGGAGCGGGCGGCGGGTTCGCCGGTCTCTGGCGTCGTGGTCACAACGGCCATCGGCCAGATGTCCAGCCATCGCGTCCAGGCCCGGGTCTCGCTGGCACCGACCCCGGTCGGCGATGCCGATCTGGCCCGGGCCATCGGTATGGCCCTGGCCCAGATTCGGCTGCCCAACCGCCGGCCAATCCATGTCCTGCCCATCGCCTGGTCGGTCGACGGCGCGCGCGGTGTGCATGATCCGCGCTCGATGAAGGGCCATTCGCTGGGGCTGGACCTGCTGGTGGTGTCCATGGCCGAGAGCGCCTTCAACGGCCTGAGCCACTGTCTGGAGCTGGCGCACCTCGACCTTCAGGGGGTGGTGGCGGCGCCGGTGGTGTCGTCGCTAGCGGCGCTGGAAGACGACGAGATGGATCTGGGCTGCGTCTGTATCGACATGGGTGGCGGATCGACCTCGGCGGCGGTCTGGGGCGGTCGGTCGCTGCTGCATATCGAATCGCTGAATGTCGGCGGCGACCATGTCACGGCGGATATCGCCCGCGGCCTGTCGACCTCGCGGGCGGGGGCCGAGCGTCTCAAGACCCTGCACGGCTCGGCCATGGCCGATGCCAATGAGGATCGCGAGATGCTGGAGGCCCCGCCGCGCGGCGAGGAC
>Ga0105053_10006488_pt1 | contig 16101 bp, 13 predicted proteins | sample BON01_FD_78093 | JGI IMG/M metagenome (GOLD analysis project Ga0105053, IMG submission 78093) | Freshwater microbial communities from Lake Bonney liftoff mats and glacier meltwater in Antarctica - BON-01 | ecosystem: Environmental > Aquatic > Freshwater > Ice > Glacier meltwater | place: Lake...
AGCTGTGGCACGGCGGCATGCACAGCCCCAACCGCTTCTCGCGCATGACGCCACTTTCGGTTTCGGGCGAACCGCTGAACCTGGCCGCGCCGGTCCAGGCCCGCGCCATGGACCTTTCCGACATCGCCAATCTGCGACGCTGGCAGGTCGATGCCGCCAAACGCGCGCGCGATGCCGGCTTCGATCTCGTCTATGTCTATGCCGGTCACGCCTACCTGCCCTTCCAGTTCCTCAGCCACCGTCACAACCGGCGCACCGACGCCTATGGCGGCTCGCTCGAAAACCGCGTGCGCCTGCTGCGCGAGATGATCGAGGAGACCAAGGAGGCGGTCGGCGACACCATGGCCGTGGCCGTGCGTTTTGCCGTCGACGAACTGATGGGTGCGGCCGGCATCACCGCCCAGGGCGAGGGCCGCGCGGTGATCGAGATGCTCGCCGAACTGCCCGACCTGTGGGACGTCAACGTCAGCGACGTCGACAACGATTCCAGAAGCGCGCGGTTCTCCGAGGAAGGTTTTCAGGAGGACCACATCGGCTTCGTCAAATCACTGACCAGCAAGCCCGTGGTCGGCGTCGGGCGTTACACCAGCCCGGACCGCATGGCGGGCCTGATCCGCCGCGGCACCCTGGACCTGATCGGTGCAGCCCGGCCCTCGATCGCCGATCCCTTCCTGCCGAGGAAAATCGAGGAAGGCCGGCCGGAGGAAATCCGCGAGTGCATCGGCTGCAACATCTGCCGCTCGGGCAACAACGAGGGCGCGCCGATCCGCTGCACCCAGAACCCGACCATGGGCGAGGAATGGCGGCGCGGCTGGCACCCCGAGACCATCGCGGGCAAGGCAAGCGAGGCCCATGTGCTGGTGATCGGCGGCGGCCCCGCCGGCCTGGAGGCCGCCCGCGCGGCGGGCCAGCGTGGCTACCGCGTGACCCTGGCCGAAGCCGAGGGCGAACTGGGCGGACGGATCAACCATGACAGCCGCCTGCCCGGCCTGGCGACCTGGGCGCGGGTGCGCGACTGGCGCCTGGGCCGCCTGCACAGCCTGCCCAACGTCGAGCTTTATCCCGGCAGCAGGCTGGCGCCCGAGGACGTTGCCGAGTTCGGCGCCGACCATGTCGTGTGCGCCACCGGCGCCACCTGGCGGCGCGACGGCGTCGGTGCGGCGACTCCCTTCGGCGTCGCCGGACTGGAAGACGCACTGACTCCCGACGACATTCTCAAGGGCGGTGTCGAGCCCCGGGGCGCCGTGCTGATCTACGACGACGACCACTACTACATGGGCTCTGCCCTGGCCGAACTGCTGGTCGGGCGCGGCCATGCCGTGACCTATGTCACCCCTGCCCCGGTCGTCTCCTCCTGGACCGCGATGACCAACGAGCAGTTCTTCATCCAGGCCCGGCTGGTCTCGCTGGGAGTCACCATCATCACCGGGCGTTCTCTGGCCGGCACCCGCGCCGGCGGCGCACGGCTGGAAGGCATCTACGGCGAAGACGAGATCGAGGCCGCCTGCGACAGCCTTCTGCTGGTCACCGCGCGGACCAGCCAGGACCGGCTCTATCGCGAACTTGAAGAGCGCGGCACGGCGAACCTGCACCGCATCGGCGATTGCGAGGTGCCCGGCGCCATCGCCCATGCCATCCACGCCGGCCACCGCTTTGCCCGCGAACTCGACGCCACGGTCGACCCCGACATGCCCTTCCGCCGCGAGCGGGTGGTGGGCTGATGGCGCTCACCACCGAAGTCATCCCGGCCGAGCGGAGCGAGAGCCGGGACCCATGCCGGAACCCCTTCACATCGCCGGCGCTTGTGTTGGCGTGCCAGCATGGGTCCCGGATCTGCGGCGCTGCGCGCCTTGTCCGGGATGACAAGGGGAGAATGGCATCGCAACGGACCGCTTCGCCGCTGGAGACACGGCCATGACCACCAAGCGCCACTACCTGCCCGTCGCCGACGGCATCGATCTCTACGTCGAGGAAACCGGCAGCGGGCGACCGCTGGTCTTCATTCCCGGCTGGACGATGACGAGCGAGGTCTTTGCCCGGCAGGTGCCGCAGTTTGCCGACCGCTACCGCGTCGTCACTTACGATCCCCGCTGCCAGGGACGTTCGACCAAGACCGTGACGGGTGTGAACTATGCCCAGCACGGTCGCGACCTGGCGCGCGTGATCGAACTGCTGGACCTGAAGGACGCGGTGCTGGCGCCCTGGTCCTATGGCTGCCTGAAGGTCTGGGAGATGTTCCGCCAGCGCGGCACGCAGGGCATCGCCGGGGTCGTCTGGATCGACCTGGCGCCCCAGCAGATCATGATCGACGAGGCCGACTGGCATGAAGGCGACATCGCCTATCTGACCGCCTTCCAGCGCGCGCTCTCCGACCGGTACCGCGAAGCAACGCGTGAGTTCTGTGCCGCCATGTGGCAGGGCGCCGCGCCGGACGACGAACTCGGCTGGGTCGCCGATCAATCGATGCAGACGCCGCAATACGCCGCCTGCCTGTTGGCCGCAGACGGCATGAGCCGCGACGAGACCGACATCGCCCGCGCCACCGACGGCGCCCTGCCGATGCTGCACATCGTGCACGAGGAAAAGGCCGACGCGGCGCGCGCCTTTGTCGCGCGCAACTGCCCGGCCGGTCGCGTCGAGGCGCTGGGTTTCCAATTCATGTTCTGGGAATACGCACAGCGTTTCAACGCGCTGATCGAGAGCTTCCTGAAGGAGAATGATCTATGAGCGATGCACCGGTCCGGACAGCGCGGCGGCGTGGCGGCGCGGGCGGCAGCGCCCGCCAGAAGGGCGGCGTCGTCCAGGCGCCCCGGCGCGTACCCCACAACCCCTGGCCGCCGTTCCAGATCGTCTCGGCCGAACAGATCGAGGCGATCCACCGCGCCTCGCTCGACGTGCTCTCGACCATCGGCATGGAGATCCTGCATGCGCCGTCGCGCGACCTGCTCGCCTCGGAAGGCGCCAGGATCGACGGCGAGAAGGTCTTTTTCGATCCGGCCATGATCGAGGAGAAGGTCGCGCTCGCCCCAGCCGAGGTGACGCTGCACGCGCGCAACCCGGCCAACACGGTGACGATGAAGCAGGGCAACATCGTGGTCTGCGCTGTCGGCGGCCCGGCCTTTGCGACCGATCTGGATAACGGCAGGCGCAACGCCAACTTCGCCGACATGGAGAACTTCACCCGCCTGATCCAGAGCCTGGATGTCATCCACATCGAGGGCGGCGGCGCCATCGAGCCGACCGACCTGCCCGCCGAGTCGCGCCATCTCGACATGTACCGCGCCTTTGCCACCCTGACCGACAAACCCTGGACCGGTTACGGGCTGGGCGCCGTGCGCGCCGAGGACGCCATCGACATGGCCGCCATCGCCGGCGGCGTCACGCGCGACGACATGCTCGAGCGTCCGGCCATGCTGACGGTGATCAATTCCAATTCGCCGCTGCGCCTGGACGGACCGATGTCGGAGGGGTTGACCGCCTTCGCACGGGCCGGCCAGCCCTTTGCCGCCACGCCCTTCACCCTGGCCGGGGCCATGGCGCCGGCGACCGTTGGCGGCGCCAGCGTGCAGCAGAACGCCGAGGCGCTGGCGATGATCACGCTGGCCCAGTGCGTGCGCCCCGGCGCGCCGGTGATCTATGGCGGCTTCACCAGCAACGTCGACATGAAGACCGGTTCGCCCGCCTTCGGCACCCCGGAATACTCCCAGGCCGTGTTGATCGGCTGCCAGCTTTCGCGCCGTTACGGCGTGCCCTATCGCACCAGCAACGTCACCAGCGCCAACAGCCCGGACGCCCAGGCGGCCTACGAGTCGATGATGTCGCTGTGGCCGGCGTTCCTGGGCCAGGCCAACTTGATCAAGCAGGGCCTTGGCTGGCTCGAGGGCGGCCTGACCGCCAGCTTCGAGAAGTTCATCCTGGACGCCGAGATGATCCAGATGATGGGCGCCTTCCTCGATCCGCCGGCGATCGATGCCGATGCCTTCGGCGTCGAGGCCATCGCCGACGTCGGGCCGGGCGGCCATTTCTTCGGCACCGCCCATACCCTGGCGCGCTACGAAAACGCCTTCTACAGCCCGCTTCTCTCGGATTGGCGCAATTTCGAGACCTGGGAAGAGGCCGGCAGCCCGACCGCGGCACAGAACGCCAACCGCATCTGGAAGCAGCTTCTGGCGCAATACGAACAGCCCGCCATGGACCCTGGCATCGCCGAGGCGATCGACGCATTTGTCGCCCGCCGCAAGGAGGAGATCGGCGCCGGTTGAACATCGCGGGAGATTCTTCTTGTCAGAATGCCTGCACTTGACCTCAAAATGGACAGGTTCCGTTCCGATCTGGGCCGGATATGACTGTTTTTTGCAGAGGTGCCGACCCGAACGGCCGCACAGGAGGCAGGTTCGGGGGCAATCAGGGCCTTCATGATCGACCAGTCTTCTCGTGGTAGCGGCGGCGCTCGCAGCGGCGCGACCACCACCGTCAAGTGGTTCAACCCGGCCAAGGGATTTGGTTTTGTCCAGGCCGGCCCCGACGGACCGGATGTCTTTGTCCATGCTTCGGTGATGGCGCGCGCCGGGCTGACCAACCTGCCTAACGGCGCCACCATGGTATGCGATATCGTCGAGGGCGAGCGGGGCCTGCAGGTCACCGCCATTGCAAGCCTCGACCTTTCGACCGCCGAGCCCGAGGGTTTTTCCGAACGACCGCGCGGCGGTTTCCGCGACGGTCCGCCCCGGCGGCCCGACCGGCAGGACCGCCATGACCGCGACAGCGGCGGCGAGGAACACGAGTTGGTCGGCACCGTGAAGTTCTACGACAACAGCAAGGGATACGGTTTTGTCGTACCCGACGGCGGCGAACGCGATGTCTTTGTGCCCGGCCGTGTGCTGCCCAAGACCGGCCTGAGCCGGCTGGAGCCCAACCAGCGCGTCCGGTTGCGTTACCAGGAAGGCGACAAGGGGCCGCTGGCGACCTGGGTCGAAACCGCCTAGAGCCAACCAGGGTCCGTGACCGTCGCCTTGCCGTGGCCACGGCGGGCCATCGCGGAACGCCATGAACGACCCCGACGCCCAGCATATCCAGGCCATCAGCGACTGGCTGATCGACCAGGGCCTGCTCCAGACCCGTGTGCCCGCCATGATCGCGGGTTTCTGCGAACGTCTCGTTGAGGCCGGTGTGCCGATCCTGCGCGCCAATGTCTCGGCCCGGACCATGCATCCCCTGATCGACTCGATCTCCAACGTCTGGCGCCGCGGCGGCAAGGTCGAAGCCCGCGCCAACACGTTCGAGGATCAGGCCAGTGAGCGCTGGCAGAACAGCCCCCTGCGCACCATGGTCGAACGAGTCGACACCAGCCTGCGCCGTACCGATCTTACCGACCCCGCGCAGACCGCGCAGTGGCCCGTGTTCGAGGAGTTCGCCGCCGAGGGCGCCACCGAACATGTCGCCCGCCTGATCGGCTTTGGTGTTGCGGGCGAACCGACCGGCATGACGGGCGTCATGATGACCTGGCTGACCGACCGGCCCGGCGGCTTCAGCGAACGCGACATGGCTGTGCTCGAGCGCCTGATGCCGCGTCTGGCGCTGTCGGCGAAATCGACCGTCGACCACGAGATCGCCGTCAACCTGCTCGACAGCTATGTCGGCCATTACGCAGGCACAGCGATCCTGGGCGGTTCCTATCGGCGCGGCACCTTTCGCATCATCCCCGCGGCAATCCTGTTTGCCGACCTGCGCGGTTTCAGCGCACTTTCGGACCGGCTGGACCATGAGGCCATGGCCGGCCTGCTCAACGCCTGTTTCGACGCCATGGTGATGCCGATCCGCCACCACGGCGGCGAGGTCCTGAAGTTCCTCGGCGACGGCCTGCTCGCCGTCTTCGACCGGGAGGGCCACGAGGACGGCGACATCTGCTTTGGCGCGCTGCATGCCGCTGTCGAGGCCTGCGACGGCGTCGCCCAGGTGCCGGTACCGGGCAGCCCGGGCGAGACCATGAAGCTCGGCGTCGCCCTGCACCTGGGCAAGGTCTATTACGGCAATGTCGGCGCCGCCGACCGGCTCGATTTCACCGTGCTCGGCCCCGCCGTCAACGAGGCCGCCCGCATCGAGGCGCTGTGCAGCGAACTCGAGACTCCCGTGCTGATCTCCGGTTCCTTTGCGCAGGCCGCGGTGCACTGCAGCCCGCATATCGTGCCCGCCGGGCGTCACCTGCTGCGCGGCATGCCCGAGCCGGTCGAACTCTTCACCCTGGAACGGCCGGGCTAGAGCGAGACACGCAACAGCACGCACCCTGAGGCGTTGGCTCTCCTGACACCACCCACAGGGAGAGAGCAACATGTCCGATAACGTCTACAAGATCGTCGAGATCGTCGGTACGTCAACGACGAGCACGGACGAGGCGATCCGCAACGGCGTCGCCCGCGCCTCCCGGACCCTGGAGAACCTGGAGTGGTTCGAGGTCGTCGAGAGGCGCGGCCACATCGAAGGCGGTCAGGTCGCTCATTTCCAGGCGGTCCTGAAGCTGGGCTTCCGCCTCAACGACTGACCGCATGCGCCGGCGACGGTCAGGATGACCGCCGCCGGGCGCGTACGCCCTGCGCCAGCGACTCGAGAACCCCGAGCGAGGTCTCCCAGTCGATGCAGGCGTCCGTGATCGACTGGCCATAGACCGGCACCTGCCCGTCGACCAGATTCTGACGGCCGGCGACCAGATGGCTTTCGACCATCACGCCCATGATGCGCTGTTCGCCCGCTGCAAGCTGGGCGGCGATCTCGGCCACGACACCGGGCTGCTTCTTGTGATCCTTGAGGCTGTTGCCATGGCTGGCGTCGACCATCAGGCGCTGGGCCAGGCCAGCCCGCTCCAGTTCGGCCGAGGCGGCAGCGATGCCCGCGGCATCATGGTTGGGCACACGGCCGCCGCGCAGCACGACATGGGCCTCAGCATTGCCCGTCGTGGTGGCCACGGACGCCCGCCCGTGTTTGTCGATGGCAAGGAAGTGATGGGCTTCGTTCGCAGCCAGCACCGCATCGACCGCAATGCTGACGTCGCCGTCCGTGCCGTTCTTGAAGCCGACCGGGCAGGACAGGCCGGAAGCCAGTTCGCGGTGGATCTGGCTTTCGGTGGTGCGCGCGCCGATCGCGCCCCAGGCGACCAGATCGACGATGTACTGGGGCGTCATGACATCGAGGAACTCGCAGGCCGCCGGCAGGCCCAGCCCGTTGATCTCCAGCAGCAGACGCCGGGCCAGACGCAGGCCCTCGTCGATGCGGAAGCTGTCATCGAGCCCGGGATCGTTGATCAGGCCCTTCCAGCCGACCGTCGTGCGCGGCTTCTCGAAATAGACCCGCATCAGGATTTCCAGCTCGCCGGCATGGCGTTGCCGCTGCCCGGCCAGGCGGCGGGCGTAATCAAGCGCCGCCTCGGGATCATGGATCGAACAGGGGCCGATGATGACGACAAGGCGGTCGTCATGTTCATCGAGAATACGGCGGATCGCCTGGCGCGAGGCGTTCACGGTATCGCTCACGGCGAAACTCGCCGGCGCCTCGCCGATCACCTGGGAGGGCGGCGAGAGTGTTTCCATGCGCGCAATGCGCCGGTCGTCGGCGGGAAGCAACATGTCGGGTCTCCATGGGGGTCGGGGGAAACCGGAGGCGCCAACAAAAAAGCCGCCAGGGTCCCCTGGCGGCGGATCGGAATGGTTCGGTGCGGGTTGCCTCTAGGCCGAACGGGTTCCAACCGGCGCCAAAGGCGTCGGGTAGAATACGTACCAAAAATAGCTCTGGCGGACGGCGAGGTTCATGGCTTCGTTTCTAGCGCCGCATGGACCGCTTGTCACCCGGCTTTCAGTAAACGTCGAGGTAACGCCGCCGGTCGAGATCGCTGACGTGACGGCGGAAGACATCGTCCTCGTGGCGCCGGGTCGCCACGAACCAGTCGACAAAGGCATCGCCGAACAGTTCGCGCGCTCTCGAGGAAGCGTCCAGCCGGTCGGCCGCACTGCCCAGGGTGCGCGGCAGCCGCCGCTCGGCCGGGAGTGAATCGGGCGCGGCCTCGCCCTCGAACGGTGTGCCTGGATCGATCTTGTTCTCGATACCCCAGAGCCCCGCGCCCAGGCACTGGGCCAGAGTCAGATGCGGATTGGAATCGGCGGCGGGCACGCGGAACTCGACGCGCGTGGCGCCGGGCGAACCGGGAATGACACGCACCGCGCAGGTCCGGTTCTGGACGCCCCAGGCCGAGACGACCGGCGCCCAGATGCCCGGCACCATGCGCCGGTAGGCGTTGACCGTGTGCGAGCACATCGCCAGCGTCTCGGGCAGCAGAGTCACCAGGCCGCCGACGAAATGGCGCATGGTCTGCGAAATGCCCTGCGGGTCGTCGGGGTCGTGAAACACCGCGCCGCCCTCGTCATCCTGCAGCGAGACATGGAGATGGCCCGACTGACCATTGGTCTCGTTCGACCATTTGGCCATGAAGGTCGCCATCAGGCCCTGGCGTTCGCAATGGGCCTTGGTGAAGGTCTTGAAGAGCGCCGCGTTGTCGGCAGCGATCAGGCCCGGCGCCGGCTTCAGCGGCATCTCGACGCAGCCCGGGCCCTGTTCGGTGTGGATCGAATCGATGCCGATGCCCAAGGGCGCCAGCACCGCCTCCAGACCGTCGAAGAAGGCGTGTTCGATCGAGGGCACCATCGAATAGGTGTGGTTGCCCGGCTGCCAGGACTCCAGATCGTTGTAACCCTTGGCCCTGACGCTGGCGGGCGTTTCCCGCAGCAGGAAAAACTCGTACTCGAACCCCGCGGTGACCGAAAAACCCATGCCCTGCGCGCGCGCGAGTTGTTCCTTCAGCAGGTTGCGCGGCGCCAGCTTTCCGGTCTCCCCGGAAAACTCGGCGATGAACACCGCCTCGCCCTCGGCGAAGGGATGGAGCCGGCCGCTGGCCGGATCGATGGGCGACGGCGCATCGGCCCAGGCGCCCTGGCGATAGGGCACTTCGGCGACATCCCAGTGATAGAGCACCTCGCAGAATTCGTAGCCGCCCTTGAGCAGCTTGACGAACTTCTCGGTCTCGACCCGCTTGACCCGGAAGCGGGCGTCGATGTCGAAGATGCCGATGTGGACCGCACGGATACCCTCGGCCTGCAGTTGGCTCAGGACCTGGGCAACAGCGGCTTCCCGTTCAGCGCTCAACGGCTGCTCTCGCCGAAGCCCCAGGAACTCGGATCGGGCACCGGCACGCCCCGTTGCAGCCAGAGGATGCCCCTGACGCTGCGCACGATGACCCAGAGCCCGGTCAGGGCGCCGAGCAGGATGCCCAGCCCGAGCAACGGCACGGTGACGCCCGAGATGATCCCGAAGAGGATGCCGATCCAGAAGGTGCGGACCTGGAATTGCAGGTGGCTGCGCTGCCAGGACGGTGCTTCGTTCCGGCCCAGGATCGCCATGACGCCGCCGATCAGCCAGGTGACGCCCGTGATGAACGAGGCCAAATAGAGAATGTAGATGGCCATGGGATAACCCGAAGGCTCCGCACGCACGACCTGCCTGCCGGTTTCGCTCATCAAAGGTCCCCAAATCCGCTGGCCCCAACCTTGACCAAGCCGGCACGGCAACGCAAGCCCGCCCGGGTGGGGCCACCCCCCGCTATGGCATCGACGCGATTTGGGTCTAGGGTCATTCCATTGGGTGAAGAACCCGTGGAAGCAGGCCACGGGTCCGGCATCGGTAATCCGACCACGCACAAACACCGGGAGACCATCATGCACGTTAAACGCCAATTCGACGTCGACCGCTTCTTCCGCCGCATCAGGGCTGGCGAAATGAGCCGGCGCGAGGCCACCGCGAGTTTTGTCGCCGCGGGTCTTGGTACGGTTTCACTGCCCATGGGCAACAGCGCCAGCGCCGATGACGGCACCGGCGCGGACATCACCTATTTCACCTGGTCGGGCTACGACATTCCCGAACTGTTCCAGCGTTACGTCGATGCCCACGGCGAGCCGTCCTATTCGGTCTTTGCCAGCGCCGAGGAAGGCTTCCAGAAGATGCGCGCCGGGTTCACGCCCGATGTCGCCCATCCCTGCATCGAGGACATGGACCGCTGGATGGAGGCGGGCATCATGCGCCCGATCGACACCTCCAAGCTGACCAACTGGGACAACGTCTTCCAGCGGATGCGCGACACGCGCGGCGTCAAGTATGACGGCGAGGTCTTCATCGCGCCGATGGACTGGGGCAACAGCTCGGTCATCTACCGCACCGACCTGGTGCCCGAAGGCACCGAGGAGAGCTGGTACATGCTCTTCGATCCCCAGTACAAAGGGCGCATCGGCGCCTCCAACACCTCCTCGAACGCCTGGGCCGCCGCCGCGGTCCTGGGCTTCGACATGTTCAATCCGACCGAGGAGCAGGTTGCCGGCCCGATCGCCGACCTGCTGCGCCAGCAGCGCGAACTGGTGCGTTTCTACTGGGATGACCAGTCCGAGATCGAGCAGGCCATGGCTTCGGGCGAGATCATCACCGCCTACGCCTGGAACGCCGCGCTCAAGAACCTCACCGATGCCGGCGCCCCGGTTGCCTACGCCAACCCCAAGGAAGGCATCTGGACCTGGATCTGCGGCATCTGCCGCATCGAGGGCGGCAACGACAAGGACGATCTGCAGCACAAACTGATCGACGCCTGGCTCGATGCCGAAACCGGCAAGTGGCTGATCGAGAACTATTACTACGGCCATTCCAACGAAAAGGCCTTCGAACTGGCCGACCCGAACCTGCTCGCCGAACTGGGCTGGTCGAGCCCGGCCTCGCTGTTCGACGAGGGCATCCTGTTCGAACCCTACGATCCCCATGTCGAGGAGCGCTACACGGCCCTGTTCGAGGAGATCAAGGCCGGCTTCTAGCAGCAAGCCGGACCGGAACAACGGGCCCGCCGGAGCGATCCGGCGGGCCCGTTCGCATTCGGCGCCCTGCATCGCCCGGGATGCGCCAGTGCACCAGGAGTGCCGTTTTGCGTCGGGGGGGGGTGGTTTCAGGGCGGTTTACGGCTAGGATCGGGGCATTAGGGAAGAACCCGTGGGGGGCAATCCACGGGCCTGGCATCGGTAAAACCGTCCACTCACAGTCATTGGGAGACCATCATGCACGTCAAGAAACAGTTCGACGTCGACCGCTTTTTCCGCCGCATCAAGGCCGGGGAGATGACCCGCCGCGAGGCAACCGCGAGTTTTGCCGCGGCGGGCCTGGGCACCGTCAGCCTGCCCATGGGCAACAATGCACGGGCCGACGACGGCACCGGCGGCGACATCACCTATTTCACCTGGTCGGGCTACGACATCCCCGAGCTGTTCCAGCGTTATGCCGACAAACACGGCGAGCCGAACTATTCGGTTTTTGCCGGCTCCGAGGAAGGTCTGCAGAAGATGCGCGCGGGTTTCACCCCCGACGTCGCCCATCCCTGCATCGAGGACATGGACCGCTGGATGGAAGCCGGCATCCTCAAGCCGATCGACACCTCCAAGCTCAGCAACTGGGGCAACGTCTTCCAGCGCATGCGCGACACGCGCGGCGTCACGTATGACGGTGAGGTCTTCATCGCGCCGATGGACTGGGGCAACAGCTCGGTCATCTACCGCACCGATCTGGTGCCCGAGGGCACCGAGGAGAGCTGGAACATGCTCTTCGATCCCCAGTACAAGGGCCGCATCGGCGCACGCAACGGCACGGCCATGGCCTGGGCCGCGGCCGCCGTCCTGGGCTTCGACATGTTCAATCCGACCCGCGAGCAGCTCGAGGGCCCGATCGCCGACATGCTGCGCCAGCAGCGCGAGCTGGTCCGTTTCTACTGGGACGACCAGTCGGAAGCCGAACAGGCCATGGCTTCGGGCGAGGTGATCACCGCCTATGCCTGGAACGCCGCGCTGAAGAACCTGAAGGACCAGGGCGTCCCGGTTGCCTACGCCAACCCCAAGGAAGGCATCTGGACCTGGATCTGCGGCGTCGTGCGCATCCAGGGCGGCAACGACGAGGTCGAACTGCAGCACGAGCTGATCGATGCCTGGCTCGACGCCGAGACCGGCAAGTGGCTGATCGAGAACTACTACTACGGCCATTCCAACGAGAAGGCCTTCGAGCTGGCCGATCCCACGCTGCTGGCCGAACTGGGCTGGTCGAGCCCGGCCTCGCTGTTCGACAAGGGCATTCTCTTCGAGCCCTACGATCCGCAGGTCGAGGAGCGTTACACGGAGCTGTTCGAGGAGATCAAGGCCGGCTTCTAGCCGCTTCCGACGACAAGCGGGCCCGCCGGAGCAATCCGGCGGGCCCGTATTCATTTGGAGATTTGATCCCGCCTAACGTTCGCCCAGCGCCGACAGCACCTTCATCTGGAAATCGTGCACGGCGTGTTCGCTGATTTCGCTGCGGGCCTGGTCGACGACAAAACGGCCCTGGCGGTAACCCAGGCTGTGGAGGCCCTGCTGCACGCTCTCGCAGATCGGGATGTCCTCCTTCCGCACGACATCGACGAAATCGATGATTTCCTGCTCGGCAGTCGTCGGCGTCTCGTGCGGGAAGTACCACTCGATGCGCTGGTCGGTCGTCTCGGGGCTGGTCGGGACGTGGTGGAAGATCGTCAGGTTGCCGCCGGGATAGGCCTCGATGCACCAGTTGGGCCAGAGCAGCCAGCTACCGAATTCCTGCGGCTTGGCAGCACCCTCCGTCACGGTACCGTAGCCGACGTTCTTGTCGCGGCTGTGGTGGCTGTGGTGATGCTCGTGCGTCGTAATGCGGTAGGACGAATAGTCGAGCGCCTCCTCGATCAGGGTGCGGTGCTGGTTGGGGCAGTGGAAACACTCGTCGTAGTTCTCCACTGAGTTCTTCCAGTTGGCCTTCAGCAGGTAGCTGTCGCGGTGGGCGCACTTGAGATCGGCCGCATGAGGGGAGAAGGCCGCGATCTCGGCTTCCAGCGCACCGGAAACCTCTGCAAATTCGGGCGCCTTGCCGTCCAGGTTGACGAACAGGAAACCCAGCATGGTGCCCAGACGTACTGGCTCCAGGCAGAACTGGCTCTTGTCGAAGGCCGGCAGGTGTTCGCTGCCGCGCGCGGTGCGCAGGGCGCCGTCCGTGCCATAGGCCCAGTTGTGATAGGGGCAGGTGATGACCGGGCCGATGCGGCCCTCGCCTTCGAGCAGGCGATGGGCGCGATGCTGGCAGACATTGAAGAAGGCGCGGATTTCTCCGGCCTGATCGCGCACCAGGGCGACCGACTGGTCGGCGACCTCGCGCACCATGAAGCTGCCGGGTTCCGGCAGCATCGAGACATGGCCGACGTACTGCCATGTGCGATGAAAGATCGCCGTGCGTTCGCGCGCGAAAATCGCGGGGTCGTAATAATAGGAGGCGTCCATCGTCTGGGACCGCATCGGGTCCTCCTGGAAACCAGAAACCCTGAGCGGCGTCACCGTGGCCATTGGATCTGCCTCCTCTGCAACATCCGTTATTGAACGCATATACAATAACCCGAGTGCCTTCGCAAACGGATCATGACCACCACCAGAGCGTGCTATCGCGACGTCGCGCTTCGCGTTAGCCTTCTGTCATGAGCAGTGGGGAGAAGGACGCCATCACCGCCCGCCTGAAGGTTCGCCTCGCCGAACTGGACGAGGCTCACACATCGAGCGACCAGGCCCGCGCGCCGGTGACGCTCGACCAGCAGAGTGTCGGTCGCGTCTCACGTGTCGACGCCATGCAGATGCAGGCCATGGCCCAGGCACAGGAACGCCGCCGGCAAGGTGAACGCGGCCGCATCGAAGCCGCGCTGGAACGCCTCGACTCGGGCGAATACGGCTACTGCAGCGAGTGTGGTGAGGAAATCGGCCTCAAGCGCCTGGAGTTCGACCCGGCTGTCGCCACCTGCATCCGCTGCGCCGGGCGCGGCGAGTAGAGACCCGCAGCCGCCACTGACGCGTCCCACGGCCAGGCAACCTCCGGCCTCTCCTAGCCGCCTTCTTGCGCAGCGTTCTTGGCACCGCACCGGGAATTGGCAAGACTGCGGGACGCCAATTGATCGGACCGCCCGATGCCCATGATCTCCGACACATCTCCCATCGCCTTCGGCGACGCCCTGCCCGAGGCCGTCGACGTCGTGGTGATCGGCGGCGGTATCGCGGGCACCGCGACTGCCTGGTTCCTGGCCAAGGCCGGGGTTTCGGTGCTGCTGTGCGAGAAGGGCCGGATCGCGGGCGAACAATCCAGCCGCAACTGGGGCTGGGTGCGCCAGCAGGGCCGCGACCCCGCCGAACTGCCGATCATGATGGAATCCAACCGCATCTGGCGCGGCCTGGCGGAGGAAACCGGCGAAGCCGACCTGACCTTCGTGCCCTCAGGCTGCGTCTATCTGACCGACACGGCCGCGGGCATGGAGAAATATGCCAGCTGGTACGAAACCGCGCGGGAGTTTCAGCTCGACACGCGGATGTTGTCGAAGGCCGAACTGGAGGACCTGATCCCCGGCACCGGCGGCGCCTGGCTGGGCGGCATGATGACGCCCAGCGACGGGCGCAGTGAACCCTTCGTTGCCGTGCCGGCGCTGGCCCGCGCGGCGCGCGCCAGGGGCGCGGTGGTGATCGAGAACTGCGCCGTGCGTACCCTTGATGTTTCCGGCGGACGCGTCACCGGCGTCGTCACCGAAAAGGGCCGCGTGCGCGCCGACAGGGTGGTGCTGGCCGGCGGCGCATGGTCGAGCCAGTTTGCTGCCAACACCGGCATCGACCTGCCCCAGCTTGCCGTGCGTTCGACCGCCGCGCGCACCGAGGCGGTGCCCGAACACTACGCGCGCAACATCTCGACCCCGGGTCTGGCCATGCGGCGGCGCGCCGACGGTGGCTACACGGTCGCCAGCGGCGACATCGCCGAGCATTATCTGGGGCCTGCCTCGTTCCGCCATGTCCTGAAGTTCCGCAAACTGATGGCGCTTTCCGCACGCGACATCCGCATCCGCTTTGGCGCGCCCGAAGGATATCCCAACACCTGGCGCACGCCGCGCCGCTGGAGCGCCGACGAACAGAGCCCGTTCGAGCGCGCGCGTGTGCTCAATCCGGCACCCTCTCCCGCGGCCGTCCAGCGCATCCGCGACCGTTTGCCGCAGCGCTTTCCGGCCATGGCCGGGGTCGGCCTGGCCGAGGCCTGGGCGGGCATGATCGACGTCATGCCCGATGCCGTGCCGGTGCTGGGCGAGACCGCCGGCCTGCCCGGCCTGATCTTTGCCACGGGCCTGTCGGGCCACGGCTTCGGCATCGGCCCGGCGATCGGGCGCATCACCGCCGATCTGGCGCGCGGGCACGCGCCCGGCCACGCCATGACCCGATTCCGCCACAGCCGTTTTTTCGACGGCAGCCCGATCGTGCCAGGGCCCTACTGAAGACAAGACTCAACAGAAGTCGGGCCGCAACAAGGACAAGCAACGATGAGCGAGACGATCGATGTCGATCGGCTGTGGCGCGGCTGGCGCCGTTCCCCCTTCCACCAGTTCCTGCTCATGGACCTGGAAAGCCACGACCGCGCGGCAGGCGAGGTGCGCTTCCATGTGCCCTTCAAGGAGGATTACAAACGCACGCCGGGTGCCGAGGGCATTCACGGCGGCGTCATCGCCAGCATCATCGATATCGCCGCGGCCTTTGTCCTGGCCGTCGCCATGGACCGCCCGGGGTTTCCCACCATCGACCTGCGCATCGACTACCTGCGCATGGCTCCTGACGGCGACCTTTCGGTCCTGGCGCGTTCGGTCAAGGCGGGCCGCACCATCGGCGTCGCCGATGTCGAGGTGACCGACAGCCGCGGCCGCCTCTGCGCCATCGGGCGCGGCACCTACGCGACGGCGGCAGGCGGCACGACCGCCCGCTGAGGCGCGCGGCCGACCGCTTCGTTTTCGAAACACCCGCGCCCAATGCACAACGCCCCCGGGTGTGATCCCGGGGGCGTTGCGTTTGGCCAGTCAGCCGGTGGTTGTCAGGACCACTGGAAGTCCTGGAAGTACCAGAGCCAGCCGTTGGGCCGGATCGAGACCTCGAGGTCGGTGCGGCGCAGGATGCCGAGCGGCGGGAACATGAGCCAGAC
>Ga0105053_10006491_pt1 | contig 16093 bp, 15 predicted proteins | sample BON01_FD_78093 | JGI IMG/M metagenome (GOLD analysis project Ga0105053, IMG submission 78093) | Freshwater microbial communities from Lake Bonney liftoff mats and glacier meltwater in Antarctica - BON-01 | ecosystem: Environmental > Aquatic > Freshwater > Ice > Glacier meltwater | place: Lake...
ACTGTGGCTCAAGGGCAGGGCGCCGGGCCTTTACGGCATGGACGACGTGCTGGGTCTCTAAAGTCAGTCATCCCCCTCTGCTGCACAGGTGGCAGGCAACGACCTTCGCGCCGGTGCGTTGTGTTGGAACATTCCAGAGGGGGTTCCATCATGAACGCTGCCATTCTGCATCCCGTCATCGCCCTGCTGTGCGGTATCGCCATCCTGATCTGGCCGCGCATCCTCAACTACATCGTCGCGGCCTATCTGATCCTGGTCGGCGTGACCGGTCTCGTTGCCTACGCCGCCTGAACAACACGCGGCATCAGGATCCCGAAGCCGGCGTGACGATCCGGCGGTTGACCATCACGGCGCCGATCAGGATCAGCGCCATGCCCGCCAGCGCGCTCCAGGCGAAACGTTCGTCGAGCACGAGGGCGCCCAGAGTGACAGCCACGAGCGGCACCAGATAGGCCGCGAGCGAGGCACGCGCGGCCCCCACGCGCAGCAGCAGGCGGAAAAACAGCAGCCCGGGCAAGGCGCTGCCGACGACGCCGAGCACGACCAGGGCGCCGAGCGCGTCAGCTCCCGGGTGCAGGGTCCAGGGCCGGTCGAACAGCACGGAGAGCGGGGTCAGAATGACCACCGCCGCGATCTGCGTTCCCGCGGCAAGAACAACCGGGGAAAGATGGCCGGCGTGGCGGGCCAGGACATTGGCGACGGCAATGCCCGTGGCTGCCCCGAACACCGCCAGCTCGGCGAGCAGCGCGCCATTGGCGTGGCCCAGCACGCCCGCGCCGATCACCGCCACCACGCCACCAAATCCGATCAGTGCGCCCAGCAGCGAACGCGGCGACATCTTCTCGTCATGCGTGAAGAGGTGGGCAAGCACGAGGGTGACGACCGGGACCGAGCCCAGGATGATGCCCGCCAGCCCCGAAGCGATGTGCTGTTGACCCCAGGAAAGCAGGATCATCGGCAGCACCTGCGACGCAGTGCCCAGGGCAGCGAGCTGAATCCAGACAGGCCCGAAGCGGGGCAGACGATGGCCGCCCAGCCAGAGCACGAGCAGCAGTGTCGCCAGCGCAACCATCGAGCGCGCCAATGCCAGGGTAACCGGCGGCACGTCCGGCAGGATGATCTTGATGAACAGGAAGGAACTGCCGAAGCCGCAGGCCGTGAGCACGACGAGCACCGCATCGCGCATGCCCATATGGCGAATGGCCGGCGCATGAATGCCCGAGGCGCTCATGCAGAGTGAAAAGGGCAGCAAGCGCGGCCGCCGCAAGGCGGACACACGGGTTTCGCAGCTTCAAAGTCCATGCAATCGCCAGCCCGGCCAGGTTGTACGATGAGGAAGCCGGAAGTGTATAACCTTCGGCTGCAAAATGGCAAAGAATTACAATCTAGAGGCGGGGCCATGCGGCTGTGCCGCCATGCCGCGCCGGCCGGGCTGCAACGTTACAGGGGTGCCAACTGGCTGCGCCAGCGCCCCAGGGCATCGCCCAGGGCCTGGGCGACCTCGGCGCGCTCCGGCGGTGTGAGAAAGGCGCCGATCACAAGACGCCTGCCGTGGGAGGCAAGGCAAAGCGCGCTGTCCTCCTGCCCCGGACGCTCCAGTGTCACCCGCACCCAGGACGGCTCGAAACGCCAGACCGTGGCGCGGCCGCGGGCATCGACGTGGCTCACGACCAGGCCCTCGTCGTCCAGGCGCACCGACTCATGAGCCTTGCCCGAACGGTAGTTGAGTTCGAACGCGCCCCAGATGAGGAGCACCTCCAGGCCGCAGAAGCCCGCGACGGGCCATGCCCCCAGCGACCAGAACGACAGCCCGATCAGGGCGAAAGTGACGGTCACCACGGCCATCAACAGGTGAAATCCCCGTCGCGGCAGTGACCGGTGCGGCGTCAGACGAGCATCGAAATGGCAGCGGATCGGGGCGTCCTGTTCCATGGCATCGTGATACTCCCGGGATCAGCCTGCGTCACCCCCCGCCATGCTCGGAGCGGAAGGCCGACTTGGGCTAGACTCGCGCCACGCCGCAGGGAGTCCGCCATGAAACGCGCCGACATCGATCGCCTGTTCTCGGCCCTGGCCGAGGTCATTCCCGCGCCCGTGACCGAGCTGGAATACACCAATACCTTTACCCTGCTGGTCTCGGTCGTGCTTTCGGCCCAGGCGACCGACAAGGGAGTCAACGCCGCCACGCCGGGCCTCTTTGCCCTGGCCGACACGCCGCAGGCGATGCTGGCGCTGGGCGAGGAGGGCGTGCGCGACAAGATCAAAACGATCGGCCTGTTCAACGCCAAGGCCAAAAACGTCATCGCCCTTTCGCAGATGCTGATCGACCATCACGGCGGGCAGGTTCCGGCCAGCCGCGAGGCGCTGCAGTCCCTGCCGGGCGTCGGGCGCAAGACCGCCTCGGTCGTCATGAACGAGGCCTTCGGCGAGGCGACCATCGCGGTCGACACCCACGTCTTCCGCGTCGCCAACCGGACCGGACTGGCACCGGCCAAAACTCCCGACGCGGTCGAGAAGAAGCTGGAAGCGATCGTCCCCGAACGCTGGAAAAAGGGCGCGCACCACTGGCTCATCCTGCACGGGCGTTACACCTGCCTGGCGCGCAAGCCACGCTGTTGGGCCTGCGTCATCGCCGATATCTGCCCGTTCAAGCCCAAGACGCCAGATCCCGAGGAAGAGGCCCGGCTGAAGGACGAAGCCAGGGCGGCCGGCAGACGCCTTGCCCCGCCCAAGCCGCGCGGCAGCGGGGCGACGGGCAAAGCGGCAACAGGCCGCAAGACGGCGCCACCGCGTTCGCGTTGAGACCTATTGCGGCAGCACCCGGGCAATCCAGTCCAGGGCCTCGGAGGCGTCGGCCGCGGTCTCGCCCGCCGGCAGGGGCGGACGCGCGATCATGACAACCGGCAGGCCAAGGCCGCGCGCCGCATCGATCTTGCCGCGTGTGGCCTCACCGCCGCTCGCCTTGGCGACGACCGCATCGATCCGGCGCCCGGTCATCAGCGCACGTTCGTCGTCTTCGCCAAAAGGTCCGCGCGCCAGGATGAGGTCGGCGCGGGCCAGGGGCAACGGCGTCTCCGGCGCCTCGATCATGCGCACGGTGAAGGTGACGCCGGGCAATCCGGCAAAGGCCCCGAGGTCGCGCGCACCCAGCGTCAGGAAAACCCGGCGGGCGCTGAGTGTGGCCAGGGCGCTTGCCGCGGCGGGCGCATCGGCGACGCTGATCCAGCGGTCGCCGTCACGCCGTGGCCACATCGCACGCACCAGCTTGAGCCGGGGAACACCGGTGGCGGCTGCCGCTTCGGCGGCATGGCCGGCCATGGTTGCGGCGAAGGGATGGGTGGCATCAATCAGCGCGGCGACCGCTTCGTCACGCAGCCAATCGGACAGCCCTTCGGCGCCGCCGAAACCACCGGAGCGCAGCTTGCCCGGCGGCAGCACGGGCGCGCTGGTCGCACCGGCCAGGGAGGTGGTGACCGCCAGGTCCGGGCGCTGTGCGGCAAACAAACGGGCAAGGGCGAGCGCCTCGCCGGTGCCGCCCAGGATCAGGACATGGCGTTTCACGGCCCGGCGCGGCCGACGATGGCGCCGGCCCGGTCGATGACGACGACGTCGATCGCAACGCCGCCCGAGAGGACGGCCAGTGCGGCCTCGCGGGCACGCGCGGCCACGACATCGGCCAGCGGCACGCCTGCGGCCTGGGCCAGGCCCAGCACCTCGCCCGCGCTGGTTGCGCCCGCCACCGCATCGACCAGCGCCGCATCAGCCCCGGCATCACGCGCCAGCCCGGCCAGCACCGCGTGGTCGACCTGGCTGCGCGAGGAATGCAGGTCCATCTCGCCCTGGGCGAGCTTGACCAGCTTGCCGAAACCGCCGCCGATGGTGACGCGCGGCACGGGATGGCGGCGCAGGTACTTCAGCATGCCGCCGGCAAAATCGCCCATGTCGAGCATGGCGCCGTCGGACAGGCCATGAAGCTTCTGCACCGTCACTTCCGAGGTGCGCCCGGTGGCGCCCGCGACGTGATCGAGGCCCGTGGCCAGCGCGACATCGATGCCGCGATGAATCGAATGGATCCAGGCCGAGCAGGAATAGGGAATGACAACCCCGGTGGTGCCCAGGATTGATAGGCCGCCGAGGATTCCCAGCCGCGGATTCCAGGTCTGTTCGGCCAGGGCGGCGCCGTTGGTCACCCCGACCTCGAGGATCACGTCGCCGGGTATGCCATGCCGCGCGGCGATCTGGGCGACAGCCGAAACCATCATTTCGCGCGGGCGCGGGTTGATCGCGGGTTCTCCGGCCGGAATCGGCAAACCGGGCTTGGTCACCATGCCCACGCCCGGGCCGGCGGCAAAGACGACGCCGCTGCCGGGCGCACCCATGCGCACGGTGACGACAATCTCGGCGCCATGGGTGATGTCGGGATCGTCGCCCGCGTCCTTGATCACCGAGGCGGTCGCCACGCCGTGCTCCAGCTCGGCCCGCACCAGAGCGAAACTGGGCTCCTCGCCGCGCGGCAGGGTGATCGTGACGGGATCGGGAAAGCGGCCGGTCGCCAGGGCCGTGAAGGCCGCTGTCGTTGCCGCAGTGGCGCAGGCGCCGGTCGTCCAGCCCTTGCGCAGGGGTCCCTCGGGTTTGGTTGCCATGGCGCAAGTCTAGATCGGAACGCAGGGGCGCGGCGACAGGAAGCAGCCTGTCTTGCAAGCGACCCCCGATGTCGCCCCGATCCCATGACGCAACCGTCCTTTGGGGGTATAGGCAGGGTCATGGAGACGACAACCACCTTGCGCCTGCCCGCATTGCCGGTTTTTGAACCGGGCTGGGTCTGGCTCGTCGGTTCAGGCCCGGGTGATCCCGGCCTGCTGACCCTGCTTGCGGCCCACGCGCTGGCCAGCGCCGATGCCATCGTTTACGACGCGCTGGTCGACGAGGGTATCCTGGAGATGGCCGCCCCGGGGGCAGAGATGATCTTTGCCGGCAAACGCGGCGGCAAACCCTCGCCCAAGCAGCCCGACATCTCCGCCCGCCTGGTCCGCCTGGCCCACGAAGGCCGTCGTGTGCTGCGCCTGAAGGGTGGCGATCCCTTTGTCTTCGGGCGCGGCGGCGAGGAAGCCCTGACCCTGGCGGCAGCGGGCATTCCCTTCCGCATCGTGCCCGGCATCACCGCCGGTATCGGCGGCCTGGCCTATGCCGGCATTCCCGCAACCCACCGCGACACCAACCACACGGTCGCCTTTGTCACCGGCCACATGGCCGGCGGCGACGTGCCCGACGGCATCGACTGGGCGGCGCTGGCACGCGGCGCCCAGGCGCTGGTCATCTACATGGCGCTCAAGCATATCGCCGCCATCACCGGCCACCTGATGGAAGGCGGCCTTGCCGCGTCGACGCCGGTCGCGGTCGTCTCGCGCGCCTCGACACGCCACCAGAAGGTGCTGGAAACAACCCTGGGCACAGCCGCCCACGATGTTGCCGAATCGGGCATCGAGGCGCCCGCGGTGGTCGCCATCGGCCAGATCGTCTCCCTGCGCGCCGGGCTCGACTGGCTGGGCGCCATGGAAGGCCGCCTGCTCGATGCCGACCCCCTGGGCCGCAACCGCGAACGCAGCACGGGCTGAGGGTGGCCGCCGGGTTCATCCTTGCGGCGCCGGCCAGCGGCAGCGGCAAGACGGTGCTGACCCTGGCCCTGTTGCGCGCACTGGCGCAAGCCGGCAGGCGGGTGGCCTCGTTCAAGGTCGGGCCCGACTACATCGATCCGGCCTACCATACCGCCGCCAGCGGCCGGCCCTGCCGCAACCTCGACCTCTGGGCGATGCGGCCGGAAACCTTTTCCGCGATTGCCCGCGACACGGCCGCCGACGCCGAGCTGATGATCGGCGAGGGTGTCATGGGCCTGTTCGACGGCGCGCTCGACGGTTCAGGCACGACCGCCGACGTCGCGGCCCGTCTCGGCCTGCCCGTGATCCTGGTGGTCGACGTCAAGGGCCAGGGCGCATCGGCCGCCGCCGTGATCCGCGGCTTCCGCGACCATCGCAGCGACATCACCATCGCCGGGGTCATCCTCAACCGGGTCGGCAGCGAGAATCACCGCGCCATCCTGCGCAAGGCCTGCGAGGGTCTGCTGCCGGTGGTGGGCATGGTGCCGCGCGACGACCGCCTGGTCCTGCCCGAGCGTCATCTGGGCCTGGTCCAGGCGATGGAGCGCCCGCGGCTGGACGCCTTTCTCGATGCTGCGGCCGAACTGGTCGCGCGCCATGTCGACCTTGCCCTGCTGGGCGATCTCGCCCGCCCGCCCGATCTCGGTCCGGCGCTACCGGCGGCCGTACCGGTGGCGCCCCTGGGCCAGCGCATCGCGGTGGCCAGCGATACCGCCTTTGCCTTTGTCTATCCCTCCGTGCTTGATGCCTGGCGTCGGGCGGGCGCGGAAATCCTGCCGTTTTCGCCGCTGGCCGTCGAGGCGCCCGACGCCGGGGCCGATGCGGTCTATCTGCCCGGCGGTTATCCCGAACTGCATGCCGCCCAGTTGGAGGCTGCCGACACCTTCATGACCGGCCTGCGCGACGCGGCAGGCCGCAATGCCGCGATCTTCGGCGAGTGCGGGGGGTTCATGGTCCTGGGTGAGGAGTTGATCGACACTGAAGGCGAACACCACCGCATGGCCGGGCTGCTGCCGGTCGCCACCTCGATCGGGGCGCCGCGCCTGCATCTGGGTTACCGCCGTTTCACCCTGGCCCACGACGGGCCGCTGGGGCGCGGCGGCGACGTCTTTCGCGGCCACGAATTCCACTATGCCCGCCTGGTGCGCCAGCGCGGCATTCCCCTGTTCCACGCCAGTGACTCCGCGGGGCGTTACTTCGGCCCCTTTGGCGCCGTGGTCGGGCGCGTCTGCGGCTCGTTCCTTCACGTCATCGACCGCGAGGCGGCCTGAGGCTGGCCCCCTCGCGGTCGTCGTGACCGTGGTCTCGGTTTTTCTCAGTTACGCGCGAGCAGTCCCAGACCAAATCCGGCGATCACCTCGGCAAGCTGGATGAAGCCGGTGAAATCACGCTGGCCCGCGGCAAACTGGGCGATGTCGATGCCGGCAGCGGCAACATGAAGCGTGAGGACACCGCCCAGGGCAAGCAGGATGAGGTTGCGCCGCGGCGAATGGCGCGTCTTCTCCAGAAGATGCTGCATCGTGGTGTCCCCCTTTCCTGGACGTCAGGCGGCAATCGGCATCGAAGGATCGTCCTGGCCGTCGAGGATCTCGTGGAGCCGCGAACGGGCGCGCGACAGGCGGCTGCGCACAGTGCCCAGGGCGCAACCACTTTCGCGGGCGATGTCCTCGTGGGCACGGCCTTCGACGCCGGCCGAAATCAGGACCTCGCGCTGGTCGGCCGGCATGGTGTCGATGGCGTCGGAGACATCGACCAGCGACAGGTGATGTTCCTGCGAGGCCGGAGTCGCCATCGTCTGCTCCCAGCCCTCGTCAAGGCCGACCTGTTCGCGCTGGGCCTTGCGGATGTAGCTGATGTGGGTGTTGCGCAGGATGGTGTAGAGCCAGGCACTGAGATTGGTGCCTTCCTGGAACTTGTCCTGATGGGTCCAGGCCCGCAGCATTGTCTCCTGCACAAGGTCGTCGACGAGATCGCCGCGGCCGGCACGGCGCCAGGCGAAGCGCTCCAAGGCGGGGCGCATGGCGTTCAGCTCGGCGGCGAAACTGGAGTCGTTGGCGGTGATAGGCATCTGGAACTCCCCGTGGTTGGTGAGTTCAAGATCGACCCTGCAGCGAAGTTTTCATATTCGGAGAGAGGCCCTATGCCGGGCGGTGGATGATGGCCACACCGATTGGCTCAACCAACTGGCCAGGCCGACCTGTACGTTCGTACTAGTCCCTGTGGACCAGTGGTCCTAGGACTCATGCCCAAGCAGGAAACCTTCGTTGCAGCCGATGGTTATGAGAACATGACCGCAATGAAGAGCACCACAAAGGCCAACCGGTCTTCCACAACGGAAAGCACAGCGGACCGACCCCTGGTCGTCGTCCTTGAGGACGATTCGGCCAACGCCTGGGGGCTCTCCCTGGTATTGCAGGACTGGGGCTATCGCACCGTGATCGGTGCTTCCGTGGAACCGGTGGTGGCCCAGCTTGACGCGCAGGAGGCCGTGCCCGACGCCGCCATCTGTGATTTCAACCTGGCCGGCGACGAAAATGGCGTCACCGCCGCGCAGGCCCTGCGCGAGCGTTACGGCAATGACATCACCGTCGTCATTGTCACCGGTTCAAGCGGCGTAACGGCGCGCCGACAGGCCGAAACCGACGGCTTTCCCGTGCTCAACAAGCCGGTCAATCCCGACACGCTCCATGCCTATCTGCCCGCTGCATGAGCGTCTTCTCCTGGAAGAGCGGGGACCATGCTGCGCAGATCGCCGAGATCGCAGCCAGCGCTGAATTTGCGCTGCTGCTCGATTCGAACGGGCGCATCACGGATTCCAGCGTCGCGGCCAACGCCCTGCTCGGCGAAGCCCTTGAGGAACAGGAACGACGCCCGCTCTGGAAACTGACTCAGGAGGAACAGGGCGAGGTCGAAGCGTTCCTCCAGGCCTGCGCGTCGGCCCATGAACCCATCCAGCGCACGCTTCATTTCCGCACCACCAAGGGCGCCTACGATCCACGCATCTGCATGGGCTCTCCGCTGGCCGGTCATGAGGTGCTGCTGATCTGCCGGCCAATCGAGCGCCCCTCCGGGATCGGCGAGCGTATCCAGGCCAAGCTCATGGCGCTCAACGCCGAGGTCGAGGAGCGCATGATGATCGCGGCCCAGGCGCGCTTCGACTCCGAAGCCAAGTCGCGTTTCCTGGCCGCGGCCAGCCATGACCTGCGCCAGCCGCTGCACGCCATGACCCTGTTCACCCGCGCCCTGTCGCGCCGCGTCGATGGCGAGGAGGCGGTCGAACTGGTCAACCAGCTTGGCATTGCCCTGGGTTCGCTCCAGCGCATGTTCGATTCGCTGCTCGACGTCTCCAAACTCGACGGCGGGCTGGTCAAGCCGCAGTGGAGCGATGTCGATCTGGTGGAGTTCTTCGAGCCGCTGGGAGCCGAACTGGAAGCCCGCGCCGCCTCACTGGGTCTGTCGGGGCGTATCTATCCGCTCGACGCCACGGTGCGCACCGACCAGGCGCTGCTCGAACGCATCGTGCGCAACCTGATCAACAACGCCCTGAAGTTCACCGCACGCGGCGGCATCATGCTGGCGGCCCGGCGGCGCGGCGACCGCATCGCTATTGAGGTTTTCGATACCGGCATCGGCATGGACGCGCGCCAGCTTGACGAGGTCTTCGACGAATTCGAGCGCGGCAAGGTCGCCGCGCGCGGCCAGAACGACGGGTTGGGCCTGGGCCTTTCGATCGTGCGCCGCCTCACGGATCTTCTGGAAATCGAGATTTCCGTGGAATCGCGGCCCGGCAGGGGAACCCGGTTCCGCCTCCTGCTGGAACCCGGAATGCGCAGTGTCCGGAACCTGCGGCAGAGCGCGCGGGATACCCCGGTCTTTGCCACACCCGATCTGGCCGGACGCACGATGATCGTGCTCGACGACGAAAGCATGGTGGTCGAAAGCCTGACGCGGGAACTGCGCGATCACGGCATCGCCACGGTCGGCGTTGGCAGTGGTGCGGCGTTGCGCAGCATGGCGGCGGGCGTGCCCGTCGACGCCGCGATCGTCGATTACGACCTGGGCGACGAACTGGGCCCCGACGTGATCGCTGCATTCTGCGAGGAAACCAAGACGCGCTTTCCGGTTCTGATCGTGACCGGGTCGACCGAACCCGAGGTGCTCAAGCGCCTGCAGCGTTCAGGCCATCCCTGGATCACCAAGCCGGTCGATTCCGATGTCCTGCTCGCCCTGATTTCCGGGATGCTGCCGCGCGGCTGAACCCGGCGCAGCGAGATTCCTCAGTCCGATGACATCTTCTGGGCCAGAACAACGGCCTGCGCCCGGTTGCGTGCGCCCAGTTCCCTGAAGATGGCGGCGACATGAATCTTCACCGTGCTTTCGGCCAGATCGAGTTCGCGCGCGATCTCCTTGTTCGACATGCCCTTGGCCAGCAGGGTCAGGACCTCGGCCTGGCGCGGCGTGAAGCGGCTGAGATCGATCGCGGGGCCGCTGGTTTCCCTGTTTTCCTTCTCGCCCGCTCCGGCCAGGAACGAGGGCACATAGATCGTGCCCTGCAGCACCGCGGCGAGGGCGCGGGCAATTTCCTCGTTGTCGGAACCCTTCCAGACGTAACCGTGGGCGCCATTGGCCAGGGCGCCCAGGACATTCTCGCGTTCGTCCGAGCCCGAAACCACGACAATGCGCAGATCGGCGCGCCGCTGGCGGATAGCCAGCAGAGAGGCCACGCCATCCATGCCGGGCATGTTGAGATCGACCAGGATGCAACCGATCGCCGCATCTTCCAGGAGAGCCAGGGCGTCCTCCAGGGTGGATGCTTCGAGCACCTCCGCGACATCGACGCTGTCGCGGATCAGTGTGGCCAAGCCTTCACGGTAGAGTCCGTGATCATCCGCAATCAGGATGCGCTGCATCGGAACTTCCGTAACACAAGGAACAGACGAGCATTCAAACGTGGAGGAATATGCGCCCGATAGGGCCCCGTGTACGTTTTTTTTGACATCGGAAGTTCTCCACCACCGGCAAATCGGCCATTTCCGATGCGCGCACGGGCTGCGCTAGAGAAACCCCGCTGGCAGGCAGAAAGTTCCAGGGGCCGCCCATGACGGTCATCAACGGTCCCTGCCCTTTTCGTCCGGCGGGGTCGCGTTACCCCCGGCGAGTTCGCCAAACAGGCTGTCGAGCAGCGAATCGAAGCCGCCGCCTTCCCCGGTTGTTTCGGTGACCAAGGCCTGGGAGGACGGGGCCGCATCGAGCAGGGCAAGAACCGGTTGTCCCGCTTCGGCACGAGTCATGAAGGCTGACCAGATATGGGCCGGCAGGCCGCCGCCGGTCACCCGGTTCATGGGCGAGTTGTCGTCATTGCCGACCCAGACGCCGGTCACCAGGCCGCGGGTGAACCCCATGAACCAGGCGTCGCGGTAATCCTGGCTGGTGCCGGTCTTTCCCGCCGCCGGCCGATTGAGGCGCGCTGCCTTGCCGGTGCCGTACTGGATGTTGGCGGCAAGCATGTCGACCATGCCGGCGACGATATCGGGGGCCAGGACCCGTTCCAGCGGCATGGCCTGGCGCTGGTAGAGCACCTGGCCCTCACGCGTGGCGATGCGGGTGATGACATAAGGCCAGGCAATGTTGCCCTGGTTGGCCAGCGCGGCGTAGGCGGCGGTCAGTTCCAGCGGGGTGACCTCCGTGGCGCCCAGCGCCAGGCTGGGCAGCAGCGGCAGAGTTTCAGTGATGCCCAGGCGATGGGCGACGGCCACGACGTTTTTCATGCCGACGCGCCAGGCGGTTTCAGCCGCCACCGTGTTGATCGATTCGGCCAGCGCCTCGCGCAGGGTCACCGCGCCGCGGTACTCGCCGTCGAAATTCCCCGGACTCCAGCCCTGGATCGTCACCGGGGCGTCGATCACGACATCATCCGGGCGCATGCCGGCTTCCAGAGCGGCCAGATAGACAAACAGCTTGAAGGCCGAACCAGGCTGGCGCTGGGCCTGGACCGCGCGGTTGAACTGGCTGGCGCCGTAATCGGCGCCGCCGACCATGGCGCGCACGGCGCCATCGGGCGCCATGGCAATCAGCGCGCCCTGGTGCGCGTTACGCTCGGCGCCTTCGCCGGCAAGTCCGGCCGCCAGGGCATCACCCGCGGCGCGTTCGAGCTGGGCATCGATGGTCGTCGTGATGACGATGTCGCCGGCGACCGTGCCGATGTAGTCGGCCGCGCGCGAGACCACCCAGTCGGCGGCGTAACGGCCGGCACCACCCGCCACACGGGGCCCGACCAGATCGAGCGGGGCGAGTTTGGAGCCCTCCGCGGCGGCGGCATCGATGAAGCCGGCCTCGACCATGTTGTCGATGACCTCGGAGGCGCGCGCACGCGCCGCGGCGGGGTCGGCCGCCGGGTTGAAGCGCGAGGGCGCCTTCAGCAGCCCGGCGATCATCGCGCATTCGGCCAGGGAAAGTTCGCCCACCGGTTTGCCGAAATAACGCCGTGCCGCGGCATCGGCGCCATAGGTGCCCGCACCCAGATAGACCCGGTTGAAGTAGATCGCGAGCAGTTCCTGCTTGGTGAAACGGCGTTCCAGCCAGAGCGCCAGCAGGGCTTCCTGAATCTTGCGCTTGAACGACCGTTCGGGCGTCAGGAACAGGTTCTTGGCAAGCTGCTGGGTGATCGTGCTGCCGCCCTCGACAACACCGCCGGCGCGCAGATTGGCCCATGCCGCCCGGGCGATGCCGCGCAGATCGACGCCGAAATGATCGAAGAACCGGCGATCCTCGGTCGCCAGCACCGCCTGGATCAGCGCGGGCGGCAGATCCTCGTAGTGCAGGACTGCGCCGTGCAGTTCGCCATAGGTCGCCAGCACCGCGCCATCGGCAGCCAGCACCGTCACCGAACCCTCGCGTTCGTGGGCCAGCATGTCGGGGTCGGGCAGGTCGAGCACGTACCAGCCGACCAGGCCGGCCAGCGCCAGCATGCCCCAGATGAAACTGACCGCGCTCCAGCGCAGCAAGATGCGCCAGAAGCTGCGGCGCTCGGCGGGGCTGCGTGGCCTGGCTTTGCCCGTCGCACCACCACGGCTGCGGGACGCCGCCGGTTTGCTGCCGGCTTTCTTCGTGGTCGGGCGTTTGGCCATGATGTTCCGGCTCGAGAGGATGCGCCGCGTTTGCGCGCGGCTGGCGCCCTAGACGTCGAGGTTGGTGACCTTGAGCGCGTTGGTCTGGATGAACGCGCGACGCGGCTCGACGACGTCGCCCATCAGGGTTTCGAACAATTCGTTGGCCTCGTTGGCGTCCTTGACGTTGACCCGCAGCAGGGTGCGCGCATTGGGATCGAGCGTGGTTTCCCAGAGCTGTTCGGGGTTCATCTCGCCCAGGCCCTTGTAGCGCTGCACCGAGGCGCCCTTGCGCCCCAGTTCCATCACCGTGTCGACCAGTCCGGAGGGGCCGAGCACCTTGTGCTCCTTGTCCTTTTTCACCAGCTTGCCGGGATGAGCGTAGGTTTCCTGCAAGGCCTCGCGCACCTCGTGAAGACCGCGCGCCTCGCCGGTCGCCACCAGGGCGCGATCGACGCGATGGGTCTCGGTGACGCCGCGAACGGTGCGGGTGAAGACCAGACCGCCGTCCTCGTCGGAAGCGCCGGCCCAGCCCTGCTCGGCCTCGTCCGAAAGCTTGTCGAGGCGTTTGGCGATGTATTTCGCGGCTTCGTCGGCCATGGCGGTATCGGCCAGCAGTTCGGGCGACAACGCCCCGGCGATCGCGGTCTGCTCGGCCACCAGCAGGGGCAGGCGACGGGTCAGCGCCTTGATCAGATGCGCGGCGCGGCGCGCCTGGTTGACCGTGTCCTTGAGATCGGGACCGGTTCTGGTCGAGCCTGAGTGGTGGACGAACATGCAGTCCTCCAGACCCATGTCGATCAGGTAGTCCTCATAGGCCCGCTCGTCCTTGAGATAGACCTCGCTCTGGCCGCGCTTGACCTTGAACAGCGGCGGCTGGGCGATGAAGAGATAACCCTTGTCGATGATGTCGCGCATCTGGCGATAGAAGAAAGTCAGCAGCAGGGTGCGGATATGGGCGCCGTCGACATCGGCGTCCGTCATGATGACGATCTTGTGGTAGCGCAGTTTGCCGATGTCGAATTCGTCGGCGATGCTGGCGCCCAGGGCGGTGATCAGCATGCCGATCTGTTCGGAACCCAGCATCTTGTCGATGCGCGCGCGCTCGACGTTGAGGATCTTGCCGCGCAGAGGCAGCACCGCCTGGTTGGAACGGTCGCGCGCCTGCTTGGCCGAACCGCCGGCCGAGTCACCCTCGACGATGAAGATTTCCGACTTGGCGGGATCGCGCTCCTGGCAGTCGGCGAGTTTGCCCGGCAGGTTGGCGATGTCGAGCGCGCCCTTGCGCCGGGTCAGGTCACGCGCGCGACGTGCAGCCTCGCGCGCAGCGGCGGCCTCGACGCATTTGGAGACGATGACCTTGGCATCCCCGGGATGTTCCTCGAACCACTGGCCAAGGCGCGCGGAGACGACCTGCTCGACCACCGGACGGACCTCCGAGGAGACCAGCTTGTCCTTGGTCTGGGAGGCAAACTTCGGGTCGGGCACCTTGCACGAGACGATGGCGGTCAACCCCTCGCGCATATCCTCGCCCGAGATCTGCACCTTCTCGCGCTTGAGCAGGCCGCTGGAGGTGGCATAGGCCTGGATCGTGCGGGTCAGCGCGCCGCGGAAGCCCGACAGATGGGTGCCGCCGTCGCGCTGGGGGATGTTGTTGGTAAAACACAGCGTGTTCTCGTGATAGGCGTCGGTCCACTGCATGGCGACCTCGACGACGATCCCCTCCTTCTCGTCGGAAAACCACAGGGTCTCGCCATGCAGCGCGGTCTTGTTGCGGTCGAGATAGGCCACGAAGGCTTTCACGCCGCCCTCGTAGAAGAATTCCTGTTCGCGCCGCTCGACCTTGCGTTCGTCTGTCAGGCGGATACGCACGCCGCTGTTGAGGAAGGCCAGTTCCCGCAAGCGGTGCTCCAGCACCTCGAACTCGAAATCGACGTTGGTGAAAGTTTCCTGCGACGGCGTGAAGGTCACGCGCGTGCCCTTCTGGCCCGCGGGCGCGGGGCCGCGCACGGCCAGCGGGCCTTCGGCATCGCCATGGCGGAAACGAATAAAGTGTTCCTGCCCGTTGCGCCAGATGACCAGGTCGAGCACGGAGGACAGCGCGTTGACGACCGAGACGCCGACGCCATGCAGGCCGCCCGAAACCTTGTAGCTGTTGTGATCGAACTTACCGCCGGCATGGAGGCGGGTCATGATGACCTCGGCCGCCGAGACGCCTTCCTCGGTGTGGATGTCGGTCGGGATGCCGCGCCCGTTGTCGGTCACGGTCACCGAACCGTCGGCGTTGAGCATGACGCCGACCAGGTCGCAGTGACCTGCCAGCGCCTCGTCGATGGCGTTGTCGACGACCTCGAAGACCATGTGGTGCAGGCCGGTGCCGTCATCGGTGTCGCCGATGTACATGCCCGGGCGCTTGCGCACGGCATCCAATCCCTTCAGCACCTTGATCGAATCGGCGCCGTATTCGAGGTTGCCCGAGGGATCCAGATCCGGTGCCTCGTTGCTCATGTGGAACTTCCCTTGTGGTCGCCAAGGGCGGTGAGACCGCCCCCGGCAATGCGAAAGAACTGCGCGCGCCCGTCGAGCGCGGCAAAGGATGCGGCTTCCGTGCCGGTCATCCAGGCCTGCAGGCCTAGATCCAGCACGCTGTCGAACAGCGCATTGCGATGCGCTTCGTCGAGATGGGCCGCGACATCGTCGAGCAGCAGCAGGGGCGGCCGGCGCGTCGCCTCCAGCCTTGCCGCGGCCAGCAGCAGCGCGACGACCAGGGTTTTCTGCTGGCCGGTCGAGCAGAGGTCGGCCGGCATGGCGCTGGCCAGATGGGTGACCGCCAGATCGCAGCGGTGCGGCCCTTCGGCGGCGCCGCCGGTTTCGGCGTCGCGCCGGCGCGAGGCGGCCAGTGCGGTGCGGAAACGCTGTTCGGCCGCCAGCGCGGGCATCGACGCGATGTCGTTCTCGACGCTGCCGTCCAGGGCCAGGGCGCAGCCGGGAAACGGTCCGTAGTCCTGCGCCAGCAGCGGTTCCAGCCGATCGACCAGTTCGCGCCGGGCCGCGGCCACGGCAACCCCGGTCTCGGCCATGGTCTCCTCCAGGGCGTCGAGCCAGGCCGGATCGCGCCGGCCTTCCTTCAGCAGCCGGGCGCGCTCGCGCAGGGTGCGCTCGTAGGCGCCGATGCGGCGGGCGTGGAGGGGATCGTGGGCGTAAACCAGGCGGTCGAAAAACCGCCGCCGGCCCGAGGCCGATTCGCGGAACAACCCGTCCATCGCCGGGGTCAGCCAGATCATCGAGACATGTTCGGCAAGCGCCGCGGGGCCGCGCACGGTCTGCCCGTCG
>Ga0105053_10006492_pt1 | contig 16093 bp, 11 predicted proteins | sample BON01_FD_78093 | JGI IMG/M metagenome (GOLD analysis project Ga0105053, IMG submission 78093) | Freshwater microbial communities from Lake Bonney liftoff mats and glacier meltwater in Antarctica - BON-01 | ecosystem: Environmental > Aquatic > Freshwater > Ice > Glacier meltwater | place: Lake...
CGATTTGTATTCACCAAAATATTTGGTGATCGCAGCCGTCAATGACGTCTTGCCATGGTCAACGTGACCAATCGTTCCAATGTTACAATGCGGCTTATTCCGCTCAAACTTTGCCTTCGCCATCATGGCCTCCATTCAATATTGGTCAGGCACCTGACCTGGTTACAGATCAGGCGAATTTTGCCTGGATTTCATCCGAGATATTCGACGGCACTGTATCGTAGTGGTCGAACTGCATTGAGAACTGCGCGCGACCCGAAGACATCGAGCGCAAGTTATTGATATAGCCAAACATATTGGCCAGCGGCACCATCGCTTCAATCACGTTGGCATTGCCGCGCGCATCTTGGCCCTGAACCATGCCACGACGGCTGGTCAGGTCGCCAATCACGCCACCGGTATATTCTTCCGGTGTCACAACTTCGACTTTCATGATCGGTTCGAGCATTTTTGCTCCAGCCTTTTTCAGGCCTTCACGCATTGCAGCACGGGCCGCAATTTCAAAAGCCAAAACCGAAGAGTCGACATCATGGTAGGCGCCGTCAATCAGGCGGACTTTGAAGTCGATGACCGGGAAGCCAGCCAAGGGGCCACTATCCATAACCGATTTGATGCCCTTTTCAACGCCGGGGATGTATTCCTTCGGAATTGAACCGCCAACGATTTTGGACTCAAACGAGTAACCTTCGCCCGGCTCAGTCGGCATGATAACCATTTTAACGCGTGCAAACTGACCTGAACCACCCGACTGTTTTTTGTGAGTGTAGTCAATTTCAGCTTCGCGGCTGATGGTTTCACGATAGGCAACCTGTGGCGCACCGATATTCGCCTCAACCTTGAATTCACGCCGCATGCGGTCAACCAAGATGTCGAGGTGAAGTTCACCCATGCCACGCATAATCGTCTGGCCTGATTCAAAATCTGTTTCCACGCGGAAAGACGGATCTTCGGCAGCCAAACGGGCCAGTGCGACACCCATTTTTTCCTGGTCAGCCTTTGTCTTCGGCTCGATAGCGATTTCAATCACCGGCTCAGGAAAGGTCATGGTTTCCAGAACAACCTGATTGCTCGGGTCGGACAGGGTGTCACCAGTCGTGGTTTCTTTCAGACCCGCCAAAGCAATGATATCGCCTGCAAAGGCTTCTTCAATTTCTTCGCGGTTGATGGCGTGCATCATCATCATGCGGCCAACGCGCTCTTTGCGGCCTTTGGTGGTATTCACCATCTGGTCACCTTTTTTCAACACGCCGGAATAGATCCGTGTGAAGGTCAGCGAGCCAACAAAGGGGTCGTTCATGATTTTGAATGCCAGCGCCGAGAAGGGTTGCGCATCATCTGCCGAACGTGGCTGATTACGTGTTTCAGTCTCATCGCCGACTTTAAAGCCCATATAGGCTGGCACGTCGAGTGGCGAAGGCAGAAAGTCGATTACCGAGTTCAACAGCGGCTGAACACCTTTATTTTTGAATGCCGAACCCGCTGTAACCGGGACGAAGGTCAGCGACAAAGTGCCCTTGCGGATGAGCCGGCGCAGGGTCGCATCGTCAGGCTCGTTGCCTTCCAAATACGCTTCCATAACCGTGTCATCCAGCTCAACAACGATTTCGAGCAGGTTATGCCGCCATTCTTTGGCCAGTTCGAGCAAATCGGCGCGGATCGGCTTACGAACCCAGGCAGCGCCCAAGTCTTCGCCTTCCCAAACCCATTCTTCCATTTTGATCAGGTCAATAATGCCTTCCAGTTTGTCCTCAGCACCAATCGGCAAAGCAATTGGCAGCGGGGTCGCGCCGGTGCGGTCTTTGATCATTTTGACGCAGTTGTAAAAGTCAGCGCCAATTTTGTCCATTTTGTTAACAAAAACAATGCGCGGAACTTTGTAACGGTCAGCTTGGCGCCAAACAGTTTCGGTCTGCGGCTCAACACCAGCATTAGCGTCCAGCAAACAGATAGCACCGTCAAGCACAGCCAGCGAACGCTCAACTTCAATGGTAAAGTCAACGTGGCCGGGGGTGTCGATGATGTTAAGGCGATACTTGGTGTCAGATGTACCTTCGGTGGTCGGATCTTCTTGGCGCTGCCAGAAAGTGGTCGTCGCAGCCGAAGTAATCGTGATCCCACGCTCTTGCTCTTGTTCCATCCAGTCCATAGTGGCGGCGCCATCATGTACTTCACCGATCTTGTGCGATTTGCCGGTGTAAAACAGAATCCGCTCAGTCGTCGTGGTTTTACCCGCGTCGATATGGGCCATAATCCCAATGTTACGGTATCTGTTGAGTTGATATTCGCGCGCCATGTTCTCGTCCTGACCTGTCTCTTACCAGCGGTAATGGCTGAACGCTTTGTTAGCGTCGGCCATTTTATGGGTATCTTCGCGTTTCTTCACGGCAGAACCGCGCGCGTTGACAGCATCGACCAGCTCACCGGCCAAACGCTCTTCCATGGTTTTCTCGTTGCGGGCCCGGCTGGCATTGATCAACCAACGGATCGCAAGGGCTTCACGACGCTCAGGACGCACCTCAACAGGCACCTGATAAGTCGCACCACCAACGCGGCGCGAACGCACCTCGACGGATGGTTTGATATTTTCGAGCGCTTCATGGAAGGCTTCGATGGGCGCGCGCTTTAGCTTGCCCTCAACCCGGTCCATAGCCCCGTAAACAATGCCCTCAGCGACGGATTTTTTGCCGTCGAACATCAGGTTGTTCATGAATTTGGTCAACACGGTATCGCCATATTTGGCGTCCGGCAAAATTTCGCGTTTTTCAGCGCGGTGACGACGGGACATCTCTGTCTCTCCTTATTTCGGACGCTTGGTGCCGTATTTCGAACGGCGCTGGCGACGGTCTTTAACGCCCGTGGTATCCAGCACACCGCGCAGAATGTGGTAACGCACACCGGGAAGGTCTTTTACGCGACCCCCGCGGATCAGCACGACTGAGTGTTCCTGCAAGTTGTGGCTTTCGCCAGGAATATAAGAAATGACCTCAAAACCATTTGTCAGGCGCACTTTGGCAACCTTACGCATGGCCGAGTTCGGCTTTTTCGGCGTCGTTGTGTATACACGTGTGCACACGCCGCGCTTCTGCGGGCAACCCTGCATATGCTGCGACTTCGAGCGCTGGACTTTAGGCTGCCGCGGTTTGCGGATCAGCTGTTGGATCGTTGGCATTCGGCAATAACCCCGTTCAACCCGTTTCATTCGTCAAGCATCCGCGCGAACCGCAAAATGCCAAAAGTACCGCCCACGGTTCCGAGAAGGAACCGGCGCGGCGAAATTCCAGAGGATCGAGGCCTAAACCTGGATCATGACCGCCAGTATGTGGCTTTCAGCTTAGCATCGAGATGACGACACCAAGCCGGCGGAACCTAGGAGGAGTCGCCCTCGTTGTCAACAGACAAAAGCCAGCCTGTAGAACGGGCAAAATTACGAAATATTCAGGCGTTTAACGCATGAACCACGCAACATTCAGCACCTACCAAACAGCATAACGCCAAGGCGCTACATGTTCCGATCTCAAAGCTGCGGCCCATCCGGTTTTTCAGATGGGCCGCGCTATTTTTTGTCAGTCAATCAGCCTCAAAACGGTGCCGATTCGTTGGGTTCAATCAAAGGTGCTGTTAGACAGCGAATCTTCGCCAGCATCAGCGACCCCAAGCGCTTCCGTAACCAGCGCGGCTTCGGCACGACGGTCAGCAATGACCTGCGCGTCGCGCATTTGTGCCACACGCTTGATCTCATGCGTTGCACGGCCTGTACCAGCAGGGATAAGGCGCCCAACGATGACGTTCTCTTTGAGCCCGACCAGTTTGTCGCGCTTACCTTGCGTTGCCGCTTCGGTCAGCACGCGGGTGGTCTCTTGGAAGGATGCAGCCGAGATGAAGCTACGGGTTTGCAGGCTGGCCTTGGTGATACCCAGCAGGATCGGGCCGCCTTTGGCAGGTTCACGACCCGCCGCAACAGCTTTTTCGCATTCGGCATCAAACTCAGCTTTATCAACCTGTTCACCTTTCAACAGGACTGTGCCGCCGCTTTCGGTCACTTCCCATTTCTGCAACATTTGGCGCACGATCACTTCGATATGCTTATCGTTGATCTTCACGCCTTGCAGACGGTAAACCTCTTGCACCTCGTCGATCATATAGTCAGCCAGCGCTTCAACACCCAAAATTTGCAGGATGTCATGCGGCGCGGGATTACCGTCCATGATGTATTCGCCTTTGGCAACAAAATCACCTTCCTGAACTGGAATGTGTTTGCCCTTGGGCACGAGGTATTCGACTGGTTCCAAACCCTCATCGACCGGTTCAATCGTGATACGGCGTTTGTTCTTATAGTCTTTGCCATAACGAACATAACCGTCGATTTCACAGATCAGGGCGTGGTCTTTCGGGCGGCGGGCTTCGAACAATTCGGCCACGCGGGGTAGACCCCCGGTGATGTCCTTGATCTTGGCACCTTCGCGCGGAATACGCGCCAACACGTCGCCAGCTTTCACTTCCTGCCCATCTTCGACCGAAAGAATCGCGTCAACCGACATGGGGTGGATTTCGGGGTTGCCGTTATCCAGCCGCATCGGCTCACCGGTTTTGGGGTCCATCACAATAATCTCGGGCTTGATCTCATTGGCCTTGGGGGCCGTGCGCCAATCCGAAACAATTTTCTGGGCGATACCAGTCGCATCGTCAGTTACTTCACGCACCGACAGGCCGGATGTCAGGTCGACAAACTTGGCCACGCCGTCACGTTCAGCAATGATTGGCAGCGTATATGGATCCCATTCAAACAGCTTGGCACCACGTTCCACTTTCTGGCCGTCTTTGACGATAATTTTCGTCGCATAGGTCAGTTTGTGATGTGCACGTTCCACGCCATGTTCATCAATGATCGCGATTTCCATGTTCCGGCTAAGAACGATCTGTTCACCAGAGGAATTCTTGATCAGGTTCGGATTGCGAAATTCTACCTTACCGGTTTGGCTGGCTTCCATAAACGACTGCTGGCCACCTTGGGCAATACCGCCAATGTGGAAGGTCCGCATGGTGAGCTGTGTACCCGGCTCACCGATAGACTGCGCGGCAATGATGCCAACAGCTTCGCCCGGATTAACGCGGGTGCCACGGGCCAAGTCACGGCCATAACATTGCGCACAGATACCGTCTTCAGCCTCACAGGTCAGGGGCGAACGCACCTGAATCTGCAAGATGCCGGCGGCTTCAAGCTCTTCTGATGCCCGCTCATCCAATAACTGATCGCGATGCGCCAGCACTTCGCCCGTTGCCGGGTCTAGCACGTCTTCGGCTGCAACACGGCCCAGCACACGTTCCGAAAGCGAGGCAACAACCTCACCATCATTGATAGCTGGACGTACAGTAATTGAACGATCAGTCCCGCAATCGTCAATTTTAACGATGCAATCCTGCGCCACGTCAACCAAACGACGGGTTAGGTAACCCGAGTTCGCGGTCTTCATTGCGGTATCAGCCAAGCCTTTACGCGCACCGTGGGTTGAGTTGAAATACTCAAGCACGGTTAGGCCTTCTTTAAAGTTAGAGATGATCGGCGTTTCGATGATTTCGCCCGAAGGCTTGGCCATCAACCCGCGCATACCGCCCAACTGCTTCATCTGGGCAGGCGAACCACGCGCACCGGAATGCGACATCATGTAAACCGAGTTCGGTTCCATCTGAACACCAGCATCGCTTACGCGCATCGCGGACATATCCGACATCATTGAATCGGCCACACGGTCAGAACATTTTGACCATGCATCAACGACTTTGTTGTATTTCTCGCCGGTGGTGATCAGACCGTCCATATATTGCTGTTCGTATTCTTTAACCTGATCACGTGTCTCATTGACCAAGTCCCATTTGTTGTCAGGAATGACCATGTCATCCTTGCCAAACGAGATACCTGCCTTGAACGCTTCGCGAAAACCAAGCGTCATGATCTGGTCGCAGAAAATGACCGATTCCTTCTGACCGCAATGGCGGTAGACGGTATCAATGATTTCACCAACTTCTTTTTTACGCAGCAACCGGTTCACAATGTCAAACGGTGCTTTGAAGTTTTTCGGCAGCAGCGCGCCAAGACGCAAGCGGCCTGGTGTGGTTTCAAAACGCTTCAGGAAAACATTTCCCTCTTCGTCAATCTGCTCCATGCGTGCTTGAATTTTGGTGTGCAAGTGAACGACCCCAGCGTCTAGCGCATGTTCGATCTCATCCAACGAACCAAACACCATGCCTTCGCCTTTTAGGCCCTCGCGCATTAGCGAGACATAATAAAGACCAAGGATCATGTCCTGTGACGGCACGATGATCGGCTTACCATTGGCAGGTGACAACACGTTGTTGGTCGACATCATCAGCACGCGCGCTTCCAACTGGGCCTCAAGGCTCAGTGGAACGTGAACGGCCATTTGGTCGCCGTCAAAGTCGGCGTTAAAGGCCGAACAGACCAGTGGGTGAAGCTGGATAGCTTTACCCTCAATCAATACGGGCTCAAATGCCTGAATGCCCAAACGGTGCAAGGTAGGTGCGCGGTTTAGCAAAACGGGGTGTTCGCGGATCACTTCATCCAGAATATCCCAGACTTCGGGACGTTCTTTTTCAACAAGCTTTTTAGCCTGTTTGACTGTCGATGACAGACCTTTCGCTTCAAGGCGCGAATAGATGAACGGCTTAAACAGTTCGAGCGCCATTTTCTTGGGCAGCCCGCACTGGTGCAGCTTCAGTTCCGGCCCGGTCACAATGACCGAACGACCCGAGAAGTCGACGCGTTTTCCCAACAGGTTCTGGCGGAAACGACCCTGTTTACCTTTGAGCATGTCCGACAGCGATTTCAGCGGGCGCTTATTGGCACCCGTAATCACGCGGCCACGACGGCCATTGTCAAACAGCGCATCAACCGATTCTTGCAACATACGCTTTTCGTTGCGGATGATGATGTCGGGCGCACGCAGCTCAATCAGCCGTTTTAGGCGGTTGTTCCGGTTGATCACGCGGCGATACAAATCGTTAAGGTCTGAGGTCGCAAAGCGGCCACCGTCCAGCGGCACCAGTGGGCGCAGCTCGGGTGGAATAACCGGGATCACGGTCAAAATCATCCATTCCGGGCGGTTGCCCGATTCACGGAATGATTCAACCAGCTTCAAACGTTTGATGATCTTTTTGGGCTTTAGCTCACCTGTGGCTTCAGCCAGATCAGCGCGCAGCTGTTCAACCTCGGCTTCAAGGTCAATCGCGGCCAACATTTCACGGATCGCTTCAGCACCAATACCGGCGGTGAAAGCGTCAGCACCAAACGTGTCTTCTGCGTCGAGGAATTCTTCCTCGGTCATCAGCTGGCCATGTTTCAGGTCGGTTAGGCCCGGCTCAATCACCACATACTGTTCAAAATACAGAATGCGTTCCAGATCACGCAACGTCATATCCAGCATCAGGCCAATGCGCGACGGCAATGACTTCAGAAACCAGATATGCGCAACTGGCGCTGCCAGTTCGATATGGCCCATACGTTCGCGGCGAACCTTTTGCAGCGTCACTTCAACGCCACATTTTTCGCAGGTAACACCGCGATATTTCATGCGCTTATACTTACCGCACAAACATTCATAGTCTTTGACTGGGCCAAAAATACGGGCACAGAAAAGGCCGTCACGTTCTGGCTTGAACGTGCGATAGTTGATGGTTTCGGGCTTTTTAATTTCCCCGAATGACCACGATAAAATCCGTTCCGGCGAGGCGAGCGAGATGCGAATCTTGTCAAACGCCTTGACTGGCTGGACCGGATTGAACGGGTTCATGACTTCCTGGTTCATTGGATGTTCCTTGATCTCGTTTCTGGGGGAGTGGGCGCGAACCGCCCTACTCCTGCTCCGAATCCAGCAGCTCGATATTCAAACCGAGTGAGCGGATTTCTTTTATCAACACGTTGAACGACTCGGGAATTCCGGCTTCGAAATTATCCTCGCCCTTCACGATGCTCTCATACACTTTGGTACGCCCGGCAACGTCATCCGATTTCACGGTCAACATTTCCTGCAACGTGTAAGCGGCGCCGTAGGCTTCAAGCGCCCAGACTTCCATCTCACCAAAGCGCTGACCACCAAACTGCGCCTTACCACCTAGCGGCTGCTGGGTAACCAAGCTATAAGGCCCGGTTGAGCGCGCATGGATTTTATCATCCACAAGGTGGTGCAGTTTCAGCACGTATTTGACACCAACAGTTACCTGACGGGCAAACTGCTCACCGGTGCGGCCGTCAAAGACGTCCGACTGGCCAGAAGTATCTAGCCCGGCGCGGGTTAGCGCGTCATTCACGTCAATCTCACGCGCGCCGTCAAAGACAGGCGTCGCGATTGGCACGCCGCTGGTGACGTTTTCAGACGCTTCCAACAGTTGATCAGTGGTCATGCCGCGGAACGCCGCTTCATAAACCTCTTCGCCATAAGCCAGTTTTAATGAATCATTGAGCGGGGTCATGTCGCCTGAACGACGATATTCCTTCAGCGATTCATCAATCGAGCGGCCCAAGTTGCGCGCAGCCCAACCCATATGGGTTTCCAAGATCTGCCCCACGTTCATACGCGAAGGCACACCCAGCGGGTTCAGCACAACGTCAACCGGGGTGCCGTCAGCCAAGAATGGCATGTCTTCTTCAGGCACAACCTTGGACACAACACCTTTGTTACCGTGACGACCGGCCATTTTATCACCCGACTGCAGCTTGCGCTTCACAGCCACGAAGACTTTGACCATTTTCATTACGCCCGGTGGCAAATCATCACCACGACGAACTTTTTCAACCTTGTCTTCAAACCGCGCATCAAGCTGCTTTTTCTGCAACTCATACTGGCCGTGCATGGCTTCCATTGCCTGCGCATCGGCATCATCGCCCAGCGCCAACTGCCAATACTGGCCGCGGCTTAGGGTTGCCAGCAACTCTTCGGTAATTTCCGAACCTGCTTTCACGCCTTTCGGGCCTTTAACAGCCTTTTTACCCAGCACATGGCTGCGCAAACGCGAGTAGACGTTGCGCTCTAGAATCGCGAGCTCGTCATCACGGTCACGGGCCAGACGTTCAACTTCTTCGCGCTCAATTTGAAGCGCGCGTTCGTCTTTGTCGATGCCGTGGCGGTTAAACACACGCACTTCAACCACGGTGCCAAAATCACCGGGGGGTAGGCGCAGCGATGTATCACGCACGTCAGATGCTTTTTCGCCAAAAATGGCGCGCAGCAGCTTTTCTTCCGGCGTCATCGGGCTTTCACCTTTGGGGGTGATTTTACCAACCAGAATATCGGCAGGCCCAACTTCGGCCCCGATATAAACGATGCCAGCCTCATCAAGGTTACGCAGCGCTTCTTCACCCACATTTGGAATGTCGCGGGTAATTTCCTCTGGCCCAAGCCGTGTATCGCGGGCTGCAACTTCAAATTCTTCGATATGGATCGAGGTGAACACATCGTCTTTCACGATACGTTCCGAGATCAGGATCGAGTCCTCGTAGTTGTAGCCGTTCCAAGGCATAAACGCGACGAGCACGTTTTTACCGAGCGCCAATTCACCCAAGTCGGTTGACGGGCCATCGGCCACAACCTCACCCTTGTGAACCGAGTCACCAACCTTCACCAATGGGCGTTGGTTAATACAGGTCGACTGGTTGGACCGCTGGAATTTGCGCAGACGATAGATGTCTACACCCGGATCACCCGGCTGCAGGTCTTCGGTGGCGCGCACAACGATACGCATTGCATCAACTTGGTCAATAATACCAGCCCGACGTGCCGTAATGGCCGCGCCCGAGTCGATGGCAACGATTTCTTCCATGCCTGTGCCAACATAGGGCGCTTCGGCCCGCAGTAGCGGCACAGCCTGGCGTTGCATGTTAGAACCCATAAGCGCACGGTTCGCGTCGTCATTTTCCAAGAAGGGAATAAGCGATGCCGCGACCGACACCAACTGTTTTGGCGACACGTCGATCAGATCAACGGCTGCCGGCGGGTTCAGCATGTATTCGCCAGATTTACGGGTCGATACCAAATCATTGGTGAATTTGCCGTTTTCATCTAGCTGCGCGTTGGCCTGCGCCACTGTATGGCGCATTTCTTCGGTGGCCGACATATAGATGACCTCATCGGTCACCTTGCAATCAATTACGCGGCGATACGGCGTTTCGATAAACCCGTATTTATTCACCTTGGCAAAAGTCGCCAGCGAGTTGATCAGACCAATATTCGGCCCCTCAGGCGTTTCAATTGGGCACATGCGGCCATAATGGGTTGGGTGAACGTCGCGCACCTCAAAGCCCGCACGTTCACGCGTCAAACCACCCGGCCCGAGGGCTGACAGGCGGCGCTTATGCGTCACTTCAGACAATGGGTTGGTTTGGTCCATGAATTGCGACAGCTGCGATGAGCCGAAGAATTCACGCACCGCAGCTGAGGCTGGCTTGGCGTTGATGAGGTCTTGCGGCATTACCGCGTCAATCTCAACGCTGCTCATCCGTTCCTTGATCGCGCGTTCCATACGCAGCAAACCAACGCGATATTGGTTTTCCATCAGCTCACCAACCGAACGAACGCGGCGGTTGCCAAGATGGTCAATATCGTCAATTTCGCCACGGCCATCACGCAAGTCAACCAAGGCGCGCACAACCGAAACGATGTCATCATTGCGCAAAATGCGCATTGTGTCGGGCGCATCAAGTGCCAAACGCATGTTCATTTTTACCCGACCAACGGCCGAAAGGTCATAGCGTTCGGAATCAAAGAACATACCGTCAAACATTGCGCTTGCGGCTTCAACGGTCGGTGGCTCACCGGGGCGCATGACACGGTAAATATCAAGCAATGCGGTGTCACGGTTCAGGTTCTTATCAACCTGCATCGTGTTGCGCATATAGGCGCCAACATTGATACCGTCGATATCCAACACAGGAATATCGGTGACGCCATTGTCGAGCAGGGTTTTCAGTGTGCCGCCGGAAACTTCGCCAGCTTTGTCCAACTCCCAAGTCAGCTCATCACCAGCTTCGACCCAGATCTCACCGGTTTTTTCGTTGATCATATCTTTGGCCGCAAAACGACCGATCAGCGCATCAAATGGCACCAGAATTTCAGCAACTGAACCATCTTCGATCAGCTTTTTGACATCGCGCGGCGTCACTTTTTTACCGGCCTCAGCCACCACTTTGCCCGATTTGGCATCGACAATGTCATAGGTCGGCTTTTGGCCGCGAATACGGTCGGGGAAGAACTTGGTTGCCCAACCCTTTTTCTTGATCTGGCGGAACTGCACCGTATCATAATAGGCATCCATGATGCCCTCTTGGTCCATCCCAAGCGCATAAAGCAGGGTGGTTACGGGCAGTTTGCGGCGACGGTCGATACGCGCAAATACAATGTCTTTTGCGTCAAATTCAAAGTCCAACCAGCTACCGCGATAGGGAATAATACGGCTGGTAAACAGCAATTTACCGCTGGAATGGGTTTTACCACGGTCATGGTCAAAGAACACGCCCGGCGAGCGGTGCATCTGGGAAACGATAACCCGCTCAGTGCCGTTCACAACGAAGGTGCCGTTGCCCGTCATCAAGGGCATATCGCCCATATAAACGTCTTGTTCTTTGATATCTTTTACCGACTTGAGGCCAGTATCCTCGTCAACTTCAAACACGATCAACCGCAGCGTCACCTTTAAGGGCGCGCTATAGGTCATGTCACGCTGCTGACATTCTTCGACATCGTATTTCGGGGCTTCCAACTCGTATTTCACGAATTCCAAAATCGCAGTTTCGTTGAAATCCTTAATCGGGAATACCGACTGGAATACCGCGTTTAGGCCTTCACCATCAGTATGGATCGGGGCATCGCCGGAATTCAAAAACAGATCGTAGCTGCTTTTCTGGACTTCAATCAGGTTAGGCATAGCTGCAACTTCACGGATTTTGCCGTAAAATTTGCGGATACGTTTGTGGCCGGAATGGGTCTGCGCCATGTGTAGTCTCACCTTTTTTTGCACGCAGAAACCGACGGCGGGGAACGCCAGTTCTGCCTTGCGGGGCCGATCCCTTCAATCCTTGCGCGGCTTCCCAGTTCCACGCTTCCGAAGGGGCTCGTGCCTGTCAGGATGCCGTAGCGTTAACCTTTCGCCACCCTGAGAGACACAAGAAGCCGGACCCGCAAATGCGCGGATCCAGCCGTTTTTGATAGTCCGGCGGGCGCAATGCCCGCGGCGGATTACTTCAGTTCAACCTTGGCGCCAGCGGCTTCAAGTTTGGCTTTAATCGTTTCGGCATCGGCTTTGCTGCACTGTTCTTTGACAGCTTTGCCACCGGCTTCAACCAGGTCTTTAGCTTCTTTGAGGCCCAGGCCAGTGATGGCGCGAACTTCTTTGATGACGTTGATTTTCTGCGCGCCGGCTTCGACCAAGATCACGTCGAATTCGGTTTTTTCTTCCGCAGCTTCAGCAGCGGCAGCCGGGCCAGCAACTGCAACAGCAGCACCAGCAGCTGGCTCGATGCCATACTCGTCTTTAAGGATATTTTTTAGTTCTACAGCTTCCAGAAGGGTCAGACCCACGATCTGTTCAGCTAGTTTTTTTAGATCAGCCATTTGTTTGTTTCCGTATCAGGTTAAGGTGATGTCCAGCATGTGCAACCGCACAATACCGTTCACATTTGCAAAGATGTTATGCCGCTTCACGTTCTTCGAGGGTCGAAAGGATCCCCGCAATATTCGAAGCTGGCGCGCCAATCGCACCGGCGATATTGGAAGCTGGTGCACCGATGCAAGCCGCGATTGAGGCAATAACCTCTTGACGCGATGGCATAGCTGCAACGGCCTTCACACCGTCAGCATTCAGAGCTGCGTTGCCCATGGCACCACCAAGAACAACCAATTTGGCGTTGTCCTTAGCATAGGCTTGCACGACTTTCGCCGCGGCAACCGGGTCCACTGAATAGGCAAATACAGTCTGGCCCTGGAGCATTGAAACAATGCTTTCGCAAGGCTTCCCTTCCAGAGCGATTTTGGCGAGCTTGTTTTTGGCAATACGGACGCCGCCGCCTGCTTCACGCATGCGATTACGGAAATCCGTCATCTCAGCAACTGTGATTCCAGTATAGTGTGCAACCACAACTACACCAGAGTCCGCAAAGATTTGGCCGAGTTCAGCGACCACTTCTTCCTTTTGGGCTCTATCCACAGGTTTGCTCCATATTAGAAAGGGTTGCCCCTTCCAGCTCATTTTGCCAGGTTACCCCGACGCTTAGGTCCTTTACGGAACCAGCCAAAACCGCCCGAGGTCGCCCTCGTTTGATCCTGATCCGCTCCCGTCTCAGGCAGGATATTAAGGCCATACAGCCACCCACCATCTCGGACAGAAGACGGGCTACCGTGGCAGCCCGCCAAACCACCGGGTCACCCCGGTAGAATTCTTATTCAGCCACAGCACCGGCAATATCCAGCGAAACGCCGGGGCCCATCGTGCTCGAAAGCGCGATTTTGCGCATATATGTACCTTTGGCACCGGCTGGTTTTGCTTTATTCACAGCCGAAACGAAGGCTTTGATGTTCTCGGCAAGCTTGGCTTCGTCAAACGACATTTTGCCAATACCTGCATGAACGACGCCGCCCTTTTCAGCTTTAAACTGCACTTCACCAGCTTTCGCGGCTTCAACAGCGGACTTAACATCCATCGTCACCGTGCCAACCCGGGGGTTGGGCATCAGGTTACGCGGGCCAAGGATTTTACCAAGACGACCGACAATCCCCATCATGTCAGGGGTTGCGATGCAGCGGTCAAAATCAATTTTGCCCTGCTGAATGGCTTCCATCAGGTCTTCTGCGCCAACAATATCGGCACCAGCGGCCGTTGCCTCATCGGCTTTTGCGTCACGGGCAAATACAGCCACGCGAACGGTTTTGCCGGTGCCATTTGGCAAGGCGCAAACGCCACGCACCATTTGGTCGGCATGGCGCGGGTCAACACCCAGGCTCAGCGCGATATCCAAAGTTTCGTCAAACTTGGTTTTTGCATTGGCTTTGATAAGCGCAACGGCCTCTTTTACCGACAGGTTATCCTTGCCAGCGAAAGCTGCGCGCGCAGCGGTGAAACGTTTTCCGAGTTTTGCCATGATCAGCCTTTAACCTCGATACCCATCGAACGCGCCGAGCCAGCAATAATCAGCATTGCCGCTTCGATATCATTGGCGCTCAGGTCTTTCATCTTGGCTTCGGCGATTTTGCGCACCTGTGCCAGCGATACCGAACCTACGGTCTCTTTGCCGGGCGTTTTGGACGCCGAAGCCAGACCAGCAGCCTTTTTGATGAGGAACGACGCCGGCGGCGTTTTAATATCCATCGTAAAGGATTTGTCGGTGTAATAGGTGATGATAGTTGGACAAGGCTGCCCGACTTCCATCTCTTGGGTTTTGGCGTTGAACGCCTTGCAGAATTCCATAATGTTCAACCCGCGCTGACCCAAAGCTGGGCCGACGGGCGGGGATGGATTTGCCTTACCTGCGGCAACTTGCAGCTTAAGCTTGCCCGCTACTTTTTTGGCCATGTTGGCCTCCTTTGCTTCACCGCCCGGCGGATCGCGATCCGTGGGCCATTGTATAGTGGTCCGGTCTAGGCGCGCGCGCCCTCGCCTCCCACAGCGACATCAGTTAGGCGACCTTGGTCACCTGCGTGAATTCCAGTTCAACCGGGGTTGCCCGGCCAAAGATTGATACCGACACTTTCAAGCGCGAATGTTCAGGATCAACGTCCTCAACCATGCCTGCAAAACCCTCAAACGGGCCGTCGGTCACATTAACTTGTTCGCCAATTTCAAAGATGATCAGCGATCGTGGTGCTTCAGCACCTTCTTCAACTTGGTTCAGAATGCGTGCAATTTCCGAATCACGCATCGGCGATGGTGTGTTCTGCGCGCCCAAAAACCCGGTGACCCGGTTGATGCCGTTAATCATGTGATAGGCGCGGTCGGTCAATTCCATCCGCACAAGCACATAGCCCGGCATAAAGCGGCGCTCGGTCTGCACCTTTTTGCCCCGGCGCACCTCGATCACCTCTTCGGTGGGCACCAGTACCTGTTCGATTTCGTCTTCCAGCCCACGCTGGACGGCCAACTCGCGAATTTGCTCGGCGACCTTTTTCTCGAAATTCGACAGGACGCTAACCGAATACCAGCGTTTAGCCATGCTGCCCACTTCCTCAATTCTACTCGGAACATCGTCCGATTTTTCTGTATTCCCAGTAGGTTAGCCCTACTGACGTTCTAAACAGCACAAAGGGCGCCGCCGAATCGCTAAGCACCCGTTGTCCATGGAAGCGTCGCATATAGCTGCAGACGCGCCTTGGATCAAGAGGCGAGCGACAGAATGCTCTCAAGTCCGAAGCGAATTAAAATATCAAATAGCGAAAAGAATATCGCCAATATCGTGGCCATCAGAAACACCATTGCGGTGGTCAACATGGTTTCACGGCGCGTCGGCCAAGCCACCTTGGCAATCTCTGCCCGGGTTTGCTGCACAAATTTCATTGGGTTGGCCATCGCGTGCTCCTTCTGCGCGGCACGCATCAAACATGCCAGCGGGGGACACATACTGCCTGTTTGGGCAGGTTTCAAGCACCCAGCGTAGTTGTCGTGGAATCTGAGCCAACAGGCCCGCGCATTTGATCAACCGGTTTGGCAGCGCAAATGCAGTTTCGCCCGGCTTCCTTGGCCTCATACAAGGCTTCATCTGCCGTTTTGAGCAAGGTTTGCACGTTTTCACCGTGCAGCGGAGTTTTCACCGTGCAGCGGAAATGTTGCCACACCTGCCGAAATTGTGATTTTGAGCGCCTCACCCCCATAGCGCAATGCATAGGTTTCAATTTTTCGGCGCAATTCATCAGCGCGCGCAAGGGCCACATCGTTTGCGGCACCGGGCATCAGCACAACAAACGCCTTACAACCATACCGGCAGGGTATATCTTGCACCCGAAACATGGCTGAAAGCGTTTCAGCTAAAGCGCGCAACACCATATCGCCAGCATCATGGCAATAGGTATCATTGAACAATTTGAAATGATCAACATCGGGC
>Ga0105053_10006497_pt1 | contig 16083 bp, 13 predicted proteins | sample BON01_FD_78093 | JGI IMG/M metagenome (GOLD analysis project Ga0105053, IMG submission 78093) | Freshwater microbial communities from Lake Bonney liftoff mats and glacier meltwater in Antarctica - BON-01 | ecosystem: Environmental > Aquatic > Freshwater > Ice > Glacier meltwater | place: Lake...
GAATATGATCCAACAGTTTCTTGTCTATTCGTTGCACGATGCCCTTCATCTGGAACACCATGCGTTGGATTCCCGGTTGACCCACTGTGTAATGGTCCTGCACTGCTCCCAGTAACTTCGTAAGACACCAATACGCGTCTGCTTCGACATTGTTAAGAATCTCCATGTCCAAATCAGACACATCAAATGAATTCACCCGGTTTACGTCCCCCTTGGTTATTTCGTCCGCCAGAAACACGACATAGAAAGGAGTCACAAGTTCATTCATTCCTTGCACATAAGAACTAGCAGGATGTCTCAGTGACCAAATATACAAAATCCTTTCAAAGCTCTTCCTAACTTTTTCTGAATGGTACAACGGGATGCCACTGTTCATGCGTGGAATATCTTTGAGTATTTGGCCCAACATGACTTCATCTTCCGCTGATCTATCTGCACTGGTATTTCCATAGTACATAGGTAGCCCATCGAAGTACTCTTTGCGTTTTCGCTTTAGAGTCATCTCCCTGCGATCGCTTTTCGTCGGCAAGTATCCTAGAAGGAGCTTCCAGACTGTTCCTCGTACCACGTCAGGAATGCAAGTCCAGCTCTCAGCTCGAAGGCGGTTGAGGTCCACATCGTTTTCAGATAAAAGTTTCACGAACATCACATCCTTGCTACTCGAACCCAAAGTGCACAACCCCTCCACACTCATTTTATATATTTTTTTTCGGTCTGGTTGTTCGAATGGGTACATCCCACTTCATAGGTATTCGACTCAGTGAATCAAGTGATATAGTGGGAAGGGCGGAATCGCTCCAAAATGAATTGATAGGAGAAAGTGAATTAACATGTCTAGCATTTACGAAGCTACAGAGACTTCACATTACCTTGGCGGTGCTACGTGTCGAGGAGAACACGAATGTGGTAGAGACATTTAGGGCATCAGGCATCAGTGGCAAGATTCCGATTTTGGTATCGCACGTTGGATCCTTTGGAAATAATGTGGTGTTCTTGGGACTTGAACCCAACCCCGATTTGAATTCATTGGCCTTCAACCTTGAAGCGAAATTCCGACACTTTTTATTCAAGCCATCGAATTCCAGATTCAACCCGCACATAACAATTTTGAAAACATCCCAAATAAGCAAACCTGAATACAAACGGTCCATTCAAGCCTGTGTCACCCATTTCATGTCTGAAATACCGGCGACTTTTGAAGCTCCACTTGTCCACCTTGTTGATCGAATCGATTTGTGTTGCATGAAAAGTGCACCCCCAAAAGATGGCTATTATGAAATAGTGGAGTCTTTGTATTTATGAATAATCAAATATTTATTTATTGTTATTGTGCTCGCTTTTTATCGCTGACTTTGGATTCGTATGCAAGTTGCATCAAAGTTTGGATTTCCTTCGTGATCTCTTCATTAGAAATCTCGACTAGATTTTGAATTTCTTCCATGAATTCAATTGAAGATTTCTTCACCAGTTCTTTGACTTCGGTGTTAATTCGTTCGAGCTCCGTTTGGCTGCCTCTATGGAAATGAGAATGAAGCAAGTGTACACGCTCACGGACGTTTTTCTGCTTCTTTTTCAACTTTTCATACTCATTGTTAAAATTGGTGCTGATAATCGTGATGGGGACTGCTAGTGCAAGAATCCCACTGAGAGCAGTGACGCCTGCAACAAACTTGCCCTGAACGGTAATGGGAACTGCGTCACCATAACCGACAGTGGTCATCGTGATAATTACAAAATAAAAGCTTCCTGGAATGCTTTGGAATGGACTTTGCTCCCCATCTTGTCTGATATACATTTTCTTGTCATTATCGAAAATTCCACGTTCTGCGTAGAAAATGGCGCTCGAGAAGAATATACAACCCTTTCATATGTCAACGACTATATATATTTCCACAACTATCTTGAAACTTACACAAATAATTACGAACAGAAGCATTGTAAGCGGTTGAATACTCATGCGCATTGCTGCCCCGAATATTTTGATCCATGAGAGGTGGCGTGACACCTTGAATATTCTGAAAACTCGTACTAGACGAACAACTCTAAAAACAGCAGAATTTGCTACTGTCTGGTCCGATAGAAATAGTTTCTGTACGAAGAAAGGAAGAATTGCTAATAAATCAATCACGTTAAGTGGTTGAACAATAAAAACCAGTTTCTGAGGACAGGAAAACAACCGAAGCAAATAGTCTATTGTAAACACCGCTACAAAAAGCATTTCAAACCCATCCCACACTGTAAATTCTATCGAGTCCTCATGATAATATTGTGGCAGTGATTCTAAACAAAAAGTCAAGGCAGAAAGAATGATTACCAACATCATTGCAACCGAGAACAATCTCGCACCGTAACTTGAAGAAGGGTCCTCTAACAGTGACCATATTTTCTGCTTTCTTGTTCTCTTCGAAGTATCGTCTACTAAAGGAAAATCTGCATTTGGTGAGTCCAATACCAGCGAATCCTTCATCACCATTATTGTAACGGTAATTTTTTTATCCCACTACCAGCGCGAACAGCTGTTAAAAAAAACATCGGGGGCTGCACTAGCTAATTCCTTCTTGCATGCGATTGAATTATATAATAATTGGAAGCGAGAGATGAAGAATAATAAAACCAAAGAGAACGCAAAAAAAACCTAGGAATACAACTGAAATCACCAACATTTTGTAATAATAACACAGACAGCTTTTAGTTTTTATTTTGGGGCCCTTCTCCATGGAATTTTAATAAACATTTGATTTGAACACCAAATTCTGCTCAATAATCTAACAATTAATATCCTGGTTTTCCTCGAGTATAGGATCTAAACAAAGAGAATCCAGCGGCAGCTGCTCCTCCTAAAACACCAGCCAAGGCCATGGTCTTAGGCCCTTGTGAGCTTTTGTATAGAAGACCTGTCAATGTAGCAGCAATCACTGGGGGGACTATCTCGTCACTTCCTACATAATACTCAACAGGAGTTTGATCCACTGCGTACTCAGCCAAAGAATATATCATGGCAACTGCACCAATTGCATTTCCAAATCTAGATCCATATCTACCAGATTTATTCAAAACACTATTAACCACAATCCTAAATCGACGGTTCGGAGCTGTTTGGAGGCCATTAAGGACACCAAAAGCCCCCCCGCTTCCAATACCGAGAAGATAGGCAGCACCTGCATTAAAGAACATCCTATCCACGATGCCTTTCGTGTTATACTCCAAATACTCCGGCTGGAATCTTGGTTTGCTCGTTTCAATGGAACCAAACATGGGAGCAACAGCTTGAGGATTGATCATGCCGAGATTAGCATAAGGGGCAGGGGCTTGCTACGAGTACCCATCGTAGTCACTTGACTGTCCAGCTGCTGCACCGCCAGCTCCTAGCGTATCCTCATCCGGTCGAAGAAACTGATCTGACATGCCGACCAACCAATGAAATGTGTTATTTCAATTCCAAACACTACTACACCCAGTTCATACCGAAAACACTAATAGGATTATGACAATAAAACTATCTTTTTTTTGCTTTGAAACTAGACGTTGATGAGTCAGGAAGAGCTCCAAAAGGAGTTAAAGGGACTTTTACGAGGTGCCAATAGTCGATGTGTTGACTGCAATGAACCTATGCCGACATGGGCGTCAGTTAATCTTGGAGTTTTTATGTGCTTGGCTTGTAGCGGAGTACATCGTTCGTTGGGTGTTCACATCAGCTTCATCAAGTCTCTGTCGTTGGATAAGTGGACGCGTGAACTGGTGAATAACATGAAAAGTGGTGGCAACGAACGAGGCAATTTGTATTTTGAAGGAAACTTACCTAGAGGGTATCCACGGCCTCAAACTATGAAAGATAGGGAAACGTTTATCAGGGCAAAGTACGATGAGCGGCGATGGGTATCGACAGAGTCAGTGAAACCTCAGGAAGATGGACTGCCAATGGTTGAACCAACGTTGACGAGGAAGAAACGAATACCACCTGCTCAGCGAAGGGCTATGCAAGCAACTTTCTCACAGATAGATGCAGATAAACAGTGTGCTCCATCGAAGAGTGTTATGTTCGCGAATATGAACATCAAAAGTAATGCACCTATCAAAACGCAGAAACTTGATGACCTTTTGTGTTTTGATGAACCCATTGAAAATAATAAACATCATACTGAAGGCGCCTATGATATACTCGAGGAAGCTGGAAAGGAGGATTCGCTTGATGTATTTTCTGCTTGGACCCAGCCATCTAGTGTTGTCAATAGTAGCCACAATCTTTTACAAGGGTTTGGAATTCAAGCAGAACCAATATCCAACGTCAATGATTTTTCATCGGATGATCCCGAGATTTTGAGTCTTTCCATTCTGAAAACAGCCAATTCTGAACTTAATAATGCACATATCCAACTTCAATCTGTGTCTAGTGCAATAAAAACATACACGGAAGCCAAGCAACAGCTGGTAGTGGCGAAAAGTTTGTTGGAGGCTTTGTATGGAAGAATAGACGATGTTCAAATGCAAGCTTTAGACAATATTACTTCACAGGATCCGAAAATTGTGTTGGAGAAACAAAAGGTGAACAAAGATGTTGCAATTGTTGCTGAGCAAGTAGCTCAATATCACTTGGAAATATCTCAAGCAATAGAACCATATTAAATATAAATTCAACTCAGAATTGGAGTAGACCATAATGAACAGCAGCACTTTTGGATTGGTTGCTGAAGGCAGGCCAGTTTTGATCGACTGGTTTCAAATAGATGCCCATCGACTCAGTGCAAGACTCGAAAGAGCCATTGACATTCGAGAGCTAAGTTTCTTTCTCCTTCCGAATGTGAATTTACCACCTGGAATGGCTGCCACACTTTACTATTCGTGGGAAGGGTCTACCGTTTGGGATGTCCTAGGAGCTATTCGTAACGACAAGCCAAGCGCAATATTTCACACAAAGTGGAGCAACGACCAAGTGACTTCGACGACGTTACTGTTAGGAATATCCCTGGAAAATGAAGATGCAATATCAAATCTTGAGGAGAGCCAAGCCGTTCAAACAGACAAGCAGCGTGGAGACTGGGCTGTTCACCTTGCGAAGGATTTGTATAATTTCTTGACATCCTTCTCTCAGACGACATCGCAAGGAGAGATACTAATGGTACCGTCCAATGCAATGGACAGATGGCTTCACCGTTTTCACTCCAAATACAAAAACAATCCGAACTTTGTGTATGGGAACCAGGACTAATTCATTCACAATGTCATGGTAGTGTAAGGAATTAGGACTAATTCATTCGCAATGTCATGGTAGTGTAAGGAATTAGGACTAGTTCATTTACAATGTAATGGTAGTGTAAGGAATTAGGACTAGTTCATTCACAATGTAGTAATAGTGCAAACACAATCTGGTCTTTACATACAGGAGCTACATTACAATGAGGATTCTTGCTTTACTGTGATATGACAGTTAAATAATATTAAATGGCAACGTCAAACGTGCAATGATGGAGGCGTTTCCTTTTCTAGTCCCATATAAATTATTTCTGAAGCTTGGATTATTGTCGCATTATTCAAGTGTCGGGGTTCATTTAGTGGAGCCCGCTTCTACCAATTGCTCTTATGAAGAAGAACAACACCTTTTTTATCACTGCAAGGATGATTTATCGATGGTTCGAATGCACGATACCGTAGTTAGTACATTTCCAAACGTGAAGATCGGTCTAGTATTTGAAAAAGAATATCTGTCTGCAAGCTGATACGATCCTGGGCATTGGTACACGTTAAAAAGTTCATTTGTGTGTCCAACAAATTTTCAAAGTTCCTGGCTGGGTTTTTGGATTTACTCATCTGGAGGAGCTGCCCCTATATCTTTCTATAGAAATAATTATGTCCCCTTTTGAAAGTCTTGCTACTCTTCGAAGCTTGGTCATCGAAGATGGAAGATACGTGAGGACTATTTTGGATCTTCCTCCAAATCTTTAAACACTAAAAATGCAGATATTCCTTCGAGTCTTGAATTTTTGGAGTTATTTTTCTGTCTAAATGTCAGGTATATTCTCGATTTTCCTCTTCCCGCACTACATCTAGATTGTCATATTCTAGAAAGTATACAGGATTTACCAACAAATCTTCAAAGTTTGAATCTCACGTGTCACAGTCCAGAAAGTATTCCAGATTTGCCTTCAAATCTTCGGCATTTAAAGTTCACCATAACGAATCAAGAGAGTATCACAAATCTTCCATCAAATCTTGAAAAGTTGGAAATAAACGCCCTAGGTATGCTGACCATCCTTCAAGTCTCGAAGTTCTCGATATCAAAAATTGTGAGAGTCTAGGAATTATTTCGAAGTTGCCTTCAAACCTTCATTTCTTTTGTATCTCTTCTTGTCGTAGTCTTGAAAATATCCCAGAGCTTCCGCCAAATCTTAGGTTCTTGGTACTATCTAATTGCGATGGTTTAAAAAGTGTTCCAAATTTGTCTTCCAACCTTGAATTCATTCAGATATCACGTTGCAAGAATCTTCAAGATAGTATTCCGTTTTGTTATTAGCATTTTAAATCCACAGATATTCCTCTCGAAATTCACAATGCTCTGGCATTTTAAAATAATTGCAGACATGAAACTGCTTTATGGGAAATGATAGGAATCGTCATTTTAGTCCTTTGAAATTTTATAGTACCAACAGAATGCAGGTCTGTCCGATTAAATTTTAGGAGTGACTCAATTTGTCGAGCTACTAAGAAATTAAGAATACATTCCTGATCTTCGTTCGCACCTTCACCTCGTCTTCATCGGGTCGACCACGCATCAGCCTCCACGCAATTCTGTTGCCAGGGTTCTATGACGAGCTCGGCTACTAATTTTAAAATTAAAAGGGGTTTTTGACATTGAACACAATAAATTGTTTGGTTAATTCGCCATTGCATAGACTCCTGCTCCTATTCCAACAGCCATGGAAAATAGGTTTAATACTGGTACTAGTGGCATCAATTGCGGCTGTGACACAACGAATACATAGGCTCCCAACAATAGAAATAGAGTTACCAAACTATTCCAGGGAAGATCTTCCACGACCAAATTACCCATCACCTTCGTATCCTGGCCTTTGATAATGGACTCAATGACTTTTTCAGGATTATCTTCGTCTGAATATCCTTGAACAATAGACTGTTCCGTGGTGATCAATTTGAATTGGGATGAAGCTGCTGCAAATTCCAAGAGAGCAACGGCAAATTTCCTATTAGATTGTTGCAGATGAAGAAAGTTCTTCTGTTCGCTGAGTTCAGCAAGATGCGATGTAACGAAATGCATCGCACGATTGAATAATGCTTCAGATTCGACATGAAGCGATATTTCAACAGTCTTGATGGCGTTGTCGAGATTCACCTCCAAAAGATGTTCGCATCGTATCCTCAACGAATGAAACTCATATCTATGTGCCAACAGTATATCCTGATATATTTCCAAGTCTTGTATACAAGATAACTTTCCAGTGTATAGGAATTTCAAAAACCTTAATAAACAATCCCGTGTATCTGGGGCGTCTATTTGCACCGGCATTTCAACTGAAAACGCAGCTTTTGAAAGTCGTTTTCGGAAAAAGTTTGAACGAGAAAGGATAACAGCACTGTGGGCTCGCAATTTCTTCCCGTCAAACGTTTTGAATTCAATATCAGCCCATTGCTGTGAGTTAATATATTTCTCGAAATCGTCCGGAAAGGAGGATTCTAGAAGCTCGTCGTTTGAAACAAGTTCAATGTCTTCGTTTCGAGCGTCTTCATCGTCATTGGAAGAATCAGCCTGCGCTCTAGCGCAAATACATTCCAGTCTCTTCATTCCGTATTCACTAGCAAACGCTCTGATTTCCTCAGGAAGCGAAGACATAGGATCCAAGACTTGGAAAATGTTATCACCGTAAATATACTCTAAAATGATTTCAGCGGCTTGCAAGGAAATATCAGGCAGTTCCAAAGTCACGACGAATTCGGTTTTGTCTTCCATTTCAATCAGACGTTTCAAAACAGGACTTCTCGCTCCTACAATGACTTTATGTGCCTTCAAAATAGTTGCACCAACCACCAGCTCTAGATCATGTTGCACAAACATGTCGCTCAATAACAACCTCGCATCCTCCGCTATGAACGACCCACTGGTAACCACCATCGTATATCCTGCTCCACACGCCACGCTTTCTACACTCATACTGGTGATACGGTCATCCTTTAAGAACCTAGGCTGGTCCACGTACTCCCCGTTTCTCGCGTGCGCAGCTCCCCATACATACAGCCCGTTGCGAGACAATGCTGCAGAGTGGTCACCCCCCGCACAGAGGAACTCTATAGGCTCTGTCACACTCTCGATAATCGCAGGCCATCGCCACGGCTGCTCCTTGTCCAAAGGAACCTGAGCCTGCACTTGACTTGTATCATAGGTTCGAATTGTTTCATTAGTCACTACGAATGAGGAGCGCACTTGAAAACCAAAGGTGGTTGTACTGCTACCATGACCAACGCATGCTGTTCCTAGTCCCCCCCAACTCCACATCCGCCCAAGTGTATCAAGTGCCAATGAATGATTACTCCCGCAGCTTATAAGCTTCAACTTCGGAAGGGGTGAGTTCGATTCAGATACTTGAAAAGGCTCAAGCACGTTGAACAGTTGACCAGTGCCCAGTTGACCATGAGACCCCTTACCCCATGAGTACAGGAGTCCCAGTCCGTCCAATGCCAATGCATGAGCTTCGCCACAAGAAACCTTCACGATGTTCTCGGCATGTATTCTACTTGGAGATACTCTGTACTTGCTTAGTGTTGGTGCATCTGATGAAGCCATCCTCCCATTGCTCGCACCGAACACTTCACGCGTTGTTTTGCCCCGACGTGATTCAGTCGCACCAAGACCTAGTCTCCCATGCAACCACAATCCCCATGAAAACATCCCTCCATCACAGGTAAGCGCTACTGAAAAACTTCCTCCGCAAGCAATAGAATCCACTTGCAGATCCTCAAAATGCGTCGGGTCTATCAAATGAGGAGACGATCGCAACTTAGTATCCCCACTACCAACAGTGCCACCTGATCCCCAGCAATACACCTTGCCTTCTCTTGATACTGCTGCCGTATGAGAATGAGCTAGGTCACCACCGCTACCAATATCGATCAACAGAGTATCGGTGAATGCAGTTACCAAACGAGGCACATCACAATCTTCAAAGTCGCCATGACCTAGAGCACCACCTTCACCTGATCCCCACGTATATACTAGTCCCATATCTGTCAGTAACGCCGAATGGTACCAACCGCAAGAAACTTTGCTGATTCGAACAAATTCCAACACCCCCCATAGTGGAAGCACTTGTGCACTGATAAATGTCTTACGTTCATGACTTCCTAATAGGCAAGTTTCGTTGCGACCCCACCCCATTAATTGTACTGATTTAGGATATCTTCCTTTTACAGCCAATCGACCAAGATCTCTTCTCATAGAAGGAGGATTCTTGTTCAATACATTCTTATTCTCCGTCGGTGGTTGAGAGGATACTGTGGATAATGTATACGGATATACTTCAATGTCTTTAACTATATCTTCAAAAGTAAAACACAGATCTACATTGATCCGAAGCAATTGATTGTATTGATCTGGGAGCATAATGAATAGTGATGAATGAATTTTGCCGCCAGTGGTCCATATTCCATTATACAATCCACTTTCAATTTGGATATGAATATCATCGTTGGCGTTAATCCTATCCCAAATATCCTCACGCTGGTTAAGTACTGATAAAGGCACAAGGACACTTTGTACAGAAGTGTTAAGACATGTTTTCACCACGGCAGCATCTAAACCCACAACAGCCTTAATGGTAGATTGAAGGAATTTTTTCAACCGATTGATGTCACATTGCAAGGTTGCATCACACATAAGAAAGCTTGCAAGCACACTTTTCGAAATAGTTTCGATATTGGAGGCTCTCCTTCTTGGCCCGTCATTCACCACAACTCCCACCATGCTCAACCTCGTTGCAGAGTCGGTCAGCGAATTAGTTTCTTCGGCAGAGATGCAATAAAACAATGGTTTCTCTATACATTGAAGGAGACTCTCAACATTCTGGCAACTTTGTAGCTTGCTATTTTCGAAAGATTTTTTCAATGATGGTTGCTCGCGAAGTTGCAGCTCCAAACTTTCACGTATCCTTATCATAAAATCGAATCTCTCCTTTTCATCCTTAGGAACAGGATCAGAGTAAAGCGGCAACCTGGTTTCGTAAAAACGATCTTCCTCGAAGTCGACATCATAATAAATCTGCTCACTGGCCTCTTCCATTCGTGCAGGTGAATCCAGAAAATCAAAAAAACGGTTTTCAAGTTTCATTGATTGATGTCTGGAACGAACGAAGATTGGGGGGCTCTCCAAGTGAATGCTGAGTTGCTAAACGAGAAAGCTGAAAATGCTGAAGCTCCTCGTCGTAAGTAAGTTCGTAACCTCTTATTTTAAAATCCCTCCTCTAATGAGCAACATTCAGAAGCCGTCCATCGGAGACAAAGACGGAGGAAAAGACAAGTAAAATAAATGACGACGAAGAAGAGGAAGATGTTCCTCGTGTGAGGAAGGAAGCTGGATGGGGCGAAGAAAGTAAAAGCACAGATCCTCCCAAAAAACGACGAGAGTCCAAAGCTGCTGCTGCTGCTGCTCCGACCCTCCCTACAAAACCCCAACAATCTCGAAAACATTATGATGACGATGGAAATGACGACATCATGATTATTCCTGATTTAGATGAAGATCTACAGGAAGACTTGCAATTGAAAGTTGCTGAAGCGCCACAAAACGTCCGAGTCGTGCAAAGTTTACGCGAATTGGACAGTCAGATATCAGGGTTACAAGTTTTGAACCAGGAGGAGAGCCGCCTCGATTTGAGTATATTAACTAGTGTTCTTGTTCCTAGAGACAAGCTTATTGAACCGGATGAACCATGGGAGTTCGGCCAGTTGCTTGAACAGGTTTCACAAGCCATGACAAAACAAAAAGAAACCGATGAGGAATTCGAACGCACCATTTCCGCCAATTCTTAAAATAATTAATAAACCGTTACATATAATAAATCAAATTAGCCTGCTTTTCGTCTCTTTTTGAAAACATCCATCGAGTCATTTTCCTGTGACTCAGCTACAATCCTTCTCTTCTTCTTTTGAATGAGAACTGATTTAGGGGGCAGCCTGAAGTTCATAATCTGATCAATGACATAATCAGATGGCATTGGCTGCACGCGTTCACCTAGCGAATCAGGTAGAAAACTCTCTAATTTTCGAACCAGTGCAGGTGTTTTTGATGACGATGAACTTCGATCACCTTCCACTGCAGCATCTCCATCTCCCATCACACGCCCACGAGTTAAACTAGAATGAGGACCCAAACTAAGACTGCTCTTTTTATTCCTACTATAAAGCAAAATATCAGATTTCAAACCAGGTCGATTGCCCAAGTAAGTGTAGCGATGTATGATGGAATTCAAACCAGTAAGTTGATTCTTTTTGTGCAAATAGGCATCAGACATTCGTTTCTCAAGAGATTCCAAATCCTTTAAACTACCTGCATCCCCAACGAATCTCGTTTTAAACTCCCTGTATTTTTCCCATACAGGTAACGCATCATTCGGGTCCAACTGCTTCAAGGCTCGCTCATACAATGATATCATGTCGCTGTCCTTATTCAAGTGTTCCAAAAAATTCAAGTATTGAAAAATCAGTTCCACCTGATTTGGATATCTTTTCATTCCTAACTCAAAAACATTCCTCGCAGTGCGCGATTCCTTATTATTGTAAAACTCCAAATTTGCCGCCGCAATAAAAACAGAATGGTCACAATGAGTCGATTGTCGTGCTCTACGGAATGCAGCACGTGCGGAAGCTACTCCATTCACTCTCCTAGAGAACTGCATGTATTGTATGAAAACTAAGGGAGAGGGAGTGTTGGCAACCAAATTCTCGTATACAGCTTCTGCCTCAGACACCCTCGCGTTTAGTTCGTGAGTATCCGCGAGAGCGAAATGAAGAATTAAAGATTCAGGTAAGGCCACGATGGATTTTTCCAAAATGGTCCTTGTCGACAAAGGATCAAAAGTATCATTTTCAAAACAGCTAAAGTCATACCACACTTTGGGAGAGAAATACAATGTGCGGAGAGCTTTAGTGTATACGTAGCGAACACGACTCTTTAAATCTGGGGCCGGCACTCTTTCTGGATTGGACTTTTCATAATCAATCATAATCTTCCATCGATTCACCAGTTTAGGATCCACTAAGTCTGCATCTGGAATATCGGAGAATTCTAAACCCGCAGCATGCTTTTTTCGATCATTGCACACAGCTCTCGCTTTGTTATACTCTTGTTGAATCTCTGCCGGAATATTCCCCTTTTCAAACTCTTCAAATCGATGATAAATCTCTTCCAACTCTGCAACCGGGTTGCGAACGACTCTCTGGAATACCCCCCTGGTGGACGCCGTGCGTTGTCCTAGATCATAGCTACTGTTCACTTTCGCAGTCTCCACAAATTTAAGATACTCTTGCCACAACTTTCCAGCTTCGTATGCATATCCTATGTTCTCCAGTGCGAATTCAAACGCCTCAGTAACCACCTGCCTTGCACCTTGTTCCAAATCTGGACTACGAGCTGCCTCAGAATCCTTTCCTAGTTTGCGCAACTGCACATACGAAAGATAGAAACCCCACATATCCACGCTAAGCAATGTCATCAAACATCTGCCAAGAATAGTGTCCACCGCTTCAAAGTGTTGCTCTTGTAATTCCAAGCGCACATATTCTACCCACAAATAGTCCTATGAATTTGTTACAAGTTTATACTGACCATCAAGGTACACTTACTGCTAAGGGAAATCGCTCCACTAGAGACACATAGAGGGCTCGGGCTTTGTCAGGTCTAGTAGTGCTCCGAGCCTCCTTCAGCATAGCCACCCATTGGGAAGAGTCTTCCTGTTTACGTAACGATCCTTCCTCTAACTTAACCACAGTATTATGGACTTGAATACCCGGGATAGACATGGTGCTTAATAAAGAACAAAAGAAAATGAACCACCCACGTGCGATGAAAACCTCACCTCCACAAAAGAAGATACTGTAGAACCGAGGGGACCTACTCGTTTTGAAAAGGAAACTTCAGTTTTTACTTTTCAAGACACAGATGAAATGAGTTTCTCAATGAATTCATTGTTTGTCATCATAATTATAACAGCTTGTTCCAAATCAAAAGTAGATTTAAATTATTAATTAATCATAGAAAATAATAGAACAAAAAATCTGAACCTATCTGTCATTAGTTTTATTACGTTCTATACTTCAAAATCACTAACATCTTCCTTTTTCAAACTTGATGCTTCTTTATCTCCACTGGCTTTTTCGAAAGCTGTTTTTGACATGCTTTCAAATTGTGGTTTAATGGAATCACGCCAGGACCTCCCCATAGATTGTGAAAGGTCCTCCATGACAGGCTGGACTCCCTCCTTTATCGCAACAAACCCCTCTGATAACTCCTCGATACTGGGCATGCTTTCTTTCACTTCTACTGACGCAGCTCTCAACTCATCGGCAGTTGGAAAACTCTTCTTAATCTCACCAGACGCTGTCTTCAACTCCTCTAATGTCGGTTGCGCATCGTTGTAAATCTTTTCGAAAGTGGGACGTGATCTCTCATAAGCAACATTAGCTCCTTCCTTAATCACAACGTATGACTGAGAAGCAGCATCTCTAGCTAATCCAACAGAAGGATGCTCTAATAGCTCTTTCACCTTGGGGTTCTCCTGAAGCTTTGATGCTTCTTCCTTTAATCTACCAAAACCCCAGGCCCATAAAGTCGACGCTTTGGACCGCAAGTCATCAGCGGGTTCTTCGCTGTCCAACGGGGCTTGCTCTTCCGCACGAAAGTAGTCGTCTATATCTATATCCTCCGATATCGATTCATCAATATCCATATTTATATCTGGTGATTCGGCAACATTGTCATCGATAGTGCTTGAAATCTCATCCTCCCCTTCCATCATTTTGGTCTTAATAAAATTTAATGATGCGTTAATTGTGACGACCTTCTTGAGGAGCTATTGGATTTTAGGGGACTTGAGATCATCTTAAGTGGACTGCGAGCAGTTCACTTCTGGATAACGCGAGGCCCGACCCTATAAGTTAATTTCTTTTGAAGCCATAATTACCCAACCGGTTAACGAACTTTTTGACGTGTACCAATGCGCAGGATCGTATCATCTCGCAGACAGATATTCTTCTTCAAATACTAGACCGATCTTCACGATAATTTGAATGTCCCGGTATTTTTGTTTTTAAACCTCAGCAAAATCGAATATTTTATTGAAAACAAGAGCATATATCTTGTTGAAAGAAAAGAACCTGCTGGCTACTATTTAAAAATTCTAAAAGTGGTGGATGAACGCCATCAACAGGTTGAATTAACTGGTTCATAATAACGGAAGGAAACTAATTTATTATTCTGAAGCTTCAGCTCTTCGTCGCGCTAGCTCCGATAACTTTTCCCAATTCGATCGCCAAAGAATGATGCACATCAGAACCGTCATGACCATATAACCAACCAGACTACCCAGCCAAACTCCTAAATATCCCACTTTCAATGTTCGAGAAAACAAGAAAGCGCATGGAACCCCAACACACCACACTAGACAAACAACATAAATCACTTTGCATTTGTTTCGTAGTTCACTTACCTCCAAAGAACATGCTTAGAACAGCCTTTTCAGGACGGCCTTGTCCTTGCAAAGTGGCATAGCTCGCAAAGGTGATGGTCAACAACAAATAGGCCATTCCCACTAAAATAGCTAATTGCGAGATATACTCGATAACTTGATCATCCTTGGAAAAGATCTTCCCGATGTAATTCCTGAACCCTAGAAAAAGTAACGTCACAAACATTGCCATGATTCCCATTGCTATAAACAATACTCTCGACAGTGCTCGTGCAGCTTTCGGTCTACCAGCTCCCAGCTGATTTCCTATTTTCATTGCGCCACCTTCAGACATGCCAAAGATACCAGCAGTAAACAGATCAAATACATTCATCATCGAACTATGTGCCGCTAATTGGTCCTTTCCAAAAGAAGCCATTAATAGTGTCAAAACCACAAATTGAAGCTGCTCTAACAATGAAACCATTGCATTGGGAATCGCTTGACCAAGAAACACCGACAAACGATCAAAGCGAATACTTTCTAACGTAAGTCCATTATATACTCCTGCCGGTAAACGATTTCTCATCGTCAGCACCAATACCATCAAGCGCAACAATGTGGTGGAAAAGGTGGCGAGTGGAGAGCCTTCAAAACCAATCCCTTCAAATTGAAACATACCAACGTCGATGCCATGCACAAACACGATGTTAGCAACTAGATTATACAGAACAAAAAAGATATGAACGACCACAGTACGTTTGACCACATCTAGTCCATTGAGCCATTGGCAAAAAACACACGTAGCAGCATCAGGCAATAACCACATGATAGACATCTTCCCGTAAACAGAACTCAAACGAATGATCTCCGAAATAGGCTCTCCACTATCAGTAGGCATATTGACTGCTTCAAGAATATCTCCTATAAAGAACCAAGATATCCCGATAGGTACACACATGAATAACGCGCCGACCATAGATGTTTGCAACCATAATCCTGTCAATGCTTTGTTTTCAGCCCCCATGGCTTGACTGGTGAGAGAGATCATCCCTTCTCCACATCCTGACCATATAATTGCACCTGTCAACTGAATCCACGTATTGGCAAACGCAGCAGCGGCTAATTCATCAGTTCCCAGTCTTCCAAGCACAGCCGTATCTGTTACTGTGATTAAAGTCCTACAGAAAATGACCACAGTTTGAGGCCAAGCACCTCTACAGATCTCCACCAATTCCGAAGTGTCTGCAGGAGGCGATTCTTCCAACAGGCGCTCAGAATGATCATCCGCTCTTTCGATTTCTTCCATTTTAAATGGTTCTGCTCTAATCAATTAAATAGTCAAAAGGGGACAAAGAGAGGCGCTAACGGAGTCAACCGATGTGGGACTCAACAAATGAATACGAATAACAACGTCCCC
>Ga0105053_10006499_pt1 | contig 16080 bp, 12 predicted proteins | sample BON01_FD_78093 | JGI IMG/M metagenome (GOLD analysis project Ga0105053, IMG submission 78093) | Freshwater microbial communities from Lake Bonney liftoff mats and glacier meltwater in Antarctica - BON-01 | ecosystem: Environmental > Aquatic > Freshwater > Ice > Glacier meltwater | place: Lake...
CGCTCGATCATCGCTGCACGAACGGCCCGGTGTACCTCCTCGATCTGTTCCAGCGTCGGCGTCAGGCCCGTACCTATGGCCCAGACCGGCTCATAGGCCACGGCGAACGCCCGGCCGACCAGGGCCAGCGGCAGGGAGGCCATGATCTGCGACCGCACCACCTCAACAGCCTGACCAGCCTCGCGCTGTTCCGGGGTCTCCCCGACGCAAATGATCGGAGCCAGACCGGCGGCCAGCGCCGCCTCGGCCTTGGACGCTACCCCCGCATCGGTCTCTCCATGCCCCTGACGGCGCTCAGAGTGGCCAAGGATCACCAGGGTCGCCCCTGCATCCTTCAGCATGGCGGCCGAGATGTCGCCGGTGAAGGCACCGTGGGTTTCCGCCCGGCAGTCCTGCCCGCCGATCTCGATACCCGCTCCCGCCGCGACTGCCATCCGTTCGATCAGGGTTGCGGGCGGACACAGGGCTACGCGGCAGGCCAGAGGGGCCTCCGCCAGCGCCACTCGCAGCGCCTCCAGCTCGCCGAGGTTGGCGGCGAGCCCGTTCATCTTCCAGTTTCCGGCGATCAGCTTGGCGGTCTTTATCATCCGAACTTTCTATTCGGACCCTCTCGACAAGCCAAGCCGTCTCGTAGCTGCATCGGGTCGGAGGCGTTCAAAACATCGACGACCGCCGCGCGACAATCATGCCATCGTCTTGCCGTGCGGGTCACTGACACCCTATAGGCCAAGCACAACCCTTGCCGCTGATCCGCCAGGACCGACCATGCTCACCGCCTTCCGCGCCTTCGCCAAGTCCAAATGGGCCATCGGCCTGCTGGTCCTCCTCGCCCTCGGCCTGGTGGTCACCGGCGGGACCCAGGCGGATGTGCTGGCGAACCTCGGCCCCAGACATGTCGTGTCGGCAGGCGACCGTAACCTCGGTCAGGCCGAGTTCCGCGGCGAACTGGACCGGATCCGCGAACAGGCCCAGCAGCAGTCCGGTCGCGCCATCGACTTTGAAGAATTGATCGGCCAAGGCGGCCTGCGTCAGTATCTGGAGCAGAAGTCCCAGCAACTCGGCTTCGTGAATTGGGCGTGGAAGGCCGGCATCCGTCCGGGCAAGGAACTGGTCCTGCGTCAGATTCGTCAGGCCCCCGCCTTTTTCGACAACGTCACTGGCCAGTTCAGCGAGGAGCAGTATCGCACCGCCCTGGCCGAGAGCAATGCGACGCCCGAGATGTTCGAGGCGCAACTGCGCGACCAGTATTCCACGCAACACTATGGCGCTGCCCTCGGTGCCGGTATGCGTCTGCCACGCATCTATGGCGCGATCCTGGCCAGCCAGGCACTCGAAACCCGCGACGCACGCTGGTTCGCCGTGACTCAGGCCATGGCTGGCTCGGCGGGCGCCCCGTCGGACGCCCAGATGACTACCATGATGAACGAAAACGCCGACCAACTCCGCCTGCCGGAATCCCGCACCGCTTCGGTCGTGCTGTTCGACGACGGCGCCACACCGGCAACCGCGCTGACCGAGGCGCGGATTGAAGAACGCTTCAACTTCCGCCGCGACGCCCTGTCGCTGCCTGAAAGGCGCAGCTTCGTCACCCTGACGGCACCCGACCGCGCTGCTGCCGACCGGATCGCCGCCGCCCTGCGCGCCGGCCAATCCCCGGCTGACGTGGCGCGCGCCAACAGCATCCAGCCCGCCGAATATGTCGACACGCCGCGCAGCGCCCTGGGCGATGCCGCCGTGGCCACGGCGGTCTTCGGTCTGGCCGCCGACGAGGTGTCTGCTCCGGTCCAGGCCGGTGTGGGCTTTGTGGTCGCCCGGGTGACCGGAATCCAGCCCGGTCGCGCCGTAAGCCTGGCCGACGTTCGTGAACAGGTGATAACCGAACTGCGCGCCGAGGACGCACGCGCCGCTGTTTTCCGTCGGGTCGAGGCCTATGAGAAGGCCCGCCAGGACGGCAAGACAATGGACATCGCAGTGCGCGAGGTCGGAGCCCGGGTCATCCGGATTCCGCCGATCCGTCAGGACGGCAAGCTCCGCAACGGTCAGGACATCAACCCGCCGCTGCCGCCGCAACTGATCCAGGCTATCTGGAATTTGGGCAAGGGCGCCGAGAGCGAAGTGGTCGATATGGGCCAGGGCCAGTATTTCGTGGTTCGCCTTGACGACATCATTCCCGCAGCCCTGCCGCCCTTGGCGGGCATCCGCGAACCGCTGGCCCGGCAATGGACCCTGCGCGAGAACGCCCGGCTGCTGAACACACGCGCCAGCGCCCTGGCGGCCCGTGTCCGCGGCGGCGAGGATCTGGCCGCCGTGGCCGCCTCGGTCGGTGCCCGTCTCCAGACCGGAACCGGCCTGAACCGCCAGTCCTCCGAACAGAATGGACAGGGTCTCATCGCCGGCGTGTTCAGCAGCGCTCGTGGAGAGCCCTTCTCGCAGCCGAACACCGCCGACACCTTCGTGATCGGCCGAACGGACCGGATCACGGCGGCCGTGCCGGCCCTCGCGGCCCCCATGGCCGAACAGTTCCGGGCCCGCATGGCTGGTGAACACACCAACGCGGTGGGCGAGGTGGCCATCGCTTCTGCCGGTGCCCGCAGCAAGACGGAGTTCGACGAGCCCCTTGCCCGGACCTCGCTGGGCCTGCCGGCCGAAGCGCCCGCTCCCCCTGCATCGCCGGCCACCCCGCCGGCGCGATGACGCCCGACGGCGAAGGCGGCTTCGCCGATTTCGACCGCGGCTGGTCGCACGGCCGGCCGCAGGTCGTCATCCGCCGGCTGGTCGATGACCTAGAGACTCCTGTTTCGGCCTTCCTGAAGGTCGGCCACGGGCGGACCTACGCCTTCCTGCTGGAATCGGTTGAAGGCGGCGCGGTCAACGGTCGCTATTCGATCATCACGCGCGAACCGGATGTGGTCTGGCGCTGCCGTGGCGGGGCGGCTGAACTGGCGCGGGGCACGGACATCGCCACCGGGCGTTTCAAGCCTGAGTCCTCCGATGCCCTGACCTCCCTGCGCGCCCTGATGGCGGGATCGCGGTTCGACCTGCCCGCCGGCCTGCCGCCCATGGCCGCAGGCCTGTTCGGCGTGTTCGGCTATGACATGGTGCGGCTGCTGGAGCCGCTGGGCGCACCCAATCCCGATCCTCTGGAATTGCCCGATGCGGTCCTGACCCGTCCGGCACTGGTGGCCATCTTCGATTCCGTCAGCCATGAGATCGTGCTGGTTTCGACCGCCTGGCCGGACAGCGGGGCCGATGCCCGCAGCGCCTTCGATGACGCCGTAGCGCGGCTGGACCGGTTCGAGACCGAGCTGAGAGCCCCCCTGCCTGCCCTTCCCGCACCGGTCGAGACGGACATCGCGCCGTTCCGCTCGCCGGTCGGGAACACCGAGTTCGGCACCATGGTCGCCCGGGCCAAGGACTATATCTTCGCCGGCGACATCTTTCAGGTCGTGCTCAGCCACCGGTTCGCCGCGCCCTGGGCCAGCGATCCCTTCGCCTTCTATCGCTCACTGCGGCGGCGGAACCCTTCGCCCTATCTGTTCTATCTCGACTTTGGCGACTTCCAGCTGGCCGGGTCCAGCCCGGAGATACTGGTCCGTCTCAAGGACGGCCGCGTCACCATTCGCCCCCTGGCCGGCACCCGCCCGCGCGGCGAGACGCCCGAGGCCGACCGCGCGCTGGAGGCCGAACTGCTGGCCGATCCCAAGGAACGGGCCGAGCATCTGATGCTTCTCGACCTCGGCCGCAATGACGTGGGCCGGGTCGCCGCCCCTGGCACGGTCGAGGTGATCGAGAGCTTTCGAGTCGAGCGCTACAGCTCGGTCATGCACATCGTCTCAGAGGTCCAGGGCGACGCTCATCCCGACCTCGATGCCGTGGATACGCTTCTGGCCGCCCTGCCTGCCGGTACCCTTTCGGGCGCGCCCAAGGTGCGGGCCATGGAGATCATCGACGAGCTGGAAAGCGAGAAACGTGGCGTCGGCTATGGCGGTGGCGTCGGCTATATCTCGGCCAGCGGCGAGGCCGACATCTGTATTGTGCTGAGAACCGCCCTGTTCGCCGACGGCAAGATCCACATCCAGGCAGGTGCGGGGGTCGTGGTCGACAGTGATCCGGCCGCCGAATATGCCGAAACCCTGGCCAAGGCCCGCGCCCCCATGCGCGCCGCGAAGGACGCCTGGCGCTATCCCTTCGGCAATCGCTAGATGTGGCGCCTGATACTGGAGCGAAATCTGAGTCAGGACGCGATCGCGTCCTGACCGATTTCGTTTCAGGGCTGTTCCGTCACGGTGGCTTCGTCGAACCGCACGCCCGGCCCCAGTACCATGACCCCGGCCATCAGCACCGCAGCCGTCGCGGCCAGCGCCGCAGCACCGAGCGCCGCATAGGGACTGGGTCGAATGGTCGCCGGGGTCAACAGGGCGCGCGCCCTGGTGATTCTGGTCTCGGCCATGGAACACCTCCGCTGGATGACGCCAGTTCGGACGGGTTCGGTTAAAGAAGACTTACCGTCACAGCCGCTTGGCGCGGCCCCGCACACCCCCTAGAAGCCGAACCATGATCCTCGTCGTCGACAACTACGACAGCTTCACCTGGAACCTCGTCCACTACCTCGCGGAACTGGGCGCGGAGACGCATGTCGTGCGCAACGACGATCTGACCGCTGCCGAAGCATGGGCCCTGAAGCCCGAAGCGATCCTGCTTTCGCCGGGGCCGTGCACCCCCAACGAGGCCGGCATCTGCCTGGCTATTCTGGACACCGCGCCGCTGGAGATGCCCATCTTTGGTGTCTGCCTCGGCCATCAGGCCATGGGCCAGGCCTTTGGTGGCGAAGTGATGCGCGCCAAGGCCCTGATGCACGGCAAGACCTCGCCGATCGAGCACGCTGGCCAGACCGTGTTCCGTGGCCTGCCCTCGCCCTTCACCGCCACCCGCTACCATTCGCTGGCGGTGCGGCGTGAGAGCCTGCCGGACGTTCTGGACGTCACCGCCTGGACCGCCGACGGCGAGATCATGGGTCTGGCCCACAAGACCCGCCCGATCCATGGGGTGCAGTTCCATCCCGAATCCATCGCCACCGAACACGGCCATGACCTGCTGGCCAATTTCCTCGATCTGGCCAACATCAAACGCCGGACGATGATCTGAGATGGCCGACAGTTTCAAACCCCTGCTGGCCAAACTGGTCGACGGCCGAATCCTGTCGTCCGACGAGGCCCACGCCTTCTTCGCCGCCTGTCTGCGCGGCGAGCCGACCCCCGCCCAGGTCGCCGCCGCCGTCACCGCCCTGCGCATTCGCGGCGAGACAGTCGCCGAGATCGCAGCCTTCGCCACCGCCATGCGCGAGGCCGCACTCGCGCTCGACCATCCCTATGACGCTATCGACACCTGCGGCACCGGTGGCGACGGCCAGCATACCTTCAACATCTCGACCGCTGCGGCCTTGGTGCTGGCCGGTGCGGGCCTGAAGGTGGCCAAACACGGCAACCGGGCGATGAGCTCCAAATCCGGCTCGTCCGACGTGCTATCGGTTTTGGGCGTAAATCTTGCCGCCAGCCCGGCCCAGCAGCGACGCTCGCTGGATCAGGCCGGTATCGCCTTCCTGTTCGCCCCGGCCTACCACGGGGCCATGCGTCACGTCGGGCCGGTGCGGGCCGAGATCGGCTTCCGCACCGTATTCAACCTGTTGGGGCCGCTGTCCAACCCAGCCGGTGCGAAACGTCAGGTCATGGGCGTCTATGACCCGCGCCTGCTGGAGCCGCTGGCCGAAGTGCTGGGCCGGCTCGGCGCGACCCGCGCCTGGACCGTCCACGGTCAGGGCCTCGACGAACTGACCACCACCGGCGCAACCGAGGTGGCGGAATGGAAGGATGGCACCGTGCGCCGCTTTACCGTCACGCCCGAGGACGCTGACCTGCCGCGCTCGGACATCAATGCCCTGCGTGGCGGTGATGCGGAGGAAAACGCCGTGGCCCTTCGCGGTCTCCTGAATGGGGCCAGGGGAGCCTATCGCGACATCGTCCTGCTCAACGCCGCAGCCGCCCTTGTCGTCGCCGACCGCGTGTCCGATCTGGCCGAGGGTGCCGCCATGGCCGCCACGGTCATAGACGAAGGCCGTGCGGCCAAGGCCCTCGCCGATCTGGTCGAGGCCACCAACACCGTGATCGAGGAAGACCCCGCGTGAGCGACGTTCTTGCGGCAATCGCCGCCTACAAGCGGATCGATGTGGCCGCGCGCAAGGCCGCGACCTCGCAGGACGCCATCGAGGCCCTGGCGCGTCAGGCCCTCGCCCCGCGCGGGTTCCGCGCCGCCCTTGAACGCCGCACCGCGCCCGGCCGTCCCGCCCTGATCGCCGAGATCAAGAAGGCCAGCCCGTCCAAGGGTTTGATCCGCGCCGATTTCGACCCACCGGCGCTGGCCCGCGCCTATGAGGCCGGCGGCGCGACCTGCCTGTCGGTTCTGACCGACGGCCCCAGCTTCCAGGGCGATGACGTCTTCCTGGTCGCCGCCCGGGCCGCGACCGCCCTGCCCTGTCTGCGCAAGGATTTCCTCGTCGATCCCTGGCAGGTGGCCGAGAGCCGGTCCCTGGGGGCCGACTGTATCCTGATCATCCTCGCCATGATCGATGACGCCCTCGCCGCCGAACTGCTGGCCGAGGCCAGACGCCTCGGCATGGACGCCCTGATCGAGACCCATGACGCAGCCGAAATGGCCCGTGCCTGTGCGCTGGACGGCGACCTCGTCGGCATCAACAACCGCTCGCTGCGGACGTTCGAGGTCGATCTGGCGGTGACCGAGCGGTTGGCCATGCTCAGCCCGGTGCGCGCCCTGCTGGTCGCCGAGAGCGGCATCTTCACGCCGAACGATGTGCAGCGGGTGTCGGATGCCCATGCGCAGGCGGTGCTGGTCGGCGAGAGCCTGATGCGTCAGGCGGATGTCGAAGCGGCGACAAGGGCGTTGATGGGTTAACACCGACGCCATCATCCTGAGGCTTGACCCGAGGACCAGAGGCTTTCAGGTCTCGGTGGCAGGTGACGGCCCGGCGACCGTGGCCCGTCCTGCGGCCACCCGCCGTTAAGTTGACATTAGGTAAGAACACTTACAGAACATCGGCAACGGTTCACGCCTTGTTCTGGACGATTCGACCCCATGCTCACGCGCAAACAGCACGAACTCCTGATGTTCATCCATGAACGGATCAAGGAGACCGGCGTGTCTCCCTCGTTCGACGAGATGAAGGAGGCGCTGGATCTGGCGTCAAAATCGGGCATCCACCGGCTGATCACGGCGCTGGAGGAACGCGGCTTCATCCGTCGTCTGGCCCACCGGGCGCGGGCGCTGGAGGTGACCAAATTGCCGGAACAGGCCACGGCGGGTGCGCCGCGTGGCCGGTCGGGCTTCTCCCCCGGCGTGATCGAGGGCGGTGGACGCCCCATGACGGCAGAAGCCGCCAACGACACTCGCGAACTTTCGCTGATGGGCAAGATCGCCGCCGGCACTCCCATCGCCGCCATTGAGCACGAAACCGCCCGCTATCCGGTGCCCGAGGCCATGTTGGGCGCGGGCGAACACTATCTGCTGGAGATCGAGGGCGACTCCATGATCGAGGCGGGCATCCTCGACGGTGATCTGGTCATCATCAAATCGACCGACACCGCCACATCCGGCGAGATCATCGTGGCCCTGGTCGAGGGCGAGGAAGCGACGCTGAAGCGGCTGCGCAAGAAGGGCGGCTCCATCGCCCTGGAACCGGCCAACCGCAACTATGAGACCCGCATCTTCGGCCCGGATCAGGTCGAGGTTCAGGGCAAGCTGGTCGGTCTCATCCGCCGCTATCACTGACGCCCTATTCCAGAGTGTTGTCACCGATCTGGCTCCACGGCCGGCTGCCGCGCACATCCGCCGCCCAGACGGCGCGCCAGCGATCGGCGGACACTGGGCCGTCGCGCCACAGCTCGACCGCCCCGCCGCGAGCATAGTCCGTCCCTTCCAGCACCAACCGGCCCTCGCAGGACGGTGGCAGCACGAGCACGGCCGCCCGCACACTGACCACCGGGGCTGACTGGCACAGGGCGTCAATCTGCTCCGTGGACAGCGCCCGACGGCCCCAGGCTATCGCCAGGGGACCGCTATCGGGCCTGTCAGGCGCGCACGAAACGCGGGTGCAGGTCCAGCCCTCCACTGGGCGGTCGACCGCCGCCACACCCCGTCGACGTGACCAGAGATCGACCGCGAACAGGCGGACGTCGGGCCGTATCACCACGGCCTGACCGCCTTCGACAAAGGCTGCATTGCTTCCGCCGTCGCCGATCCACAGGTCCGGTGTCGGCGCGCGCGGCCACAGCATGACGGCCGCCGCCAGGGGCAGCCCCAGCCAGCGCAACACCCCCCGCCACAGGCAACAAAACAGTACGCCCAGAAAGGCGATGGGCAGGACGAAATCCGGCGCACTGGCCACGGTCTTGACCGCCCCGGGCAGACCGGCGACCCATTCCCCGATCGCCAGCATCATCCCGATCCCCTGCCCGGCCAGCCACAGGAAGGGCGCGCCCAGCCCCAGCGGCTCCAGCAGGGCGCCGAGGGCGAGGGCGGGCATGATGAGGAAATCGGAAACCGGGGCCACGGCCAGATTGGCCACCAGTCCATACATGGCCGTCCGATTGAAATGCTGCATCGCGAACGGCCCGGTGGCCGACCCCGCCACCAGACTGGCCATTACGGCGATACCCAGCCAGGCAGCAGCGCGCTGGACGATCAGGATCGGCAGCGGGGCCGAGATTTCGCGCGGCCGCACCGGCCAGGCCTCGGCCAGGGCCACCAGGGCCGCCGTCGCCGCAAACGACATCTGGAAGCCGGGCGTAAAAATGGCCTCAGGCTGGAGCAGCAGCACGACGAAGGCAGCAACCGCGAGCGCATGCATGGTGATGGCCTGCCGGTCCAGCAGGATGGCGATGAAGGCGATCGAGGCCGTGATCGCGGCCCGCTCTGCCGGGGGCGGATGCCCGGAGACGACCAGATAGCTCCCCACAGCCACCAGCCCCGCCCAGGCCGCGACCTTCTTGCCGGATACGCGCAAGGCCAGCCACGGCCAGGCGGCGACCAGCAGGCGGATCAGAAAGAAGGCAAAACCTCCGACCACGGCCATGTGCAAGCCCGAGATCGACAGGATATGCGCCAGGCCGGAATCGCGCATCACATCGACCAGGGCCGGATCCAGCCAGGCCTCATGGCCCGTGGTCATGGCGGCGGCGACCCCGCCGGTCCTTTCGCCCAGCCGCGCTACGATCCGTCTGGCCAGATCATAGCGCAGGCCATTGACCGCCATCGCCGCACGAACGGTCCAGGTCGGCGGCGGCAGAGAGGCTGGCCGGGTCTCGCCGAGCGAAAAGGCCACCCCGCCCAAGCTCTGGAAATAGGCATTGCGGCCGAAATCATAGGCCCCGGGACTAGCCGGGGCCGGCGGCGGATTGATCAGGGCAAACAGCCGCACCGCCTGTCCCGGCTCGGGCGCTGCGCCGCGCAGCGTGGCCCGCAGGCGCGTTGGTGTCGCCTCGGACGACAGGCCGCGAACACGCACGGGCGCGATCACTACCCGAGGCCCGACCGAGCCCGGACTGTCGACATCGATGACCCAGCCCTCGACCACAGTCGGCTCGGCCATGGCGGGGGCGATCGGCGCGGCGACTGCGTCGGTCCTCAGCTTGGCCACGACGATCCCGATAGTGAAACAGGCCAGCAACATGAGCATCAGCGTCCAGACGCGGCCCAGCGACAGCCGCCGCGCGCCCAGCCACAACCCCGCCGCCAGCAACGCACCGGCGATCAAGGGCCAGGCCTCCGGTTCGGTCCTGAGCGCGAAATAGACGCCGCACCCGCCGCCGAAGGCCACCGGTGCCCACAGCCGCCAGCGTAGTGTCTGGTCGGCGACCTGCTGGCTCAGGAAACGTCCGACCCGGACGCCGAGGCTGGGATTCACCGGCACCGGCGCTATAACGCCCGCCATGACCTCCCCTTCGGCCACCACCCCCGACTCTCCCCCCGCTGTCGTCACGCGATTTGCCCCTTCGCCGACCGGCTCCCTGCACATAGGAGGCGCACGGACGGCGCTTTTCAACTATTTGTATGCGAAGGGGCGCAACGGGAAGTTTCTGGTGCGAGTCGAGGACACCGACCGGGAGCGGTCAACCGAGGCGGCGGTGAAGGCCATTTTCGATGGCCTGAGCTGGCTGGAGCTGTTCGCCGACGAAGAGCCGGTGTTCCAGTACAGCCGCGCCGACCGTCACCGCGCGGTCGTTGATGAGCTGCTGGAACGCGGCGGTGCCTATCGCGACTTCACCTCGGCAGAGGAGACCGGTCGCCTGCGCGATCTGGCCAAGGCCGAGCGTCGCACCTTTGAATCGCCGTGGCGCGACCGCCGACCGACTATCGACGACCTGTCCCAAACCCACGTCGTCCGCTTCCGTCGTCCCTTGCCCGGCACTGTCACCGTCGAGGACGAGGTCCAGGGCACGGTCAGCTGGGCCATTACGGACCTCGACGATCTGGTCCTGCTGCGTTCTGACGGCGCGCCGACCTACAATCTGGCCGTGGTGGTCGATGACCACGACATGGGCGTCACCCATGTCATCCGCGGCGACGACCATCTGAACAACGCGGCCCGCCAGAGCCTGATCTATGATGCCTTGGGCTGGACCCGGCCCCGCTTCGCCCACATCCCCCTGATTCATGGTCCCGACGGTGCCAAACTGTCCAAACGGCACGGGGCCCAGGCGGTGCATGAATATGCCGGGATGGGCTACCTGCCCGAGGGGATGCGCAACTATCTGGCCCGGCTGGGCTGGGCCCATGGCGACAGTGAACTGTTCAACGATGCCCAGGCCCTGGAATGGTTCGACCTGACCGGCGTGGGCAAGGCCCCGGCGCGTCTGGATTTCGACAAACTGGCCCACGTCAACGCCCACTGGATCCGGCTGGCTGATGACGACCGACTGGCCAAGATGACGCTGGACGTCCATCTGGCTCGCGGCCACACGCTCGGTCCCGATGACGAGGCCCGGCTGCTGCGCGCCATGCCCTTCATCAAGGACCGGGCCAAAACCGTGCTGGAACTGGCAGACCAGACCGCTTTCGCCCTCAAGGTCCGCCCTTTGGCCATCTATGCCAAGGCCCTGCCGATGCTGAGCGGGGAATCAGGCGAGCGAATCGCCCGCCTGCGCGACCGGCTGAGTCTGTTCGCCAGTTGGGACGTTTTTACCCTTGAGGCGGAGCTCAAGGTTTTTGCCGAGGCAGAGGCGGTCGGCTTCGGCAAGATTGGCCCTGCCGTCCGCGCGGCCCTGTCGGGAGACGGTATTTCGCCTGACATCGCCAGGACATTCGCCGCTCTCGGACGCGAAGAAAGCCTCGGCCGTTTGAATGATGCGTTGCAACAGACTATCTGAGTTTCACAACGAAACGCAGCACGCGCCTCCCCGCGCGATGTGGCGGCTGACAAGGGGCTGATATGACCGAACAAGCCAAACTCGCCGGGACGGCGACCCTCACCTACGGCGACAAGAGCGTCGACCTGCCGGTACTTTCGGGTTCCACCGGGCCGGACGTGATCGACATCCGCAAGCTGTACGGGGCGACGGAAGCCTTCACCTACGATCCCGGCTTCACCTCGACGGCGGCGTGCGAAAGCGCCCTGACCTTCATCGACGGCGACGTGGGCACCCTGCTGCACCGCGGCTATCCGATCGACCAGCTGGCCTCGCATTCCAATTTCGTCGAGGTCTGCCACCTTTTGCTGCACGGTGAGCTGCCGACGGCCTCGCAGTACGAGGATTTCGAACGCAGCATCACCATGCACACCATGCTGCACCAGCAGTTCGATCGCTTTTTCGAGGGCTTCCGCCGCGACGCCCACCCTATGGCCATCATGGTCGGCACGGTCGGGGCCCTGTCGGCCTTCTATCACGACAGTCTGGACATCCATGATCCGGTCCAGCGCAACATTTCGGCCATCCGACTGATCGCCAAGATGCCGACGATCGCCGCACGGGCCTACAAATATCACATCGGCCAGCCCTTCGTGTCGCCGCGCAACGACCTGAACTACGCCGAGAATTTCCTTCGCATGTGTTTCGCCGTTCCGGCCGAGGAGTATGAGGTCAATCCGGTTCTGGCCAAGGCCATGGACCGCATCTTCATGCTGCACGCCGACCACGAGCAGAACGCCTCGACCTCGACCGTCCGCCTGGCCGGTTCTTCGGGTGCCAACCCGTTCGCCTGTATCGCAGCCGGCATCGCCTGCCTGTGGGGCCCGTCGCACGGCGGGGCCAATGAAGAGGCGCTGAACATGCTGAAAGAGATCGGCACCCCGGACAAGATTCCGGAGTTCATCGAGGGCGTGAAGGCCAAGAAATACAAGCTGATGGGCTTTGGCCACCGCGTGTACAAAAACTACGATCCGCGCGCACGGGTGATGAAGGAAAGCGCTGACGAGGTGCTGGCCGCCGTCGGTGATCCCAATGACCCCCTGTTCCAGGTCGCCAAGGAACTGGAGCGCATCGCCCTCAACGACGAGTATTTCATCGAGCGGAAACTGTTCCCGAATGTCGACTTCTATTCGGGCATCACCCTGTCAGCCATGGGCTTCCCGACCTCGATGTTCACCGTTCTGTTCTCGCTGGCCCGTACCGTCGGTTGGATCGCCCAGTGGCAGGAAATGATCGGCGACCCGACCCAGAAGATCGGTCGCCCGCGCCAGCTCTACACCGGCCCGACCGAACGGGACTATGTACCGATCCAGCAGCGGGGCTGAGCGCAGTCACGGCCTGGCCGACGACGACAATCGACCAATACATTTCGGCCTCGACAACCGCTACAATCCGCTCGCTACATCAAAGACACTGTCGACATGCGCGACAACAGGAACGCCGGAGTGGAAGCCCCGGCGTTTTTGCTGGGGCAGCGGCCCCGGGACCGGACGGTTCAGTGCGCCGCCGACCCGCCCGGCAGATGGCCCTTGTCGCGTTTGCCGACCTTGTCGACCAGGGTCTGGCTGGCCCGGTTCATGCCGATCACCTTGACCTCCGCGCCCTGACGGCGATAGCGGAACACCACCTTATCGACAGCGGCCACGCCGGTCAGATCCCACAGGTGGGTGGCGGTCATGTCGATCTCGACCCGTTTGGGGTGGCCGTGATGCTCGAAGGCCGCCGCGAAGACGTCAGCGGAGGCGAAGAACAGCTGGCCTTTGACGCGATACCGCAGGACGCCCTCTTCCGGCGTGTCGAGTTCCTCCACCTCAATGGTCTTGCCGACCTTTCGCATGAAAAAGATGGCGGACAGGATGACGCCGAGAACCACACCCTTGGACAGATCGTGGGTGACGACGACGGTCCCGGTCGTGGCCAGCATGACGATCGATGACTGGATCGGCGTCGAGCGCAGCTTGAGCACCGAACCCCAGTCAAACGTCCCGACCGAGACCATGATCATGACCGCAACCAGCGCGGCCATCGGGATCTCGGCGACCCATTGTTGCAGCACCAGGATCAGGAACAGCAGGAACAGGCCGGCCCACAGGGTGGAAAGCCGTCCCCGTGCGCCACTGGTCACATTGATGATCGACTGGCCGATCATGGCGCAGCCCGCCATCCCGCCGAACAGGGACGAGGCGATATTGGCGATGCCTTGGCCGCGCGTCTCGCGGTCCTTGTCCGACGGCGTGTCGGTGATGTCATCGAGCAGATTAGCCGTCAGCAGGCTCTCGAGCAGTCCCACGAAGGCAAGCGTCGCGGAGATGGGCGCGATGATCAGGAAGGTCTCCCACGTCAGCGGCACGGCCGGAATGTGGAACACCGGCAGGGTCGTCGGCATCTGCCCCATGTCGCCGACGGTACGCACATCGACCCCGCTCCAGATGACAAGGGCGCTGAGCAGGACGATCGCCACCAGCGGCGAGGGTACCGCCTTCGTCAGCCGGGGCAGGCCGTAGATGATGACCAGCGCCACTGCGACCAGGGCAAAGGTTTGCCAGTTCGCGCCGATCAGTTCGGGCAACTGGGCCAGGAAGATCAGGATGGCCAGAGAATTGACGAAGCCGGTCATCACCGACCGCGACACGAATTTGATATAGCGACCCAGTCGGAACAGACCCACGGCGATCTGGAAAACCCCGGTCAGCAGGGAGGCGGCGAACAGATATTCGAGCCCATGGTCGCGGACCAGGGTCACCATCAGCAAGGCCATCGCACCGGTGGCCGCCGAAATCATCGCCGGACGGCCGCCCACGAAGGCGATCGTCACGGCAATCACGAAACTCGCATAAAGACCCACGGCCGGATCGACCCCGGCGATGATCGAGAAGGCAATCGCCTCCGGGATCAGGGCCAGAGCCACCACAGTCCCTGCCAGCAAATCGCGACGGGGGTTGGCGAGCCATTGTTGGCGAACCGAAGCGAGCAGGGTCATGGAGTTTCAGTCTACCGAAAGAACGACTGGGTCCGAAGATCTGCGGGTCATTCACGTTTCCCGGGGGATAAGCGCCCAGGCTAGCCACCCGGCGGTGCCGGATCCTTGGTTGACCGCCCAGATGCCGCAATTGATCATCCCGGGCAAGGACAGGCTGGCGGCCGTACCCAGCGCCGCGCCCTGGCGCCCGTCGTTTCTAGCGTCCCGCCTTGCTGGCGATCACTCGCAGCACCGCCTCCGCGGCAATCTCCGAAGGGTCACGGCCGTCACGGCCCATCAGGTCCAGCGCCGCCGTTTGTCGTGCCGTCTGGCTTCGTCGAGCCTCTGGATCGGCCAGCAGCCGCCCGACCTCAGCCGCGACCTTGTCCGGCGTCGCATCGTTCTGGATCAGTTCGCGGGCGATCTCCTCACCGGCGGCATGGTTGAACAGGGTGGCGTATTTGCCCGTGAAGAAGGGCTTCATGATCGAATAGCTGAGCGGCTGGAAGCGATAGGCGATGACCGTCGGTGCCCCGGCCAAGGCCAGTTCGGTAGAGACGGTGCCGCTGGTGGCCAAGGCCACGGTGGCCGCGCGCATGGCGGCGTATTTCTGGTCCTCGCCGACCAGATGGGCACGAAACGGCCAAGCCGCGACCCGCGCCGTGACGTCGGCGGCGACCGTCCCCGCAGCCACCACAGCGACCTCCAGCGTCGGATCAGCAGCCTTCAACCGGGCGATCGCGGCCTCAAAGACCGGCGTCATCAATCGAATTTCCGACGGTCGGCTGCCGGGCAAGACCACCAGCAGGGGGGCCTCGGCCGCCATGCCGCGCGCAGCACGGAAAACGGCCGGGTCTGCATCGCCCATGTCGATATGCAGCGCCTGGGATCCCACCACCGTCGTCGCCAACCCCTCGCGCTCGAACCATGGGGCGTCAAAGGCATAGAGGGCCAGAAGGTGATCCACCGCCGCCGCCAGGGTCTTCGCCCGGCCCGGCCGCGAGGCCCAGACCTGCGGCCCGACATATTTGATCAGGGGCACATTCGGGAGCGCGCCCCGCAAGGCCTTCGCGACCCGGATGGTGAAGCCCCAGCTGTCGATCAACACCACGGCGTCCGGTTTTTCGTCCCGCCCAAGCGCCACGGTGTCGACAACGCGACGCTTGACGATCCTATAGGCCTTCAGCCCCTCGATCCAGCCCAGCACCGAAAGTTCAGCGATATCGAACGGGCTCTGCACCCCCTGTTCCGCCATTCGCGGCCCGCCGACCCCGACAAGGGTCAGATCGGGCCCCAACCGGGCCTTGAGCGCTTCGGCCAGCCCGGCACCCAGCGCATCGCCAGAGGCCTCCGCCGCCACCAGCATGATCTTCAGCGGCCGGCTCATGACGCGCCTCCAGCCACCTCGCCCCAGACGAACAGGCCGAGCCGGTCAGCGGTCTCGATCAGCCCCGCCTCGTCGATCAGGATCAGTTTGCCCGCCACCCCACCGACCCCGGCAAGACCGGCGCTGGCAGCCATCTCAAGGGTCCGGGCACCGATGACCGGCATATCCACCCGCAGGTCCTGGATCGGTTTGGGGGCCTTGGCGAGCACGCCCTTGCGCGCCGCTGCCGAGCCGCGCAGGTCGGCGGGCAGGCTGGCGAC
>Ga0105053_10006507_pt1 | contig 16066 bp, 18 predicted proteins | sample BON01_FD_78093 | JGI IMG/M metagenome (GOLD analysis project Ga0105053, IMG submission 78093) | Freshwater microbial communities from Lake Bonney liftoff mats and glacier meltwater in Antarctica - BON-01 | ecosystem: Environmental > Aquatic > Freshwater > Ice > Glacier meltwater | place: Lake...
ATGGTCGTGCTGCTGCTTGGCCTGATGGCAAGCTGCTTCATGATGTAGGGCCTCCCGCGTATCGCGGCGCGGATGCCTCTGTTAAGACGGCCCCCGCCCGCCCTCACCGCCCTCCGGGTTGTTCATGACCGATCACGCCCACGACCCCGCCGCGCGTTTCCGCAGCCTTTCGGCTGCGATCATCGCCATGGGCGTCACCGCCGCGCTTTATGCCCTCTCGCTGCCGCTGTTTGCCGCACGGCTCGACGCCATGGGCCACGGCGATGCGGTGATCGGCATCAATTCGGCGGCCCAGGCGATTTCGCTGATCCTGGTCGCGCCGCTTGCCCCGCGCCTGCTGCGGCGATGGGGTCCTGCGATCTTCATGCTATGGATGCTGGCCGCCAGCTTTGTCCTGATCCTTCTTGTGCCGCTGTGGGAGAACGCCTGGTACTGGCTGGGCATGCGCCTTCTGCTGGGTGCCGCAACCGGGCTGCTGTGGATCGCCGGGGAAACCTGGATCAACGAGGCCGCCGACGACGCCAGCCGTGGCCGTACCCTGGCGCTCTACGGTATTTCGGGCGCCGGCGGCACGATGACCGGATTCGGCGTTCTCTATCTGGTCGGGCAGGATGGCTGGCTGCCCTTCCTGATCATGGAGGCGCTGATCCTGGTCTGCGCCGTCGCTGTGGCCGCCGCCATACGGGTGGCACCGCGTTTTCCCGCGATGGCGACCCAGTCGATGGCCGCGCTCTTCCGGATCGCGCCGACGCCGCTGCTGGTCAACCTGCTGGTCGCGATCACCTTCGGCGCGCTGGCGACCTTCCTGCCGGTTTACGGACCCGGCATCGGCGTGCCGCTGCGCGACGCCTTCCTGCTGCTCACCCTGCTTTCGGGCGGCGGCCTGCTGCAATATCCGATCGGCTGGCTGGCCGACCACATGGACCGGCGCCTGCTGACCATTCTGGTGCTCGTCGCCATGGCCCTGCTCTTTGCCGTCATGCCCGGCGCGCTGGCCGACCCGTTCTGGCGCTGGCCCTATGTCATCGTCCTGGGCGGCGGCATGATGGGCCTCTACACCCTCTCGCTCATCCTGCTGGGCCAGTATTTCCGGGGCGGCGACCTGGGTGCGGCCACCACCCTGTTCCAGGTGATGTGGAACACCGGCATGTTCGCCGGTCCCTTCGCCATCGGTTTTGCCATGGACGGATTCGGCGACCGCGCCTTTCCCTGGGCGCTGGCGGGCTGTTACGGCGCCTTCCTGGCCTTCTACGCCCTGCGCATTGCGCTCGGCCGAAGGCGGGCCTGAGCGTCTTGCGGTCAAATACCCGATGAATCGTCCCTGAAACGTTTACACCCCGCGGACCCTTTGTTAAGAGTCCGCGGCCCCTCGCCCCGGGGCGCCGCAAGCGGGACATTCCATGAAACTTGTCGCAGGCAACAGCAATCGGCCGCTCGCCGAGGCTATGGCGGCCGTTCTGGGCGTCGAACTGACCAACGCCAGCATCCGCCGCTTCAGCGACATGGAGGTCTTTGTCGAGATTCACGAAAACGTCCGCGGCGAGGACGTTTTTGTCATTCAGGGCACCGCCTACCCCGCCAACGACCACCTGATGGAGCTGCTGATCAGCATCGACGCCCTGCGCCGGGCCTCGGCGCAGCGCATCACCGCGGTCATGCCCTATTTCGGTTACGCCCGGCAGGACCGCAAGGTCGGCTCACGCACGCCGATTTCGGCCAAACTGGTCGCCAACCTGATCACCGAGGCAGGTGCCAACCGGGTTCTGACCCTTGATCTGCATGCCGGCCAGATTCAGGGCTTCTTCGATATTCCGGTCGACAACCTCTACGCCCTGCCGCTGCTGGTGCAGGACATCAAGGACAACTTCAACGGTGCCGAGCTGTGCATCGTCTCGCCCGACGTGGGCGGTGTCTTCCGCGCCCGCCAGATTGCCAAGCGTCTTGACGCCGACCTTGCGATTGTGGATAAGCGCCGCGAACGCGCAGGCGTCTCGGAGGTGATGAACATCATCGGCGAGGTCGAAGGCAGGCGCTGCATCCTGGTTGACGACATCGTCGACTCCGGAGGCACCCTGTGCAACGCGGCGCAGGCGCTCAAGAACGCTGGCGCGACAAAGGTCGATGCCCACATCGTTCACGGCGTCCTGTCGGGCGGTGCGGTCGGGCGTATCGAGGCTTCGGTGCTGGACAGTTTGACCATCACCGATTCGATCCGGCCGACGGAAGCCGTTCGTGTGGCGGACAAGATTCGCGTACTTTCTGTTGCCACGCTGATGGCCGAGGCGGTTCGCCGCATCAGTGAGGAAAGCTCGGTATCGACGCTGTTCGATTGACGGCGCGTTACGATTGAAGGAGACGTCAGATGGCTGAACAGCCCACCATTGCTGCTGACCTGCGCGAAGGCTCGGGCACCGGTGCCGCGCGCGCCGCGCGGCGCGCCGGCAAGGTTCCCGGTATCGTTTACGGCGCTGGCCGCGAAAACATGATGATTCAGCTCGACCGCGACCTGCTCCACCGCGAGTACGTCAAGGCTGGCTTCTTCAACCATCTCTACAAGCTGAAGGTCGGCAAGGACCAGATGGACGTCCTGGCCCGCGACATCCAGCTGCATCCGGTGACCGACGTCATCATGCATGTCGACTTCCTGGCGGTGAAAGCCAACGCCATGATCACGGTCGCCGTGCCGGTGCACTTCATCAACGAGGAAGACTGCAAGGGCCTGCGTCGCGGCGGCGTGCTCAACATCGTGCGCCACGAGATCGAGGTCCACTGCCCGGCCAACGCCATCCCCGAGCAGTTTGTCGTCGACCTTTCCGGTCTCGACATCGGCGACAGCGTCCACGTCTCCATGATCGCGCTGGGCGAGAGTGCCACTCCCGTGATCGACGATCGCGACTTCACCATCGCCACCATCGCCACCCCGACCGTCGTTGCCGACGTCACCGAGGACGAGGACGCGGGTGAAGGCGAAGAGGGTGAAGGCGAGGATGGCGAGGGCGAAGCTGAGGGCGAAGACAAGGAATAAGCGGCGCTCGCGCGCCCCTGACCGGGTCCTGACATGCTGCTTCTGGTCGGTCTCGGCAATCCGGGACCAGAGTATGCCCGCCATCGCCACAACGTCGGCTTCATGGCGCTGGAGCGTCTTGCCGAGGTCCACCGTTTCGGGCCGTGGCGGCGACGTTTCCAGGGCGAGGTCGCCGAGGGGCGTCTCGACGACGACAAGTGCCTGCTGCTCAAGCCGCTCACCTACATGAACGAATCGGGCCGCGCCGTCGGCGAGGCCATGCGTTTCTTCAAGCTGGCGCCTGAGGACATCGCCGTCTTCTACGACGAGATCGACCTTGCACCCGGCAAGGTGCGGATCAAGCGCGGCGGAGGTGCTGCCGGCCACAACGGTATCCGCAGCATGATGGCCCATGTCGGGGCCGACTTCGTGCGTGTGCGCATCGGCGTCGGCCATCCCGGCCACAAGGACCGGGTGATCGGCCATGTCCTGCATGATTTTTCCGGCGCCGACCGTGACTGGCTGGATCCCGTGCTCGACGCCATGGCGGACGCGGCACCCCTGCTGGCCGCGGGCGCCGAAGACAAGTTCCAGACCCGGGTGGCTTTCCTGACCCAGCCGCCCGAAAGGCCTGCCAAGGCAGAGCCCAAGAAATCCAAGGAGAGCTGAGATGGGCATTCGCTGTGGCATCGTGGGCCTGCCCAATGTCGGCAAATCGACCCTGTTCAACGCACTGACCGCGACTGCCGCGGCCCAGACCGGCAACTTCCCGTTCTGCACGGTCGAGCCCAATGTCGGACGCGTCGCGGTGCCCGATCCGCGCCTGGACACCATCGCCGAGATCGGCAAGTCGGCCAAGATCGTGCCCAACCAGATGGAGTTCGTCGACATCGCCGGGCTTGTGCGCGGCGCCAGCAAGGGCGAGGGCCTGGGCAACCAGTTCCTGGCTAACATCCGCGAGGTCGACGCGGTGATCCATCTGGTGCGCTGCTTCGACGGCGGCGACGTCAGCCACGTCGACGGTTCGGTCGATCCCCTGCGCGACATCGACACCATCGACACCGAACTGATGCTGGCCGATCTCGACAGCCTGGAGCGCCGCCAGGACACCACCCAGAAACGCGCCAAGGGCAACGACCGCGAGGCCAAGGCGGACCTGCCGCTGATCGAGGCTGCCCTGGTCGCCCTGCGCGAGGGCAAGCCTGCCCGCAGCGTCGCGGTGGAGCCCGACGACCAGGCCCGCTTCGCCATGCTCCAGCTGCTCACCTCGCGCCCCGTGCTTTATGTCTGCAACGTCGACGAGGGTGACGCCGCGGAAGGCAATGCCCTGACCGCCCGCGTCGCCGAACGCGCCGCGGCCGAGGGCGCCCAGTGCGTCGTCATTTCGGCCAAGATCGAATCCGAGCTGGCCGAGATCGAGGACCCCGAGGACAAGCAGGTTTTCCTCTCCGACCTGGGTCTGGCCGAAGCCGGCCTCAACAAGGTGATCCGCGCCGCCTATCGCCTGCTCGGCCTGATCAGCTTCTTCACCGTGGGCCCCAAGGAAGCGCGCGCCTGGACCGTGCTCGTCGGGGCCAAGGCGCCCGAGGCTGCCGGTGAGATCCATACCGATTTCCAGCGCGGCTTCATCTGCGCCGAGACCATCGCCTTTGACGACTACGTCACCCTGAAGGGTGAACAGGGCGCCAAGCAGGCCGGGCGCATGCGCCAGGAAGGCCGCGAGTATCCGGTCAAGGACGGCGACATCTTCCTCTTCCGCTTCAACGTCTGAACGCCGGCCCTCCCCTCTGCATGGCCTTGCCACACGGCCATGCAGGCCCGACCATGGGCCGACACCACGGAGAACCCGGATGGGCCACTGGATCGACCTCACCGCAAGCGACGGTCACCGCTTCAAGGCCTGGCGGGCCGGCCCCGAGGGCACGCCGCGCGGCGGCCTGCTGGTGTTGCAGGAGATTTTCGGGGTCAACGCCCACATCCGCGAGCTGGTCGAGGATTTCGCGGGCCAGGGGTATGACGCCATCGCACCGGCCCTGTTCGACCGTGCCGAGCGCGACATCGAACTGGGCTATGAAAGCGCCGACATCGCGCGCGGACGCGAACTGCGCGGCGCCATCGCGACCGAGGACACGGTGCGCGACATGATGGCGGTGCGCGAGGCCCTGACAGGTTCGGGCAGGACCGGCGCGGTCGGCTATTGCTGGGGCGGTACGCTGGCCTGGCTCTGCGCGACACGCCTGGGCGTCGATTGCGCCGTGGGCTACTACGGCTCCTCGACCATCGACTTCATCGACGAGGCACCTGCCTGCCCGGTCACCCTGATGCTGGGCGAGGCCGACAAGACCTTTCCGTCCGGGAACATCGCAGCGATCCGCAAGGCGCACCCCGAGGTCACCGTCTTCACCTATCCGGCCGGCCACGGCTTTGCCTGCGACCAGCGCGGCGCCTGGCACGCGGCATCCGCGCACCATGCCCGCGAGCGCACGCTGGCCGTCTTCAACCGCTACCTGGGTTGAGCGTCGCGTGGCCCGATCCAATAGGCTGGAGCGGTAAGCCGCGTCACCACGATGTAACCGGCAATCGAGGCAAGCGAGAGTACGCTCACGCAAGTCACCCAGCCGTCATCGGAAAGCACATGCCGGGCAATCTCGTTGGCGCCGGCCCAGAACAGGGCAAGTGCGATCCAGCGCAGATGCAGCACGCGCCAGCCGCGCTCGCTGAGGAAGACCATGGTGCCCAACGCCCGCTCCAGCATGGTCGGCTGCAGGGTCATGCCGACAAGCAGCGCCAGGGCAAACAGCAGCTTGCCCAGCGGCGGCTTGAGCTTGATGAAGGTGGTATCGTCGAAGATAAGGCTGAGTCCGCCCATCGCAATCACGAGCACGACCGTGACGATACCCAGCATCGGCACCCGGCGCGCCAGGACCCAACCGGCTCCGACGCAGAGCAGCGTGGCGACCATCACCGCAGCCGTGGCTGCCATCAGACCCCAGCCCCAGTTGACCAGAAAGAACACCGCTACCGGAGCCAGTTCCAGCATCATGGTCCGGTTGAGATAACGTTCGCGAAATGCCATGGACCGCTCCTTTCCCCCGCAGTTTGACGCCTCCGTGCGCGGCGTTCTATCAGGAGAGTCACCTCGCGACATGAAAGCACCATCATGACGATCAACGCCGTTACTGCGCCGGCCTGACGCCTCGCCCACAGGCGGGATCGGTCCGCACGATCGGAAGAGGAAATGTGCGGCCGCACGGCCGGGCCGCAACGCAAGGTCACCCAAGGAGCAGACCCATGAACCCGCAACGCATCGCGGATCTCGTCACGCGCGAAACCGCGCGATTCACCCAGGCGCGCCCGAAATCGGCGGCGCTTCTCGAACGTGCCCGGGCTTCCATGCCCTCGGGCGTGCCCATGGCCTGGATGCAGGGCCTGACGCACCACGCGCCGGTCTTCATCGCGGAGGGCAACGGCGCCAGCTTCACCGATGTCGACGGCAACACCTATGTCGACTTCAACCAGGCCGACATGTCGAGCACGGTCGGCCACGGCACACCCGTCGTGGTCGAGGCGGTCGCCAAACGCATGGCCCAGGGCGTGCAGTTCCTGCTGCCCACCGAGGATGCCATCGCGGTCTCCGAGGAACTGGCGCGGCGTTTCGACCTGCCGTTCTGGCAGTACACGCTGTCGGCCTCCTCGGCCAACGCCGAGGCGATTCGTCTGGCCCGTCTGGCGACGGGGCGCGAACGCGTGCTGATGTTCGACGGCAGCTACCACGGCCATATCGGCGAGACCCTGGTCGACTACGCCCACGAGACGCCGACCTCCTCGGCGCTGGGACTGCCGCGCGATCACGCGCGCAACACCACCGTGGTCCCCTACAGCGACCTTGATGCCGCCGAGAAGGTGCTCGCCGCCGGAGAGACCGCCTGCGTCATGGTCGAACCGGCGCTGACCAATGTCGGGCTGGTGCTGCCCCGGGACGGTTTCCTGCACGGCTTGCGCGACATCTGCGACCGCCACGGCGCCCTGATGATTGTGGATGAGACCCACACCCACATGTTCGCTTTCGGGGGCCTGGTGCGCCTGTGGGGTCTCAAGCCGCACATGGTGGTGATCGGCAAGAACATCGCCGGCGGCGTGCCGATCGGCGCCTATGGCATGGGTCCCGACCTCGCGGACCTGATGGACAGGAAGCTGTTCGATCATGCCGGCGACGCGCCGGGCTTTGCCTCGGGCGGTACGCTCTACGGCAGCGCGCTGTCGATGGCCGCGGCGCGGGCCACCCTCGACCATGTCCTGACCGAGGACGCCTATCGCCACATCGCCGATCTGGGCGGCAAGCTGGCCCAGGGCATCCAGACGATCATCGACGAGGCGGGCCTGCCCTGGAAGGCGCAGCACCTGGAGAGCCGCGCGGGCTGGCTCTACAGCAACCAGGAGCCTGTCAGCGGCGTCGATGCCGTGAAGACGTTGGACGTGGCGCTGTCGGATTCCCGCCGCATCTTCATGGCCAACCGCGGCATCTGGGAGGCCATCGTCACCGCCGGTCCCGCCGTCTCCTTCCCCATGACCCAGGCCGACGTCGATCTCTACCTGCAGGTCTCGCGCGACTGGATCGCCGAACTGAAGGGCTGAGTCCGGAACGGGTGTTTCAGGCCGCGCACCAGGCGATCCAGCGGCCATGCGCCTCGGCGTTGGCGAGGCGCCGGGAAGGCATGGCCGCACCACGCGTAACGGCTGTGAGCGTCAACTCCGGCGCATCGCCCTCGCCCCACTCGTAGGCGAGGCGAAAGACCGGCCGGACAAGACTTGCCGCACACAGCGCGACAACAAACCGGTCGGCCATTGGTGCCGGAATCTGGTTGAAGGTGAAGGCGTGGAAGACGCAGGCGGCCTCACCCGCCGGCAGGCCCTCGAGCAGGGCCGGAAGATCGCCGATGGCGTCGCCCCGCAACACCGCGATACCAGCCCTGCGCGCAAGATCGATTGCGGCCCGCAGGCGGGCGCGGCGCTCCCGGTGTTCAGGCCAGATCAGGGCATCAAGCCAGAGCCGGTCTTCGTGGGCCTCGAGATTCATCGGATCGAGGTCGAGGCCCACGCTGCTGCCGATGCGTTCGGCGGCCATGGCCGTGGGCACCGGCGCGCCACGGCTGAGGCAGGAAAGCGCCAGGTCGCCGCCCGTGGGAGCGCCATCGCCATAATCGACCGCCACGCGGGGCCAGAGCAGGAGCAGTCCCGCGCTCGCCCCGGCCTCGACCACATGCAGCGGCCCGGTCGATTGCGCCATGACCTCTGCCATCCCTGCGCGAATCACCGCACAGCGGGCGACCTCGTTGGTGCCCACGGAGCGGCCTGCGAGCAGTGCGGCGATGGCTTCTTCATGTTCCAGACAGAAATGCCGGAACAGGCCAAACGCCTCTGCCGCTGGCACCGGTGTATCGGCCAGGCTGGCGTAGTGGCGCGCCAGATCGCTGCCCTGGCCGGCAAGCAGCAGAGCGTGGACGGCGGCAAACAGCATGTTGGGTCTGGGTTGGCCTGGCCGTGCTCGGTCGGCCAGAGCCAGCAGCGCATCATCGCCGGCAACCCCGTGCGCGAGCGCGGCATAAAGCGGCGAGGTCGGCAGCGCCTCGCGTTCGGCAAAGGTGCGGAAGGTTGCTGCCAGATCAGCCATGGTCGTCAGGCGGTGAAGATCACGGCAACGCCGCAGGCATCCTCGGCGGCGACCGACAGGGAGCGCGCCTCGCGCCGGAAGGGCACCTTCACGGCCGCGAGATGGCGCGCGACCACCTCGGCATCGGCAACGCGCACCGTGACGACGCAGGGCGGAGCCTCACCTTCCTCGTGCAGATCGGGGAACAGGCTGTCGATGTCGTCGGGATGGACCAGGAGCACGCTGGTGCGCCCGATGCGCAGGACCACCGTGTTGTCGGTCCGCGTCACCGCTCCGGCGCCCAGCAGGCGCTCGTAGGGGCCGATCATGGCCTCGGGATCATCGACCGGCACCGCGACACTGACGATGCCGGTGGCGCCGTTGTCATGGGCCAGCCATTCGGGGCGGCGGACCAGATCCGGACTGAGGTGGCGGCACAGGAACATCGGAATCGCCGGGCTGGTCCCTTCAGGCAGGTGCAGGATGTGGAAACGCGGCTCGCTGGTGCCCTCGGACTCCTCAAGCAGGCGCGAAAGGTCCTTGGGACCGTCCGCGGCGATTCCCGCCTCCTCCAGCTCTGCCCTGGCGGCATCCGCATCGTCGGTCGCCAGGGCGATGGCCGCCAGGCCGTGGCCGCTGCGCCGGCGGCCGCGCCGCGATTCGTTCTGGGCATAGACCACCGGATCGGCGACGCCGATCAGTTCGAGATAACTGTCTGGAAACATCATGCAGTAGTTGCCGGTGCCCCACTGGGGATGCAGGCCGCGCGGCGTCATGGCGAATCCCAGGCGATCCCAGGTGGCGCGCGCCTGTTCCAGATCAGCGACGTCGATCAGCATATGGTCGATTCCGGTCATGGTGGGCATGAGCTCAGGCCCCCTCGAAGGCAACGAGGCTGTGCACGTCGATGCCCAGCGCCGCCAGCTTGCGCGCGCCGCCCAGTTCGGGCAGGTCGATGACAAAGGCGCAGCCGACAATTTCCGCGCCGGCCTGGCGCAGCAGGCGGATCGCCGCCGTGGCCGTGCCGCCGGTGGCGATCAGGTCGTCGACGACCAGGATACGGGCGCCCTTTTCCACCGCATCGACGTGAATCTCGACACGGTCGGTACCGTATTCGAGTTCGTAGTCCATGCCGATGGTCGCCGAGGGCAGCTTGCCTTTCTTGCGCACCGGGACAAAGCCGATCGAAAGCTGGTGCGCGATGGCCCCGCCCAGGATGAAACCACGCGCCTCTATACCAGCCACAGCGTCGATCTTGGCCCCGGCCCAGGGCTGGACCATCTCGTCCACGGCGCGGCGGAAACCGCGGGCATCGGCAAACAGGGTCGTGATGTCGCGGAAGACGATGCCCTTGTGGGGGAAATCGGGAATCGCACGGATCAGCGCGGCGATATCGGTCATGCCCGGTTTCCCAGCACCCGGCCGGCAACGGCGTCAAGTTTGGCGATCAGCGCGGGATCGCGCTTTTCGGGCGCGGTGATCAGTGCGTGATCGAGCGCGTGGTCGCAGCCGGCGGGGCAGGCCTGCGGGCGCTGGCCCAGAGTGCGGGCAAGGATGCCGACCAGATTTCGGGCGTTTTCGGCATTGGCGAGCAGGACCTTGATCACGGCATCGACCGTGACGTCGTCATGGTCGTCGTGCCAGCAATCGTAGTCGGTCACCATGGAAACAGCGGCGTAACAGATCTCGGCCTCACGGGCCAGGCGCGCCTCGGGCATGGCCGTCATGCCGATCACCGAGCAGCCCCAGGAGCGGTAGAGCATCGATTCGGCATGGGTCGAGAACTGCGGCCCTTCCATCGCCAGATAGGTGCCGCCGCGATGATGCGGGATCTCGGTCTGGCCCAGCGCGGTCAGGATATGCTCGCTCATGCGGCTGCAGATCGGGCGCGCCAGCGAGATATGCGCGACCAGACCGTCATCGAAGAAACTCTTGGGCCGGTCGTGGCAACGGTCGATGTACTGGTCGACGACAACGAAGGTGCCCGGTGGCAGTTCTTCCTTGAGCGAACCGACCGCGCCGACCGAGACGATGTCGGTCACACCAAGGCGTTTCATGGCATCGATGTTGGCGCGTGCGTTGATGCCGCTGGGTGAGATCGGATGGCCGCGCCCGTGTCGCGGCAGGAAGACCAGCTTCTGGCCGTCCAGGCTGCCCGAAAGCAGTTCGTCAGAGGGTTCGCCCCATGGCGTGGCGACCTGCTGCCAGCGCGCATCCTTGAGCCCTGCGATGTCATAGACGCCGCTGCCGCCCATGATGCCGAGAATGGTTTCAGGCATGGCGGAGTTCTCCTAGGGCTGTTGTGCCAACGCCCGGAAGCAAGCTCCCGGGCGTTGGCAGGCAGGCAATATGCGTTCGGGCTCAGTGCTCGACGTTGGCCCACAGCTTGCGCTTGGAAACGTAGAGCATGCCGGTCAGCACGAGCAGGAAAAGGATGACCTTGATGCCCATGCTCTTGCGCGCCTCGAGCTTGGGTTCAGCCGCCCACATCAGGAAGGCCGAGACATCCTCGCTCATCTGATCGACCGTGGCGGCGGTGCCGTCATGGTACTCGACCGCATCCTCAAACAGCGGCGGCGGCATCGCGATGGAACCGCCAGGCATGTATTCGTTGTGATAGAGGCCGGTCGGGCCGGGCTCGGCATCCTCGCCATAACCCAGCGCAAGCAGGGCATGGACATAGTCGGGGCCATGCTCACGCGACTTGGCGACCAGCGACAGGTCGGGCGGCAAGGCGCCGCCGTTGGAGGCACGCGCGGCCGCATCGTTGGGGAACGGCGACGGGAAGGCGTCGAACGGCTTGGCTTCCCGGGTCGTGGGATCGCCGAAGGAATCGGGCTCGCCGTCCACGATGTAGTTGGCCGCAATCGCCTTGACCTCGTCCTCGCTGAGGCCGATGGCCTCGAGGTCGCGGAAGCGGATGTACTTCAGGCCATGGCAGTTGGCGCAGACACCACGGTAAACCTCCAGGCCGCGCAGCAACTGGGCACGGTCGTAGGTGCCGAAGATGCCGTTGAACGACCAGGCCTGCTCGGGCGGCACCGCCTGGTCACCGGCGGCCTGGGCGGCACCGGGCCCCAGAAAGGCCAGAGCGACAAACGAGAGAATGATACGCTTCATGGTTCCGCTCCTCAGGCCTTGAGAACCGGCTTGGCGATGCTGTCAGGCAAGGGCCTGGGTCGCTCGAACCAGCCGATCAACGGCAGCAGGATCAGGAAGTGGATGAAATAGTAGGCCGTGGCAACCTGGCCAAGCGGGATCCAGAAGCCTTCCGGCGGATTGGCGCCGCAGAAGCCCAGCACGACCAGATCGACCATGAGGACCAGGAAGAACCACTTGAAGACCGGACGGAAGGTCGCCGAACGGATGCGCGAGGTATCCAGCCAGGGCAGCAGGAACAGGATGCCGATGGCCCCGCCCATGGCCAGCACGCCGCCCAGCTTGTCCGGGATCGCACGCAGGATCGCGTAGAACGGCAGGAAGTACCATTCGGGCACGATATGCGGCGGAGTCTTGAGCGGATCGGCCGGGATGTAGTTGTCGGGATGGCCCATGTCGTTGGGCAGATAGAACAGGAAGATCGCAAACAGGATCAGGAAGACACCGGCGCCGAACGCATCCTTGATCGTGTAGTAGGGATGGAACGGGATGAAGTCCTGGGGACCCTTGTAGTCGATGCCCAGCGGGTTGTTCGACTTCTTGTGATGCAGCGCCCACAGATGCAGCACCACGACGCCGATGATGACGAAGGGCAGCAGGTAGTGGAGCGAATAGAAGCGGTTGAGCGTGGCGTTGCCGACCGCAAAGCCGCCCCACAGCCATTCCACGATCCCCGGGCCGATCACGGGGATGGCCGAGAACAGGTTGGTGATGACGGTGGCACCCCAGAAGCTCATCTGGCCCCAGGGCAGCACATAGCCCATGAACGCCGTGCCCATCATCAGCAGCAGGATGACCAGGCCCAGCCACCACAGCACCTCGCGCGGCGCCTTGTAGGAGCCGTAGTAGAGGCCGCGGGCGATATGGGCATAAACCACGATGAAGAAGAACGACGCACCGTTGGCGTGCATGTAACGCAGCAGCCAGCCGTAGTTCACGTCGCGCATGATGCGCTCGACGCTGTCGAAGGCCATGTCGGCGTGCGGCGTGTAGTGCATCGAGAGCACGATGCCGGTGACGATCTGGAGCACCAGCGCCAGGCCGGCCAGCGAGCCGAAGTTCCACGCATAGTTCAGATTGCGCGGCGCCGGGTACTCCATCAGGTGATGGTTGGCCCAGGAAAGAACCGGCAGCCGGTTGTCGAACCAGCGTACCAAGCCGTTGTTGAGTAATGCCTGCATGGTTCGCGCCCCCCGCTCAGCCGACGCGGATCGTGCTGTCGTCGATGAATTCATAACCCGGAATCGCCAGATTCAGCGGCGCCGGACCCTTACGGATGCGTCCCGAGCTGTCGTAGTGCGAGCCGTGGCACGGGCAGAACCAGCCGTCGAAATCGCCCTGATCGGCGAGCGGCACGCAGCCCAGATGGGTGCAGATGCCGATCATCACCAGCCATTCGGCCTTGATCACGCGCTCTTCGTCGGTCTGGGGATCGCGCAGATCCTCAAGCGGGACCGCGCGGGCTTCCTCGATGTCGATGTCGGTGCGGTGGCGCACGAAAACCGGCTTGCCGCGCCAACTGACCGTGATCTGCTGGCCCAGAGGAACGGGCGAAAGATCGACCTCGATGGAGGAAAGCGCCAACACGTCGGCCGCGGGGTTCATCTGGTCGATGAACGGCCATACGGCGACCGCGGCACCTACAGCAGCAACCGCTCCGGTTGCCACATAAAGGAAATCGCGGCGGGTTTCTTCGTGTGCGCCTATCGTGTGATCGGCCATTGCCGGGAGACCCCTGCGTTGTTGTTGGTTCCTGAAGCCCGACATGGGAACCGACTCACGCTGTGCGATCGCAGCCCCGCATGTGCCCTGGCTTCCGCGAAGGCGCGCCATGATTATACCGTCGCTGAGTCGCGCGCAAGGGTGCGCCTGACGTTGCGAAGGGTTCTCATGCGAATTGCGCTTTACCAGCCCGACATCCCCCAGAACACGGGCACGATCCTGCGCCTGGCGGCCTGCCTGGGTGTCGCCGTCGACATCATCGAACCGGCAGGATTCCAGCTTGGCGACGCACGCTTTCGCCGCGCCCTGATGGATTACGCGCAACACCTGGACATGACCCGCCACGATTCCTGGGACGCCTTCCTGGAAGCGCGCGGCGGCGCACGCCTGGTGCTGGCGACCACGGGCGCGGCGGGTTCGCTTTACGAAGCCTCCTTCGAGGCCGCCGACATCCTGCTGCTGGGCCGGGAATCGGCCGGCGTGCCTGAAGCGGTGCACCAGCGCGCCGATCTGCGCGTCACGATCCCCATGGCGTCGGGCGCGCGTTCGCTCAATGTTGCGGTCGCCGCGGCGATGGCGCTGGGAGAGGCCTTGCGCCAGACCGGCGGCTTCGGCCAGAGTCGCCCGGACACGCAATAACAAGAGGGGGCCGCCCATGGCTGTCGAGATCCCGCGCTTTGATTCCACGGTCAGCGTCGAGACACTGCAGGAAGCGATCGCCGCGCAGGGCTGCGCCATCGTCGAGGGCCTGGCCTCCGCAGGTCAGATGGACGCCATGATGGGTGACATCGCGCCCTGGATGGAAAGTCGCGGCCCGGGGGTCAATCCCTTCTCGGGTTTCAAGACGCGCCGTGTCTCGGCGCTGATGGCCCGTTCTCAGACCGCGCGGGAACTGGCGCTCAATCCCCTGGTGCTGGCGATGTGCGACCACTTCCTGCTGCCCAGCGCCGAGACCTACCGGCTGCACGTCACCCACGTCGTCCATATCGAACCCGGCGAGGTCGGCCAGCAGATCCATCGCGACGATTCGCTCTTCAAGATTCCCCAGCCGCGCCCGATCACAGAGGTCCACTGCATGTGGGCGGCCAGCGATTTCACGGTCGAGAACGGCGGCACCGTTATGGCCCCGGGCAGCCACCTGTGGGACGACCTGGAGCGCCAGCCCGAGGCCCACGAGATAGCCAGCGCGGTGATGCCCAAGGGTTCGGTCGCCTTTTACCTCGGCAACCTGTTCCACGGCGGCGGCGCCAACGCGACTTCGAACACACCGCGTGACGGCGCGCTGATCGGCTACAACCTGGGCTGGCTGCGCCAGGAGGAAAACCAGTACCTGACCTGCCCGCCCGAAATGGCGAAGAACTTCCCCGTGGAGCTTCAGAAGCTGATCGGCTACGCACCCGCGGGCCGGGGTTATGGCTGGGTCGACAATGTCGATCCCATCATGCTGCTTTCCGACAAGGTCGAGGATACCGACCCCTACCGGCTATACTGAACCTGAACGGCCGCCTGCGCCGCGCCGGGAGTATCCGATGACACAAGACACCGTGGCGGCTCCACTGGAGCCTGCCTACCCTGATGCGCCCGTCTGGTTCGCCGGCCTGCGCGACCGCATCTGTGCGGCCTTCGAGAAGCTGGAGGACGATCTTTCGGGCACCGGCGCGGACCAGCCCGCCGGCCGTTTCGAGCAGAAGACCTGGGAGCGCGAGGGCGGTGGCGGCGGCACCATGGCGGTGATGAAGGGCCGTGTCTTCGAGAAGGTCGGCGTCAACGTCTCGACCGTCTGGGGCGAGTTCTCCGAAAAGTTCCGCGCCGAGATTCCCGGTGCGGCCGAAGACGGGCGTTTCTGGGCCGCGGGCATCTCGCTGGTCGCCCACATGCACTCGCCGCTGGTGCCCGCCGTGCACATGAACACGCGCCATATCGCGACGGCGTCCAAGACCTGGTTCGGCGGCGGCGCCGACCTCAACCCGCCCCTGCCCGATCAGGCCGACACCGATGATTTCCACGCCGCGCTGCGGGGCTGCTGCGAGCGCCACGATTGCGCCGACCATGAGAAGTTCAAGGCCTGGGCCGACGACTACTTCTACATCAAGCATCGGGAGCGGGCGCGCGGCGTCGGCGGCATCTTCTACGATTACGTGCCGGCAGACGAAGGCAGCCTGGCCTTCACCCGTGATGTCGGCGAGACCTTCCTTGCCATCTATCCCGAACTGGTCGCGCGCCACATGGACCGGCCCTGGAACGAGGCCCAGCGCAAGGCCCAGCTCGCCTATCGCGGCCTCTATGCCGAGTTCAACCTGGTCTATGACCGGGGCACCCGTTTCGGCCTGATGACCGGCGGCAACCCCGAGGCGGTGCTGATGTCCCTGCCGCCGGTGGCGGAGTGGCCCTGACGAGACCGCGAACTACCACGGTCCCTTGTCGTCGCTGTCCCTGTCGTCCCCGGCGGAACGTGCATGGAATAGCTTCATCAGCAGCCACACCACCAGAACCGTTCCGCCCAGCGGCAGGACGATGATTGCCAGCACAAT
>Ga0105053_10006509_pt1 | contig 16066 bp, 9 predicted proteins | sample BON01_FD_78093 | JGI IMG/M metagenome (GOLD analysis project Ga0105053, IMG submission 78093) | Freshwater microbial communities from Lake Bonney liftoff mats and glacier meltwater in Antarctica - BON-01 | ecosystem: Environmental > Aquatic > Freshwater > Ice > Glacier meltwater | place: Lake...
CATTCGCAAGTTTATGATGGAATAACTTGCTATTGTACAGCTAAAAATAGTTTCACAAATAGCTATACATCAACGCTTTACGAGATTATTTAAAATTATTTTTCCTTAAGTCAACGGTAGTGCCCCGGAGCCCCCGACCCAGATGCGACCGTCTCACCCGAAACGAGCACGGCGGCCAACTCCGCCTCACCGTATGCCATCAGGTTCCGAGCCACATCATAGCTTTCAGGATTTTTCCAGACGCCCGTCCAGTGTCGTTTCGAGGGGTCGACCGCAAGATTCGAATCAACCTCGATAGTGCCAGTGCTTATGCGATCCCGCCCCGCCGAACTTTGTAGCCGCCCCAGTCCAATTTGCAGACCGAGCAGGGCATTCTGCTGAGCCTGCAAAGTTTTTAACTTGATCGAGCTGGACTCAGACTCAACCCGCACCAAAGTTGTGATGCTTAGCAGCAGCAGCAAAATAAACGCCATCAACGAGAGTGCCAAGACTAGGGCAAACCCCGCTCTCGGACCCTTGTCTCGGCTTTTTACGTGTTTGTAGGAAAATCGCATTTGGCGAGGTCTAGGTTTATTGGGCATTTGGTTCCAATTGATGCGGTGGGGGAGTTGGAGGGAGTAAAATGTGGACTCTCCTTCCAAGGTTATTTTTATAAACTAAGTGCGGATTGTCAACAGAATTAGCAATCTATAAGAGCACTCGACGGATTATAAGACGGTATTCGTCCAGCTGCAGTAAAAAAAAACGATACCTATGCAATCGGCACGAAAAAGCCCCGCCGGACGAATCCGACGGGGCTAGAGGCTAAAACCTATATAGCCCTATATAACCCTAATGAAAAGACTAACGGCGACGGCGGATCACAGCAAAACCTAGCGCTAAAGCGCCGAAGAGAAGGGCGTAAGTGCCGGGCTCGGGAATGGCTGATACATTCAGGTTATCAAAATGCGCCACAATTCCTTCGTTGGAGGAAAAACCATTGAAGCCAAACCGACCGATATTACCTACAGTTGTGCCAAGATCATTGCTACCCAATGTTCCGTCAGAGAACGACTTGGAGCCAGCGAGCGCCCCGTCGAGGTAGAAAACAACTGTATTTGCAGCAAGTGAACTTGTGGAAGTGTCTCCTGGAGCCGTGTAGTTAACTGACTGACTGTCGAAATCGTTGATAAACACATTAATCGACCCAACCGCACCTAAAGTGAAGGAACCATTAGCCGGGTTGGAAGCAGTACCTTGAGCTTGGAATAGAGCCCCTCCTTCGTTATTAAGATTAACCGTGGCGAGGCGGCTTGACGAACTGCTTAGACTTGTACTGGTGGAGCCAGTTGCTTGACCAATACCAAATACGATTGGGGCTACAGTAGCGGATGTGGATATTATATGGTAATCAAAACTAATTGCGGCGGCGGAAATGGAAGTATTGAGCTCCCATTCTATGGAAGGCCCGTTGTTTGAGTCCTTGTCTCTAATTCTCAAGGCTGAGCCTTCCGATGTCGGAAAAGGGCTATTTGCCACCGAGCGAATATCAACTTCATATTGGCTACCGCTGTTAGTGAAGATGGGATTCCCGAAGTCGCCCTGAAAGTCTTCGGAAAATGGGAGGGTCACTCCAGCGTTTACGCTGGGTAGGGCGCAAAGGGCTGCGAAAGTGCCGAAAAGGACGGCACGCTTGGCTAGGGTTTGTGTTCTATGTATCATATTTTTTTGGTGTTTAGGTTAACGTTGGAGATGTAATATAAATCAGCATAATCTGCTGACTCTGGTTATTTTTATAAATATCAAGGCTCGTGTCAAGCCTTGGTTCTGATTTATTTATATATTATCGATGCAAACTCGAAGCGTTGAGTGGCAGGCTTTTGGTGTCGGAAGAAACATGAACGCTTGACCACCCGCTATCGCTGTAGACACGGGGGGGGGGGGTACAGAGGGAAAAACGAATGGTCTGCTCCGTGACTCCATGTCAAATGACCAACTCTGAAAGTAGGATTTTATCCGCTGGGTTAAAATTCTAGTTCGGAAAGTTGCACGGCTTGCTGCAATACCTTCTCTCCATTTGCGTTGATGATTGCGAGTTGGACAGCCTTTTGCTCCCAGTTGATCTCAATGAGGCCGGTGTTGCGCTTCCAGTAGGCGTTTCCGATGCGGAGTGGATTTTTGGCCTGCGCCCACGACCAGCTAGTGTTCTGCATTCCGCTGCTGGTGAGATCGTAGAAAGGGTAATTGCCGATTTGCTTCTTCGAGAGCTCAGCGAAGTGCACGTCCCCGGAGATGGCGAAGGTGTGGTTTGCGCGGTGCTTTTTTAAAAGATCGAAGAGGCGCTCTTGTTCGTGCGGGACATTCCCCCAGCTCTCCATACCTTTATCCGAGGCCAGGATTTGAATGCTGCTGGCGATGATGCGTATGTCTGCAGGCACCGCGAGTTGCTGATCCAGCCATTCCCACTGCTCCTCTCCGAGGAGTGTCTTGGTGCGGTCTTCCGTCGGCTCATACCAGCCAACCGTACCCGGCTTCTTTTCACCCTTCGCGCCGGGCAGTTCATCGCGGAAATAACGGGTATCTAGCAAAAGTATCTGACAAGTTTTACCGGCAGCACCAAATGTATGGGAACCATAAATTCCTGCTCGCTCACGGCGTGGCGAATCTGAAGGGACTTTGAAGAAATCGAGAAAGATCTCCGCGGACTCCTCACGCTTGGAATAGGATTTTCCACCATCGTTGATCCCGTAGTCGTGGTCGTCCCAAGTAGCGAGCAGGGTGGTGGACTCACGCAATTTACGGAATTCTACAACAGCTTCGAGCTCAGCGTATTTCTTTCGGAGTACATTCATGTCATCCGTATCGCCGTAAATATTATCGCCCAGCAAAATGAACACATCCAGCTGTTGCTTGAGCACAGCGCTGAAAATAGAGGCATCCGCTTCATTAGTTTTTCTCGGGTTAAAGCAGGATCCGAAGCCAATTTTACTGATGCTTTTTTGATGATGGGACTCGCTTTTAATCGCTGCATTTACAGGAAAAAGGGAGCCGAGGAAGATCGCGAGCGAGCAAGACAGAATTTTCTTCATGATGTTGAGTGTTTTTATTGTGGCGGCGCTGTCAAGGGGTGGTTAAAATCGAATAAGCCTTTGTTGCGCCATATAATCTTATTCGAATCGAGATTAATCTCCAATCAATCCAAGCCCTTCACCGATTCGAGCGAATGGTATCGCTTTCGGCAATTTGCCAAGTTCTACCGTAGTCCGTGGATACTGCAAGAGCTTCGGGGTAATCGCCCTCAGCACCTGTTGCATGTTCCCAAAATGTGAAGCTCAGGTAGAGAGTAGAAGCACGATCAATGAAGAGGCGATGGTAGAAGATACCATACTTTAAATCCGTATTAGAATCAACCAGCATAGTCGGCGAACCCCATTCCCCGTCTGCCGCTGAAGCCGTCGCGTAGCCCAACGTGGGGCGCGGGCGGAAATCGCGATAGACACTGTGCAGTTGGTCTTTTTCGTCGCAAACGATTGAAGCATAGGTCTGCCTCCCAGACATCCGAACGGGCAGAGTCCACCCGCCTGTGATGTCATTGGGCTCGAGTGAACGCATGTAGAAGAACGAGTGGCCTTGGTGAGCTCCGGAAATGACATGGAGGTAACCTTTGCTGTCAACCGTGATGGTCGGTCGGGCATGGCCGTTGGCCTTGATGGGCATAGCAGTGACGAGAAATTCTTCGGCCACGACAGCTCGTGTCTTACGATCCACCGTGCTGATATGGATAGGACTGCCTCCGGTGCGGGGGTCTTCCGGTAACTCGGCATACACGACGTGGGTCTTCCCCGCGGTCGTGACGGCAAAGGAAGTGCCGCCGGAATGGCCTCCGCTTCCGGCAACCAAGCAGTTGTCAGAGATTAGGATGGGTTCTCCTAGAATCAGCCCTTGCTCATCTTTGGTTGGGAGAAGAAGTGAAAGAGTTGAGCGTTGAGCCCACCAGGCCATTTCGGGCAGACGTACTGGCCCTCTGTCGACTCTCTGTTTATTTGTGATCAAGGAGATCGCAGGTGGCGCGTTCAACGAATTGGGGCCGACGCGCAACTCCAAGGTTCCGTCAACTGGGTAGGCTTTCAACGTCTCCCCCAGATCGGGGGAGTAGATCAGCGTTTTGGCAATGGTTGCGTAGAGCGCGTCGTCATCATCTATAACTAATTCCCCAAACGCGTGCATCGTCCGTTTCTCGAGTAATTTCTTTTCTCCAAGAACCGACCTCAGTGAGAAGGTGACCCATTCGCCATTGCGAACGGTGGCGAGCAGGCCGAATGATTCGGGATTTCGGTTATTGAGCAGGTAAGGACGGTTCTGACTATCGAAGGCCATGGCGGTAGGCGCATTCATTTTGATGTCGCCCAAAAGCTGCTCAGGCTTGCCGTGGGGCGGGATGTCAAAAGGCTGTCGATTGGCCGCGGTGGTGCTACCGATCATCAATAACATCAGGGCGGCAACGAGGGCGTGTAGTTTCATTTTTTGTTTATTCATACGACTGGTGCCTGATTATCGTAGGGTTAGCATGACAGAGTAGATCATCCCTTTTTGGGTGGGAAATGATATTTCGTCCGAGCCGTTGGCTTGAAATACGATTTGTCGGCCGTTTTCATCGAAAACAGATCCGGTCGAGAGTCCCGAATACTTTAATCGACAGTGTTTGCCGCTGCGCGATTTTATGGACAGTTGGTCGAGTTTCCCTTTCTCCCATTGGGCAGAAACCTTAAAGTTTCCCCGGGCGACCAGACCATGAAAACTTCCACTCTCCGCCCATGCTTGTGGGAGTGCCGGGAGCAGTTCGATCACTCCTTGGTGACTCTGCAGGAGCATTTCCGCGACCCCGCCCACGAGTCCCAAACTCGCATCAATCTGGAACGGTGGATGAGTGGTCCATAGATTTGGCAGGGTCTTCTCCTCGATCAGTTTACGGTAGACCTCATAGGCCTTCTCGGGTTCTTTGAGTCGGGCGCGGGCATTCATGCGGTGAGCCATGGCCCAGCCTGTCGTATCATTACCTCGAAAGTCCAGAGTCTTGCTGGCTGCTTGCATCCATTCCGGTTTGGAGGCATTGATCAGCGTTCCCGGATAGAGCGTGCACAAATGGGAAATGTGGCGATGGTGCGGATCACCGATATCGCCGTAGGCGTCTTCTTCGCGGAACTCCTTGATCTGCCCCGAACTCCCGATCAGGATGGGATCTAAGCGCGGTATTTGCGACTCGACAGTTTTCAGAAATGGATCGGTTTCTCCTAGAATCTTGGCGGCTCGCAGGACGTCATTATGATTCTCCCAGACAAAGCCTTGGTCGAAAGTAGTCCCGATGGTTTTATAGTGGTCGCCGCCTTTTGGATGCCTCATTTCCGGAGAGGCTGAATTATTCATGAGCAGCAGCCCGTCTTCGGTCGGCTCCAACGCTTTGGCAAAAAAACGACTCAAGCCGACGAGGGCAGGGTAGGCCGTCTCCCGCAAATAGCCTTCATCCTGAGTAAAATCGTAGTACTCCATCAACATCTTGGTCGTGAACCCTGCTGTGCCAGGCCCTGAATGTGACGACCGTGCTGGTAGGAAGTATGGATTAGCACCGTTTCCGATAGTCCAACCATTTTCCTCGGGATTTTCAGAAAACTGTTCGGGGTAGAGTTCTTGAATATAGTCCTGAGCATACTGCTTCGCTAGCGGTAGGTAGGCTTCAAAGTAACGGATGTAGGCTTCAAAGGTTTCCGCCAGATCGGTGCTCATGGCTCCCCAGTAGTTCATTTGCACATTAATGTTGTGCCAGTAGCCTCCCGTCCAAGGAGTCACCTCAAATTGCGTCCACGCTCCTTGTAGGTGGGCGGGAAGGCTGGTCTCGCGCGAGCTGGCAATCAGCAAGTAGCGACCATACTGGAACATCAACTCCTCAAGGTAGGGGTCTTGTTGGCCGTTCTGATAGGCCTCCAGCAGTTGATGGGTGGGGAGTTCGGACACTTGCGAATTCAAGTCGACAGCCACCCGGGCGAAGAGGTCGCGATAGTCTGCCAGGTGCCGGGATTTCAATTGATCAAAGCCGAGCGCCACCGCTTTCTGAATTTTCTCGGAAACCCGCTCGTGCGGATTCAGGCTGGCATCCAGCTTTTCCGATGGCTCAGCAGAAAACACCTTGGTGTTCAACTCGTAGTTGGTATCTATGGCCAAAAGTAAGGTGACCTCATCCGCATTCACAACTTCAATCGTTTCGCTACCGGTCACGAGCTGACCTCCCTGCTGGAGCACCCGCACTTGAATTTCATATTTAAGCTTAAAGAAATCGATCGTGCCCGCCAGGGTGATCGTCTCCCCGCTGGCCGTCACGGTTGCGCGCTTGCTATCACGCGCCTCTTTGCTCTCAAGGTAGGGGATCTCTGGACGGACTTTAAACGAAAGCCCGCCCAGCTGATCCGCCGTCAGGCGAACCACCAGCACATCATCCGGATAGCTGGCAAAATACTCGCGTTGGTAGCCCGTCTCGCCGGAACGGTAGGATACGGTGGCGATGGCGTCATTCAAATTGAGCGAGCGCCGATAGTCGGACACCGAAGGGTGGTCGAAATCGAGATAGAGTTCGGCGGCATTCGTAATGCCACCGCGGTTATAGCAACCCCCATTGGCGATGGTTTTTTCCGAAAGCTGAATGCGCTCGCTATCGGTTCGTCCAAATAGATTCGCCCCCAAGGTTCCATTGCCAATGGCATAAGACCAGCGCTCCCAATCCTCATCGTAGGGGTAACCCCTCGCCTTGACATCTGCAAAATCGTGGCCTCGGTTTGGAGCCGGCTCCAGTTCCCACAGTTCGTATTGTTTGCTGGAATTAGTGACCGTCAGTGTTTCTTTCTGAGCGGATTTTTTTGAATCATTACATCCCACCAATGAAATGCTGAGCAGACCGATGATGCTACAGAACCATGGGGTGAGTTTGAATTTGAGGAGTATCATAAATTGTAGGTTGAGGGTCAAAAAAGCTCGTGGCTGTTTTATAATTATAAGTATAGCGATTCTTGTCAACCCTCTTACGAAAGTTTCCAATCTTACAGCTTGCATAATGTGCGAGCGAGTTATAAGTATAAATAATGTTGGAATCTATGAAAACACGACTTGGCGTTGCCGCCTTAATTCTAGTGGCGATCGCCAGTACCGCAGTTGTGGCGATGAGCCCTGTTGACATCCCGCCCTACGGCCAGCCGGAACTGCTCACGAAGGCCATCGAACTCGAAGCGCCCACCGCAATGGCTCCGGGTGTTTTGGCTGCCACCGACCTTCGGTGCGAGGGTCTTGTCGACCCGCTCGGGATCGATATCGTGAGACCACGGCTGTCTTGGCAAATGCGTTCGAATAATCAGGGCGCTTCTCAGACCTACTACCAAATACGATCCGCCACCGCTCCGGACTTGCTCAAGGAGGGCACCGCGGATCTCTGGGACTCGGGGAAAGTCGCCAGCAATCAAAGTCAGCACATCATCTATGCCGGCGAGGAGCTTTTGCGCGGACTTCCCTCTTACTGGACTGTGCGCATATGGAATGAAAAGGGAGATGCATCTGCATGGAGCAACCCGGCCGTCTGGATGTATTCCGGTATGCACACGAATCAGGACTGGGAAGCAAAATGGATTACTGACAATACCAGCTCGCCATGGCTTCGACAGTCTTTGGAACTGGAGGCTACCCCAGCCAGTGCCTATATCTATGTGAATGCCCTCGGATACTTCCAGCTCTTCATCAACGGCAAGCGGGTAGGAGCCGATGAGTTTGCGCCGCACGTGGGGCAGTATGACAAGCGCACATTTTGTATTACCTATGATGTAACGAAATATTTAAAAAGAGGTCAGAACGCGATAGGCATCTGGATGGGGAGCGGCTGGAGCCGCAGAGGTGCAGGCGTCAACATGGCACCTTCCGTTCGTGCACAGCTGGAAATGCTGGATGCCGAGGGAGAGAAGACCACCTTGGTGACGGATGAGACGTGGCGCTCAAAACCCAGCTCGATGGCCTATCAGGGTAAATGGAGGTGGAACAGATTTGGCGGTGAAGTGCATACGGCGGCGGAGGATCAGCCCGATTGGGCGAATCCTGAGTTTGATGCCAGCGCTTGGCCTCAGGCCAAGCTGGCCAAGGTTGCCGATTCGCTGGTTTCTTCGGAGATGCTTCAGCGCAATCGAGTCGTCGAAACCATCACCCCCGTGAAGGTGACCCGACTGGATCAGGGGTCAGCGGAGGGTGGAACTTGGCTTGTTGATATGGGCAAAGCCATGACGGGAACCTTTGAGATCATATTTCCTAAAGCAGAAAAAGGCCGTAAAGTGACCATGCAGTTTGGCGATTCATATACCCCGGATGAGGCTGGCGGAGTCAAAACGATAAATAATTTCGGACAGTCCAGTGATTACATATTCCGCGGTAGCGGGGCTGAAATCTTTAAGAACCGTTTCAATTATGCGAGCTTCCGTTACGTATTAATCACAAACGCACCCGAGGGCAGCCTGACTCCCGAGGCCATTAAGGGGTATTTCATTACAACTGATTTGCCCAAGGCCAGCACCTTTAGCTGTTCCGATGAGACTCTGAATGAGATTTACCAGATGATGGAGCACACTCTGCGCTGTCTTATGCTGGGAGGCTATCAGGTTGATTGCCATTCCCGTGAGCGCTATGGCTACGGTGGTGATGGGCTATCCTCTTTAGATACCACTCTCAGCTTCTTTCGTTCGGATGCTTTTTACCGCAAGTGGACCCGGGACTGGCTGGATGGCCAGCAAGCTGATGGCGGGCTTAGTTATACCTCGCCTACTTCAAATCATGGTGGCGGTCCCTTCTGGAGCGGATTCCTGACCGCCGCCACTATTAAGCATTATCATCATTATGGCGACATCTCCATGGTGCGCCGCAACTATCCGGCTATCAAGAAATGGTTTGAACTGGCTCAGAGCAAAACAGTCAATGACCTGCAGGAAAAGTTCAGTGGTGGTTGGTATCTTGGTGACTGGGCATCACCATCGGGAGTCAATGACAAGCAGAATGCAGAGGTCTTTATTCATGCTTATATGTCCTACGCGCTGGAGCAGGGCGCTCAGTTGGCGGATGCCTTGGGCGAAACCGACGACGCCAAGACTTTTCGTGAATGGGCAGCAGCCCGGAATACAGCAACCCACGGGAAGTTTTTCAATCCTCTGAGCCAAACCTATGGAAGCGGCGATCAGGTGACCTCGATTTTGCCGCTGATGGCAGGCGTTGTTCCCGAGGAGTTGCAAGATCGGGTCTTTGATACATTTGAAGACACTCTGATGGTGAAAGATAAAGGACACCTCTCAACCGGCCTTTCGGGCACTTACATGATGATTCAGTATCTGCAGAGCATCGATCGACATGATCTCATTTACAGTTTTGCCTCAAAGACCACTTATCCATCCTGGGGCTATATGATCGAGCAGGGCGCGACTGCAACTTGGGAGCATTGGAATGGTAAAGCTTCGCGGATTCATAACTGTTACAACAGCATCGGCTCCTGGTTGATCGAGGGGCTGGCCGGCATCCGCCCCGATCCGAAAAAGCCCGGCTTTCAAAACGTCATCATCAAGCCTGCCTTCCTCAAAGAGCTCAGCTATGTCGATGGCAGTCACGATTCGGTTTATGGTATCATCCAAAGTAACTGGAAGCGCGAAGGCGAGGTCATCACCATGAACATCATGGTGCCTGCCAATACCACAGCAACGATCTATGTCCCTGCCAAGGATCCGGCTGATGTCAGCGTGAACGGGGTGTCTATGAAGAAAGCTGCCCATGTGCAATTCCAGAGAATTGAAAATAATCGTGCCATTATCAATGTTGGCGCAGGAAAATGGAGATTTGAGGGCATCTACTAAACAAATATGAAATCTATGAAAACACGACTGTAAAAACCGAAAAATCCCAGTGTTGAAGTGGAGTCGGGAGTGAGATTTTTCAAATGTTGGTGCGCCCGCAATGCTGGCCTTGCAGGTGCTTTTGCTGCGAGATTGAAGCTTAGCATCCAGTAGTTAAAAATACAAACTAGTAATAGTATCACATCCCCTCTTTATTATGGACAGTTCAGCGGCCTCTCCTTTTCTCGGCGTATTGTATCACGCAATCGGTGGGCTCGCAGCTGCGAGTTTCTATTTGCCGTTTCGTCGGGCGAAGATTTGGCCTTGGGAAAACGCGTGGATTATCAACGGTTTTTTTAGTTGGATTTTGGCGCCTGCGATTGCAGCGAGTATTTTAGTTCCCGCCTGCTGGGAGATTTTAAGCCAAGCTCCAGCCAAAGCACTTTTTTGGAGTTGGTTTTTTGGTTTCCTTTGGGGGATCGGCGGACTGACCTTTGGCCTCACGATTCGGTATCTGGGCATCGCTTTAGGCTATGCGATCGCGCTTGGTATGTGCGCGGTTTTTGGAACTCTAGTGCCTCCTATTTTTGACGGGACTTTTGGTGACATTGTGGCCAGTCGATCCGGGCAGGTGATCTTGGCGGGTGTGCTTGTGTGCACGATCGGGATCGCGATGAGTGGACGCGCGGGCTTCCGTAAGGAGAAAGAAGTTAGCGGTGAGGATAAGGGAGCGAGTGGCGCGGGTTTTCATTTTGGGAAGGGGCTTTTCGTGGCGATTCTCGCGGGTGTGGCCAGCGCCTGTATGGCTTTCGGATTTGCGGCGGGTAAGCCCATCGCAGCCCTTTCAGTTGAAGCCGGGGTGGCACCGATCTGGCAGAATTTACCCGTTTTGATTGTGGTGTTGTTTGGTGGATTCTGCCTCAACTTTCTCTGGTGTGCCTATCTCATTATTAAGCGCAAAAACATCGGGGTATTTTTTGGTCAACGTGCCAGTGGGGCGGCTCCGGATTCTGAGAGACCTCGGCTGCTTACGAACTACTTTTGGTGTGCCGTCGCCGGGGGGACTTGGTATCTTCAATTCTTCTTTTACGGCATGGGCACCACTTTAATGGGTGCCTACGAGTTCTCCAGTTGGACGCTGCACATGGCTTCCATTATAATGTTTAGCACGATTTGGGGGATTATTCTCCACGAATGGAAGGGCACTCGACGCGGGACGCATGTGTGGATTGCGGCAGGCCTGATTGCATTGGCGCTCAGCACCATTATTATCGGTTGGGGTAACTTACTGGGCGCCTCCAGCGCCGGGCACTAAGCCGAGATCCATCGACCTTTTTTAACTGAAAAGAATCATCATTATGAAAGCAGGCATATTTTCCATCGGGCTCGATACCTATTGGCCGCAGTTTGACGGGCTACTCGACAATTTGAATAGCTACCACGCTCAGATCCGCGATCGAATCGCGGGTATGGGCATCGATATCGTCGACGCAGGCATGGTCGATCACCCAGAAAAAGCAGGTGCTGCGGCGACTTTATTTAAGCAAGAAGAGGTCGAAGTGATCTTCCTGTTTATTTCTACCTATGCGCTCTCTTCGACGGTGTTACCAGTGGTGCAAAAGGCCAAGGTGCCGGTGGTGATGCTCAACTTGCAACCAGTCGCACAGCTCGACTATGAGAAATTCAACGCGCTTCGTGATCGCGGAAAAATGACTGGCATTTGGTTAGAGCATTGCCAATCATGTTCTGTTCCGGAGCTGGCTTGCGTGTTTAACCGCTCGGGGATAGATTACCATGTCGTGACCGGTTACTTGCAAGACGCGGAAGCGTGGCAGGAAATCGAGGATTGGGTCGATGCGGCAAAAGTGGTGGCCGGAATGCGCGACAATCGAGTCGGTGTGCTGGGGCATTACTACTGCGGCATGCTGGATGTGTATAGTGATCTGACCCAGCAGTCTGCCACCTTTGGTAATCATTTTGAGCTGCTGGAAATGTGTGAACTCAATGAACTGCGCAAGGCGGTAACGAGCGACGAAGTCGCGACCAAAGTCGAGGAGTTTAACCAAAAATTTGATGTTTCCGACGAGTGTGAACAGTCTGAGATCGAGCGAGCGGCACAAACGTCGGTGGCTCTGGATCAGTTGATTGATCAACACAATCTCGGCTCGATGGCTTACTACTACGAAGGCATTGGTGAATATGAAAATATCGTGACTTCGGTAATTGCGGGGAATACTCTTTTAACGGGGCGCAATATACCGATCGCTGGCGAGTGTGAAATCAAGAATGTGCAGGCGATGAAGATCATGGATCTGTTTGGCGTCGGCGGATCGTTCTCAGAATTTTACCTGTCCGACTTTGTCGATGATGTCATTTATCTTGGCCACGACGGCCCGGCGCACTTTGCGATCTCTCAAGGGCGTGTCGGTCTGGTGCCGCTTTCTGTGTATCACGGCAAGCCGGGCAAGGGGCTCTCGATTCAGATGACGGTGCAGCACGGGCCAGTGACACTATTATCGGTGGTGCAGCGTGGTGATGGTTCGGTGCTGTTGCAGGTGGCGGAAGGTGAATGCGTTCCGGGACCGATCTTGCAGATTGGTAATACCAATAGCCGCTACAAATTCTGCATTGGTGCCAAGAACTTCATGAATGACTGGTCCAAAGGCGGGCCGTCGCATCACTGCGCGATTGGCCTCGGACATATCGGCGGTAAAATCGATAAATGTGCCGCTCTACTCAACATTGAATCAAACCGCATCTGTTGATACGGTCGTACTCTTAACCAAATAAAATATGTTAAATCTAAGATTTATGAATACCTCCTTATACGCATTTTTCAGTGCGCTGCTCTTACTCACTTCCTGCGCATATGCAGGTTCTGTTGAGGCCACGGCCTTGCGTTGTGAGTACCTTAACAACCCATTAGGCATTGATTCTTCCGTGCCGCGCTTGAGCTGGCAGCTCCGTGATGCAAAGCAAACGCGTGGACAGCGGCAAACTGCCTACCATCTGCTGGTGGCCAGTCGCCCGGAAGTTTTGGCTCAAGATAAGGGCGATCTGTGGGACAGTGGCAAAGTCGAGTCCGCGCAGTCGGCGCTGGTTCCCTATGGTGGGAAAGTCTTGATCTCCAATCAGGATTGTTACTGGAAGGTGCGGGTTTTTGATAAAGACGGGGAGGGGAGTGAATGGAGCGAGCCGGCGCGTTTCTCGATCGGGCTCCTCACGCCCGAGGATTGGACAGCTGCTTGGATTAAGCATCCTGCCATGCCGGGTGGCAATTCAGGAGACGGGCTGGACGTCACGGAGGCCGTGGCCAAGTTGGTTGCCAATGATCGCCTGTCAGCCACAGCAGGTCTCGGAATCTCAGGAGGTGTGGATCCTGTTCGTGGAATTATTAAAAAACTGATTGTCACCTACACCGCAGACGGAAAAGAGCAGACGGGAGTCGTTCTCGATGGGGAGACATTGAAGGTTTCCGGTCGAGACCTCAAGGTGATACAGGCGGTTTACGGGGACTACGCACTGCCTTCTAATCAAAATTTTCGCGCCTCTGATTTTGGGGGGAAGGGTTCTTTGACTCTTCCGGTCGAGCAACATCTGTGGTTTCGTGAAAATCTAAAACTCTCCGCGCCTGCCCGTACGGCGTTAATTCATGTTGCCTCCTGTGGCTACCACGAACTCTACGTGAATGGCGTGAAGGTCGATGATCGGTTGCTCGCACCCGCCCAGAGCCGACTCGATAAGCGGATTCTCTATGTCACCTACGATGTGGCGGATCTCTTGCAAGAGGGCGACAATGTGATCGCTTTATGGACGGGCCCCGGCTGGTCGCGCTTTGGTGGCTTCAATACCTTTCAAGCCCTGCGCGCCCAACTCAATGGCGTGGATGCAAAGGGGGCTGATTTCTCGCTACTCTCGGGTTCAGACTGGCGATGCCACGCGGCCGATGGAAAGAACCGAGGAGGTATAGGATTCAGAGACCATGGTGGAGAAATTATTGATGCCCGCAATTATATTGAGGGGTGGAACGTTTTAGGTTTTGATGATAGCGCTTGGCCACTGGCAGCGACGACCTCGATTAAGGCTGAACTTTCGGCTCAGATGATGGAGCCAACACGGGTGATCGAAACGATTCCCGCAAAGAGCTTTAAGGGCGAGGGGCCTTACCGGTTCGACCTGGGTAAAAATTTCACAGGTTGGCTAGATATTAGAATCCGCGGCCAGGAATCTGGTGACCGGATCCTTATCAAAGTCGCGGATGACGAAGGGACTGTGCAGGACTTTGGCCAGCTCCAAGAATATATCTGTAAAGGCGAAGGCGAAGAGACCTTTCGCAATCGATTTAATTTTGTCGCAGGACGCTACGTCACCATTGAGGGTTTGGCACAGAAACCGAAACTCGGCGATGTGACCGGCCTCGTTCTTGCGACCGATATTAAGCGAGTGGGGGAATTCACTTCCTCAAAGAAATTGTTCAACGACATTTATGAGGCAGACCTGTGGACGTATCGCGCCAACACGGTCGAAGGTTTTACGATGGATTGTCCGCACCGGGAACGGCTCGGCTACGGCGAGGTCGCTTTTGCCACCGCATGGGGCATTGGCATGCCGAACTATCAAAGCGGCGCATTCTACATGAAGCACGTGCGCGACTGGTCGGATGTGCAGGAAGACAATGGCTGGATTTATCACACCGCACCGCAGGTCAATCGGCATAATTATGGCGGGCCGATGTGGAGTAGTGCCGGGCTGAACATCGCTACGGCCTTTTATCAAACCTACGGCGATACGCGGATATTTGAACGGATCTACCCGACGGCTGTGCGCTGGCTGGAGTTTTTGAATAGTCGCGTGAAAGACGGGCTTCTTGTCAATTATGGAGATCATAGGGGGAAATTCCTTGGCGACTGGTCTGCCCCTAAGAAGCGCAAGGAATGGGGGAATACGCCCGAGGCTCAATATTTCAATAACTGCGTGTTCGCGATGAATCTTGCCGACGTCGCCCGGATGGCGCGACTTCTTGGCAAAGATGATGCGGCGACTCTTTATGAAACACGCCTAAAGGCACTGAGAACCTCCATTCACCGAAAGTTTTTTGATCCTAAAACAAACTTGTATTCGAACGGAACTCAGGTGCAGCAGGCTTTTGCATTGATGACGGGAGTCACCCCCGAAGCCCTGCGGGCCAAGGTGTTTGCGAGCATTGAAAAAGATCTCACTGATGAGAATGCTTACCTCGATATGGGCAGCTCTGGCCTGCCTGTGCTGTTTAAATACATGACCGAGGAATCGGGCCGCAGTGAGTTAATGTTTAAGGCGCTTTCCAGCACGACGCAGCCGAGTTTCGGCTATTTCCTCGCACGCGGCGAAAGCACCTGGCCTGAATACTGGAACGTCGATGTCCCCAGTCGTATTCATACTTGTTATACTGGCGTGGCCTCGTGGATGACAAAGAGTTTGGCTGGCATCCGCCCGGATCCTGCGGCACCCGGCTATCAGTCTTTCATTATCCAACCAGTGCTCGCTGGCGACTTAAGTTTTGCAGAGGCAACTACGGAGTCGCTTTACGGGAAGATAACGAGTCGCTGGGAGCGAAACGGAAACAAGCTCACGCTGAAGGTTAGTATTCCTCCTAATTCTCAAGCAACGGTTTATCTGCCGACCAGCAATCCGGCCACGATCGCGGAGAATGCGGTTTCAATACGTGATGTTGCGGGGGTGACCCCGCTGCGCGCCGAGGACGGGCACGCCGTCCTTTTGGTCGAATCAGGAAACTATATATTCACCGCTGACCTTTGAAACGCTTTGGATGCCGCTATTCGCCTTTGATGGTCGAGCAACGGTCGTGATAGTCTTCGCTTGCTGCCTTAGTCCCATCCGAGGATGGGCTTATGATGCTTGATGAGGTGCTCGCGGATGGACTTGCTGGATTAGGTTCCGGACGATGAGGCTGAGCAGTAGGATGAAGCCTAGCGCCTCGAAGCGTTCAGCTTTTTTGAGGAAAGTGTCGTTGAGGAAGCGGTAAGATTTGATAGTTCGTGGCTGACCTGCTTAGAGGCGCAGATCGGGGTCAGCCCAATGTTTCATGATTCTGTAATTTCTCCCAAGATTCATCCGATTGATCTTTGTTGGTTCTGTGGCGGCTGACCAGACTCTGTACGGTCGAGACCCGCCCCATGCTTAACCGCTCGGCA
>Ga0105053_10006521_pt1 | contig 16039 bp, 10 predicted proteins | sample BON01_FD_78093 | JGI IMG/M metagenome (GOLD analysis project Ga0105053, IMG submission 78093) | Freshwater microbial communities from Lake Bonney liftoff mats and glacier meltwater in Antarctica - BON-01 | ecosystem: Environmental > Aquatic > Freshwater > Ice > Glacier meltwater | place: Lake...
ACAGCGCGTCGGCGCAACCCCAGCCACATCACGGTTGCCACCACCAGCAAGCCGCCAGCGATCTGCACCGGCGCGATCAACTGACCCAGCAAAGCCCAGGCCAGCACCAGCGCAAAGATCGGCTCTACATTCATGATGGCCGAATTGCCCACCACCCCCAACCTTGGCAGCACGGTGAACATGATGGTGAAAGCGGTGCCGTACAACACCGTCAGGCCGAGCAGACCGAGCCAGCCAAGAGCGGCTTGCGGCATGTGAAAACCCCCCTGGGTACCCACACCCACCAAGGCCAGTACCGCCACGATGCCCATGGTGGTTGCGGTGCGCAAACGCCCATCAAGGTCGGCCGCTTCGTGCTGCGTCAGCACCAGTGCCAAGCCGAAAGTGGCGGCCGCCGCCAACGCAAACGCCACACCCACCCCAATCTCACCCCAATGCGCCGCCGCCGAGAGGCTGGAGGCCGCGCCAAACACATCGAGCGCCAGCGCCAGCCCAATCAACAGCAGCGGCATCGCCCGCAGCAACTGCGGCTCGGGACGGTGCGCGTAGAAAACCCGCGCCCACAAAGCCGTCCACAGCGGGTAGGTGTTGAACGCCAGCAAGGCCAGCGCCACTGGCAAGCGCGCCACCGCCGAATACAGGCAAAGGCTCTGCACCGCCACCAGCACACCAATGATCGGCAAGACCTTGCGATGACGCGCCGTCAGCCGCACCGGCACCCGCTGCCAACGCAGCAGCAGGGTGACCGCCAGCGCGGTGACGCCGCTGCGAAACGCGACTGCGGTTGCCACATCCACCCCGTGATCAAACGCCAGCCGCGCCGCCACGTGGTTGGCGCCCATCATGAAAGCGATCAGCAGCAGCGTGGCAAATGCGGTGCCGGTAAGTGTGTTGGTGGGTTTGACAAGCGCAGACATGGCGCCATTGTCCACAGCATGATGAAACACCCAGCCGCAAGTTGCGCATTGACTCATCGGAAGTGCTACCGCTGATGGGAAGGGGGGGGGCGACAACGTCATTCACCCGCCGACAACGACAACCAACCAGAGGAGCCTCAAGCCTGATGCACCAAACAAGGGCATTCATCCCTGTCCAATAGGCCAAGGTGCATGTCGCTGGACCTGACTTCTTGGTTGAAGCCGTCCAAGCTTGGCAGGCTGCGAATCGCAGAGGCTGGTCGAGCGCTGCGCACCCGACGGCGCTGTGGGTACCTGAACGATGCACATGGCGGCGCACCGGCAACGACCGCAGACAACGCGCCGCTGCGCATCTGCGTTGCCCAGCGCCGCCGCCTTCGACCACATGCCGACAGCCCGAGCCAGTAGATGAAATCGCAGAAAGACCGGTGGCCAATGACATCCAATCACCGAGTAACATCGTTCCACAGACAACCCGGCAGTCGGGCTGGTTGACGCGGGCCAATATTCAGATCATCCCCAACCCAACTAAAAATTGAGTTTCAACACGGAATGAAAAACTGAGGTCAAGATTGAGCGCAAACAAACAAGTGCAGCTGCGTTCTGGTCAGCGCCCGATCAAAGTGCGGCATGTTGCTACAAGCGAAATAAAGCCGTTGAGATGAGCTTTTTTGCTGTGCACAACACAATGGCCGAGCCCAGAATCAGCGAATTCAAGGTGCTGGAAACCAACGCCTGTGCCGGCTGGGCAGCGCGGGTGATGGACTTGCGCGGCCAGTGGACGGCACGCAGCACATCCCTTCCTTCCTTCACGCTTGGTATGGCTGCATACCTTGATGCCGTGCCTGGCGCGGCCAGCCCAGGAGGGAAAATTCCCTACCATGCCACTGCGCTGCGGCGTCACTACAACCGCCTGCTTCAAGCGCAATTCGGGCCTCTACTGGGTTTGGTCTGCGATGCGCTGGGGGGCTGGGCCCAGAAAAACGCCCACTGCGACGAGAACAGCACCGCCCTGCCCGGTTTTCATATTCATCTGGCGCACCCAGTGTTCACCCAGCCAGTCGCCAGCAAGCACCGCGACCTGCAGTTCCACCTGGTTTTTCCGGGCCGGGCCATCGAGGCCTCGCAAGTGCTTACCTTCACGTTGCCACTGTCTTTACCTGAGGGCGCCGGTATGAACATCTGGTGCGATGACCAGGCCCACTTCCATGCATACCGCCTGGGTCAGGTGACCATACACAGTGGCTTGCTACAGCATCAGGCGGTGCTCTTTCCAGGCGCCAGTCAGCCGCCTCGCATCATGTTGCAGGGGCATGCCCTGATCGAAGTTGATTCCATGCTGCTGTATTGGTAGACCCCCGCCATGAATCTGCCCTACACCAAGCCCCAAATCACCGGAACAAACGAGCCCCCATTTTGGGACGACCAGCTACACCGCGTTCCCTGGTGCCGGACATTGTTGGAGCAAGCTGAGCCGATTCGCATCGAGGTGTTGGCGCTGATCAAGAGCTTTCGACCCTTCATGCCCTACCCAAAGTACGCCAATCTGTACAACAACACCTGGGATGCCTTCCCGCTGTCGGTTTTCCAAGGCGAGCATATTGAGCTGTCGAAAGAAAAGTTATCGGTCAGCATGGCGCCCATGATCAGCATGTTTCGCACCAAGCTGCCGATCACCTCAAGCACCATCAAAGAATTGGAGGCGCAAGGCCATTTGCGCAATGTATTCGTCAGCCGGTTGATTCCTGGCTCAGTGATCAACCCACACCGGGGCTGGACGCCAGACTACCTGCGCATTCATCTGTGCCTGAGCGAGGATCCAGGCTGCCGCATCACCGTTGGATCGGTTACCCGCACTTGGCAACTTGGGCAGCTGCTGGCGTTCAAAGACGGTGGGCCCTACCTGCACAGCGTGCTGCACGAGGGACAACAGGAGCGCATCGTCCTGTCCTATGACCTCAGCCTGCGCTACGCAGCAGGGTTCATTCCCGAGGTGTTTTCAGCGGCTGACGCGGCCAAGTGCACCGGGTCTGCAAAAACGAATTTTTCGGCTGGCGCTTGACAAGTCGTTGCAAAACCCGGTTCTGATCGAACTCAGACTGCAACAGCGCTATTTGCACCAGATCTTCATAGGTCTGGGCCTCTTCGCTCCAGACAGCCGAACGCAGCACCCCCTCGCGCACAAAACCCAGGCGCTCTTGCAACTGCGCCACCACCTGGTTGCTGCGGTAAATTAGGCCCTGCACCTTTGTCAAGCCAAGGCTGTTGAAGGCAAAAGACAGGCTGGCGCTGTAGGCATCACCAACCCAAAACGAGTGGTCATGAGCTGGCAAAATACCCAAGATTTGTTCCGCGCTGCGGTTTCGAAAGTTGATGTTGACGAACATCGACAAACCAATCGGGGTGTCTTCATGGAACACCACCCACTGAATGCTGCGGCTCTGTGGCAGCAGCGCCATCTGGTCTTGCGTCAGCACATCTAGCAGGTCACGTGGGTTGAGCCCAGCAGGGATGTGCTTGAGCTTTTGCGAAAACTCGGTGTCCATCACCAGTGCCCAGACGAACTCAAAATGCTCGGGGCCTCGGCGCTCCAAGCGAACCGAGCCGGAGGTCAGCGGGCGCCACCAGTCGCCCTGATGCCACTGCACCAGCTCGGCCAGCAAAGGCTCATCGGGATGGCGATTCAGCAAGTTACGGCACGTTTGGCGCGCAACGTCTAGGCCTTGCTGCAGGCGCAGCCGATCCACCCAGGCGATCACCTGTGGCAAATCGGGCGGGGCCGCGGTTTGAAAGTTGGGTGTCATGCCAGGGGCTTGTCCTGCTGCACCAGCGGCTGGGCCTGGTCGGTGGGCGACTGGTTGACGCTGTCGCGCAGCAGCGCGCGGTCCATTCGCTGGCCAATTTGGTCGCGCGCTATGAACAGCAGGTTTTGCCGCATTGACAGCTGTTCCAGCTCGGCGTCGGCAAAAGCCATGTACTTCAGATGGCCCTTGATCTCATCGGAGAGGTTCTCGAATTCGTAGGCGATTCCGTTGATTTTGACCAGTGGCATTGGGCATTTCCCTGTTGAAAAATTTATTCTGAAAACGACAGCTGGTTGGCCACCGTGCGCTCTCGCTCGGCCAGGCGCTTGCGCTGCGAGGCCGCTTTGTATTGGGTCACCACTTGCGCCAAGCGAACCGCGAGCAAGCCCGCACGCGGGCGCAGCAACAGCGCTCCAATGGCAGGCAACAAATGCACGTATAGCCGCCCAAAGGCTTGTACCAGCAACTCGTCGCGCAGGACCACAAAGGCCAGTGCCCGACCCCGAGCGCCTTGGCGGCCCGAGCGACCACACAGCTGCCACTCGATGCGAGCCGCCTCGTGGGGCTCAAACAGAATCACTTGCAGACCACCGCGCTCGGCCACCTCGGGCGCCACCAAGATGTCGGTGCCACGGCCCGCCATGTTGGTGGACACAGTGACCGCGCCAGCGTCGCCAGCTGCAGCCACGATCATGGCCTCCTCAGCATGGTGCTTGGCATTGAGCACGCGATGTGCCACGCCTCGCGCCAGCAAAGCGGCAGACAGTGCCTCGGTGTCAGCGATTTTTCGGGTACCCACCAACACCGGCAGACCTTGCTGCTGGCACCGCAACACCGCCGCCAACACCGCCTCGAAACGGGCAGCGGTATCACCAAACAACCGCAGCGGAGCCAGCTCCAGACTGGTTGCTACACGGGGCGCCAACGGCATCACCCAGGTGCCGTAGGTGCGCAGCAACTCGCCATGAACACCGTGCAGCGTGCCGCTGGCGCCGCAGAGGCGGTGGTACCGATTAAAAAAGGTTTGAAAGGTCATGCGAGCAACGGTCCTGGGCGGACTGCTCAGCTCCAAACCCTCCATGGCCTCGATCGCCTGGTGAATGCCGTGGCTCCACGAACGCCCAGCCATCACGCGACCCGTTTTTTCATCCACGATCACCACCTTGCCCGCTTCGTCCACCAGATAATGACGGTCGCGCAGGTAAACATGGCGCGCCATCACAGCGAGCGACACCATGCCTTGGGCGCGCTCGGGAAAGCGCCAAAACGGCGGCAGCAAAAACGACATCTCGTCGATACGCTGCTTGCCTTGCTCGGTAAAACGAATGTCAGGCACTGGCTCGGTCTGCACCGCATAGTCAGCGCCTTGCGACAAGTTCTCGAAGATTTGTTTGCCCGCCAGCACGGCCTCGATCAACATCGGGTTGTCATCGGCCGAGGAGATGATCAAGGGCGTGGTTGCCTCGTCAATCAACACACTATCGGCTTCGTCCACAATCGCCACCCACAATCCCCGCCCAACAGGACGTGGCTGGCGAGGGTCGCGCTGCATTTCCCATAAACGGCGCTGCGCGGGGTCCTTGGCGCCGCCCAGCAACAGGCTGTCTCGCAGGTGGTCGGCCAGCAGTTGCTTGCCAGTGGCATAGACCACGTCGCAACGGTAGGCCCTGGCCAGCGCATCGGGTGGGGATTCAGGTGCAATCGCCAGCACCGAGAAACCGGCCAGGGCCAGCAGCGGGCGCATCAGCTCGGCATCGCGCTCGGCAAGATAGTCGTTGGCAGTCACCACATGACAAGGCCTCGCGGTGCTGGCGTAGAGCGCCGCCGCCAGCCCAATGGCCAGTGTTTTGCCCTCTCCCGGCGCCAATTGCACAAGGTGACCGTTGTGCATTTCCAGTGCTGCCAGCACCTGGGTTTGGTGCGGCCGCATGCCAAGCACCTGCTGTGCAGCTTGGCACCACAGGCCGAGCAGTTCGCTGCGCTGGCGCAGCCACGCTTGGCGTTCTGGTCCCTCACTGCTTGGGCAGTCGCCCTGAAAACGAAAACCCGCAGCGCATTGCCGGATGGCCGGACCCAGTGCGTCAGACGCCAGTTTTTCGGCTCGCTGCTGGCTCTGAGAAACCCATTTCAGATCGGTATCGCTTTGCCGTTTGGCGGCTCCACTCCAAGCCCGCCACCGGGCCAACCACGGCGCCGAAAAAGGGCGCTGGGCATGCAGATTGCGCGGCGGCTGCCAGGCTTCACGAAGCAATCCTTGCGCCATGTTCAGCCGAATTGGTAGCGCTTTTGCAACAACTGGCGCAGCGAATCGCTGGCCCGCTGAAACAAACTGCGATCGGGCAGTTCGATGCGCAACACGCCCTTGAGCCCGTGCATCAGCCGCAAGTCGGTGCGCGTGGCGGGGCGCAAGGTGGCCCGCACTTCAAAAAAACTCTCCACTGCTTTTTCGCCGCGCTGGTCATCGGTGGTCACAGGCACCTCCCCGCCCCCGAGCCAGCCCAACGCGGCAGACGGGAGGCGATCACGCTCGTAGGGCAGGACCACCAGATCGTCTACCGCCAGGTCCACATCGGCCTGCCCGCGCAGCCGCACCTGGCGAACACCCAGATCAACCCCAAACAGCTCGCGTGCGCGCTCCTGTGAGATCACCGCCACAAACTGATGTCCGCCAGCGCTGTCCAGCACATGGCCCAATTCAAGTCCTTGGTTTAGCCAAGAGCCCAGCCGCTCGTGGCCTTCGAGCGTCACATAGAGGCCTTCGTGAGGCGCCCGCACGGTAAGCGACTCCACCCGACGGCGCAGCTCCTGCATACGCTCTTGCTTGGTGTCCAGTTGATCTTGAAGTGGCGACACATCGGCGCTGCGCTGCCCCAGGGCCGAGCGCTGCAGGGCTTGCAACTCATCGTATTCGCGTTCCATCTGCAGCAAATCCAGGTACAACGGCTCGGCGTCAAAACCGAGCAAGGTTTCGCCGGCCTGCACCCATTGGCCATTGCCCACCTGCGCCTGCACCAAGCGGGCATCGGCGGGTGTGTACAGAACCGAGGCGCGGCTGAACTGAACAACACCCGGAGCCTTGATGGCGTAGGGCAGTGGCAACACAAACAGCAGCAAAAACGCGGCAAATACGCAGCCCCCAGCGCCCAGCCAAGCGCGCCATCGGTGCGCTTGCACGCGTGGCCCAAACAGGTGCTTGGCAGCCTTCCACAACGGCGCCAGGATGAGCATGTAAAAGGTGAGGCAAAACACCACCAGCCCCATGCCAAACCACAGGTCCATGACAAACAAGACGATTGCATAGGACACCGCCAGCCGGTACAACAGGCTGACCGGCGCGTACATCACCAGCCACTTGCGCTCGCTCGGTACATCGACCGGGGTACGCGCCGCGTGACTGCCCAACAAATACCGGTCGCCCAAGTAAAACCAGTAGGACTGGGCTTTTTGGTAGAAATTGGGAATATCCAGAAAATCCGAGAGAACGTAATAAGCATCGAAGCGCAGCAAGGGGTTGCCATTGAACAGCAGGCTGGATACCGAACCGATCAACATCACGTTAAAGGCCAAGCTGTTGGCCAGCCCAGGGCCAGTGGCGACCCACACCAGCGCAGCGGCAGCGGCCATGAACAGATCAGCCATCATGCCGGCCGAGCTCACCAGCATGCGATGCCACTTGTTGGGGAAAGTCCAGCTGGCGGTGACGTCGATGTAGGGCAGCGGCGTGGTGACCAAGAACATCAGGCCAAAGGTATGCACCTTGCCGCCGTAGCGCTTGCAAACGAACCCATGACACAGCTCATGCACCACCTTCATCACTGCCATACACAGGTAAAGCAAAGGCAGGTTGGCCCATGCAAAGGCGCCTTGACTGCTGGAGGCAACCTGCTCCCAATGGGTCAGTGTCACGACAGCACCACCCACCAGGACACCGATCCACAGTGTCCAAACCAGCACCGCCGGCAGATGGCGAATCCAGCGGTCAGCGGCGTTCAGAAAGTCGTCCGGATCCCACAACGGCACCCGGAAATACAAGAAAGACAGGGCTTTGGCTTTCAGCTCTTTTTGTTGCGTCTCATTGGCCCGCTGGTCGATTTGGCGGCTGTCGGCGTTGTCCTGAAAATACAGCAGGTTGGAGATGTGCAACTGCGACAGGAGCTGCACCACCTCTTCTTGTCCTGGGGCGCGCTCGGGATGCTTGCGCAAGTAAGCCTGCCAAGCCTCATCCACACTGGTGCCCGCATGCAAGGTTTTTAGGAAATCGTGGGCATCGGGCGTGATGCGAAAGAAGCGGTGTGCATAGGCGTCTTCCAGCACCACCCATACTTGTCCGCGATAAGACTGCGGGGTCGCCTTAACCCCTGGCAACAAGCCAACATGGACGTTGGCGATCTTGTACCAAGCATCGCTGTAGATTGCACCGGACATCGTTTTGCCTCCCTTAAAGTCAAGCTGTTCAGCCTAAAACCAAAACCAGAGTCGGAGGGTGTCAATAAGCCGGTGAAACAAGATCCAAGCAATGTTGCGCTCACCGGCGTCGATCTTGGCCAGTCCGACCATGCCCGGACGCCACCAAGTTTGCATCGGGGCATTGATCTCAGCTTTGAGCAAAAAGTGGTTGCCCTCATCGCCCTTGACCTGGGCCATTGGCACCAAGTTAGAAACTTTGAAAGAAATTTCTTGCCCGGGCTGGCTCAACAGCACCACCTCACCCACTGAGCCAATATTCACATCGCGAATGTCGCGTTCGGGCAATTGCAGCATAAGGTAAAGGCCTTGCACCTGCGCCACCCGAAACAGCGTGTCGCCGCGCCGCACCGAGGCGCCAAGCAGGTTGCGTCGCTCGCCCTCCACCACCACGCCGTCAAACGGCGCCTGGGTGTCGGTCTGTTCCAGCAGGTTCAGTACCCGCTGCAAGCGCGCCTGCGACTGCGCACGGCGAAACCGCGCCACCTCTTGGTCAGCCAACGCACTGGCTGCCCGGGCCTTGTCTTCTTCGGCCTGGTAGCGCTGCAACTCAGAGCGCACCTCCAACTCCTGCTGGCGCAGATCGCTGGTGTCCATGCGCGACATCGTCTGTCCAGCCACGACCAGGTCGCCAATATCCACCAGCACCTCTTGCAGCCGGCCGTCGTTGTGGGCCGTCAACACACGAACGCTGTCGGTGGTGAGCTGCGCAGTGGCCTCAACACGGTATGACATGCGGCCAAAGGCCAAGACCAAAAAGGCCACCGACAGACTGACTGCCCAGAATTTGAGCCAAGGCCGCCCAGGACCAAACAGGACCGACAAATGCTCCACTGCCGCCGACTGGAGCCGTTTGAAAATACCCATTTGTTGCTGCCGAGCCTCTGTCAGCTGAGGCAGCACCAGCTCCAGCATCAGCAGCAGGTCGTTGATCGCCTGTGGGCTGAGACCGGCGTCGTCGCAAGCGCAAAGCACCACAGCCTGGGTCTGGCCCGAGCTGTCGCGCACTGGCAGGCCGTCCACCGACTGCACCCCGTCCAGGCTTTGCACCAGGGCCAGGTGAGCCGGTGGAGAAACGGCTTGTGGGTCTCGCGCCAAGCTGACGTCAGCCGACAGCACCTGGTCCACCGCCAACACCTCGTTGGCGGCAGCCTGCATCGACTTCACCAAGCGGGAGGTTTTCTCAAAGCGCTCCAGGTGGCTGATGGCCACCACTTCGGTGTTGCCGCCGCTGCGCCAGCACAGCACCGCTTGACGCAGGCCGTACAGTCGAATAAGGCCGTTGACCAAACACAGCGCGGCAGCGCCAAACCTTGGCGCTTGCATTACCTCGGTGGCCAAGCCGAGCGCGGGCAACAGCCCTGGACTGTTGGCCATCGAGCCGCTGGCCAATGCCAATGCTGTGCTGCTGGGTCCTGCTTCGGCAGCACCAGGACGCAGGTCGCGCAGCAGCATGGCCCGCACCAAAGCCTCTTTCAAATGACCACGCTGGCGCTCAGGCAAGGCCAGCAACAAGACACTGGGCTGTTCATCAAGCAGCCGCACCAGCACCAGCACCAATCCCAAGCCATCCGCCTTGCGCAGCGTGTCGTGGCTGTAACCTCTTGCTTGCAGCACAGTCCAACGCTCGGTCGTGGCCGCCTCCAGCAGCAAAGCCCGCTCGGCGGCCGAACCGCTGCCACCCAGCGCGGCGGTGACCATACCGTCTCGGCTCACCACCAACGCACACTCGGCGCCGCACAAGGCCTTGGCCAGGGCGCTGTATTGGTCGTAAAAGTTGACACCGCGTGGCTCAACCCGCAGGGCCTGCAGGGCGTCAATCAGACCGGCCGGCTGGCTGGGGGTTGCGGTAGCCGCATCCATTTTTTCGTTCATGGGATCTGATCAGAGAGCTTTGACTGGCGCGGGCACGCGTATGCCGCCCTTCGAACCGGGGCGAATCAGGCCTTTGGGGTTGGCGAAGCGCAAACGCAAGCCGACCAGACCACTGGCGGTATCGGCCACAGGTGAGACAAAGTGCACCACGCCCTCGGCCTGCACCGGCGCGCCACCGCTCTCAAAGATGGCGTCGATACGCTGGCCGATCCGAAGGGAATGCACCGCCGCCTGCGGCGCATTGACTCTCAGCTCCACCAGTCCGGTGTCTACCAAACGAAACACGGCATCGCCCGGCTTGGCCCACTCACCAGCTTCTATGGCAACCTCAACCACCACCCCGGCCCGGGGTGCCCGCAGGGTGCGCTGCTCCAGGTCGGCCTGCGCCAGTTGCATTTCAACGCGCTCGCGCAACTTTTGCGCCTGCAACTGCTGCAAGCGGCCATAGGTAGACATTCGTTCCAAGCGTTGTTTGGCAAGCTCCTCTTTTGAGATTGACTGCGAGCGGCTGGCCACCAGCTCGCTCAGCTGCAGCATCTCGTCCAACACGTTCAACCGGGACTGCGTAGCCGCCAGCTCGCTGGTGTCCTGGGCCACCAAGGTGCGCCGCTGCAATTCAAGCTTCTGAGACTGACTTTCCATTTCCAGCAGCGCTTGCCCAGCGCGCACGGTTTGACCTGACTTGACCAGCAGGCGCTGCACCACCCCAGACACCGACACCCCCAGTTGAACATCAGCCACCGGGTACACCAGCCCGACGATCTCGGTTGACGCGGTCTGTGCCTGTGCCACCGAGCCCAGCAAGCACAACAGCACGCCCCAGCGAGACCAGCCGCCACCGAGGCGGCGTACGGGGAGAGAAAAAGGAATGGAATAGGGTCTCATGGCTTGCTTGGCAAAGGGGTTTCAACAGCGTGGGCCTCCAGCAGGGAGCCCTCGGCAAGCAACAGTGACAGGCGGGCGGTTTCGCGCCTGGCCGACACATCGGCGAGCCGGATTCGTGCCTCTAACAGGTCTTGCTCTGCCTGGATCTGACTGAAAAAAGCAGCCACGCCCAGCGCAACCCGCTCCTTTTCTTGTTCAAAAAATTGGGCCCGCGCCGTCAGGTCGTCCTGCACCAGCACCCGCTCCTGTTCCAGAGCACGCATGGCTTCGCGTCTGGCTTGCAAATCGTTCAGAAAGGTCTGCTCGATGGCCCGCTGCTCGGTTTCAGACTGTTGCACACGCTGCGCCTGCGCTTGCGCCTGGGCCCGGGCCCGACCGTTGCCATAGGCCCCCAGCTCTGCGTTGATACCCACAAACCACTCCGGGAAGCGACCACTGCGGGCGCTCGACCAAGAGCCCTGGGTGTCGGCCAGGCCAGTCTGGGTGTGGGACACCACCAGATCCACCGCTGGGCGCTGCTGGTTCCTGGCAAAAACCAGCCGAACCTGGCCCTGCTCCTGGCGCAAGGCGGCAATGCGGTAGGGTGCCCATTGGGCCAAGGCTTGGCGGTCGTCAAAGACCGGTGCCAGCAAAAACCCTGGCGTGGGCTGCGCCAACAGCTGCAAGTCGCCCAGACGTTGGTGAGGCAAATCAACGCTGCTGAGCAGACGCAGCAGCAACTCGTCTCGTCCTTGTTGGGCGCGAATCGACTCTGACTGTCGCTGCAACAACAAACGCCGAGCTTCGCTGACCATGCGCGGCGCCAGACGGCCGGCCGCCAGGCGCTCTTCGGCGTCGGCCAGCATGGCCTCGGCGCTGCGCTGCAGCACCTGGCGCAAATCGGCCGCTTGGGACGCCGCCTGGGCCTGCCAAAACGCCGACAACCCCTCGGCCATGACCTTTTGCATCTGCTGGCGAAACTGCCACTGGGTCACCACCGCCTCGATTTCGGCCACTCGCCGGTCGGTCTCGGTGATCTGCCGACCGCGCCCGCGCAGCAGGGGTTGCTTAAAGGTGAGGACCAGGCCAGAGTTGACCTCAAGGTCGGTGCTGGCATTTTTTAAAACGTTGCTGCTCCTGCGGAACTGGCGCGCACTCAGAGCCAACTCGCCACCGCTTGGCACCCGCTGGCGCACGCCAACTTCTAAGCTCTCGTACTTTTCCTTGAGTACGCTCGCGACCTGCTGGGTGAAGATGTTGCTGGTCTGCTCTTCAACCGTGCGCTGGCGTTGCGTATCGCCAACCCGTGCAGACATGAACAGCACCGGCTCGTACAGCGCGCGCTCAGCCTCGGCCAGCAAATTCGCCACCTGCACCGACTCACGGCCGTAGGTCAGCTCCAAGCTGCGCAGGGCCAGCATTTGGGCCAAGGCGATTGGCGTCAAGCGCAAGCTCTGCACACCCGGCGCCGCCACTGAACCCTCTGAAACTGCTGCGGAGACGGGCGTCTGGGCTTGCATGTGGGGTGACAAAAGCACCAAGGTTGCCCCAAAAAACCCCACGCCAATCCGCTTGAGCAGACCAATGGGCAAAAAATGCCGTCTGTTTGATCCAGTACATGCCGACCGCACAACGCCGGTATCGCATTCGTTCAGGCTCAAGCCGCGCGCCTCAGCTGCCCGCATGGGCGGCGGCTTGGCTGCGCTCTTTCTTTAGCTGCACCAAGCGCTCAATTTGAGGCAATGAAATCAAATGCGCGTACATGGCGGGCAAATAGCGCTTTTCACGTAGCGTTTTGAATACGTCGTCGGACAATTCATTCATACGCTCTTCGCTGATCACAAAGCAGCCAGAGATATTTTTAACCTGATCACTGGTATTCACCCGCATGTTCAGCGGCGTCAACAAATTGTGGTCGCGCAGAAACCGAGAAAATTCAAGCGTCATGTGATCCATCTGCTGCAACTCGGACAAATAGCGCTTAACATTTTCGATTACTTGGGTAGGCTTTTCCTGTTCGTCAAACAGGGGGGCTCCTTCGGTATCGCTGAGAAGCGAGCTGGCCTCGTCTACACAAACAACAAACCGGCCTTCTTGCTCACCTTTGCTCAGTGCGAACGGATAGCGTCGGATCATGGCCGGTATGTACGACGCACTCCAGACACCTTGGGTACCAATGAACAGGTTCTCGCCGCTTTCCAGCCCCATCAAAACCACCGACCGGAATCCGCCACTGGCTTTGTCTTCCAAAAAGACAATGGGGTAAATAGCAGCAGCGCGTGCAAATTCGTGCATGGTGACATAGGCAATGTGAAACTCAGCAGCAAATTCAAAGCCTGCTGTGTTTCGAACCTTTTTCCCGTGATGGCGCTCATAGCTCACAGGAGCCATTTGTTTAAACATTTATTAATTCCTTAACCAATTGACAGAGCTTCTAGAAGCGGCTCTGAGTTAAAATTCAATGGTGTTACAAATTCTGTGAACCAATTGACCATTGACTGGCAGCAAGCAACTGCCCTGTGCTGCGCAAAAGGTCGCTATTGGAAATGAGAGAGAATTCAGAATCATCCAAACTGTCGATCAACCCGTAATCAATGTGGTCCATGTCATCGCCATTCAACGGGTCGAAAGCCATACCGGATGGCTGCATTGTTGGAGAGTCGGGGGAGGCGGCTTGAAGGTAGCGCGCCACCGCTGACGTGCTGCTGGTGGTGGGCTCCAATGTCTTCAACCAGCCCGACAGGCCTTTGTTGCTGTCCCAGACGCTGGCGAATGGCCGACTTTGGGCCACCTGATCGGCTTGAGCCAGCACCTCGCTGCGGGGCACCATGACCCGCTGAGGCGCTAGGTCAAAAACTTGCACCTGATGATAAACCACCCCTTTGTCCATCAGGCGGTAGTACAGGCTACCGTCGGCCGCGTAACCGCGGGCCACCCGACCAGTCTCAGCGGCCACCTGCAGGGCCTGGGCATCCACCACCAACACCGCTTGACTCGAGTGCAGCGGCGAAGCGAGGCCGTAGCCGTAGAAAGACACCGCTGGTGCCTTTAAGTGGGCCTGTCCACCGAGCGCTGCCACAGCCCGGACTTGCCCAGCAGGGCTGAACAGGTCAATGCGCTGAGCCGCTTCGATCTGCCCCACCGCAATGCCGGTGGCAGCCGTCAAGGCCACAGCGCTGCTGCCCGCGATCTGGGTGCCAGCGATCATCGCGATTGAGCCGGTGTTGGCCACCAGCGAAAGGTCCAGCGAGAGGTCGCCCTGGGCCAGCAGGTCCACATTCAACCGCAAATCGCCGCTGGTGGCGCGCATCACTGCATCGCGCTGCAACATCCAGGCCGGTCCACTGGCCTCGCCCAGGTGCACAACATCACCGCGCAGCAACACGCTGGCCACCGTCAAGCTGTTCCAGATGCTGGGGCTGGCCACAAGGGTGGTGGCCGTGGCATCGCCCAGGGTCAGCGACACCAGACCGGCGTCGCTGTCGACGTCGGCTGCCAGCCACGCCACCAGCGCGTCTGTCGCGGCAGCATCGAATTCAAGCGCACCAGGCGCAAAGTCAGTCTGCATCGGGCCACCGCTGGCCACCGGGTTGGCGCTGGGCGCCCCGCGCAAGACCAAATGACCGCCATCGCTGTCGAACGTGACCGAGTCGTCCACGGTGATGGTGCTGCTGCCCAACACCAGTGTGGCACCGGCTTCCAAAACGATTTTTACCTGCTGCCCATTGGAGCCAAAGGGCCCGAACACGATCTCGTCGGCCAGCAACTGCAGTGTCTGGTCGGCGCGCACCGTGATGTTGCCGTTGATGGTCAGCACCAGGCGCGTATTGGGATCCGTGTCGGCCACCTCCAGAATGGAGCTGGCGCTCACGTCCAGCGCGTCGTTGATGGTGACGCTTTGGCTTTGCCGCATGTCAACGCCCTGAAAGTAGGTGGTGCTGCCGCTCCCATCTACGGTCAGGCCGGCACCCTCGATCAGGCCCGCAAAGTAGGCACTGCCCTGGGAAGCATTCAGCGTCAAACCGCCGCTGAAAACCAGTTTTTCGTTCGGATCGTCGAGCGCTGTTTGCAGCCAGATTTCTTGGCCGGACTGCGAACTGCCGAGCTCGATGCTGTCAAAGCGCAGGTTGGCCACCTCCGTTTTGTCCAGAAACACGCCCATCTCTGGCGTGACACCGGAAACTGGCGTGCCGATCACCAAGGCCAAAGGCGTTTGACCAACCAGGGCGGTCGGTGACTGCAGATCGATTTTCTGACCCGTCAACAAGGCATTCACCACCACCTCAGCACTGCGCACCGTAAGCGGGCTGTTGAAGTCCTGAGGCGTCGAGGCTTCGAAGGTGCCTTGTGGCGCGCTGACCTCCAGCGGGCCGTTACCGCTGGCGCTCAACACGCGCACGTCACCCAGCGCCTGGAAGTAGACCCCACCCGAGCCGGCGTCGGCGCTGAGCGTATCCACGGCGGCCACCACAGGGGCTGTCGAATTGCCCAAACCGCCAGCCGCGTTCACCACCAAGCCGCTGGCCACCAAGCGGGTGCCGTCGCCGTTGGCGTCGACCGCGTTGTTGGCCAGCACCGCGCCGCCAGGGGTGTTGAGTTCCACCGCATGCTCAGCCGCGTTGAGGCGGCCCAGCAGCAGGTCACCCGCTGCAGTGAGCGTCACCGCACCTTGGCTCAGCACTTCGGTCACGCGCAGCGTGCCGTCTTGCTGCAAGTTCACACCGGCTGAGCCCACCTCGGCGCTCAGGCTGCCCAGGTTCTCGTCCAGGCGCAGCTCCAAAGCATCGCCCGGGCTGCCCACGCCACCGGCGGCACCGGTTTTCAGGGAAAGGTCACGGGCAATGATGTCTACATCATCATCGCCGTCCAGGATCGAGCCGCCTGCGATCAGCGCCACGTTGTGCTCGGCAGCGCTGACCAGGCCCAGGCCAACGTCGCTGCCCGCTTCGATCCGCACATCACCGCCGGCGGTGATGCTGCGCTCGCCGCGCTGCGCGCCCTCGCCCGAGGCCATCTGCACCGCGCCGTTGCGCGCCAGCAGGTCCACCGTACCGCCGCCGCCGATGTTGCCGCCTGCAGCAAGGCGCAGATCGGTCTGCGCTTGCAAGCTGATGG
>Ga0105053_10006522_pt1 | contig 16037 bp, 17 predicted proteins | sample BON01_FD_78093 | JGI IMG/M metagenome (GOLD analysis project Ga0105053, IMG submission 78093) | Freshwater microbial communities from Lake Bonney liftoff mats and glacier meltwater in Antarctica - BON-01 | ecosystem: Environmental > Aquatic > Freshwater > Ice > Glacier meltwater | place: Lake...
CTCGCCCCCCTTGAGTTCCTTGACGTGGCTGTTCCATGAAAGAATCGCACCCCAGCCGCCCGGCCCGGGATTTCCCGAGCAGGCGCCGTCCGTATGAATCTCGATGCGGGGTCGTTCCGTGCTCATGAAATACCGTAGGCGGCGGCGCTGGTGACGCCCCGGTGGAAACGCAGCTTGGCCAGGTACTCGCGCGGATCCTTGGGTGTGACCAGGGCGCCCTCGACCGGATTGAGCCAGTCGTAGAGGCGGGTCAGCAGGAAACGCAGCGAGGCGCCGCGCGCCAGCAGGGGCAGGGCGGCGAGTTCGGCCTCTTCGAAGGGGCGCACCTGGCCATAGGCCGCCAGAAGGGCGCGCGCCTTCGTGACATTGAATTCGCGATGGCTCTCGAAACACCAGGCGTTGAGACAGATCGCGATGTCGTAGGCAAAGAGATCGTTGCATGCAAAATAGAAGTCGATCAGCCCGGTCAGCCGGGGGCCGTCGAAGAAGACGTTGTCGCAGAAGAGATCGGCGTGGATGACACCGGCCGGCAGGTCACACGGCCAGCAGGCCGAAAGAACCGCCAATTCTTCCGCGATTTCTGCGGCCAGCCCCGCTTCAACCTCGTCGGCGCGTTTGCCACAGGCCTGCGCCAGATGCTGCCAGCCCTCCAGCGACAGGGCGTTGGCCCGGCGGATGGGGAAATCGGCGCCTTCGAGGTGTAGCTGCGCGACGGCGCGCCCGACCGCGGCGCATTGTTCGGGGGTCGTGCGCCGCGGCGACAGGCCGTTGAGGAAGCTGGCGATGGCGGCGGGGCGGCCGTTGAGACGCTTGAGCGCCTGGCCCTGGCTGTCGCGGATCGGCGTCGGGCAGGGCACGCCACGGGCGGCCAGATGTTCCATCAGGCCGATGAAAAACGGCAGGTCCTCCTCATGCACGCGCTTTTCGTAGAGCGTCAGCACAAAGGGCCCGGTGTCGGTGAAGACGAAGTAGTTGGAATTCTCCACGCCCTCGGCGATGCCCTTGAGCGAGACCAGGCGGCCGATCCCGTAATCGGCCAGGAAGACCTGCAGGTCCTCGGCGGAGACATCCGTATAGACGGCCATGGTCGTTCAGCCGGCCAGTGCGCGCGGCAGCTTGAAGCTGACATCCTCGCGCGTCACCTCGGTCTCCTCGATCGTCAGGTCGAAGCGCCGGCGCAGGGCCGCGATGACCTCCTCGACCAGCAGTTCGGGCGCCGAGGCGCCGGCCGTGATGCCCAGCGTCGCCACGCCTGTGAAATCGACCAAATCGAGATCGGCACCGCGCTGGATCAGCCCGGCATGGGCCGCGCCCGCGACGCGGGCGACCTCGACCAGGCGCAGGGAATTGGAGGAATTGGGCGCGCCGATCACCAGAACCATGTCGCAGGCAGAGGCGATCGCCTTGACCGCTTCCTGGCGGTTGGTCGTGGCGTAGCAGATGTCCTGCTTGTGCGGACTGCGGATGGCGGGGAAACGCTCCTTGAGCGCCGCGACGATCGCCGCCGTGTCATCGACCGACAGGGTGGTCTGGGTAATGTAGGCAAGGTTATCGGCATCGAGGGGGGCAAGGCCGGCGATATCGGCGACCGTCTCGACCAGCAGGATGGTGCCCTCGGGAAGCTGGCCCATGGTGCCGATCACCTCGGGATGGCCGGCATGGCCGATCAGGATGATCTGGTGCCCGGCGCCATGGTGGCGGGCGGCCTCGTGATGGACCTTGCTGACCAGCGGGCAGGTCGCGTCGAGATAGTAGAGGTTGCGCGCGCTGGCATCGGCCGGCACGGATTTGGGTACGCCATGGGCCGAAAAGATGACCGGGCGGCTATCGTCGGGGATTTCGTCGAGTTCCTCGATGAAAACGGCGCCCTTTGCCTCCAGCGCCTCGACCACGAAACGGTTGTGCACGATCTCGTGGCGGACATAGACGGGCTTGCCGTGTTTGATCAGCGCCTTCTCCACGATCTGGATGGCGCGGTCGACCCCGGCGCAGAATCCGCGCGGGCTGGCAAGCACCACGCGCAGCGGGGGTAGGCCGTGGGTCTGGCTCATGTCGGGGCGCCTGATCGCTTGGTCGAGAGTGCGCGCACATACCATGGCAGGGGCGTCGGCGCCACGTCCGGAGACCGATTCCGGGTGCCGCGGGTGATTGTCGGACACGTCACAGGACCCCGAACTAAGCCTATGAAACAGGGCCGATTCGTGGCGCCGCGAAAGGATGTCTTCTTTCCCTCCGACGACGATCCGATCTAGAGTGCGCGCCAACGGGCTGGCACGCCCGCCGAGTGAACAAAGCTAAGGGCACGGCATGAACGAAGACGTGGTGATCGCGCAGAAATCTCCCTACAAGACCGAACTCAAGAAGGGCCAGCGCTACTTCTGGTGCGCCTGCGGCAAAAGCGCCAAGCAGCCCTTTTGCGACGGAACGCACAAGGGCAGCAGCGTCTCGCCGATCGGTTTTGTCGCCGACGAGGACAAGACCGCTTGGCTGTGCGGTTGCAAGCAGACGTCCGGTCAGCCCTTCTGCGACGGTACCCACAGCAGTCTGTGATCGCTGGAGCACCCAGGATGAGGCATTCATGATCGTTTCGCGGCATTGGGGGCGGGTGTTGCCCGCCCTGCTGGCGGGCCTCGTTCTGCTGCTCGGCGCCTGCAGCAGCAGCGACGAGAAGGTATCCGTGCTGACCTGTCCGCAGGTCTACATGGTCCAGGATGCCGCCCATTACGTCGATTACGCGCCCGGCGGCACCGACCTGATTGACGTGCGCTACGACGCCAAGATGATCAGCGTCGAGTGGCTCTGCACCTTCATCACCGACGAGAACCGTCTGGAGATGGAAGTCCGTTTCGGCATGCGGGCGATGATGGGCCCTTCGGGCAAGGATGCGGTCGGGCGTTTCCCCTACTTCGTCGTGGTTTCCGATCCCGACGGCAACATCATCGCCAAGCAGGTCTTTGCCATCGACATCGGCTTCCCGGGCAATGCCATTGAGGTCGGCCATATCGAATCGGTCTTCCAGAAGATGACTTATGCCAGCCTGGCGCGCGCCGCCGATTACACCGTCTATATCGGCTTCCAGCTCACGCCCGAGCAGCTCGAACGGATTCGCGCCGGCCAGGATTTGTGAGTTCCGATCTGTGGGCCCCCGATCTGTGAGCAGATTCAACAAGTAAGGTTGACCGCCCTGCGGCGCCCGCCCATGATCCCCGCCTGCCGCTGAACCCTGCGGGAGAGACCGGCCATGCCGGCGCCGAAGGAGCAACCTGCCCCGGAATCTCTCAGGCACACGAACCGCAGGGGAATGGCCGCTCTGGAAAGCAGATGGCGCCGGGTCCGGCGTTGTCTCACCGAAGGGGAAAGCCGGCGCTTGCCGGTGATGCTCTCAGGTCCCGGGACAGAGGGGGCGACCACCGACACGATCCTCGTGCCGGTGGAAGCTGTCTGGCCGGGAGGCGCCTCGTGAGCGACGACACCGAACTTCGGCACACGCCGCTCGACAGCCTTCACCGGGAGCTGGGCGCACGCATGGTGCCGTTCGCCGGTTATGCCATGCCGGTCCAGTACCCCTCCGGAATCCTTGCCGAACACCAGCACACCCGAGCCGCAGCCGGTCTGTTCGACGTCTCCCACATGGGACAGGTGCGCCTCACCGCCAAGGGCGGCAAGCCCCGCCAGGAGGCGGCCCGCGCGCTCGAGCGTCTGGTGCCGGCGGCCCTGGCCGATCTGGAACCCGGGCGCATGCGCTACAGCCAGTTCACCAACGAGGACGGCGGCATCCTCGACGACCTGATGGTCACCGCCATGGGCGATCACCTCAGTCTGGTCGTCAACGCCGGCTGCAAGGCCGGCGACATTGCCCATCTGCGTGCCCATCTTGCCGACGACCTCGAGATTGAGGTGCTGGAAAGCCGCGCCCTGCTCGCCCTGCAGGGACCGCAGGCGGTCGATGTCTTTTCCCGTTACGTGCCGCAGGTGCGCGAACTGGCCTTCATGCAGGCCGCGACCTGGACATTCGAGGGCGAACGGCTGCAGATTTCGCGCTCGGGCTACACCGGCGAGGACGGGCTGGAGATTTCCGTGCCCGGACACTGCGCCGAGGACCTGGCGCGCCGCCTGCTCGCCGAACCCGAGGTCATGGCGATCGGCCTAGGCGCACGCGACAGCCTGCGCCTGGAGGCCGGTCTCTGCCTCTATGGTCACGACATCGACACCACCACCACCCCGGTCGAGGCCGGGCTGACCTGGTCGATCCAGAAGAGCCGGCGCACGGGGGAGGGTTACCCCGGTGCAAAGGTCATCGCCGAACAGATCGCCGATGGGGCATCGCGCAAGCGTGTCGGCATCCGGCCCGAAGGACGCGCCCCGGTGCGCGAGGGTGCAACCGTGCGCCTGCCCGGGGTGCAGGCCGTCGGCATCGTCACCAGCGGTGGTTTCGGCGCCACGGTCGGCGGCCCGGTGGCGATGGGTTACGTCGCGGCCGAACATGCCCATGTCGGCCAGGCACTCGAACTCGACCTGCGCGGCCGGGCGGTGGCCGCACAGATCGTCGCGCTGCCCTTCGTGGCGCACCATTACCACCGCAGCTGAACACCCAACAAAACCACCAGGGAGACTTCCGGATGAGCGACCGGCTCTACACCAAGGACCACGAATGGGTCGATGTCGACGGCGACATCGCCACGGTAGGCATTTCCGAGCACGCCCAGGAGCAGTTGGGCGATGTGGTCTTTGTCGAGCTGCCCGAAGTCGGGCGCGCCGTGATCCAGAACGAGAACGTCGCGGTCGTCGAATCGGTCAAGGCGGCCAGCGAGGTCTATGCCCCGCTGACCGGCGAGATCGTCGAGGTCAACGAGATGCTGACCGACGATCCCGCCCAGGTGAACGCCGACCCCTATGGCGAAGGCTGGTTCATGCGTATCCGTATCGACGAAACCTCCGAGCTCGACGAGCTGATGGACGAGGAGGCCTACAAGGACTTCCTGGCGGATCTCGAGTGATGCGCTACCTGCCACAAACCGATGACGACCGTGCGGCGATGCTGGCGGCGATCGGCGCCGCCGGCATCGACGACCTTTATGTCGATGTTCCCCGCGCGGCCTGGCGCGACGGCCTGGTCGACCTGCCGCTCCATCAGGGAGAGATGCAGGTCGAGCGGGCGCTGGCGGCCATGGCGGGCAGGAACCTGCACGGCGGCAACGCACCCTTTTTCCTGGGCTGCGGCAGTTATCGCCACCACATCCCGGCCAGCGTCGATGCGCTGATCCAGCGTGGCGAATTCCTCACCTCCTACACGCCCTACCAGCCCGAGGTGAGCCAGGGCACGCTGCAGATGCTCTTCGAGTTCCAGACCATGATCGCCATGCTGACGGGCATGGAGGTCGCCAATGCCTCGATGTACGACGGCGCCAGCGGCACCGCCGAGGCGGTGCTGATGGCCAACCGGGTGACGCGCCGCCACCGCGCCGTGCTTTCGGGCGGCCTGCACCCCCACTACCGCGAGACGGTCGAAACCTACGCACGATACGGCGAGTTCGAGATCGTCAGCCGCACGCCCTCGCCCGACGGCCGCGATGACCTGATCGATGCCATTGACGAGGCGACAAGCTGCGTCGTCGTCCAGACGCCCGACCTGTTCGGGCGGCCGCGCGACCTGAGCGCGATTGCCCAAGCCTGCCACAAGGCCGGTGCCCTGCTGGTCGCCGTGGTGACCGAGGTCGTCTCGCTGGGTCTGATCACGCCGCCGGGTGCGATGGGCGCCGACATCGTGGTCTGCGAAGGCCAGTCGCTGGGCAACCCCATGGGCTTTGGGGGGCCCTATGTCGGGCTGTTTGCCACGAAGGCGAAGTACCTGCGCCAAATGCCCGGCAGGCTCGCCGGCGAGACGGTCGATGCCGAAGGCCGGCGCGGCTGGGTCCTCACGCTCTCGACACGCGAGCAGCACATCCGCCGCGAGAAGGCGACCAGCAACATCTGCACCAACTCCGGTCTCTGCGCGCTCGCCTTCACGATCCATCTGGCATTGCTGGGTGAGGCCGGGTTCACCGCTCTGGCGCGCCTCAACCATGAAGCCGCGCAGCGCGCCGCCGAACGGCTCGATGCGGTCGCCGGTGTGACGGTGCTGAACGAGAGCTACTTCAACGAATTTACCCTGCGGCTGTCGCGTCCCGCCGCCGGCGTCGTCGAGGCGCTGGCGGGCAAGGGGATCCTTGCCGGCGTGCCGCTTTCGCGTTTCCACCCGGACGATCCCGGTCTGGCCGACCTGCTGGTCGTCGCCGCCACGGAAATGACGACCGCGGACGAGATCGAGGCCCTGGCGCAGGCTCTGGCGGAGGTGCTGGCATGACGACACAATCTGGCAACCGCGGACTGGTGATGGACGAACCCCTGCTCTTCGAGCAGGACGCGCCGGGGCGTTGCGGCGTCGATCTGGAGGCGCCCGAAGGCCGTGCCCTGAAACTGGGCGGTCTGGAGCGCAAGGAGCCGATCGGCCTGCCGGGCCTGGCCGAACCCCAGGTGGTGCGCCACTTCACCCGCCTGTCGCAGAAGAACTTCGCGATTGATGCCGGGTTCTATCCGCTGGGTTCGTGCACCATGAAGCACAACCCGCGCCTCAACGAAAAGGCGGTGCGGATGGCGGGTTTTGCCATGGCCCATCCGCTGCAGCCCGAATCGACCGTGCAGGGCGCCCTGGAACTGATCTCCACCTTGGCCCACTGGCTGACGACGCTGACCGGCATGCCGGGCGTGGCGATGTCGCCGGCCGCGGGCGCCCACGGCGAACTGGCTGGCCTGATGACCATTCGCGCGGCGCTCACCGCCCGCGGCGATGCTCGCAAGAAGGTGCTGGTACCCGAATCGGCCCACGGCACCAATCCGGCGACGGCGACCCTGTGCGACTACGCGGTCGAGGCGATTCCGGCCAACGAACGCGGCCGCATCGACATCGAGGCGCTGAAGGAAGCGCTGGACGGCGATGTCGCCGCGCTGATGCTGACCAATCCCAACACCTGCGGCCTGTTCGAGGACGAGATCATCGAGGTCGCGCGCCTGGTCCATGACGCCGGCGCCTTCTTCTACGGCGACGGCGCCAACTTCAACGCCATCGTCGGGCGCGTGCGCCCGGGCGACCTCGGCATCGACGCCATGCACATCAACCTGCACAAGACCTTCTCGACACCCCACGGCGGCGGCGGCCCCGGCAGCGGCCCCGTGGTGCTGGCCGAGTCGCTGGTGCCTTTCGCGCCGCTGCCCTATGTCGTGGTCGACGGCGAGGGCTTCCGCATGGTCGAACACGATCCCAGCGGTAAGAGCTTCGGACGTCTGCGTGCCTTCCACGGCCAGATGGGCATGTTCGTGCGGGCGCTGGCCTACATGATGAGCCACGGCGCGGATGGCTTGAAGCAGGTCGCCGAGGATGCCGTGCTCAACGCCAACTACGTCATGGCCCGCCTCAACGGCGCCTACCATCCCTCGTTCGACGGACCCTGCATGCATGAGTGCCTGTTCGATGACCGCACGCTCAAGGATACCGGCGTCTCGACACTCGATCTGGCCAAGGCGCTGATCGACGAGGGTTTCCACCCCATGACGATGTACTTCCCGCTGGTCGTGCACGGCGCCATGCTGATTGAGCCGACCGAGACCGAAAGCAAGGCCACGCTCGACCTGTTCTGCGACACCATGCTGTCCCTGATGGAAAAGGCCCAGGCCGGTAAGGCCCAGTGGTTCCACGAATCGCCGCACCTCGCCCCCTGGCGGCGCCTCGACGAAACCGCCGCAGCGCGCCACCCGGTGCTCACCTGGACGGCTCGGGAGGGCAAGAACGCAGTGTCGTAGGGGGCAGCGCGCGCCTCGGTTGATCGGCTGATTTCCGCGGGCGCAAACGTCACACCTGACAAACAAAAAGGGCGCCTGGTCTTGCGACCGGCGCCCCTCTTGCTCGGATGCCCCCGATAACCTCGTTCAGTGCAGGCGCTTGCCGATCTCGTCGATAGCCTCGTCGACCAGCTTGGACTGCTGGTCGGCATCGATCTTCTCGACCAGAAGCTTGCGCGTGGCCTTCAGCGCCAGGTCGACGGCGGCGGCGCGGACATCGCGCACGGCGTCGGTTTCGGCCTGGCCGATACGGTCGAGCGCCTGCTGGCGACGACGGCCGACCTGGGCTTCCAGTTCGGTTGCGGCGCGCCTGGCCAGACGTTCGGCCTCTTCCTTGGCGTGGGCGACGATACCCTCGGCTTCCTTCTCGGCCTCGCGCTGCTTGCGCTCGTAGCTGGCCAGAAGTTCCTGGGCTTCCTCGCGCAGGCGGCGTGCCTCGTCGAGTTCGTCACGGATACGGTCGCTGCGTTTGTCCAGGCCGCCGACGATCATCTTGCCTGCCGGCTTGAACAGGGCCAGGACGGCGACGATGAAGGCGATCGCGACCCAGAATGCGGGATCCTCGATGACGTGTTCCATGGTTAGCCCTCCTTGGACGTCTCGACGGCCTGGCGGGCGTCAGCCTCGCCGACGTCGATGCCGACCAGTTTGGCGGTCGCGGCACGGGCAGCCTCGGCAGCCATGCCGCTGAGGTTTTCCATGGCCTGCGCCTTAGATGCCGAGATCGCACGGCCGGCTTCCTCGATCTGGCGGGCGATTTCGCCGTCCAGCTCGTGGTTGCGGGCCTCGGCGGCCTTGGCCGCCGCCTGCGATGCTTCGCCGATGGCCTTGTGGGCTGCGTCACGGGCGCCCACGAGAGAGGCCTCATAGGCGGCAAGCGCCGCATCGGCTTCGGTCTTGGCGCGCTCGGCAGCATCGAGATCGCTCTCGATCTTTTCCTTGCGCTGAGCCAGCACGCTGCCGATACGCGGCAGCGCAACGAATGCCATCACCAGATAGAGGGTGATGAAGCAGACGGCCAGCCAGAAGAACTGTGGCAGAAAATGCCAGAATTGAAGCTGAGGCATGAGCTCAGGCTCCCCGGGTTCGGATGAAAAGCGCCGGCCCCGGGTATCGGGGCCGGCACGGAAATCAGAACACGAAGAGGAGCAACAGTGCGATCAGCAGGGCGTACAGCGCCACGGCCTCGACCAGCGCGAAGCCGATCCACATAAAGCCCTGGACGTTGCCGGCAGCCGCGGGATTGCGGCCGACCGAAGAAATCATCGAGGCGAAGATGTTGCCGATACCGGCGCCAACGCCGCCGAGACCGATGACGGCAAGGCCGGCACCGATGAGCTTTGCAGCTTCTGCTTCCATGGAACTGTCCTCTTTCTTGCGCTGAGGGTCGATTGCTGACGACTCGAGAGCCGCCGGTTTCTAGTGCATGTGGATCGCGTCGTGAAGATAAATGCAGCTCAGGACCGCGAACACGTAGGCCTGAAGGAAGGCGATCGCGAACTCAAGCACGGTCAGACCGATCACCGCAGCCATCGGGATCGCGGCCGGAAGGATGTAGAACGCGCCCAGGGGCACGATGAAACTAGCGAACACCTTGAGCATGGTGTGGCCGGCCGTCAGGTTCGCGAACAGACGCAGACCCAGGCTGACCGGGCGGATCAGGTACGAGAGCACCTCGATCGGGATGACCAGCGGCGCCAGGAAACCCGGCACGCCGTGGGGCAGGAAGAACTTGAAGAAGCCCAGGCCGTGCTTGATGAAGCCGATGATCGTGACGCCGATGAAGACGACGAAGGCCAGGCCGAAGGTGACGACGATCTGGCTGGTGACCGTGAAGATGTAGGGCAGCAGGCCGAGCAGGTTGCAGGCCAGGATGAACATGAACAGCGTGAAGATGAAGGGGAAGTAGGGCCGCCCCTCGTTGCCCACGTTGTCCTTGATCATGTTGGCGACGAATTCATAGGAAAGTTCGACGAGCGACTGCATACGGCCGGGCACCATGGCGCGCCGGCTGATGAACACCGTCGTGAAGACGATGACCAGCGCCGTCGCGACCATCATCCAGATGGCCGAATTGGTGATGTGCAGCTCAAGGCCGCCGATCCGCAGATCAACGATCTTGGTGACATCGAACTGAGCAAGCGGGCTATGTCCGCCCGCTCCTTGTGCCTCACTCGCCACCTGGACCCCCGTTCTTGTCCGCGTCGCGTCGATTCTCGTTTGGACCGCGCAGCGATCCGTGTGTCAGCCCGCTCACCGTCCTGTAGACGTTGATGAAGCCGGCGCCCATGCCCAGGATCAGGAAAATGATCATGAACAGCGGCGCCATCTTCAGTTCCTTGTCGATCCAGAAGCCCAGAAAGACAGAGACGCCAAGAGCGGCAACCATTTCGATCGCCAGCCTCAGGGCCATGCCATAGCCGGATGTCATCGCACGCTTTGCGGGATCGGGCCTCGTCCGGGCCTCCTCCCTCTCGCGTACGGCGGCAATCCGCTTGTGCAATTGGGAAAGGTCAGGCGGGCCATTGTCTTGGGTCATGGCGTCCACCCCTCCCGTCTTGCGCGGCACCCCGGGACCGGGCGAAAGAGCGCGCGAACAATACGTATGGCCCCCCATGGTGTCAAGGTAGCCGCAGGGTCATTCGCTTTCAGGAAATTGTAAATTATTTCAACCGGTTAGCGCAATCAAGCGGTGATGCGCAGAGCCTCTGCGGCGGCGAGGTCGACACTGACGAGCTGGCTGACGCCCGGCTCGCTCATGGTGACGCCGAACAGGCGGTCCATGCGCGCCATGGTCAGGCGGTGATGGGTGATGATCAGGAAACGGGTATTGCCCGCGCCGGCGAACTCGTCCAGCAGGTCGCAGAAGCGGTCGACATTGGCGTCGTCGAGCGGAGCATCGACCTCGTCGAGCACGCAGACCGGCGCCGGATTGGTCAGGAACAGGGCAAAGATCAGCGCCATGGCGGTCAGCGCCTGCTCGCCGCCCGAAAGCAGCGAAAGAATCTGCATCTTCTTGCCCGAGGGGCTGGCCTGGATTTCCAGCCCGGCTTCCAGCGGATCGTCCGAATCGACCAGCAGCAGTTCGGCATGGCCGCCGAAGATGCGTTTGTAGAGCGACTGGAAGTGGCCGTTGATCTCCTCGAAGGCCTGGACCAGACGCTCGCGGCCCTCGCGATTGAGCTCGGTGATGCCCTTGCGCAGGCGCGCGATGGCCTCCTGCAGATCCTCGCGCTCCGAAAGCATGACCGAAAGCTGTTCCTCGACCTCGGTCGCCTCGATCTCGGCGCGCAGGTTGACCGGGCCCATGTTCTCGCGTTCGCGCACGACCTTGCCGTAGCGGTCTTCGAGATCGGCGGCCTCGGGCAGGTTCTCGGGTTCTGGCACCGATTCGGCCAGGGCCTCGGGCGTGGTCTCCTGGCGTTCGCGAATCTGGCGCGAGACTTCCTCGGCGGCCTGCCGGCTCTGGTCGACGCCGCCCTGGCGGCGGGCGCGTTCCTCGCGCAGGTCCGACAGGGCGGCCTCGGCCTGGCGCAGAGCGCGATCCCTTTGCTGGGCCAGGTTTTCGGCGTTCTGGCGGGTATCGCCGGCGGCGCGGCGGGCCGCTTCGGCGGCTTCCAGGCGGTCGGCCAGGCTCTTCTTCTGGGCCTCGATCAGTTCGGGCTTGCGCTCGAGATCGGCGTGTTCGGCCGCCGCGGTGGTGCGGCGAGCCTCAAGATCAGCGATGCGCTGACCGGCACCTTCGGCACGGCTCTGCCATGACTGGCGCTCCTTGGCGATCTGCTCCAGCCGGCGGGCACGGAATTCGGCCTCGCGCTTGAGGCGGTCGCGTTCGCCCTGATGCTCGGAAAGGGTGCTGCGTTTGCCGTTGAGGTCGTCGCGCAGGGTTTCCAGGCCGTCGTCATGGTCGGGCCTGGGCATCTCGGCCAGTTCGCTGCGCGCGGTCGCCAGGGTGATCGCCAGTTCGCCGCGTTCGCCCGAAATACGCTCTGTCATGGCGACCAGATCGCGGCGGCGGGCCTCGGCGGCCTGCTGCTTGCTCTCTGCAACGCGGCGGGCCTCACGGGTGCTGGCTGCGGCCTCGGCGGCCTCGTTCATCTCGGCGCGGCGGGTGTTGTCGTCGCGCTGGGCTTCCGCGGCGGCCGCTGCTGCGGTCTCCAGCAGGGCGCGCTGTTCCTCGCGGCGGCCTTCGGCAGCGGCAACCTCGCCGCCCAGGGCTTCCAGGCGGGTGCGCTGGGCCAGGCGCGCGGCGGCCGAGGTTTCGGCATCGCGCATGACGAAGCCGTCCCAGCGCCACAGGCGCCCGTCGGTCGTCACCAGGCGCTGGCCCGGGCGCAGTCTTGCCGCCATCGCCTCGGCCTGGTCGGCTTCGACGACGCCGATCTGGGCCATGCGGCGGGCCAGTTCAGCCGGCGCCCGGACGTGATCGGAGAGCGGGCGGGCACCCTCGGGCAGGGCCGGGGCATCGGTGTAGTCGGGCAGTTGCATCCAGGCGAGCGGGCCGTCGCCGCCCAGCGGCACGTCCAGATCGTCGCCCAGGGCCGAGCCGAGCGCGGCCTCGTAACCTGCCGCCACGCGCACGCCGTCGATCAGAGGCGTGCCTTCGCTGCGGCTGCGCGCAATCAGGCCGGCCAGCGCGTCGCGCTCGGCAATCAGGAGTGCGGCTGCCGAATCGGCATCGCGGAAGACCTTGCGGGCGGCTTCTTCGGCCTCGCGCAGTTCGGTGCGGCGGGTTTCGGCGCCGGCGAAGGCCTCGCGGGCAGCTTCCAGCGCGGCTTCAGCGGTTTCCTCATCGCGGCGCATGCGGTCGAGCGAATCGGAATCGTCCAGGCCCAGGTTGAGCTGGCCGCGCTCGGCCTCGATCTCGCGGGTCTGGCGGTCGAGCCTTGCGATGCGGCCTTCCAGGTCGCCGATACGGCTTTCCAGCGACTGGCGCCGGGCACGACGCTGGGCGCGCTCCTCCGCGACACGGGTGACTTCGGCTTCCAGCGCTGCGACAGCCTCCCGGCTCTGCGAACAGGCCGCCTCGGCAGCAGCAATCGCCTCGGTCTCGCCCTCGCGCTGGGCGGCCAGTTCGGCTTCCTCGGCGGCCATGGCCTCCAGGGCGCGGCGGGCATCCAGGGCCAGGGTCGACTCGCGTTCGTGATCGCGGCCCAACTGGGCCAGCCGGCCCTCGATCTCGCGACGCTGCTCGTTGAGCCTGCGCTCCTCGGCTTCCAGCGCGACGCGGGTGACCTGCAGGTCGTTGAGCGCGGAGGTGGCGGCGTTTTCGGCCTCGCGCAGGGGCGGCAGGGCTTCGGCGGCGGCAAGCTGGGCCGTCGTGGACTCGGCGACCTGGCGTGTCGCCTCGCCGAGCAGGCCTTCGACTTCGGCCAGTGCCTCTGCCGCCGATGTCACCGCAATACCGGCATCGCGCCAGCGGCGCAGCAGCCAGCGGCTCTCGGCTTCCTTGATGCGATCCGACAGACGGCGGTAGCGCTGGGCCTGGCGCGCCTGGCGCTGCAGGCCGGCAAGCTGGGTCTCGAGGTTGGAGACGACGTCGCCGAGTCGTTCCAGATTGGCTTCGGCCGCCTTCAGGCGCAGTTCGGCCTCGTGGCGGCGCGACTGCAGGCCGGAAATGCCCGCGGCCTCTTCCAGCAGGTGCTTGCGCCCGGAGGGTTTGGCCCGGATCAGGTCGGAAATCTGGCCCTGGCTGACCAGCGCGGAACTCTTGGTGCCGGTGGCGATGTCGGCAAAGAAAAGCTGCACGTCACGGGCACGCGCTTCCTGGCCGTTGATGCGGTAGTTGGAGCCAGATCCGCGCTCGATGCGGCGCAGGACCTGGATTTCTTCCTGCTCGCTGTAGGGGGCCGGGCCGGTGCGGTCGGTGTTCTCGAGCGTCAGCGTGGCTTCGGCGACATTGCGCCCCGGGCGGAAATCGGTGCCCGAGAAGATGATGTCCTCCATCTCGCCGCCGCGCATCTTCTTGGCCGAGCTTTCGCCCATGACCCAGCGCAGGCCTTCGAGAAGGTTGGATTTACCGCAGCCGTTGGGGCCGACGATGCCGGTCAGGCCCGGCGCGATCACCAGTTCGGTGGGATCAACGAAGGATTTGAACCCGGCGAGACGCAATCTGGCGAAATGCACGGCGCGCCCCCGTCAGACCGCTGCCGGGCGGCAGCGGCGGGACTCATCCCGGAGGCGGGCCGTGCTGTTCATGTCAGCCGTTGTCCTCGATCTCGCGCAGCACGGAGTCGAGTTCCTCGTAGCTCATGTCGCCGACATGAAGTTCGCCGTCGATGATGATGCTCGGGGTCGATTTGATCTCGTAGTTCTGCTCGCCGTAGAGACGCGTGGCGATGATGCCGTCGATCACGGTGCTGTCGGCCATGCAGGTGTCGACCATGGCCGGGTCGAGCCCACCCATGCGCACGATCTGCTTGATCGCCTCGACCGGATCCTCGGCGCGCGCCCAGGTGCTCTGGGTTTCGAACTGCACGTCGATGAAACCGAAGTAGTGGTCGGGGCCCGAGCAGCGCGCGACCGCGGAGGCGACCACGGCCAGGCGATCGAGCGGGAATTCGCGGAAGATCAGCTTGGCCCGGCCGGTGTCGATCCACTCGGCCTTGAGCTGAGGCAGGGTGTCCTTGTGGAAGGCCGCGCAATGGGGGCAGGTCATCGAAGCATATTCGATGATCTCGATCGGTGCGTCGGGGTTGCCCAGCACCATGTCGGGCAGGGGTTCGACGTCCTGCGCGTGGGCGGAAACGAAGGGCAAGGCCGCCGCGACAAGCGCAGCAGCGAGAAACTGGCGTCTGATGAGCAAAGTCCGATCCTCTTGGAGCTTGATCGCGCCGGAACCGGTGGGCGCAATCGATTATAGGTGAGGCGCGTTCAGCACCTCAAGCATCCCGCGTGGAGGTTATCCACGGCTCGGCTCAGGATGGAAGATGGGGTGAACAAGCGGCCATTTCAGGGCAAATCGACCTTTGGCGCGCTGGAGCAGGCAGCATCCGGCAGAAACCCGGGGTGATGCACCGCCTCAGGTTTCGCTTTTCCCACTGCCGGCAGCGCCCTTTTCGAGCGGTCTGGAGCCGATGACGGCCCGCCCCAGGCGGTCGAGCGCCGCGCGCAGGCCCTCGTCCTGGACGATAGACAGGCGTGCGTCGAGCGCGATGGCCTCATCCTCGGTCAGGGGCCTTGGTTCACGGCGCAAATCGGCCTTGGACGGTTCGACCACGCCCTGGCGCAATTTGATGCGGGTAACGGCGCGATGACCGAAGAATCCGGCGATGCGCTCCAGGATTTTCGGCTCCAGATGCTGCAGTTCCAGCGCGAATGCGGGTGAGACGCGGACTGACAGGGCACCATCGCGGGCCAGCTTCTCGGGCAGGCAGACCTCGGCCAGCCGCTCGCCGACCACGGCGGCCCAGTCGGTCAGCAGGCGCGATTCGGCAAAGCCGTGCTTGCGATAGGCCTTGGCTGCGGCTTCCGGCAGCAGCAGGCCGGCACGGGTCGGCTTGCCGCCGCGCCGCCGGGGCGTGGGTTCTGGTTTTTTCATGGCCGGGTTTCTTTCATGGCCTTGTCCGTCAGCCTGTCGCCGTCGCAAGCTGGCCGATAATGGTCCCAGCCTCCACGTCATCCCCCTCCGCCGCAAGCCTGCTTGCCTGGTACGACCGCCACCGGCGCGATCTGCCCTGGCGGGCGCGGCCGGGCGAGAGCGCCGATCCCTACCGGGTCTGGCTCTCGGAGATCATGCTGCAGCAGACCCAGGTCCAGGCGGTGATCCCCTATTTCCTGCGTTTTCTGGAACGCTGGCCGACGGTCGAGGCACTGGCCTCTGCAGACCTGGACGAGGTTCTGGCGGCCTGGGCCGGGCTTGGCTACTACGCCCGGGCGCGCCGCCTCCATGCCTGCGCCTGCGTCGTGGTCGCCGATTTCGGCGGGTGTTTCCCCGACAACGAGGCCGGTCTGCTCGCCCTGCCGGGTGTGGGCGCCTATACGGCCGGCGCGATCGCGGCCATCGCCTTCAACCGCCCGGCCGCCGCGGTCGACGGCAATGTCGAGCGGGTGATGGCGCGCGCCTATGCCATCGAAACACCGCTGCCGGCCGCCAAACGGGCGATCCGCGAACGCACGCTGGCTATGATTCCGGATGACCGCCCCGGCGATTTCGCCCAGGC
>Ga0105053_10006542_pt1 | contig 16005 bp, 11 predicted proteins | sample BON01_FD_78093 | JGI IMG/M metagenome (GOLD analysis project Ga0105053, IMG submission 78093) | Freshwater microbial communities from Lake Bonney liftoff mats and glacier meltwater in Antarctica - BON-01 | ecosystem: Environmental > Aquatic > Freshwater > Ice > Glacier meltwater | place: Lake...
AACCCGGCCTTGGCCACGTAATCGCGCAAAGACATGACCAGCGCGTGATAATCCTGCGCCAGCGGTTCCGGTGCTATCGCACGTTCCCCCTCGACCGCCTCCCAGCCGCGTGACCCGCGCACAAAATCCACCTGCACCTGCGCTTCGGCAAAGACCGGCAGTTGCACCGCCAGTCGCCCGCCCCGGTTCAGCACGAATGACCCGCCGTCAAACACCTGATCGTCCTGTCCGCCGACCATGTTGAGATACACGAGCGGCATGTCGTTCTCGACGACACGCGACACCATCTGGTTCATCCGGATGGCATATTTGCCCCGGAAATACGGCGAACCATTGGCAACCACCAATATCTCGGCCCCGGATTCGGCCATCGCCTCGCAGACATCGGGAAACCAGGCATCCTCGCAAACCGGTGTGCCCACGCGCAGCACCCCCGCATCGAACGGGCCCTGAATCGGACCGGCGGTATAATGGCGGACCTCGTCGAACACATTATAGTTGGGCAGTTCATGCTTGAGGGTGCGGGCCACGATACGGCCGCCCTTGAGGATGTGATAGGCATTATAAAGACGCCCGGCTTCGGCAAAAGGCCCGCCAATCCCGATGACCGGACCATCGGCACAATCCAGCGCCAGCGCCTCCACCACAGCCATCGCCGCGCGGTGAAACGCGGGTTTCATCACCAGATCCTGCGTCTGATAGCCGGTGATGAACATCTCGGGCAGCACCAGCATATGCGCGCCCGCCTCCTTCGCCACAGCCCAGGCTGCGCGCGCCATGGCCGCGTTGCCCGCCAGATCGCCCAGCACAGGGTTCAGTTGCGCCATGCTCAGGCGAAAGTGATCGGACATCGGCGGCTCCTTATTGGCATCCCCCTCATTTAGCAGAAGAACTGGCAAGGGAAAGCCGGAAGGGGAGCACGGAACCGCTGCCCGCCCGGACTCAAGGCAGCGCGGAGCCGGGCAGCGCCTGACCGCCCGGTGGGCGCTACGAGGATGAAAGCCTGGCGGTTTATGGTGATAAGCAATTCGACGGTTTTCCCCTCGCGACGTCGCAAAAGCGCCCGCCCGAGCGGGCGGTCGGGCGCTGCCCGGCGGCCTTGCAGGCCTTGATTCCGGGCAAGAACCGCAGACTCCCCAAATGTGACCCACCCACACCCGCGCAGCAGTTGTCACAGGCCACAGGCTCCACTAGTCTGGCCTGAGTTTTCAAAGCGAGTCTGGCGCATAACAGACCAGTCGGGGAGCAGACAGGCATGAGCGTTCGTAACAAGGTGGCAGGGATCATCGCAGTGGCGTTGATCGGCCTCAGCGCCCCCGCCTTCACCCAGACGGTGGAAATCAAGCAATATGAGGACGGCGGCATCTACGAGGGCAGCTTTCTGAACGGCAAACAGCATGGACAGGGCAACTACCGGCTCCCCAATGGCTATGAATACACCGGCGAATGGTTCGAGGGCGAAATCCGCGGGCAAGGCACCGCCCGCTTTCCCAACGGCTCGGTCTATGTCGGCACCTTCGCGCGCGGCAAACCCGAAGGTCAGGGGCGGATCACCTTTGCCGATGGCGGCACCTACGAGGGCGAATTCCGCAATTTCATGCACCACGGCATCGGCGTCATGCGCAGCCCCGGCGGCTATGTCTATGACGGCGCCTGGGTCAACGGCGTGAAAGAGGGCGAAGGGCGGATCACCTACCCCGAAGGCGCTGCCTACGAAGGCACGCTGGCAGCAGGCGAACGGCAGGGGCAAGGCACGCTCACCATGCCCGACGGGCTGGTCTACACCGGCACCTGGGTCAACGGCCAGATTGAGGGGCCGGGGCGGCTGGTACAGACCAACGGCGACATCTACGAAGGCGATTTCGTTGCCGGACGGCGGCATGGCACCGGCACCGCCACCTATGCCAATGGCGACATTTATCAGGGCGGCTTTGCCGAGGATCTGCGCCACGGCCAGGGCACCTTCACCGGCACCGATGGCTACCGCTATTCCGGCGCATGGGTCGCGGGTCAGATAGAGGGGACGGGACAGGTCACCTATCCCGACGGCTCGGTCTACGAGGGCGACTTCCGCGCCGATCTCTCCGATGGTCAGGGCAAGATCACCTACCCCGACGGCTCGACCTATGAGGGCGGCTGGACCGGCGGTGTGATCAACGGCACCGGCACCGCGACCTATGCCAACGGGCTGGTCTATGAGGGCGAGTTTCTCAACGCGCGTAACCACGGTCAGGGCAGGATGTCATATGCCGATGGCTATACCTACGAAGGTGCATGGGCCGACGGTCAAAGGAACGGCATGGGCACCGCCACCTATGCCGATGGCACGGTCTATGTCGGGCAGTTCCTCAACGGCCAGCGGCATGGCGACGGCACCATCACCATGCCCGACGGTTTCATCTACGGCGGACAATGGGCCGATGGCGAAATCAGCGGCATCGGTGTGGCCACCTATACCAATGGCGATGTCTATGAGGGCATGTTCCAGAACGGGCGCAGACAAGGCGAAGGCGCGATGCGCTACGCCGGCGGCGAAACCGAAACCGGCGAATGGCAGGACGGCGCGCTGGAAGTGACCGACGCCCCGGTCGAGGAGGCTGCCCCGGCGCAAGCCCCCCCGGCCGAGGCGCTGCCCGAGGTCGATACCAGCGGCAACTGAGGGGCGGGCGGTGTTGCGCGGTATTAACGCGGTCGATCGGATCAGGACAGGAACCGATCAGGCGTCTTGCCAGTGGCAAGACGCCCGGTGACTTGCCCGGAGGCGCAAGCCGGAGGGCAATCGCTTTGTGGGGCTGGCGATGACATATCCAATCGGGGCGCGCATGCCTGGGCGGGCGCAACGCGCCTGCCACGGGCAGGCAGGCGCGTCCCGATTTGTCACCTGCCAAATCGGGAAAGAAAACGCGGCCCAAGCCTCACACCCCCTCACACCCCCTCCCCCGCCTCCATCCTCCCCAGCCACGCCCCGGCCTCCGCCACGATCAGCGCCCGCTTGCCCGCATCCATCCGGTCCCATGTCGCGTACATCTGACCCATCCGGGGATTGGCTCCGAACCGCTCCCGGTGACGGTCCAGAAAATGCCAATACAGCAGGTTGAACGGACAGGCCCCCGGCCCGGTCTTGACCTTCACCTTGTAGGCACAGGAGCCGCAATAATCCGACATCCGGTCGATGTAATTGCCACTCGACACATAGGGTTTGGAGGCCAGGATACCGCCATCGGCAAACTGGCTCATCCCGATGACATTGGGGGCCTCGACCCATTCATAGGCATCGGCATAGACCGCCAGATACCATTCATGCACCTGCGCAGGCTCAATCCCGGCCAGCAGGGCAAAGTTGCCGGTGATCATCAGACGCTGGATATGATGGGCATAGGCCTCGTCACGGGTCTGCGCCACCGTGGCCGCAACGCAAGCCATGCTCGTGGGCGCACCCCAGAACATCGCAGGCAAATCGCGGCAATGACCCAGCGCATTGCGCGTCACATAACTCGGCCCCTCGCGAAAATAGATGCCGCGCACATATTCGCGCCAGCCGATGATCTGGCGGATAAACCCCTCCGCCGCATTGATCGGCACCCGTCCCGCACGCCACGCCGCTTCCACCCGGTCACACACCGCGCGCGGATCGAGCAACCCCGCATTGAGGTAAACCCCGATCACCGCATGATACATGAACGGCTCATCGCGCAGCATCGCATCCTGATAATCGCCAAAGCGGGGCAACCCGCCGTCCAGCCACTGCGCAAAATGCGCCTGCGCCTGCGTGGCATCGGTAGCAAACCAGAACGGGCGCAGCCTGCCGAAATTGGCACCAAACCGGGCTTCGACCAGCGCCAAGACCTCCTCGACCACGGCATCCGGCTCAAACCGCAGCGGCCCGGCATAATCCACCGCCCCCGGCGCGGGCTTGCGGTTCTCATGGTCATAATTCCACTGCCCGCCCGCCGGTTCGCCATCCTCCATCAGCAACCCGGTCTTGCGGCGCATCTCGCGGTAGAAATATTCCATCCGCAACTGCGTCTTGCCCGCGGCCCAGCGGTCAAACTCCGCATGGCTCGCCAGAAACCGGTCATCCGGCAGGATGCGCACCAGCAAAGGCAGGTCCTGCAACTGCGCGATCAGCCGCCACTCCCCCGGCTCGGTCGCCAGCGCCTCACCCGCACCATGCTCCGCCGCGCGGCGCAACAGTTCCGCACCAATCGACCCGGCATTGCCCGGATCATCGAGGCGCGTATAGGCCACGGTCCATCCCTGCCCCCGCAACCGCGCCGCAAACTTGCGCATCGCGGCAAAGGTAAAGGCGATCTTCTTGGGATGATGCGGCACATAGCTGGCCTCGGCCATCACCTCTGCCATGACCACCACATCGGCCACAGGGTCCGCCGCCCGCAATGCCGCCATCGCCTCTGACAACTGATCCCCCAGCACAAGGATCAGCCTCACCACGGCACCGCCGCCCCCGCCCAGTCATAAAACCCGCCCGTCTGCGCAGGCTCCAGCCCGTCGATCACACCGAGCAGATGGCCCGCCGCCACCTCCGGGCTCACCACCGCATGCCGCCCGGCATAGTCGGCGGTAAAGGGCGTGGCGACAGTGCCCGGATGCAACGCCACGCAGACCGCCTGCTTATGCGTGCGCGCCAGTTCGATCGCCGCCCCGCGCATTATCTGATTGAGCGCCGCCTTGGACGCACGGTAGCCATGCCATCCGCCCACCCGGTTATCCCCGATCGAGCCCACGCGTGCCGACAGCACCGCCACCACCGCGCTGCGATCCCTGGGCAGCAACCCCGGCACATGGCGCAGGATCATCGCCGGCCCGATGGCATTGACCGCCATCACCCGCGCCATCGCCGCCGCATCCATCGCCGCCAGCGACTTTTCCGGCACAAACCCCGGTGCGGCCAATATCCCCGTCGCCACAAAGATCAGATCGAACTGGCCCGACAGCCCCGCCATCCCCCGCGCCACTGCCTCGGGATCGGCCACATCAAACCCGTCCGCGCTGCGCGACAGCCCGGTCACATCGACACCACGACCGCGCAGCGCCGCCACCACAGCCGCACCGATCCCGCCCGAAGCGCCAATGACCAAAGCCCGTTCCATGCGGCGGAGCTAGGCCATCAGCCGCCACAAACCAGCCCCCCATATTCATTCTGGCAATAAATACTCCCGCGCGGAGCGCACCACCCCATCAGCCACAAAGCTAAATACACATCCCCCCTTCCCATCGGCAAAATCCACGGTATAGACTGCCGCCATGTCTCTGGACCGCACCTTCCTGGCCGCACCCGGTCTCCTGCTTCTTGGTCGCTTCTGAGCGTGCCCTCCGGCGCGACCGCTCGGAAGTGGACCAGCGCCGGATCAGCCAGAAACAAAACCCAAGGATCCAGACCATGACGACACCAGACAAATCGCGCGTATTGATCTTCGACACCACCCTGCGGGACGGCGAACAATCGCCCGGCGCCACCATGACCCATGCGGAAAAACTGGAAATCGCCGAGATGCTCGACGACATGGGCGTCGATATCATCGAGGCCGGTTTCCCCATCGCCTCCGAAGGCGATTTCCGCGCCGTCACCGACATCGCCAAAGTGACCAAATCCGCCACGATCTGCGGTCTGGCCCGCGCCAGTTTCAAGGATATCGACCGCTGCTGGGAGGCGGTCAAACACGCGCGCAGCCCGCGCATCCATACCTTCATCGGCACCTCGCCGCTGCACCGGGCCATTCCCAATCTGGACATGGACCAGATGGCGACGCGCATCCACGACACCGTCACCCATGCGCGCAACCTCTGCGACAACGTGCAATGGTCGCCGATGGACGCGACCCGGACCGAGGCCGATTACCTCTGCCGCACCGTCGAAATCGCGATCAAGGCCGGCGCCACCACGATCAACATCCCCGATACCGTCGGCTACACCGCGCCGCGCGAAAGCGCGGACCTGATTCGCATGCTGCTCGCCCGCGTGCCCGGTGCCGACACCGTCATCTTCGCCACGCATTGCCACAATGATCTGGGCATGGCGACCGCCAATGCGCTGGCCGCCGTCGAAGGCGGCGCGCGGCAGATAGAATGCACAATCAACGGCTTGGGCGAACGCGCCGGCAATACAGCGCTCGAGGAAGTGGTGATGGCGCTCAAGGTCCGGCACGACATCATGCCCTATACCACCGGCGTCGATAGCACCCGGATCATGAACATCTCGCGCCGCGTGGCCACCGTCTCCGGCTTTCCAGTGCAATTCAACAAGGCCATCGTCGGCAAAAACGCCTTCGCGCATGAAAGCGGCATCCATCAGGACGGCATGCTGAAAAACGCCGAAACATTCGAGATCATGCGCCCTACCGACATCGGCCTGTCCGAGACGAACTTGGTGATGGGCAAACATTCAGGCCGCGCCGCGCTGCGCTCCAAACTCAAGGATCTGGGCTTTGATCTGGCCGATAACCAGCTCAACGACGTGTTCGTGCGGTTCAAGGATCTGGCCGACCGGAAAAAGGAGGTTTATGACGACGACCTCATCGCGCTGGTCCGCCAGAACGACGCCGCCGAGGACCGCCTGAAACTCAAGCATCTGCGCGTGGTCTGCGGCACCGACGGCCCGCAAACCGCAGATCTTACGCTCCAAATCGACGGCACCGACCAGCAGGTCACCGCCCATGGCGACGGCCCGGTCGACGCGACCTTCAACGCGGTCCGGGCGCTGTTTCCGCACGGCGCGCGGCTGCAACTCTATCAGGTCAACGCCGTGACCGAAGGCACCGATGCGCAGGCCACCGTCTCGGTCCGGCTCGAAGAGGAGGGGCGCATCGCCACCGGCCAGTCGGCAGATACCGATACGGTCGTGGCCAGCGCCAAGGCTTATATCAACGCGATCAACCGGCTTCTGGTGCGGCGCGAAAAATCCGCGCCCAATGCGGATGTCAAAGGCGTCAGCTACAAGGACGCAGGCTGAGAACAAGGCGCGCACTCTCGGTTCGGGATGCGCGTCCTCTTCCTTGCCCCCGCGACCTGAATAACACTGCGGCGCTCCCTTTCTTCCCCGATTTGGCGTCAGACTAATCGGGGCGCGCCTGCCTGCCCCCGGCAGGCGCGGTGCGCCCGCCCAGGCAGGCGCGCCCCGATCATGCTCGCTTCGCCAAGCCCCACAAAGCGGTTGCCCTCCGGCTCGCGCCTCCGGACAAGTCACCGGGCATCTTGCCACCGGCAAGATGCCTGATCGGTTCCCGCCCACGCCCCAAAGGCCCGCACTCTGTGGCCCCTGCGCCACAGCACCGCGCGCCGCATTAACCAGCCCAACCCGCGTTTTCGCACCGTTGGAATACCGCCCGGATACCGACGCAATACCGCAGCCCCGTTTACCGCATTTCCCTTGAAATTAACCGCGAATCGGCCCTTCCGGACGTTCCGCTCCACCCACGCCCGCCACTACCGGTCCGGCGGCGTCCAGTCCGGCTCCACCCCGCGCCGCGACAGGCGCAAGGCAAGGCCCAATACCACCCCCACCCCAATCGCCACTGTCAGATCGACCGCCACCGTCAACACCAGCGTCAGCAGCAACAGCACCCGGTCCGGCACCCGATCTTTCATGTATCCCCGCCACTTATGTGGCTCGGTCATGTTCCAGGCGGTCAGAACCAACAGCCCCGCCAGTGCCGGCATCGCCAGATATCCGGCCAGTGGGGCCGCCAGCATCATCACCGCCAGCACAATCAGCGCATGGATGATCCCGGCCATCGGCGTCTTGCCGCCTGCATTCACATTCGTCGCCGTCCGTGCAATCGCACCGGTCGCCGGCATCCCGCCAAACAGAGAAGACCCAATGTTTGCAATCCCTTGCGCCATTACTTCCGCATTGGGCCGGTGACTGCCACCAATCATCCGGTCCGCCACCATCGCCGACAACAGCGATTCGATCCCCGCCAGAAACGCGATGATCAGCGCCGAAGGCAGCAATTCCACCATCCGCTCAAAACTGATCTCAGGCACGCTCGGCCAAGGCAACCGGTCCGGCAAAACGCCAAAGCGCGAGCCCAGCGTCTCCACCCCCGGCAGCAGCGCCGCCAGCGCCGACCCCGCCGCCACCGCGACGATCAGACCCGGAAACCGTGGAAACGCGCGGCGCAGCACCACGATCAGCACCATGGTGACCAGCCCGACCGTCGCTGCGGCCCAGTCGAACGTGGCACGCGCCTGCCACAGCGCCGGGATCTTCTTCAGAAATTCCGCATGATCGTCAAGAGGTTGCAGGCCGAACAGGTCCTTGATCTGGCTCGCCGCGATGATGATCCCGATCCCGATGGTAAACCCGTTCACCACCGCTTCCGGCACCAGACGCACCAGCGACCCGGCCCGGAACAGACCCGCGAGCACCAGCAAGACCCCGGCCATGAAGGTGGCAATGACCAGCCCGTCATAGCCATGCACCGCCACAACCCCCGCCACTACGACGATAAACGCGCCGGTCGGCCCGCCGATCTGGACCCGGCTGCCGCCCAGCAGCGAAATGAGGAACCCCCCGATCACCGCCGTCACCAGCCCGTTCACCGGATCGGCCCCCGAGGCTATGGCAATGGCCAGCGACAACGGAATGGCCACCATCGCCACGGTGATCCCGGCCAGACCATCAGCCATTGCCAGCCCCCGGTCATAATGGCGCAGCGTCGTGATGATTTTGGGAGTGAGCATGGCAAAAGGACCGGCATGGGGCGGTCGAGACGGGCCGTCACGCCCTGTTCCACAACGCCTTTTCCTGACTGCAGTCAACCGCAATCTGGCCACGCCCCGGCACCGCAGCCGCGCCACTTGGCGGCGAAAAGGCGCTTGCCCGCCTGCATTTCCGGCATCATCGGGCCTTTCACCCCCCTGCCCGCGCGCCTATAAGAGCATCTGGTCCGGATTCTGTCAGAGTCGCGGGCCCGGTATATTATTGGAACGGGAAGACCACCGAATGTCTTGGCTTGGAGGCTTGTTTTCGTCGGACATGGCCATTGACCTGGGGACTGCGAATACCCTCGTCTATGTCAAGGGACGCGGCATCGTCCTGTCCGAACCCTCGGTCGTTGCCTATCACGTAAAGGACGGGGTCAAGAAGGTGCTGGCCGTGGGCGAGGATGCCAAACTGATGCTGGGCCGCACGCCGGGCAGCATCGAGGCGATCCGGCCCATGCGCGACGGCGTCATCGCCGATTTCGATGTGGCCGAGGCGATGATCAAGTATTTCATCCGCAAAGTCGCCAAACGCACCACGTTTTCCAAGCCCAAGATCATCGTTTGCGTGCCTTTTGGCGCCACCCCGGTCGAGAAACGCGCGATCCGGCAATCGGTTCTCTCCGCCGGTGCGCGCCGCGCCGGGCTGATCTCTGAACCCATCGCCGCAGCCATCGGCGCAGGCATGCCGATCACCGATCCGACCGGCAACATGGTCGTTGATATCGGTGGCGGCACCACCGAAGTGGCCGTGCTCTCGCTTGGTGACATCGTCTATGCCCGCTCGGTCCGGGTGGGGGGCGACCGCATGGATGAAGCGATCATCAACTACCTGCGTCGTCAGCATAATCTGCTCGTGGGCGAATCCACCGCCGAACGGATCAAGACCTCGATCGGCACCGCCCGCATGCCCGACGACGGGCGCGGCGCCTCGATGATGATCCGGGGGCGCGACCTGCTCAACGGCGTGCCCAAGGAAACCGAGATCACGCAGGCGCAGGTGGCCGAAGCCTTGGCCGAACCCGTGCAGCAGATCTGCGAGGCGGTGATGACAGCACTTGAGGCCACGCCACCCGACCTCGCGGCGGATATCGTGGACCGGGGCGTCATGCTGACCGGCGGCGGCGCATTGCTGGGTCAGCTTGACCTCGCGTTGCGCGAACAGACCGGGCTCGCCATTTCGGTGGCCGACGAGTCGCTCAATTGTGTGGCTCTTGGCACCGGCAAGGCGCTGGAATACGAACATCAGCTCCGGCATGTGATAGACTACGACAGCTGATCCAAACATCCGATAGGGGGCCAGACCACCCTTGGCCAGAGACCGACAGAATGGTGACGATTTCGTCGGACCGCTCCGCAAATTGCTGGTCGGTCTGCTGGTTGTCGTATTGTTCGGCATCTTTGTGGTCTGGCGGATCGACAGCCCCCGGGTCGAGCGGTTCCGGGCTGCTGTGGTCGATGCCGTGGTGCCCAACATGGATTGGGCCATGGCGCCCGTGACCGGCCTCTTGAACATGGTGGCCGATTTCCAGAGCTATCAGCGCATCCATGAACAAAACCGCGACCTGCGGCGCGAATTGCAGCAGATGCGCGCCTGGCGCGAGGCGGCGCTGCAACTGGAACAGGAAAACGCCAAGCTGCTCGATCTGAACAACGTCCGGCTCGACCCGAACCTGACCTTCATCACCGGAGTGGTGATGGCGGATTCGGGCTCGCCCTTCCGGCAGTCGGTGCTGCTCAACGTCGGCGGGCGCGACGGGATCCTCGACGGCTGGCCCACGATGGACGGGATCGGACTTGTCGGGCGGATTTCGGGTGTGGGGCAGACCACCAGCCGGGTGATCCTGCTCACCGATACCTCCAGCAGGATTCCGGTGATCATTCAACCCTCTGGTCAACGGGCGATTTTGGCAGGCGACAACACGATCTATCCGCTGATCGACTTTCTGGACAGTGCCGATGTGGTCCGGCCCGGCGACCGGGTGGTGACCTCGGGCGACGGCGGCATGTTCCCGGCCGATCTTCTGGTGGGGCAGGTGGCGCTTGGCAGCGACCGGCGCCTGCGGGTGCGGCTGGCTGCCGACTATGAACGGCTCGAGTTTTTGCGCGTCTTGCGCAGCCCGCAGATCGAGGTGATCACCGATCCCGGCACCCTGATCGTGCCCGCTCTGCCCGCAATCTCGCTGTTGCCGCCCACAGACCCCGCCCTGCCGCCACCCGATGCGGAGGCTGCCGATGGCTGATGCGGTCGGATCACGGCGCTGGGTCGGACGGGTGACCTATGGGCTCATCGCCTTTGGGCTGATCTTTATGCAGCTTTTGCCGCTCAACACCATGCCGCCCGGCTGGGCGCCGCCGGACCTGTTGCTGGTGGTGACGATGGTCTGGGTGGCGCGGCGGCCCGATCTGGTGCCGGTGCTGCTGATCGCGGTGGTGTTCCTGCTCACCGACCTGCTGTTTCAGCGCCCGCCCGGCCTGATGACGGCACTGGTGCTGATCGCCACCGAAATGCTGCGCGCCCGCGCCGCCGGTCTGCGCAATGCGCCCTTCGCGCTCGAATGGGCCACTGTCAGCGTGATGATCGCGGGGCTCACGCTGGGCAACCGGCTGATCCTCGCCGCCGCGATGACGCCGCAGGCGCCTTTGGGGCTGACCATGGTGCAATTGCTGATGACCTGTCTCAGTTACCCGTTGATCGCGGGGCTCGCACAGCTCATCTTTGGAATCGCCCGCCCGGCACCGGGCGAGGTCAACACATTGGGACAGCGCATATGAGACGACCGCCCAAAGACACGGCCGAAAGCGCGCGCAAAATCACGCGCCGCGCGCTCGTCGTGGGCACGGCCCAGCTTGGGCTGATCGGCGTTCTGGGGCTGCGCATGCGTTCGATGCAGGTGGAACAGGCCGACCAATTCCGGCTGCTGGCCGAAGAAAACCGGATCAATATTCGGCTGCTGCCCCCCGCGCGCGGTCTGATATTCGACATCAACGGCGTGCCGCTGGCCGAGAACGAACAGAATTACCGCATCGTGCTGGTGCGCGAGGATGCGGGCGATGTCGAGGAAACGCTGAACCGGCTCACGCAACTGGTGCAGATCGAACCCGAGGTGATCGCCCGCGCGATCGAGGAAATCAACCGGCGCCCTGCCTTTGTACCCGTCACGATCATCGACCGCGTCTCCTGGGAGGATGTGGCAAAGGTCACGGTAAATGCCCCCGCCCTGCCCGGCATCACCGCCGAAGTGGGCCTGTCGCGGCATTATCCGCTGGGTCAGGACACCGCTCATGTCGTGGGCTATGTCGGCCCGGTCAGCGATTATGACCTCAGCCTGCTTGAGGATCCGGATCCCTTGCTGCAAATCCCCAAGTTCCAGATCGGCAAGACCGGGGCCGAGAACAAGCTCGAATCCGTGCTGCGCGGCTCTGCAGGCACCAAACGGATCGAGGTCAATGCCGTAGGCCGCGTCATGCGCGAGCTTGACCGCCAAGAGGGCAAATCCGGCGCCGAAGTACAACTCAGCGTCGATGCCCGCCTGCAAACCTATGTCGAGGCGCGGCTCGAGGGCGAAAGTGCGGCAGCGATCGTGATCGACTGCGCCACCGGCGACCTGCGCGCCGTGGGCTCTGCGCCCAGTTTTGACCCCAATCTCTTTGTGCGCGGCATTTCGGTAAATGACTGGACCGCATTGAACGAAAGCATTTATCGCCCACTTTCGGCCAAATCCGTACAGGGCGCCTATCCGCCCGGCTCGACCTTCAAGATGGTGACACTGCTCGCCGCCCTCGAGGCCGGCGTGCTCGACCCCGAAGAAACAGTCTACTGCCGGGGCTTTACCGAAGTCTCCGGCACGCGGTTCCACTGCTGGAAAGGGGCGGGGCACGGCAACATCAACCTGCACGAAAGCCTCAAGCAAAGCTGTGACTGTTACTACTACGAAATCTCGCAAAAGGTCGGCATCGACCTGATGGCGGAAATGGCGCGCAAGCTCGGGATCGGGATCAAACCCGATATCCCGATGTCCGCCATCTCCTCCGGCCTTGCCCCGGACCGGGCGTGGAAGCGCGAGTCGCGGGGCGAGGATTGGCGCATCGGTGACACGGTCAACGCCTCCATCGGTCAGGGCTACGTGCTGGCCTCGCCGCTGCAACTGGCGATCATGACCGCGCGGCTGGCCACTGGTCGCTCAGTCACGCCGCGTCTGGTGCATACGATCGACGGGGTGGAACAACCCTCCGGCGCGGGCGAGGATCTGGGCCTGAACGAAAACTATCTGCGCCGGGTCCGCGCTTCGATGTTCGATGTCTGCAACCACCAGCGCGGCACCGCGTACGGCTCGCGGATCGTGGCCGAGGGGATGCAGATGGCGGGTAAGACCGGCACAAGTCAGGTCCGCCGCATTACGGCAGAAGAGCGCGCGCGCGGCGTTACCTCCAACGCCGATCTGCCATGGGAACGGCGCGACCACGCGCTCTGGGTCAATTTCGCCCCCTTCGACAATCCGCGCTATGCGGTCGCGGTCGTGGTCGAACACGGCGGCGGCGGCTCTGCCGTGGCCGCCCCCATCGGGCGCGACATCACGCTGCAGGCACTCTACGACGGCCCACCCCCGCTCGATGCCTACCCCTCCAACGTGCGCGACCGCATCGCGCAGGAGCAAGAGCGCATTCAATCGCGGATGCCCGCCGGGTCCACCCCGCGCAACCGTGCCTGAGATGATGAGGGGCACGGCATGAGCTATCTTGAATATAACGTCAAATACGTCCCCACCGGGTTTCGCAAGCTGCTTTACCTGAACTGGCCGGTCGTATTCCTGCTTACCGCCGTGGCGTCCTTTGGTTTTCTCATGCTCTATTCCGTGGCGGGCGGCTCGGCCGATCCCTGGATGGAACCGCAGCTCAAACGCTTTGGCGCGGGCATGGCGATCATGATCTTTGTGGCAATGGTGCCGATCTGGTTCTGGCGCAACATGGCTGCACTGGCCTATTGCATATCGCTCATCCTGCTGATCGCGGTCGAGTTTTTTGGCGATGTCGGCATGGGAGCGCAGCGCTGGCTCGATCTCGGTTTCATCCGGCTCCAGCCTTCCGAACTGATGAAGATCGGGCTGGTGATGTTTCTGGCCGCCTATTACGACTGGCTCCCTATCAGGAAAACCTCGCATCCCTTCTGGGTACTGCTGCCCCTCATCTTCATCGGCCTGCCCACCATGCTGGTGCTGACCCAGCCCGATCTGGGCACCGCGATCCTGCTGCTCGTCGGTGGCGCCACGGTGATGTTCGTGGCCGGCGTGCATTGGGCCTATTTCGCCACGGTCATTGCGGCCGGCGTCGGCGGTATCGTCACTGTATTCGAAAGCCGCGGGACAAGCTGGCAACTCTTGCGCGATTATCAATTCCGGCGGATCGACACATTTCTCGACCCCTCCACCGACCCTCTGGGTGCCGGCTATCACATCACCCAGGCCAAGATCGCGCTGGGCTCCGGCGGCTGGACCGGTCGCGGTTTCATGCAGGGGACGCAGTCCCGGCTCAATTTCCTGCCTGAAAAACACACCGATTTCATCTTTACCACACTGGCAGAGGAGTTCGGCTTTATCGGCGCCTTTGCCGTGCTGGTGATCTACGCGCTGATCATCTTCTTCTGCGTGGCCTCCGCGCTGACCAACAAGGACCGGTTTTCCGCCCTGCTCACCATGGGCATCGCGATGACCTTCTTCCTGCTCTTTGCAGTCAACATGGCCATGGTCATGGGCCTCGCTCCGGTCGTGGGCGTACCGCTGCCCTTGGTCAGCTATGGCGGTTCCGCCATGATGATGCTGCTGCTCGCCTTCGGACTGGTGCAAAGCGCGCATGTCCACAAGCCGCGCTAAGATGGCTATCAACACCCTCTTTGCCGCTCCGCTGCACCTCTGGGACAACTATCAGGGCCCACTCACGCAGGCCTTTGCCGCCCATGGCCTCGATGTCGCCCTCGCCCCCGATCATCCCCCCGCAACGGTCGATTACATCATCCACGGCCCCGGCGGCGGGCTCAGCGATTTCAGCGCCTTCACCCGCGCCAAGGCGGTGCTCAATCTCTGGGCCGGGGTAGAGGCCATCACCGGCAATCCGACCCTGACCATCCCGCTCGCCCGCATGGTCGATACCGGTCTGACCCAAAGCATGCGCGAATGGGTCTGCGGCCATGTGCTGCGCCATCATCTGGGGATGGACGTGCATATCCTCGGGCAGGACGGGCAATGGCGCAAAACCCTGCCGCCCCTCGCGCCGGATCGGCCGGTGACGATCCTCGGGCTGGGCGAACTCGGGCGGGCCTGCGCCACCTCCCTCGCCGGGCTCGGCTTTGCCGTGACGGGTTGGAGCAGGACCGCCCACAGCCTGCCCGGCATCCGCTGCCTGCATGGCGATGACGGACTGTCAGAGGCACTCGCCGGCGCGCAGATCGTGGTCACCCTGATGCCGCTGACCCCGCAAACCGAGAATCTGATCAACACCGCGCGTCTGGCCCTGCTCGCCCCCGGTGCTGTGCTGATCAACCCCGGTCGCGGCGCGCTCATCGACGACGCGGCGCTCATCGCCGCACTCGACAACGGGCACCTCGGCCACGCCACGCTCGACGTGTTCCGCACCGAACCGCTCCCCCCCCACCACCCGTTCTGGGCGCATCCGCGCGTCACCGTCACCCCCCATATCGCCGCCGAAACCCGGCCCGAAAGCGCAGCCAGTGTCATCGCCGAAAACATAAGGCGCAGCGAAGCGGGCGAGCCGCTCCTGCACCTCGTGGACCGGACGCGTGGCTATTGACGTAACCGCGGCGGCCGGTCCGGATCCATCCCCGGTGCAGCAGGCCCCGCACCCGGCTCCGCCACCCGCACCGTCAGCGGCAGATCAAAGCGCAGGCCAACCCGCGCCAGCCGGGTCGTGATCGGATCATCCGACGCCACAAAGGTCACATCCATCACCCCGGCCTCGATCCCCGAAAACGTCAGCGCCTCCCCCGCCGCCGTGGCGAGTGCCTGCTCCGCCCCCGCCCGCGCCCCGACAAAGGCGAGCATATGGCCCCGGCTCCCATCATCATAGGTCACCGCCACCAGATAGGCCGCCTCGGCCAGCGCGCCTGCCAGCGCCAGCTTGCGGTCCAGCCCCCGGATCAGCGCCTCGGGCAATCCCGCCGGTGCAGCCACTTCCACCGGACGCGCCATCGCCGCTACCGGACCCTGCCGCAGCGTCTGCGCCAGCCACTCCACCGCCTGCGCCGCAATCAGCATCGCGGACGGCGCT
>Ga0105053_10006546_pt1 | contig 15997 bp, 13 predicted proteins | sample BON01_FD_78093 | JGI IMG/M metagenome (GOLD analysis project Ga0105053, IMG submission 78093) | Freshwater microbial communities from Lake Bonney liftoff mats and glacier meltwater in Antarctica - BON-01 | ecosystem: Environmental > Aquatic > Freshwater > Ice > Glacier meltwater | place: Lake...
CCAACGGATATGAGGCACTCTACTTAAATACTACAGGAATTCGAAATACGGCAACCGGAGATGGAGCATTATATGGAAACACAACGGGAGACTTCAATACCGCAAATGGATATTATACACTCCATACAAACACCACAGGAATTCGCAATACCGCAACAGGATATTATGCACTCCAATCTAATACAACGGGAAATAGTAACACGGCAACGGGATATTTTGCACTTGATAGTAACACAATAGGAAATAATAATACCGCAACGGGTTATTATGCACTCCATTCAAACAAAACAGGAAGTAACAATACGGCTAACGGATATCTTGCACTTCAATCAAATACAATAGGACGTAACAATACCGCAACCGGATATTATGCACTAAACTCCAACATAACAGGAAGTAATAATACAGCCAACGGATATTACACACTCCGTTCCAACACAACAGGGGAAGACAATACCGCCAACGGATATTATGCACTCCGTTCTAACACAACAGGAAATGGAAATACTGCAACTGGATATGCAGCACTCTACTCTAATACCAGTGGAAGTTACAACACCGCTAACGGAGATTCTGTACTTCACTCCAACACAACAGGATCATTTAATATCGCCTCCGGATATCAAGCACTTTATAGAAACACAACTGGTAGTTATAATATCGCCTCCGGATATCGAGCACTTTTCTCCAATACAACCGGACAGCAAAACTCCGCCAATGGGTTGTTTGCACTAGCCTTCAATACAACAGGAGATTTTAATATCGCCAATGGGTATCGAGCCCTCTATTCCAATACAGAGGGTAATAGTAATATTGCCTCTGGATATCGAGCACTTTACAGAAACACAACGGGTAGTTTCAACTCAGCAACAGGAGATTCTACACTTTTTTCCAACACCACAGGAAGTTATAATATCGCCTCTGGATATCAAGCACTTTACTCCAACACAACGGGTTTTGGAAATTTGGCATACGGGATCCAAGCACTTTTTGACAACACTACAGGAATTTACAATACTGCAATTGGATTCGATGCACTTAGGGATAACACTACAGGAACTAGCAATATTGCAACCGGTGCCACAGCACTTCCGGATAACACCACAGGAAGTGCCAATACGGCTTACGGGAATCTATCCCTCGTTCTAAATACAACAGGAAGTTATAATGTAGCGATTGGAGGAGGTTCTCTCCTTAATAATATAACAGGAGATCACAATATTGCAATTGGTTCAAATGCTGGCCCAACAGGCAATAATCTTTCCAATACCATAGGAATAGGTCGTTCTGCAACCGTGGATGCCAGTAATAAAATAAGACTGGGCGATACCGATATCACAGCTGCTGACGTACAAGTAGCTTGGAATGTGACCTCAGATAGACGTTGGAAAGAAGACATTAAGACCCTGCCGCTCGGCTTAAACTTTATCAATGACCTAAAGCCTGTGAGCTATCACCGCAAGAACAATAAAGAGCAAGACATAGAATTTGGTATAATTGCCCAGGAACTGGAGGAGACCTTGAAAAAATATGGGTTCTCCGAAAAGCAATTGGGACTACTGGATAAAGGACCAGATGGCTATTACTCCGTTCGGTATAATGACCTCATCCCCACGCTCATTAAGGCAGTACAGGAACAGCAGCAAATTATTGATGGGCAACAGTTAATTGTAGAGGAACAAGCCAATACCACGAATAGACTTTCTGAAAGGTTAAGTGAAATTGAGGTATTGCTCGCCAGCGGTGTCACTGTCCAAAAACGCAAGGTAGCACAGAAATAAGTCCACTCTTCTTCTTATGTTCCGTCTTAATCGCCTAGTTATATGAACTTTGTGAGACCTTATTTTAGCTACCTCTTCAAGACTGATAATAGCTTTCAAAATCAATTTGAAATGCTTTATTCTAAAGTTATTAAAGTTGATTTCACTTTTGAGCAGACCGGTGCTTTTGTTTCCTAATCCGTTTTTCTAGAATCATGGAATTGAGTATCTCCTCATTATCAACCATATTTGTGTAAATAGACAAACTAAAACCCTATGCAAAAATTAATATCCTTTATTCTAGTGTCCAGCTTCTTCTTGGCTTGTACATCTGAAGAAGAGACGCCAGTATCTCAAATGGAGCAAAAAGTGAACGAGTATGCTGAGTTCACTTTAAATACAGACCTAAGCCACCTTTCAGATAATCAGCGTAAGATGATTCCTATTTTAATAGAAGTGGCAGACCTCATGGATGATATCTTTTGGCAAGAGGCCTATGGAGATAAAGAAGCCATACTTTCTAGTCTTGATGATGAAGCGGCGAAAGCTTTTGTCACGCTAAACTATGGCCCATGGGATAGGCTGGGTAATAATAAGCCATTTCTGGAAGGAGTGGGAGCCAAGCCAGAGGGTGCTCAATATTATCCTTTGGACATGACAAAGGACGAGTTTGAAGCTTTTGATGGAGCAGATAAAAACAGCCTTTACACTGTTATCAGAAGGGATGAAGATGGAGGATTGAAAACGGTACCGTTTCATACGGCCTTTAAAAAAGAAACAGACAGGGCAGCCGAACTATTACTAGAAGCAGCGAGTCTAGCAGATGATGAAGGTTTTATGAATTATTTGACCTTGAGGTCAAAGGCATTGCTTTCAGATGAATATTTTGAAAGTGACATGGCTTGGATGGATATGAAGTCTAATCTCATTGATTTTGTGGTGGGCCCTATTGAAAATTATGAAGATCGACTTTACAGTTATAAGGCCGCTCATGAAGCCTATGTGCTTATTAAAGACACAGAATGGAGTAAGAGGCTTGAGAAGTTTGTTTCCTTCTTGCCAGAGCTTCAAGCTAATCTCCCGGTGGCCGATGAATACAAAAAAGAAGAACCAGGAACAGACTCAGACTTAAACGCCTATGATGTCATTTATTACGCAGGCGACTGTAACTCTGGTGGAAAGACAATCGCCATTAATCTGCCTAACGATGAGAAAGTTCAACTTGAAAAGGATACCAGAAGAATTCAGTTAAAGAATGCCATGCGTGCTAAGTTTGATAAGATCTTATTGCCAATAAATAAACTGCTGATAGATGAGTCGCAGCAAAAGCACGTAGTCTTCGATGCCTTTTTTGCGAATACCATGTTTCACGAAGTGGCTCATGGACTGGGTATAAAAAACACCATTGATGGAAAGGGAACAGTTAGGCAAGCCTTGAAAGAGTACGGTTCTGCACTGGAAGAAGGAAAGGCAGATATCTTGGGACTTTATATGATTTCTCAGCTGCATGAAAAAGGGGAAATAGAAGGGGAGTTGATGGATTACTATACCACTTTTTTGGCCGGTATTTTTCGCTCTATACGTTTTGGAGCATCCAGTGCCCATGGAAAGGCTAATATGATAAGGTTTAACTACTTTAAGGCTCAAAACGCCTTTAGCTACGATAGTGAAAAGGGAACCTATAAAGTGAATTTTGATGAATTTGAGAAAGCCATGAATTCCTTATCAGATAAGATATTGACACTTCAGGGCAATGGAGATTACGAAGGTGTGGGTAAACTGTTTGATGAAATGGGCGTAGTAGGAGAAGACTTACAGAAAGACTTAGATAGGGTAGGAGCCGCAGGTATTCCACGTGACATTGTGTTTAAGCAAGGTGTGGCGGTTTTGGGATTGTAAGGAAAAACTAAAAGAGGCTTGATGAATAATTTCATCAAGCCTCTTTCAATTGAACTCGCGTCAAATATTATTTTCCCAAAGCCATCTCTAAGCCCTTCATGGTGGTATAATATTTCGTAATCATGTTCGGCACCTCCCATGCTGGTATGCTTCCGTTTTTTAGATATTCAATGTAGTTTTCTGTTACTCTTGCAAAATGAGCCTCATGACCGTCTTTGTAATGTTCCGGTATTATAACTACAAACTCGTCTCCTTGTTTTTCGAAACCAACACCCGGATAGGTCTTTATTAATTCTTCAAAAACTACGGAGAGGTCGCCTTCATTTTGACCTGCTAAGGGCTGAATGTAAAGTGTAGGCTTAAAGCCTTGGTTTTCACCCTGACGGATGATTAGGTTGGCTTTAGTGCCTCGCATGATAGAGTAATGCGTATCACCAGCACCTTCAGGAGCTTGATAGTTCCAAATCACTGAAACCTTAGCGTGTATGCCATTTATGGTGTAGTTTATTTCACCATTCGAGTAAACTTCAAGGCGGTCTTCTTTCAAATACTTAGTGAGGTATTCTGGATAAGCATTGAGCTTGGTTACACGGTTAAAGTCTTCTGTTGAAAGCACGGTTGGCCATCTTTTAGCAGCCACAATAGAGATATCTGTGCTGTCGATAACTTGTCCAGGAAAGCACTCCCACTGCACTAAATCTACCAGATGGGTAGTGACGTCTACAATGCCTTCACCTTCTTGTTCTACGTCAAAAAACCATGCGGGACGAGTTACTGGGGAACCAGAAACATACTTAAAAAAGTGATGGACAGATTCTTTAGTCACAGCCGGATCATCTAGTGTACCTTTTTCTAGTTCTCCAAAAAATGATGGCATTTGAGAAAGAGCCTTTTGAAGCATTGTGCTTATTTCAAAACGCTCTGTCATGATATCATACAAAAGAAGACTTTTCTCTTCTGCTGATTGAAATGCCGTTTTCAATAATTCAAATCCCTTAGCATTTATCACCATCGGTTTATCAGAAAACACATTAAATCCGTTTTCTATAGATTTAGCTATGTATTCGGTTTTCTTTTTATTATTACCCGCCAACATCACCACGTTTCCTGTTTTTTCTGCAAGCATTTTTTCAAAAAAGTCAGTCCCCTTATAAACCACAGAATTCCAATGGGTTGGCTTTTCTACGCGTTCGTTATAGGCATTAATTTTATCTAAATGTAATCCTACATCAGGACTATTTGGGGCATAAATATGTACCGTACTATCTACAGCGTCATACATAGATTTTTGCACCAAAGCAGAATGAAAATGACCGGGGTCTAGGGTAATCAATCTTATTTTTGAAGCAGATTCGGTTTTATCTGTGGTAGCACAAGACATCATAAAGACAGGAGCCAAAAGGCAAAAAACATGTTTTAATTTCAGCATTTCCAAAGGTAAATAGTGATAAAGAAAAATGAATTGGCTAGTCCCCAAAAGAACTAGCCCAAATATTAACCAAGTACATAGTTTGTTCCGTAAGGATAACGTTGAGGGCGGCTAAGCATGGCATTGGCTTCGTCGTCGTTTACAAATCGCTCTTTCACTGGATTCCAGTTAAGCTTACGAGGCAATTTCATTGCAATATGACTTACCAAACAAACGGAACAGGCTCTATGGCCAATTTCTACAGGAGAGATAGGTTGTTTTCCACTTTCAATACAATCAAGCCAGTTGCCATGATGTTCGCTACTTTTGTATAAATGAATTTCATCTTTACCAATAACTGAACCCAATATTTTTGGATCGCTGGCGTCTAAAGACTTCACACCGTTACTGGTAGGAATTGGATCTGAAGCGGTGGCTCTATATGCTCCACGAGTAACAAAAATCCAACCGTCAGTACCTTCATACCTGATGCCATTTGGGAAACCACCACTTGTAAGCATGGTTATGCCGTTTGCGTATTCCGCTTTTACCATAAAGTCGCCGTGTACATTCCAGCTACCAGACTTTGGAAATTCTGCCACAGATTCTACCGAAATAGGCCCTGTAAATTCTGTATCCATTCCCCATGCAGCGGAATCAAAATGGTGCTGTCCCCAGCCCGTTATCATACCTGCTCCAAACTGGTCTTGTCTTAGCCAGCCTGGTCTGCTATAATCATTTTTTGGGTGCACCAGCATTTCTGAGTATGGCATTTCTGGTGTAGAACCTAACCACATATCATAATTAAAACCTTTAGGAATGGGCTGTGTTACAGCCAATGGCCCTCCAGGGTCTCCAGGAAGTCCTACCTTAACTGTAAGCAATTTTCCGATTCTACCATTTCTTACAAGTTCTGCGGCATCTCTAAACTGAGACGAAGAACGCTGCTGAGTGCCTACTTGTAATATTATTCCTTGACGGTGAACGATGTCGCTCAATTGACGGCCTTCGGCAATGGTTAGAGAAGTAGGTTTTTGTAAATAGACGTGCTTATTAGCCAATGCAGCCTCTATAGCAGGCTGAGAATGCCAATGGTCGGGCGTACTAATGATAACGGCGTCAATGTCTTTATTCAATAAAAGCTCGCGGTGATCATCATACATTCTAACGTCAATGGTTTGTCCCTTTTTGGCGTATGCTCCTTCTACTAGCTTTTTAGCATCTTCTGTTCTGTTTCTATCCAAATCACAAACGGCCATTATTCTGGCTTGGGCGTGCTGCCAAGTTCCAGGCAAGTCATGATCTCTAGCAATTCTGCCACAGCCTATTTGACCAATATTGATTTTATTACTAGGAGCAGATTTACCAAAAACTGTATTAGGCACTATATAAGGTAGGGCAATGGCCAAAGAGGTTTTCTTAATAAAGTTTCTTCGAGAAACGGGGGGTGTTTTCTTTTTCATCATTTTACTATTTCAATTTTTATAGGGTAGGCAAATTGTTGCCACGCGGCTTCGGCTTTTTCAGCTGTCATTTCGCCATTAAATATTAACATTCTGTACTTCAAATTATTGGTTTTTCCGGGCTCTAAAACCCAATCCATGTTTTTAGTTGGGGCAAAATTTGCAAACATATCACCACGTCCATATTGGTCTACTGGCCAAATTCTTAAGGGTTCTGGATGATTAAAGTTGGTAGGGTGAGACATCATAATGGCACCTCCATAATTATCCCCTAAGGCCCCCTGTACTATACACCATTTGGCCGTACTGCCATCCACATTTTCTCTAGTTTTGCCTTCAGAGGTAAGCACTTTGCTGTTCTTGTTATTCCACTCTTCTGTAGTTCTCCATCCAAAGCCAGCATATCTATATTCCAAAATATGAAAAGGGCTTTTGCTTGCTGTATTCAAATCTAAAGAAAAATCTAAAAGATAATAATCTTCTCCGCCTAGATAAGTTCTAATGTTTTGAATTTCGTTAAGGGCTACTTTTTCGTTTTTTAGAACCACATGCTCGTGCAGAGCGGCATAATCTGCATAGATGGCACCATCTTCCTTTTTAAGGAAATGGGCAAAACGAACAGTTGCTTCCTTTTTATTTAAATTCCAAAAATCTAACGTATCACCTTCAAAAAGGACATGCGTCCATGGATTCCATATTCCATAGTGATGATAGTGATCTTTTGGCTGAATACGTGTTAGCCATTCTCCATTTGGAGTATTTAATGGATGAATAAAGCCACTTCTACCATAAGATTTGTCTATGCCTTGCGGGGCTGGCATCGTTTCATATTGATAAGAAAAAAGTGTTTTACCCTTTCTATTAATATTGATTAAACCCCCATTTTCTTCGATTTTCATGTTAGTTTTTGCTTCCGAGGGTTTCTTTTTAATGAGGTCGTAGGATAGTGAACCACTAGTAGCTTTGGCATTTATCTGCCAATGTAAGATTCTGTTTTTCCCGTTTTCTATTTGGTAAGGTACTTCTTTTCTTTGTCCTTCATTAACTTCAATTAAGGTTAATTGCGAAGCCGGCAGAAATGTTATTTCATCAAGGTTAAAATTCACGTTATAGTCGAAATAACTTCCTATATACTCATTAGGGCTAACTTTTAAAGTAGCTAATTTTTGAGCTTCCGCTGTAAAAGTAAATAGCGATATTGCGGCAAGCAATATGTTTTTAGTCATAGAGGGTTGAATTAAACGCCTTTCGGTTTTTAAAGATAGGGAAATAAAAAAAAACTTTGATGCTATCGATTGCAATTTTGTTAACAAAAGCAGACGGGCGGGTGTTTTTTTTGGTAAAAAGAAATATTTCAGTTCAATTTAAGGATAATTATAAAAAGCAGGAATAAGTGAAAATAAGAGTAGGTGGGGTAACAATAGAAAAAGGCAAGATTCTAACGATGCGATATAACTATGGTGGGCAGAATGTTTATGTACTGCCAGGAGGAAACCTAGAGTTCGGTGAAGAAATGAAGGATGCATTGCAAAGGGAGCTCCTTGAGGAGCTTCAAATTGAAACAGAAGTGGGCGACGAAGTTTTGATTGCTGAAGTTGTGCTGAACGAGGAAAAAACGTTGCATCAATTATTTACTTGCAAAATTAAGAAAGGCGACCCGCAACTTAACACAATCGAAACAAAGGCCTTGGAGGTTTGTTGGTTAGACATGGGAAAAATGGGAAACTACAATTTATACCCAAACGTTAGCCAATATTTGCTAAAAGACTTTTTAGAAGATAAATACGTAGGTGTGATAGAACAAAAATGGCATTGATGAAAATTACGGAAAAGTTTACCTCAGAGACAGAGGATTATTTTCGGTTTAAAGGCTGGTTAAAACCAGAGGATAAAGTACTTTGTTATGAAAAAGCAGGGGAGGGTAATATGAATTTAGTGGTCAGAGTAAAAACTAATAGAGGCAGTTTTATAGTTAAGCAATCTAGAACCTACGTGGAAAAGTATCCGCAAGTAATGGCTCCTATAGAACGTATAGAAACGGAAAGGACATATTATCAAACTACCTCAGTTTCCCCAACTCTATCAAACTATTCGCCTAAAATTATTGATTTTGATTCTGCAAATTTTGCCATGGTGATGGAAGACTTAGGATCTGCATCAGACTTTTTAGGTTTGTATAAAAGCACGACAGATGTTTCAGAAAGAGAGTTAAATGAGCTTACTACTTATATAGTCACTTTGCATGAGTTAGACCCAAAAGGAATGGTTGATAACAGCAAAATGAAGGCTTTAAATCATGAACATATATTCAATTATCCATTTTTGGAAGAAAATGGATTTGACTTAAATACAGTTCAGGAAGGCTTACAAGATCTGGCACTACCATTTAAAAAGAATAAAAGTTTAAAGATTAAAATTAAAAACTTGGGTGATAGATATTTGACCAATGGTTCCACTTTGCTGCATGGAGATTTTTACCCAGGAAGCTGGTTGAAAATAGAGAAGGAAATTAAAGTTATAGATCCTGAGTTCGCTTTTATGGGAGATCGTGAATTTGATTTGGCTGTTATGATAGCCCATTTAAAAATGGCCGAGGCTAAAAACAGTTTAATTGAATTTGTTTTAACCAACTATCAAAAAAGTGCAACAATAAATATTGCTTTATTAAACCAATACATCGGAGTTGAAATATTGCGGAGGTTGATTGGCTTAGCACAGTTACCTTTGGGTTTAAACTTAAACCAAAAACAACAATTGGCTTCTGAAGCATCAACAATGATTTTTGGCTAAATAAATTATTATGAACTACTTATATTTTGTTTTTTTTACCTTTTTCGTATTTCAAGGGTGTAATCAGATAACGGGCGAATCCGTTAAATTTGAAGAAAGCCAGATAAAAGGCTTAGACTTAACAGAAGTGGAATTATACAATAAAGTTTTAGGTAATATTGTAGGTTCGGCCATTGGCGACGCCATGGGTGCTCCTACAGAAATGTGGGGCAGAGATGCCATAAAACTAGAATATGGGTTTGTTGATGGTTTGGATTCTATGGTTCGAGAAGTTTCGCCAGAGGGTACATGGAAAACAAATTTGCCAGCAGGTGGTACCACAGATGACACGAGATGGAAAAAATTGACTTTTAAATACCTAAGCAAACAGAAAACCACATCGCTAAATTCCAATGAATTTGCGGATGAAATTTTGAATGAATATCAAACGGCGATAGACCATTATAAAGAAATAGACTCGTTTGAACCTGAGCCCTATGAAGAAAACACACTTCATGTGGCATGGTTGCAAGAATGGGCCAAAGTGGCCAAGCCATATAATGAAAATAATCTGAACGCATATACTGTGGCAATGAGTAAGTTTTATGGCGGAGAGATGGTTTGTGCTGGATTGCTTTATGCCCCAGCTATTGGTGTTTTTTATCCCGGTGATTCAAATCGAGCGTATGAGGAAATGTATAAACTTAGCATTTTTGATGTAGGTTATGCCAGAGATATAAGTGGTCTAGCTGCTGCGATGACAGCTGCGGGGATGACCAAAAATGCTAAAAAAGAAGACCTTCTGGATGTGCTAAGAAGTGTTGATCCTCAGCATTATTTTAAAAGTAGATTAGTAGGCAGAACTTCTTATAGAATCCTTCAAAAAGCTTTAAGTATTGTGAAAGATGCCAAAGCTATTCCTGATAATTCAATGCAAAAGGTTTTTGAGCTTTTGGATCAAAATCAACAAGATATGCCTTTTCATGCAGGGGAAATTCATTTGCAAGTTTTAGTAGCCATGCTTTATGCAGATTTTGATTTTATGAAAACATTGAAATTTCTTGTCAATTATGGGAGAGATAATGATACTACTGCCGCTATAGCTGGCGGAATTCTTGGATCATATTATGGCTTCGACAAATTACCTGTTTCTGAACGGCAAAGAGTTATTGATGTTTCTAGGTTGGAGTTAGATATTGATTTGGAGAAATTGGCCGAAGACCTTACCAAAAACATTATAGAACTGCAGCCATAAACGGGTATTAGGATACAAACTAATGCGGTTTATCTACTTTGGTTTGGCAATCACACATTTATTGGGGTACTTCAAACTTTATTGAAACAAAAACCCATTGAAATATGAAAAACAAGATATTTGTGATACTCGCTTTAATCACATTGGCATTTGCTGCAAATGCACAAAACGGGCAAATAAAAGCTCTTCTTTTTACAAAAACAGCAGGCTTTCACCATGAATCTATTCATGAAGGCGTGGATGGAGTTCGAGCACTTGCCGCAAGACACAATTTTTCGGTAGACTGGCACGAAATGACTAATGTGTTTTCGGATAAAGGATTAGAAAAATATGATGTGGTTATATTTTTAAATACCACAGGCGATGTTCTTAATAATGAAGAACAGGCTGCTTTTGAGAGATACATTAAAAAAGGCGGTGGCTGGGTAGGTGTTCACTCGGCGTCTGATACAGAATACGATTGGCCATGGTACACTAAAATGGTTGGCATGATGTTTAAAATACATCCGGCTCAGCAAACAGCCTATTTGCACGTAGAAGATTCTAATTTCCCTGGAATGGAGCGTTTTCCTAAGAAATTACTATGGACAGATGAGTGGTATCAATATCAGCAGCCAGCCTTAACAAATGACCTTCATTATTTGGTATCAGTAGATGAAAAATCATATAAGCCTTATGCTAAATGGGGAGAAAATGAAGGAAAAGGAATGGGAGACTTTCACCCAATGGCATGGTATCATGAGTATGACGGCGGAAGAGCTTTTTATACAGGTTTAGGTCACATAGGTGCTATATATTCAGATCAGACTTTCCTAGACCATCTTTATGGTGGTATATATTGGGCTGCTACTGGTAATGGAATAGAATAGTAGTAAAGTGTTATTGTATTAAAAACCCTGCAAGTTTTGGCCTGTGGGGTTTCTTTTTTGATAGAAGCTAGATTGTAGTAATAGGATTGCTCCAAAAAAAACACCTCCCAAATGTTAATTTGAGGGGTGTAAAAATGGATTAGGAGGTTTAGTTTCTAGAACCTCTTGATGCGGAGCTACTACCGCTAGAACTTCTACTAGGCGAAGAAGACCTCGTTGTAACGGATGGGCTACTAGGACTTCTGCTTGGAGTTTGCCTTGCCGAAGAACTTCTACTTGGCGAAGAAGATCTCGTTGTAGCGGATTGGCTACTAGGACTTCTGCTTGGAGCTTGCCTTGCCGAAGAACTTCTACTAGGCGAAGAAGACCTGGTTGTAGAAGGATTGTCATAGCTTCTACTTGGAGCCTGTCTAGCTGACGAGCTTCTACTTGGCGAAGAAGATCTCGTTGTAGGTGTGCTGTCATAGCTTCTACTTGGTGACGTTCTTATAGAACTGCCAGAACTTGATCTCACAGCAGAGTTGTTTCTGTTTCCATTTCCGATGTTGCCATAGCTGCTTCTGTTTATGTCTCTGCTTGAGTTTGGCGTATTGCTTCTACTATTTGGACTTGTGGATGTACGGTTGCTTGCTCTAGTAGTAGGGCTAGTTCTTCCATTAGAAGAGGTGGTACCGTAAGCTCTTCTAGATCCAGCGTTAGAGTTAACTCTATTAGCATGGTCCGTCCTGTCGCGTCTTACTACATTGCTATTGACTCTATTGTCTACTTCGGCATTAGAATTTCTGCTGTTTATATTATTGTTTTGATATCTCTGACCGTTCTTATAAATATAACGCTCATTGTTAAAGACATAAACGTTTGTTCTTGGATAGTAATATCTAGGAGCATATCCGTATCTGTAACTTCCCCAGCCTAGGTTATCAAACCTGTAGAAATCCCAGCCATTATTATAATATCTGTTATACCAGAAAGGATACGAGTTGAAGCCGAAATACACACGGTTGAAACCATAGTATGTTCTATCGTAGTCAGATAACTCTATACCTACTTTGCGGTTTAGCCAAGCTACATATTGCCAGATGTCGTCTTGCTCCCACTCGCTGTAGTCGCCATCAGCCATGTATGAATACTCTTTTTCTTCTAAACGTTCCAGTTTATTGTAAAGCCTTTTAGACTCCCAGTTGGTTATCAGTCCAGACTTAATTCCATCGGTGATACGAACACGCACGTCCCAGTGCCAGTCGAATTCCTCATCGTAGTATTGTCTGTCGTCATATCTTTGATATGAGGTTTGGGCGTTTGCAAAGTAGCCGAAGAGCCCCAGAAGTATTATTGTTATTAGCTTTTTCATTATCGTAAATTTTAGGATGTACACTTCTTAGATGCAGGAAGTGGGGTAGAGGTTGTAAACAAATTGTTAATTAATGAATTAATGTCAGAATTAGTTGAATTATTCCATCAAGATGTTGAAATAAATAATTGTAAACAGTATATTATTAGTTACTTATAAAGAATTAGAGTCTAATAATTTAATTAAAAGGAACAAAACACGCCTCGCATTTACATAAAAATCCACCGTTAATGCGAAGTTTGGTTTAGGAATGAACTGGAGTTATAAAAGAATATTGTGCTTTGTCAGATGCTAGTAATCGGGTGTCAGATGATTTTAAATATAGTCAAATACTAGAAGTCTGGTGCCTAAGATTTTTAATTAGTGTAAAGTAAAGTGCTGGTACTTCACCTTTATGTTTCAGCCTTAAAGTTAGAAACATTGGACATCTAGCACCAAACATTTATCACCTGCCAATCATCAAAACTCCTACCAAAACTAAAACAGAACCTAGTAGCTCTTGGATGCTCAATGTTTCTCCAAGGAAAATATAGGCTAATAAAATGGTGGAGACCGGACCAATGCTGGCAACTATTGATGCTTTATTTGCTCCTAATAGTTTGATGCCTTCCATCACCATAAAGGTAGGAATGAGCGTGCTAACAATAGCCAGTAGAATTCCATAAGCATGGATTCCTATTGGTAGGCTTTGTATTTTAATATCAGAAAACATATTGAAATGTATTAGGACGTATAAGGAAGATAGAATCATGGAGATGCTATTGAAATTGATAGAGCCGTATTTGTTTATCAATTCACCTCCAAAGACAAGATATAAGGAATATGTTATTGCACTTACTAAAATTAATGAACCTCCTTTTATAAAATTGCTCGATTCAAAAACCCTAGGCTCCGCTGCAATAATAATAACACCAACGTAGGTAACAGCCAATGCGACCAAGGCTTTTTTTGTAATACTTTTCTTAAGGAACATTCTAGAAAAAAGGACCACCAGGGTAGGGTAGATAAACAGAATGATCCTCTCTAAACCAGCTGTAATGTATTGAAGTCCTTTGAAATCAAACCAGCTGGCCCAATAGTAACCCAACATGGCAAGAATAGCAATGAGGCCCAATCTTTTTTGGAGACAGTTTGCAATTGACCTTGTTTAAATCGCCAACTTGCTATACCAATAAAGAAAGGTAAGGCATACGTGAACCGAAGCGTTAAAAGCGTAATGTCATCTACATCGTATTGGGCATAAGCCATTTTATAAAAATGGCCTTAGCCGAAAAGCAAACCGCCCCAGGGTAACAAATAAAATGCCTTTTTGTGAATCTGTCATTTAATACAAATTTATCAAAAACTAAAGTTGTGTGTTTAAATAAAAGCGTTGGCTCTTTATAGGCATTAAAAAAATTCCATTCGACACCATAAAAAACCCCACCGAAAGGCAGGGTTTTCAAAGTCTTATGTTTTTAATATTTAGACTTAAGGCTTAAAAAAGACTAAATCATGCCTTTGTCATTCAAATATTCTGCTATTTGAACAGCATTAGTAGCAGCACCTTTTCTAAGGTTATCGGCGACACACCAAAGGTTTAATGTTTTAGGCTGAGAAAAATCTCTTCTTATTCTTCCAACAAACACCTCGTCTTTTCCGTGTGCGTTTATTGGCATAGGGTAGACATTATTTGCAGGGTCATCCAATACAATCACACCAGGAATGGCAGCGATTAATTCACGAACCTTATCTAAGTCAAAGTCGTTTTCAAACTCAATATTAAGAGCTTCTGAGTGCCCACCAACAGTAGGAATACGAACGGTGGTAGCAGTTACCTTGATGCTATCATCTTCCATAATTTTGTTGGTTTCTTTTATCATTTTCATTTCCTCTTTGGTATAGCCGTTTTCTAGGAACACATCAATATGAGGAATTACATTCAAATCTATTTTATGAGGATATGCAGGATCGGTTATTTCTTTTCCAGCACGCTCATCAAAAAGTTGGTCAACGGCTTTTTTACCAGAACCTGTTACAGACTGATAGGTAGAAACCACCACTCTTTTGACTTTATATTCATCATGAAGAGGTTTCAAAACCACGACCATTTGAATGGTAGAACAGTTTGGATTGGCTATGATTTTGTCTTCTGCAGTTAAAGAATTTGCATTTACTTCTGGCACTATCAATTTCTTGGTTTCGTCCATTCTCCAGACAGAAGAATTGTCAATTACTGTGATACCTGCTTTAGCAAATTTCGGTGCAATTTCTAAAGAAGTGCCACCACCTGCAGAAAAAATAGCCACGTTTGGTTTCATTTTTATAGCATCATCAAAACCCACCACGGTGAATTCTTTGCCCTTAAAAGAAACCTTGTTTCCGATAGACCGCTCAGAGGCTACAGGAATTATTTCTGTTACTGGAAAGTTTCTTTCCGCCAATACTTTCAAGATTTCGCCACCTACAAGACCAGTGGCTCCTACTACTGCTACTTTCATTATCATCTATGCCCCCCGACCCATGGCAGAGCATTTTATTTTTAATAAAGAGATAGGTCTGTTCTCTTTCTTAATGGTAGATTCCTAAAATAGGTTTCTTTTAAACTGTAATGGTGTGCAAAAGTAGTGGTAAAAGAGTGATTTGAGAAGTGGTTTTCCTTTAAAATCTAAAAGGTCTATTTATCCTGAGGCGATAGCACTATGTCTTTTTGCGGGCTTCTAAAGAAAATATTCTGCTGGGACATAGAAAAATGGACTTTCGACGGGAATAATGTTTAGGTGCTTTGGGTCATCTTTGAATGTTTGTTTCAGATATCGTTCAATTCTTTGAGTGTCTGAATAATCATAGCCTTAAGTGAAAACCTTTTTTCCTAGCGGTAGGTTATGAAAAAATGAGTTGTCGATTTCTCTACTACCAATGAAGTAAACGAATATCCTATGACAATTACGTAATGGGTGTTTTGGGCTTGGTTCGTAAGATTCTTAAGGTTGTCAATCCTTTCTTGATATTCCGATGCAAACTTAATAGGGGAGGATTTTGGATTTTCACTGTACTTTAGATATATACTAATTACTGACGTCCGACTAAATTTCAAATTGTCCATAAAGTGTGCCTTACGGTACTCAAACGATACTTTTTGCCGAATCTCAAAAACTACCCCCTTCTTTTACTCGGCTCACTTTCCAGTGGGGAGGCTAGCCGCCCGCGTCCATTTTGCGGAACGCCGCACCGTTTGAAAAAA
>Ga0105053_10006552_pt1 | contig 15983 bp, 6 predicted proteins | sample BON01_FD_78093 | JGI IMG/M metagenome (GOLD analysis project Ga0105053, IMG submission 78093) | Freshwater microbial communities from Lake Bonney liftoff mats and glacier meltwater in Antarctica - BON-01 | ecosystem: Environmental > Aquatic > Freshwater > Ice > Glacier meltwater | place: Lake...
AAACGAATTGCATCCAAAAGGAATTGCAGGTATTTTACTCGACGGAGTCGCTGCTCAAAAAGAATCTCCAATAATACTGCAGAAGTTTTGGGTGGAAGATGAATTCATATTGAAGAAAAAGAAGTCGAAGAAAAGGGACTTCAAAGAAGAGGATTTGCGTAACGTGAGTTTCGAATATCACGAAGTCGACGAAGAGTATTACAGCAAGAGTAGAGAAGTTGATGAAGACTGTAACGAGATTACACAGGCTAATCCCGAATCCAAAAACATAAAGAAAACGAAATAGTTATAATTAAAGAATCAGTTCTTTTGGTTGTTCCCAAACGAACTCTGGTTCTTCACGACCGAAATGACCATAACAAGAAGTCTTTGAAAAGAAAGGACTCTTGAGGTTCATGTCTCTGATGATGCATCCAGGTCGAAGGTCAAAGTTCTTCATAATGATATCAACAAGTTGCTTCTCAGTGTATCCTTCTTTAACAGTTCCGTATGTCTCAACATTCACGGAGATTGGTTCGGCAACACCGATTCCATAGGCGAATTGCACCAGGCATCTTCTGCAAAGTTCAGCTTTCACAAGGGATTTGGCTACCCATCGACCAGCATATGCAGCGGATCTATCTACCTTGGTAGCATCCTTACCAGAAAAGGCTCCTCCTCCATGGGCTCCCCATCCTCCATAAGAATCAACGATGATCTTTCTTCCAGTCAAACCTGCATCACCGTGAGGACCTCCGATAACGAATCTTCCTGAAGGATTTAAAAAGTACTTGGTGTCTTCATCCAACATATTAGCTGGGATAACCGGTTTGATGACGAACTCCTTCAAGTCCTTTTCAATTTGGGCCTGGGATACATCCTCTGCATGTTGCGTGGAAATAAGTACTGTGTGTACTCGAAGTGGAATGGTAACTCCATTCTCTTCTTTGTAAGCCACAGTCACCTGTACTTTTCCATCTGGTCGTACCCAAGGAAGGGTGCCGTTCTTTCGTACTTCAGTCAACTTGGCACCGATTTTGGTTGCCATCAAGTGTGAAAATGGCATTGCTTCTGGGGTTTCGTCAGTAGCATAACCAAACATAATACCTTGGTCACCTGCTCCGATGTCCTCAACAGATTTACCAATGTGAACTCCTTGAGCGATATCTGGACTTTGTGCCTCGATCGCAACAATTACATTAGCGGTTTTGTAGTCAAATCCTTTAGCAGCATCATCATAGCCAATGCCCTTAATTGCCTCACGAACGACCTGCTCGTAGTTGACAGTAGCTTTGGTGGTAATTTCTCCGAAGATCATCACCATGCCAGTTTTGGTACATGTCTCACAAGCTACTTTGGAGTCTGGGTCTTGTTGCAGGCACGCATCGAGAACAGCATCAGATACGATGTCGCAAAATTTATCTGGATGTCCTTCGTTGACACTCTCACTGGTGAACAGGTACTCTCGTGTAGTCATGATATGATTGATGTTCAATTGATGATTTGCTGGTTGAAAATTCAATTTCGTCATCATTTTAGATCCACACGATTTCTTCCATTTGGTTGCATCGTTAATTTAATGGACACCGAATGGACACTCAACGGTCTTTCATCGTTACAACATGACTTTCCTTCTTTCTGAATTTTCGACGAATCACAAATGCGATCGACAGACGCCCATTGATACAAGACACCGTGAAATTAATTCAATATATTATACAACATACACCGTATTCGTTTTTTAGTAGTTAACTGGGAAAATCAATCAAATTAGTGTGAAATTGAATTTCAAATTCGAACTAATTTGGGTTTTCCATCTGGACTCATTTCAATCTTCATACCTGCTTTTTCAATAACGGAACTGTTTACAGTGCCTTCTATTCTCAAATTGGCTATCGCTTGTTGGTTCTCCAAATTATTTTCACATAAATTTCGAATTGCCAATATGGACCATTCACGAAGGTATGGGCTGTTCTCGTCTACATTGCATTGGTTTAAAACGACAAACAATCCATTGCCAGAATTACGAACCGCGTCTTGATTACAACGTCTATTAAAGCATACATTGGAAATGACTCTTAGTAAATCTCCTCGAAGACCATAGCTGTATTTGCTGTCTGCGTGAGAAACTGAATCTAATCGATGTACCATGTCCTCGAGTACAGGTCCTTTGAACTCGTCCAGCAAATAATATCTAGCATCAGTGGAATAAGATCCTAGTAATCTCACCACCAGTAATTCATACTGACAGAATTTGAAAGTGTCGCCTTCAAACTCTTCATGCATGGACACGTCGTCTCGAAGCAAAACGAGGTGCGCAAAATATTCTTCAAGTGCAATCAAACTTTCCGAAACTTTGGGATATTTTAAATCCAAATTCAATTTATCTTCTAACTCGTCTTCTTCTTCCAACCTATACCCCATCCACAGAGACAACAAGGGCAAGAAGGATGCTTGATCATGTTCTAGGCATTTAAAAATATTCAGGGCAAATCCAAAATTAACCAATGCGCCAACTGTCCATACGCATCGCGCGTGGAACTCAAGAACATGCTCAGCCTCACCTTCCAACTCTGTTAAAGCAACAGCAACACATTGCAACAAAGACACGACGAAATCGCGACACGACGACAGCACGTTGCATCGATCAAATGAATCCACAACACATGTGTGTACCAATGCCATTATATAATGCAACTCGACAAAGCTGCTTTTCTTCAGATGGAGTAGGTTGCTCAGAACCGTTAATGCAGAAGCATCATTAAACAAGGTATGTTTGGCGGCTTCATTGTTGACGCATATATTAGCAAGTGATTGAAGCACTACTTGAACCATCGTGTTCACATTATTTGCCCATCCTACCATAGAATTCTCGTCAACCCGTCGAGATATCGGAAGGGACATCACCAAAGAAGACACGATATCCACGTACTTTAATTGAACCCGGGGTTCCACGCACCCATTTCGGATTACTCTACACATCTCAATGATGTATTCAACAACCGCCGAGTCAGGGCTTCCGATAGCAAAAGCGGTTTCTGACAAATCTATTTCGTCGCCGCATATACTCCGCACTCTGGCTAGACACTGCTGGAGGTCAAGTGGCATTTGTTCTTTCAAATAAGCAACAGTTGTATCTTCAGTTGAATCATTGAATAAAGCAACTCCTATATCCATCCCATAATGAAGCCTAGCAATCTTCACTGCGGATGTCCACTCACTCAACATCTCGCAACTGGTTGTGGGGGCCTATGCAAGGTCCCGATATCATTTATATTTGCATCACTGGGCGATCTAGCGTAGAAAGAGTGATGCACCGGAATCTCTTTTTAGAACAGATTATAGTAAAAAGGGCGCTCTCTTTTATTTGAAGAAGTTCGCATGCAGGAAATCAATTCATTTGGTCACCCGAGGTAGGACAAAATTCATGAGGAATTAATTCATGAGGAATTCAAATATTTCTATTATTCCTGGTTGGAGTCGGCTCCTTATTATGAAAATTGAATTCTTGACTAAGTGGATATATTTTCAAATGGTGTATTGAAATTGAATATGTAGGGAATATAAATGGTTACCCCAACGGATAGCGCAGTACTACTATAGTTTTGGCTGATAACAAACAACTTTTCAGTTGCAGGGTTGAAAACTAGATATTTTCTTGCTAGCGATTTAATTTCAAACCTGAAACTCTTGAATCATGATATTGCTTCAAGCTTTGGTTTTGATAGCGGCTTTCAGTTCAGTTGAATGCCAAACGTTTAAACGTAGTGTTGACCATTGGACTGCGAATTGGTGGTGGTTCACAGACGACTTCAAAGCGTCTATGGGTTCATCAAGTAGCTCTAGTGGATGTGAGATCGAAAGCGAAGTTGATGCGCGGGAATGCATAACATGGTCCGCAAATGTTGATTGGCGTTACAGAAACGATTTTGAAAAATGTAGACAAAGCTGCATTGATGCAGCAAATGAGAGGCAGACAACTTGCAGTTATTTCAGCATGGGCTATTTCACCGGATGCACATCTTACTTCAACTACTTGACACATAGTGATGGAAAGTGCCGTACTAGACGCAGTTCAAGGTACACCAAGTTATACGAGTGTAAGCAAATTTCGCCTACTGTCACCGACATGGTCCAAAGCGACTTTGACGGCGGGACGTATGTGATATCAAAACCAGGTGTATATAAGCTGATTGAAAATATCATATTCCAGCCTAAAGATATTTTGAATCCTGCACTACCAGAATTCTATATGCATCGCGATAGTCCGACGCTTCAATCTGGCCAATTTAGTAGTTCCTACAAGGAGTCAGGATATATCTTGGGATTCTTTGCAGCTATAGTAATTCAGGCTGAGGGCGTTATTCTAGATTTAAATGGGTTTACCATTGAGCAGAGTGTCGAACATTCTATCACTCAGCGATTTTTTTCGGTGATCGAGTTGTCCAACGCGCCGTTTCCTGCTGGTGCTGGTCCCGCGAACTTCGGATTGGATTTCAAGACTTCAAAAGGAGTCACAGTTAAAAATGGAAAGATCGGACGCAGCTCCCATCATGGGATTCATGGAAACAATAATGCTGGAGTGGTTTTGCAAGATTTGGAAATTTTAGATTTCGAAGTTGCTGGTATTTCCTTGAATGGGGCAAAGAACCTGAAAATTCGAAATGTCCATGTGCATAGTAACTTAATGACTATTCCAGGCAATACAAGATTGAGTCAAAGCATCTTCTTGCTACAGGGCATCATGAGAAATGTGGATTTGAATGACCAGTGCGACTCCAAAAGTTTAGAGATGAAAATGGGCAATCTTCGCACACATATCGCTGATTTCATATCATCTGGTGCTACTAATAACGATCCTCTCTTTAGTGATAATGTAAACGGGCTTCCAGATGGCTCTTTGCTGGCAGGAATTATTGTGCATCCATTTGTTCATGTGGGATCATTCATCGAAGACTTTCCTCAAGATGACTACTCCGATGGTATCGTGATGACTGATGTAACTGTTTCACAACTTACCGGTTCTCCAGTAGAAGTTGCTACACTGGTTCGTAGCAGTGAATCAGACGGATACAGTGGTGGACATATGCGAGACTCAGTTGGAGGTGTGTTCGATTTCGAGCATGCATTAAAAAACAAAGCGTTGAATGCGTTGCATGAAGTGCAATTAGCTGTTGTAGATTACTATTACAAGGAATGCACGTTTGATAATAGGACCATGAATTGGCTCAAAAGAACTTCAATGAACAAGCAGTTTTCTGATGGTGCCAAGTCGTCCAGTTTCTTACTCGATGGAGATCTCAGCGTCTTAGGAGACGATCTTGAAGTGATAGGACGACATGATGCAATGTTCCACTTTGTGAAGGGTGTTGTTGGAGTAAAGATTGACGGAGCCAAGCATGTAGCATTGAACTCAGTGGCCATAAAGGATATTGCCAATGTGGCAAGCGACGATCGTAGATCCAGTTTGACCTCCCGAGGTGAGACGTATGATGGTGCTAGTTCTAGAGCAATGTCACTGTCTGCATCCCGTGAAGTAGCCACCACTGGAATAACCATCCAAAACATCACTTCAATCACCGGCCCTAGTTACGGTGTAGATACGTTATTCGCATTGCACGCAGTTGACATCTCTATAACCGAGATTGCATAAATCTATCAAATGTTAATGAAAAACTACAATTTAATTATTAAAAACATTTTGTGAAAGGGAAACAATTAAGGTATCCAATTGGAAATACCGTCCGCCAATGGTTTTACGAATGCTCTCACACTATCGATGATTTCATCTGTCTCAAGAACCACGTAGTTTTCCCAATAATCCTTCAACAAATCTCCTCGACGGATTCTGTGTGCATTATCAAACTGTTCTAGCGACCCGTAATAGCCCCCTCTATTGCCACCATATTTGGTGCACCTTGCAACATGTGAGTGTGCATCTGTGCCACAATCAGCCAAGCACAAAGCACAAAACGAGCATGCACATGATTGTCTCGAACATTTCAAAGCAAAGCAGCCGTCGAAATCCCGAAAGGCTTGCCCACATCTGGGACATTTAAGTTCAAGAATCTTGCTGGTGATATAATCACAATGTTTGATCACTTTGAGCTCTTGCATCCCAAGTTTATGCATTTCGTCCTTCACAAGTATTAAACGCGCATCAAAATCAGTTTCCATCTTTGATATGGTGCAACTCTCCTTGTACTTTTCAATCGACTGAATGCACAACTCCTTTACATCAGTGTCAATTCTCAATTTGTTGAGTGCAACAGGTGCACTGGTACATTGGAATTCGTCCACGATGCAGTTGATCATGCGATTATGATGCTTGGCGAAATACGAATTCTGCAGTTGCTCGGCTTTACATTTTAAGTAGCCCTCCGTACAGCTCTTGCAAGAAAAGTGACCCTCATCGCATAATATACCACAGTCTTCACTAAATAGGTCGTAACATATTTCGCACTTTTTAGGAACCATACGAATGGATGCTCCGAGTTGATGCAGAATGTGATCTGCTTGCGGTCTCTTCTTGGAATTTTTGTGAATCATTTGCTTTGAGTGATGCATCAATTCTTTATCATCACGCGAAATCTCTCCAATCATAACACCGAATGCATACATATCTGCAGCGCAAGTAATAATAGACCCCTGAATTACTTCTGGTGCAAGGTACTTTGCAGTGGAAGGAAGACTGGATACTGTTGTGTCTGCCGGTCGAGCTCCATCAAAATCGCCAATTACAGCATGCCCTCTTTCGGAAATAAAGACGTTTTCTGGTTTAAGATCTCCATGAACATGGCCTTGACCATGAAGATACACAAGACCATGCATCACGTCTATAAGAAGTTTTTTGCGAGTTTCTATTCCGACTTTTGCAGCTTTAACGTAGTCTTTCAAATTCCCTAGACTGTAATACGGCATTCTGATATGCCCATGAAACTGGTCCAGGAATACGCCGTTAATGCTGATTAAAAAGGGGCAAGGAGATAATTTGTGAAGTAGCAAAGACTGCCTGAGGAAATGATTCGCTTCCGTTTCGTCCAGTAATTGGAATCTTTTGATCACCTGTAAATTATCCGCAGTTTTATAAACTGCCCGTCCTGCAACGACAAGTTCCGTTTCGAAATCCTCAAACTTTGTATTTAAGAGCAGAATTCCTTTTTCCATCAAGTCCGTTTTCACGGAATCAGCATTCAGAATCCCAACATTCCTTCTCCATTCAATATCTAATAGCAATTCCGGATAATGGAGTACTGTATGCCGAATAACATGTTTTCTTTCTATAGCTACTCTCCTATCAAGGTCCTTGTTGGATATCAATTGCAATTTAGTTTTCAAATCTCTCTGAATTGCTTCATTTTCCGAGGTAGGATCACGTCGATATTTACGCTGTGCTTTATCATAGTCTGCATTCAGATCTGTCCAAGCATCTTCAGCTTCATATAATTCATCCATCATTTCAGTCAGTCGCCTGATGTCGTAGCATACCTCACCTGCAGCATGATATTGAAGCTTCTTTTGAAACTCGTAGGTCCTTGACTTGCATTTTTTTAGCCCATCCAACATTGCGTTACAGTAAGATGAAATTTGCTCAAGAACTACAGATATCACAGGTTTGTCACTTTCTGGATCGTCGAATGAAATGAAATTCCGCTCTCGTATCAGCGCGGACTTGAGACGCAAAATATCATGTTTCGCATTGTGCGAGATGTTTTCGCTATCGAAAACCAATTTTAAACTGTGACTCTCTTTGTTGGCTGCATCTGATAGAATACGTAACACGGAATCGGTTTCTACTTGCAGAGCTTTGCCATTGTGTCTTTCCATCCAATTTTGATTCTCGGTGCAAAATTGTCTACAAATTTCGATCAACGCTGTGAATTCTAGGTGCTTTACTAGGGTTTTGCTTTTATTCCAGACGGTTCGTTTGATTTCATTCAGGAAGCTTTGGACAGAAATATTTGCAGCTTTAAGATTTTGGGCAAATGAACTGCTTGAAACTTCGCGTAGATATTCCAATAGTTCGATTCGACATGCATCTCGATCTTTAATATCTCGAGTTGATTCTTTAAGCGATATGAGCAATTTTTTCAATTGCTGCTCCTTGACATCCAAAGCCTTCACTTGATTCATGAACTTTTTAAGATCTTTGTCGCAGTTCCATTTCAAAAACCGTGCCACAACTCCACATGAAACATCCCATGTTTCATTCACTTGAAATCCTGCCATATTGGTGGAGCGATTTTCTCGGACAAAACTGAGATGAGTACAAATAGTTCCAAAACTGAGTAATGGGTCATCATTTTCCAAAAGTGCCTGCTGAATAGTATTCCTCTCTTCTAGATCCTTCTTCAAACTATTGTTTGCGGAACGGGATATCTGAAGTTTAGTTTGCAATGATTTGATCTCCTTATTTCGAGTTACCACAAGGTCCTCCAACTCTGTCTTCGCGGATGTTATTGTTTCCAATTGCGACTGCAACATTTCCATTCGAAGAACGTTTTCTACCAACTCATTTTGCATTGAACCGGTTGATAACGTGATTTCGTTCACCAAGTATTGCAAAGTTACCAGTTCGTCATTCTTGTTCAATACAGATTGCACCAAATTGGTTTCTATTTCGTGCCTATTTGCGTCGTACCTGCATCAAGTGGTTCAATCTTTCGCACTCCAATAGTTTGTAACTTACATTTTCACCTCTATGAGGACTGATCCACCTCGAAAACAGGCGAGAAGAACGATTTCATCATTGGATGTAAAATTACCACCACTATTCAAAATCAAAGTTACTTGCCAGTTTTTCAAAATTGATACAATCACTTACACAATGAATGACTTCAGGACTGAATTCTTTGCAAGCACTTCAGTCAACGCAATCAATCCGATAGGGGAGAAAACAGGGTAGCCAGGATGTCGTATTTGTGCCCTGTAATTTTCTAGTCTTCAAGGCATAAGTTCCTAAATACTCAACAAGATGGAATTTACTTACTGGAGGGTTGTGAGCGAACTATTCTCAAGAGCTGGGCATATCAATTGTATTAATACATCGGTTACAAAATTCCCACATAACCTATCGTAGGTATATTAGTTTAGTGGTAGATGCAGGTATTAAAATAAACACTTACTGCAATGAAGTAAGGGCTAGATTCGTGAGAAGTTTATTGCCAAATTCGGATAATGGGTAGGGGTGATTTCTGGATCACAAAATGTTATTTCTTAATGCTGCGCCATCTAAGATATGGGCACTCACCTATGCCAACCCATGTTATCAAATAGGCCACAAAATTCGCCTTCAAAACTGTAAACGTTATTCGTGGTTCGCATAGAGTCATATCTCACTTACTGGAATGTTTGCAGGGAAGAATCTTCCTTAAAAACACGGAGAATATCATCATTGGGCCTTACTTTACACCCGATCAACCTACCCATTTCATTATTAGTGTATCACAGTCATTGAGAAATAAACTCACTCCAAATGCAGCAACGAGGTATTTTCGACAAATCCATCGAACAACACTCGCACAGTATTTTGGGACAAGGTCCCCATGTTAGTAAGCCTAATACATCGTCAGCTCATCTTCATCTTCCAGGCAGAGACTTACCGCAAGCTAGTAATAGACAGATTGGAGGCAATCCCTTCACTCAATAACGTCACGTTTTCATTCACCAGCGTCAGGTTTAGCGCCTGAAAGTCAATCCTGTCAATAGTGAGATTAGCAAATGACAAGAGATATCTCACGTCGATACTTACTCGACATCTGTTCCCCCGTTTTGGATAAAATCACGTACAGCCTGGGCATCATTGCCTTTGAATAGCATTTCAACTCACTTCGTTTGGGGTAATCGTTGGTGGGGTGTGTACTTCTAAAAAAAAAGAAATGAAAACAAGGAAATAAAAGATAAAAAAAGATGGTCGAGTTGGTGTTTGAAAGTGGTGTCGATCCTGTGGTGTCTTTTGTATGTGAAATCACCTTAGAGTTGTATACATCCAAAATGCCAGTAAGTGCCATGAAGTATTATGTTTAAATCTAATAGGAACCTAGGAAGGGCCAACCTTGGGAGAGAAGCCCGTTCATATACTTTCAGATTCGGTTCCGCGTGCTGCTGTGAACAGTCTTCCATCACATTACATCATAACTCTCACATGCCTGAAATCTAAAGGGTACAACCAGCTTGTGTACCAACTGGGGCACGAACTACTTCACGTATTCTTGAGCCCTTTTGTTATCCATCCATTCGCAGAAATCATTGCGTGCACGATGTCCCTTTGTTGTTTGTCTGATATGGAACGTAGTTGGTCAACAGGAAATGATTCTTTGAGAAGACATGCCGGTAAATTCGGTGAGTATCGGAACAAGGTTATTGATTCTGCACAGGCGAGAGTGAATGTCGAAGATGGCTGGGCAAAGTCGTTTATTTGTGGGTGTCACGAGAGAAACGAGCAACTTGTAGCAGCGTTTCTGCTTGAACCCATGGTTCAAAATCTTTCTAACTGGTCTGCAATGCGATTGGCCTATCATTCTTTTATTGATGAGTACGTTGATGATGAGGATTGGAGGATTACAGTGAGTGCAACACGATGGATTGAAGCATGCAAGGAGTCAATACATTGCTCTGGATCTGATGTACGAATCGTGAGTGAGATAATAGACTTGTTTGATTTGAAATAAGAATAAAAGTGAAACTTCGATGTGTGAGGGCTGCATCGTTGCGGATTCTTGGACTGGTATTATAAACATTGTTTTCGACTCTCACATAGTAGCTATATTTTCTTGTATAAAACATGCGCGTGCTACCCATCGTCAGTTCAAATGAAAAAATCACCAATTAAAACGAAACACAAAAATAAAGTTATTGACCTTCTTCGACCTCATCGTCGAATCCAGATTTTGAAAAGTTGTCTAGATATTTTTTCGGATCATCGTCTTTGACCAGCTGGGCAATACAGACAGGAACACCGCTGATGGGATCCACTTTCTCCTCTTCTGTCTTGACATTCTGTAAATAGTTGACATACTCTGAATAAAGCGCGGGCATCTTGCTATTCGGACAGAAACACCAATCAGACAATACCATATGCTTCCCAGTCACAACACAAAACGGAATCTGATTCTTCGTGGTAGGACAAACCAGTTCATAGCTATCAATCATATCCCCAGTGTAAGGACAAGGGGACCTTTCTGTCGCAACATCCTCTAGCTCACCTCCTCCTCGCTTTCTCACAATGGATTCAATTTTCCTTTTGAATTTTGGATCTAAATCATTTCGGTGCTCTGGTTGCATCAAAATGGAGGCATATTCCAAGGATGCGTTCTTCAGTCCGCCCCTTTGACACTCGATGACGGCAGATGTCAAGATAGGAACAGTGTGTGCTGGGAATTTAGAAATATTCTTGGCAACTCTTTGGAGCAATCTGGAGGCGCCTAGATGATCATCAACCTTGATTCGTTTCTTTACCAGCAAATAGCTGTGTAAAAGAATAAAAGTCATACGTAATGTCTGCGGGACTTTAAGCTTTCTTGCCTCCAACTCACGATGAGTCTCGAAAAGAGTTGTATGGGCACTTTTGTAATTGCCGGCTTCTCTTTCCTGATGTGATATGACCATGGCAGTTCGTGCTGCTTGTGGATAGTTTCCCAACGCCATGTACAATCTGAATATATGCACCGGATTTTGAACTACGCCATTGGTCTCGCCCATGAGGAAATCGATTAACGTGTGAGTTAACATGTCTGATCTCGCTCGACCAACCACTTCAATGGCTTTCTCCAGTTCGCTTTCTCCACAATGCAAATACAACTTAAGAGCCTTGTGATACTGTCCTGCAATGGAATAGAACTCTGCAGCTTTGGCCCACGATTGCTTGGTCTCCCAGTACTTGGCTATGTTGTTATATTCCTCAGGTGTGCCATCTCCTCCGAGAACATTCTCAAATACATCCATTTTGTCATGTGAGGTCGCTAGTTCAAAAGCGTCCGCTGATTTCTTTGCCAAAAGCAGAAATTCAATCGCACCTCTGAAGTCATTCACACTTTGACAATACCTGGCTGCCATCTCGGCTGCATGGGAGCTCTGATACTTTCTTACAATAGAAAACGCCTTTTCTGGATGGTTCATATGCTCTAGATACAAACGTACTACGCTATCCATATCTTTTCCTTTCTCATATTCAACTGCCGCTGTGCGGAAGTCCTTTTCTGCTTCTCTTGCTTTAGCAAATTCCAAGTGCAATTTTGGTGAAGTTACTTTGCTTAAAAGCGGTTGCGCGGCAGCAAAGTTTTTAGATTTGATGTAGATAGAAGCAGCTTCTTCAAATAGCTCTGCTTTATCGTAAAGCACAGCTGCGTCCGGAAATTGCTTGAGACCCATCAAGATATCAGCACATTCCTTACACAGCGTCACATCAGCAATATCTAATGCTAGCTTGACTCCTTTGGGAATATTCCCTGCTCGCAAAGTCATACGAGCTATTCCAGCAATACACTGCTTCCGTTTGGGGTTCTCCGAGTGATCTTCTTGGGGCATCTTGCTCTCTTTTTCCTCCGTGTCGTACTTCTCCAATCCTGCCATTGCCTTTTGGTATATATCTAAGGACAGCTTGTACTCACCTTTGAACTCCAACTGTTGTGCATATTCAACAGATAAATCAGGGATCTCGTCGGGTGCCACTGACTCTGCCAATTTCAGTGCTTGTTCCCATTGTAACAAATCCTTACGCATAGACAATGCTTCATATGGTGAAGGTGACAAAAGAAACAGCTCTTGTGCTTGAATATAGTCTCCAAATAGTGCTGCAATATGCCCAGCCAGAAGATGCTTGTCTTCAACAAATTTGATTCTGTCTAATGCCATGACCATACCAGCATCTCCCAGTTGACGCCACACTCGTATAGCCATTTCAATATTCATTTCTTCCATTGATCGACTGCTCAATGCCAACCAATGTGGTCGAGAGCCCAGCATCACGCCCAGCTTCCAAGTCTCTTCTAGCTTTCGCAGCGCCAAACTTTGGCAGAACTTGACTTGAAGAGAATCCGGGGAAGCCTCAGCTCCGTGAATCGATTCGTGAGTACCCAGCATCACCTTGGCTAGTTGCGAGTTGGTAGTCTGACAAGTGACAACCCCCGCGAAGGAAGCAATGGCAATGTAGTCTTGGGGCAGTTGTGTGGTAAGTTCCTCAGTGAGCATATCGCCGGATTCATCCACTTGCAAGGGCCCTACTTTAGATACGAATGGACCATTGATAGTCAAAGGGGAGTAGACATAGGTAGTGAGGTCGCGTGAGTCGCTGGTGACAAAAACCATAGGATCCATTTCGTCCCAAAGAACGTTGTTTGTCTCTGGAACAAGATCTGGTATTTCTACCAATTGAGAGTCTATAGGATTATACAGAAACCCTTCGGAAGATTCATCTAAAAACACAATCCTCGTTCCAAGTTGGTTGGGAAATATCTGTTTAATACATGCTCCATGCAAATACTCTGCTGTGGGGATGACTTTGTAATCAGCCAAATTGTGCATTATAATTTTTCCATCAGCCGTACCATAAATCAGAAGACTATTGGTTAATGCTACACAGCTAGCAACTCCCTGCTCAGGAAATATTTTACACACCTGTTTATGAGCTTGCTCGTCTTCTTGGTGCTCGGCGTAAATCTTGTGCAGATATATTTTACCGGCACACAACGCCGCACAATATTCTCCATTGAGTTTGATAGAAGAGACGCTGGATAGATACTCGTGCTCATTGATCATAGTATCTGGAGAGGATGCAACGTCATTCTCATCATGCATGAACTGATAGAAGCAGGCTTTGTTATTCATTCCTGCGACAACAAACCGAGTCCCAAGAGCCACAAATGAAGGTTCCAGTGAAGTACTGATTCGAATAGGACTGACTCTAACCCCCCGTTGCAAATCCAATGCATTCACTACCGCAACCTCGCGCAATGAACTCAGATATGCCACATACATCCCATGATGAGCGTGAACCATTGGCATTTTGGTTAAGTAATGAGCCAATTTACCAGTTTTAGTGCTCACTGTAAGGATCTGGCCATCGGACGTGAACCCTAATTTATCCAAGTTGCCTTGATCCGTTTCCAAATTGATTGCGTCAGGCTTCACCTCCTCCCAACTCCTTGTATCAATCACTCTTACTGTACCATCACCACACGATGCAGCTCTTCCGGATACAGGACTAGCCACAAGACCAGTAAGGGAAGTGCGGTGAAGACGCTCAGAAAACATTTCCTCTCCCAAATCGGCGGGCTTCGCAGACACCGCAATAACCTGACCTGTAGAAAATCCAACAAGAATTACTCTAGAGCTAATCCACTCGTAAGCTACTACTTTACCATAACGTTGCTGAAACTCTAGAATGGTAGGGGACTCTTTGGATGCGCATAGTGCAATAGCTTCATTCTTCAATATTGCAGCAACTTTCCAGCTCCCTGAATCATCAGAAGGAAACTTGACATCGATAGGTTTCGATTTCAAATTAAACTGATCTAAAGTAATACCTTCTGGAGAACTCAGTGATATTGTTTTATCGTCAGATCCTAGCGCTAATGTGTTTCCAGTAGCACTCCACGTCACGCAGACAATTGGACCACCATGCTTCCCCGCGACGGTTTCTTGTCTTCGAGTCTCTTTGTTGTAAATTAACAACGCCCCATTTCCAGCACCAATAGCTAGATGTGGTCCATTCTTTGACCACGCTAAACACCTAGGGTCCTTCAGATTCGTCTCTAACGGCACAACTTTCCTAGAGTTGAGGTCGTACAAAGATACAGAAGACGAACCCTGATGAAGAATAGCCAACACATCTCCGTCGGCATCCCAGTCTAATGACAACACGGAACTCTGTTGGTTGTTACTCACACGAACTTCATCCACTTGTGTCCCATGACGATCGAAGATCTCAACTAGACCATTCACTCCACAAGAAGCGCAGTGGTTACCATCACGCTGCCATTTAAACTGCAGGCTGCCTTTGCCATGATAACTCGAATCTACTTCAAACAATGGCTTCATCACAATCTACACCTTGTTTTGCAACTCAAAATCAAGAGACGGTTACACCTTTTTTTTCTTCAGAATGCAATTTCTAATAAGTGAATCTTGTTAAATAGACTCATGACAATCCTCCGAGAGGTAATCAGAAACAGGAACATTATGAGACATCACTGAATTCACATTGTATTGCTCCTGATGTGATTTAATTGCACCCCTCGACTTGACATCAATGTCGCGTGCTAACGCCTTTCATGAAGTAGCCCTATATTTGGTACTACTGAAGATCTATGCTTCATCCCAACTCATAATGCGTTGTTCCTTTCTTACTTAACTTTATCAATTTAACTAATTAAGATACTGGTCTGGTGTGGGCGTACCAGAAATGGTGTTGAAAGCGTCACCGTCACAAGATTGATCAGGGGCGACTTTCAGTTGTTGGCTCGATTTTAGGAAACAGCCTCCCTCCTTTACGGAACCGGGACGACCAAACTTAAAACCAGTGCAAGCTGAATTTTATAAACACAGAAATCCACAAACTGCAGCGACGGGTACTTTACTGTAATACGCCAGCACTGCTTATTCAATGGTCATGCTTCTATCGATCACCTTGTAAAGGTCCATCACTTTGCCCAAGTTATACCTGCAAAGCATGTCACCAGCGCATCCTTGATATGGCGAAAGGCAGTGTGAGCTATCCTTGCAAGCTCCCAATTTCATGCTTTTGCACATGTTCTTAGAACATCCGAGTCCTTTTGACAATTGGATGAGTCCAAGCAATGCCCTTCTAAGTCTGAAACACAAAAAAAAACTCCGCAAATATTTGAGTGGCAGTCCTTATTGACGGCACATTTATCACCAAGAAACTATTAAGATGTAAGTATCAATCAGATACTCACGTGTACAAAGGATTAACTATTTCAAGTATGAATTAATATTAAACTAGACAAATGTGAATTCTAAATGAATGGTCCCAACATCCAGAACCA
>Ga0105053_10006559_pt1 | contig 15969 bp, 8 predicted proteins | sample BON01_FD_78093 | JGI IMG/M metagenome (GOLD analysis project Ga0105053, IMG submission 78093) | Freshwater microbial communities from Lake Bonney liftoff mats and glacier meltwater in Antarctica - BON-01 | ecosystem: Environmental > Aquatic > Freshwater > Ice > Glacier meltwater | place: Lake...
GTGGTGGGTGGGGGGTGTGGGGGTGGTGGTGGGGGGGTGTGGGGGGGGGGGGGGGGGGGGGGGGGGGGGGGGGGGGGTCTGAAGGTTTGTGCGGACGCGAATGAGGGGGCACGAGGTTCGTTTCGACGGGCGGAGCGTCCCTCAAAAAAGATCTCACCATCGTGTTTAGCGCGTCCAAGAAGCCGACGCCCACCAGCGCCGCCCGGAAGGTCGCCGGCGGCGCCATGTTGAGCGCCGCGCCCATCAGCAAACCCCCTGCGCTGCGCCCCTCGATCGCCAGGCGGTCCGCCGAGGTGTAGCCCTCGTCCGCCAGCCACCGGGCCACCGCGTTGAAGTCCTCGAACGTGTTCTTCTTGCGCATGAGCTTGCCGCCCGGGTCGTACCAGGCGCGGCCCATGTCGCCGCCGCCTTGTTTTTTGGTTTTTTGTTTGTTGGTGTGTGTATGTGGCGGTGTTGGTTAGGGTCAGTTGCCGCGCGCGGCGACGTGAGTTGGTGTGTTGCGGCGGCCGTCGACAAGAAAGACACGACGCCGCGACAAAAAGACGGGAAAAAGAAAGACAATCCCCTCCTCACCTCGGATCTGCGCCACGGCGTACGCCACCCCCCGGTCCAACAGCGACACCCGCGACGCGCTGAAGTAAGGGTCGTTGCTGAACTCGTACGCGCCGTACCCGGAGAGCAGCATGGGCGACGACCCGTCGCGCCGGAAAAGGTCGCGCCGGTAGACGATGGCGACGGGCACCCGGACGCCGGCGCTGCCTTCAAGGCGGTCGGCCTCGGAGCGCGACGGCACCCACAGCCGCTCGGTCACGTAGTCGCCCTTGTCAAAGTAGCTCAAGACTGGCAAAACTTTCCGCTCGGCGCGCCGCCCTGTTCCCAGGTCCTCGTCGATCACGGCCTCGGGCGTCCGCAGGCTCTCGTAGCCCATGCGCAGGACGGGCGTGTCGAAATCGCCGGCCATGTAACCGGTCAAGGAGTAGGCCGGCTCGTCGAAGGCGATCTCTCGGCCGGAGGAGAGCGCGCGGGCGGGCATGGGCACGGGCACGGGCGCGGGCGCGGGCGCGGGAGGCGCCGCCGGGTTGTTGGCCGCCGCCGCCGTGGGGGCTTCTTGCTGCTGCTTCTTGCCGGGCCCGCGCGGGGAGGGCGAGGCGGAGGAAGAGGAAGACGAGGCGGGGAGCAGGTCGTGCACGACGGCCCGCTGGTTGGCGCCGGCGCGCTCAAAGACGGCCAGGTGGCGCGCCGACAGGTCGAACGACTCGAGCTTGACGTCCCGCCGGTGGGGCAGCAGCACCACGACCTCGCGGCCCGCGGCCGGCGGCCGCGCCTTGGCCGCCGCCTTCTTGCCGCCGCCGCCGGGCGCGGGCGACGCCGCGCGCGAGGGCGGCGCGCTGCCCCCCTCAACCCTCAGCGCCCCGGGGCGAGTCTCAGCGCCCGCCGGCGCCGCGCGCAGCTCCGAGTTGGGCCGGTCGGCGTCGCGGTACGTGTAGACCCACCAGCCGGCGGCGGCGGCGCCGTCGCCCTGCTCCCCCCTGGCCTTGTTGCCGGCCGCCGCCGCGCCCGCGCCTGTCGCGCCTGTCGCGCCTGTCGCGCCCGTCGCGCCCGCGCCTGTCGCGCCGGCCACCCCCCTGTGGTGGTCTAGGCCATACTCCACGTCCAGCACGCGCGGCAGGAAAACGCGCGGCTCGGCGGCCGGGTCCGCGCGCGGGAGCACGAGCGTCTCGCTGGTGACGGCGCTGCCGGAGCTCAAGAGGAAGAAGCGCTCGCTCGATGAGACGCCCAGGCCGACGTAAAAGGCCTCGTCGGCCTCGACAAAGACGACGGCGTCGCCGTTGGTGTCGTCCTTGTCGGCGGCGTCGTCCTCGTCGGCGCCGGCGTCCTTACCGGCGCCCGCGGCGTCCTTGGCCGCCGCAGCCACCGCCGGCGCCTTGGTGTCCTTCTTGCTCCCCCCCTTGCTGCTCTCCCCCTTGCTGCTGCTCTCCTCCTTCTGGGCCTTGACGAGCTCGGCGACGAGCGCCGCCTCCTCCTGCTTTCCGAGCGCGAACTTGCGCCGGAGCACCTTGTACGGCCGGTCCATGCCGTCCTTCACCACGTAGAGCAAGGTGCGCGAGTCGGCGGCCCACGCCAGGTCCCCGCCGCTCGTGCCCTTGATCGGGGGCAGGCCGCCGACGGGAGGGAGTACGGCGCCCGTGACCGCCTCGGCGACGATCAGGTCGTACCTCTCTCCGCCCTCGACGTCCTCGCTCCAGGCGACCAGCGCGCCGTCGGGAGACACGGTGAGGCCGGACATGCTGTAGAACTCGGCCTTGACCTGCGCGCGGCGCTTGTTCTCGTCCAGAAGGACCTCGACGGGCAGACCCACGGGCGGCGCGTCGCGCTCGTCCAGCGGAGGCGCCTCGGGCCCCTCTGGCACCTTGACGCGCACGTGGGTCCGGTACTGGTCGCCCTGCTTGGCGTAGCTGTAGCGCCAGTACCCGCCCAGGCGCGTGGGCACGTCCGCGTCGTCCTCGCGGATGCGCGCGCGCATCTCGCGGTACAGCTCTTTTTGCAGGGCCTCGGTGTCGGCGAGCGCGGCGCGGGTGAAGTCGTTTTCCGCCTTCAGGTGCGACAGCACGGCTGCGTTCGTGCGCGCGTCGTCGCGCAGCCAGCTGTAGGGGTCCTGGCGGGGCGGGAAGCCCGGGTGCGGGGCCGAGACGGCGTTCGGGACGCGCTTGGCGACGGGCGCGGCCATCAGGGACAGGCGCTCGGCCTCGAGGGCGTCGGCGGTGGCGGCGGTGGCGGCGGCGGCGGCGGCGTTTGTCGGCGGCTCTCCCTCGGTCGCCGCCGCCGCCGCCGCCTCCAGGCCCGCGGCCGCCTTGGTGACCAGCGCGGCCTTCTCGGCGTCTTTCACGCCCGCGGCGGGCCAGCCGGCCAGCAGGTGGCGCGCGCCGTCGGTCTTTGCGAGCAGGCTGGCGGCCCGTTGCGCCGGAGGCGGAAGGGCTGCAAACTTGCTGCGGCCGAGCAGGCGGCGCGCGGCCCCCGCGCCCGAGCGCTGCATGTCGATAAAGGTGTAGCAGGCGAAGAGGGCGGTCGCGGCGACGGACGCGGCAACGAGGGCGATCAGCGCGTTGCGGCGGCCTCCGAGGCCGCTGCTCTGGCTGCTGCTGCTGCTCGCAAAGGAGGGCGGCGGCGGCATCTCGCTCTCGTCGCCGTTGTCGATCGCTCGGGCGGTTGGGGGGGCGCGCGTGTTTTTGGGGGGGGGGTCGAGAGTGGCGCGCGCTCGCTGTGTCCACGCTCGCGGCAGCTGGTTGGTGGTGGCGCGGATCACGCACACACACACACGCGCGTGTCTCAGCGTGTGCGCGAGGGGGGTACCAGAGGAGAGGGGGGGCGTTTGTGTGGTCTTTTTTATGACGAAAGAGGGACAGAGGAGGGAGGGAGGGCTTTTTCTGTTTGGTCCTTCTCCTTTGATTGATCGTGCGCGTGGAGAGGTCGCGGGTGGGTGGTTGTTTGCTGGTCGAGCCGATGGGGGTCTCGGTGCCTCGGCTTGGGAGAGAGGGAGGGGGCCACTTGAGGAGGAGGCGTTTGTCGCCGTCAGTGGCGGCTCTCCGTTTCCACTCGAACGACGGCGAGGGCGGCAACGGCCCTCCCCCTCCCCAAAGCGCTCTCTCTCCCCTGGTCCACACACGCACAGCAACACCCACGCCCGTCTGAAACTTCTGTCATCGTCCGCATCATCGAGCGCCGTTCTAGGCAACACCTGTCACCGAACACAAACTTGGTTTTCTCTCTCCCTCTGTCTCCCTCCTTTTCCTCCCCCCTCCGCGCGCCTGTATTGAACCCCGACCGCGCGCGCGCGCGCCCGCACTATCCGTAGCGGACACCCGCAAACATGCAGGGATCGCGCGCAGCAGCAGCAGGACAAGCGGCAAGAGGGGCAGAAGGGGGAGCCGCTGTGATGATGCGGCGCGCGCCTCTGGCTGCTGCGCCGGCGACGCTGAGGCGCGCGGGAACCACAACGGGCGTGCGCTCGCTGTCGCGCTGCCCCGAGGGCGCGCTGCTGGCCGGCTTGCCGTCGCCATTGGCGGCGCCGTCGGCGGCCCAGCGCCGCCGCCTGCACCTTTCGTGGCCGGCGGCGGCGGCGGCGCCGGCGGGGGCAAGCGGCCCCTACAGCAGCAGCAGCATCAACAGCAGCAGCAACAACAGCAACAACAACAGCAGCAGCGGCAGCGCCTGGCGCCGGCGGCGAGACTCCTCGACCCTGACCGTAAGGAGCGCGGGCAGCCCGCTGAGCTCTCTTGACGGCGGCGGCAGCGCGTCCGCCTCGGCCGCCGCCGCCACGGCCGCCGCCACGCCCGCCGCCGCCGCCTCGTCTGCGCCGCCGACGCCGTCGTCGCTCGCGGCGGCCGCCGCCGCCTCCAAGGACCCGCAGCTGCGCCGGGCGCAGGAGGCCGAGCTCGTCGCCCTCGCCGAGTCCATGCCCAAGCAGGACAGCGGCCTCTCCGGCATCGCCCTGTGGCTCGGCGCCGCCGTCGCATTCGGCGGCGGCGTGTACGCGACGCTCGGCGCCGCCAAGGCCGAGGAGTACTTTGCCGGATACTTACTGGAGCAGTCGCTGTCGGTGGACAACCTGTTCGTCTTTGTCCTGGTGTTCCGCTACTTCCGCACCCCGCCCGAGGGGCAGGCCTCGGCGCTCAACTGGGGCATCGGCACGGCCGCGGTCCTGCGCCTCGTCATGATTCTGCTGGGCAGCGAGCTGATCACCGTATGGCGCCCCGTGCTGCTCGTCTTTGCGGCCGCGCTCGTCTACTCGGCCTACGGCCTCTCGGGGGCCGGGGGGGACGCCAAGGGCGACGACGACGACCTTTCGGACAACGCGATCGTGCGCTTCTGCCGCTCGTTCCTTCCCGTCGCCGACCACTACGACGGCGCAGAGTTTTTCACCACCGCCCGGCGCGCGCGCGAGGTCGCCGCCCTGCTGCCGCCTTACGACCGCTCCGGCCCGGGCGGCGGCCCGGCCACCGTCGCCCAGGTCACCCCCCTGCTGGCCGTCCCTGCGCCCTCGATGCCCGACGCCGCGCGCGTGGCCACCCCCCTGCTGCTGACGCTCGCGGTCATCGAGCTCAGCGACGTCGTCTTTGCCGTAGACTCTATCCCCGCGGTTTTCGGCGTCACGACAGACCCGTTCATCGTCTACACGTCCAACGTCTTCGCCATCGTCAGCCTCCGGGCGGTGTACCGCTTCGTCTCGGGCGCGATGACCGACCTCAAGTACCTCGACAAGGCCCTGGCGTTTGTGCTCGCGTTCATCGGCCTGAAGCTGGGCGGCGAGTACTTCGGCGCCGAGGTGCCGACGGCCGCCTCGCTGGCGATTGTGGGCGGCGCGCTGGCGGCGGGCGTCGGGGCGAGCCTGGCGTGGCCGGACGACGACGCCGGGGGCGAGGGGGGGCAGAAGGACAAGGAGGGGTGACCCTTCGGGTCGGTCTCGGGCGCTCCCGGCTCGTCTCTTGCTTACCGCTCGCGCGCCTTTTGTTTCTCTTGTCTCGTTTTTTTGATCGGCGGGCGGGCGGCGAGAGGGCCGTCGGATCTTGTTGGGTCGGATCGGCTCGTCGTCGCCCGTCCCTTTGGCCCCCGTTTTCTGTCTTTCTTCGGGGCGCGTGGTGTGTGCGCGCGCGGTTTGTGTGTAACGAAGGGCTTCGAGAGGCGTCGAGAGGTTGCACTCGTCGGCGATGAGTCATCACACGGCTATCGCGAAGGGTAGAGGCCGACGGGCGGCGGCACCGCCTCGCCCCCGACGCCGCCGCGCCACCCGCCCCCGCCGCCGCCACCACCGTCCCGGGCGTGCCTGCCCCCCCCGCCGCCGCGCGCACCGGCCCAACCCCTGTCCGCGCCGGGCGACGACCGCCGCTCGCGCTCGCGCTCGCGCTCAAACGGCTCCCTGCTGCCGCTCCTTCCCGTCCCCGCCCCCGCGCGCCCCCCTGCGCCCCCCGCCGCCCCCTCCTCCATGTCCCTCAGCGCGTCCCGGATGCGCTTCCACCCCTGGTACTGCTTGCCCGTCACGTGCTCGGTCCGCCGCGCCTCGTTGTCCGTCGACGAGACGAAGATGCCGCACACGTCGCACACGGACAGCACGCGCTCCGGGTGAGTCAGCTGCTGCCGGCTGCGCGCGGCCGCCGCGCGCAGCTCGGCCCCCGCGCCCGCGGCGTCCAGCGCCGCGAGCACGTCCCCGGCCTCGCCCGCGCCCTCGGCCGCGCCCAGGGCCTCGTCGGCGCGGCGCTCCATGTCCTCCAGGCGCCGCGCGTCGGGGGCCGCGAGCGGGCGCGGCGCCGACTCGAGCGCCGCGCGCTCGCGCGCGCGCTCCACCCGGCGGTCCATGTCCCGCACCAGCTGCTGCAGCAAGCGGTGGAGGTCGCGCTCGTAGGGGTAGCGGGACTGGCGGTCGCGCGGGGGGAGGGCGGCCCACTGGGCGGCGACGGCGGGCCACTCGAGGTGGTCGCTGTGGAAAGGGGCGCGGCAGGGGCCTGTTCGATCGTTTTGTTTTTTTGGGTTTTGAGGTTGGCGTTTTTTTTCCGCGGCGGCGGCCGAGGATAGTTTGCGTTTTTTTCAGTATGTCGAGGTTTTCGGTCAAAGGAGGGCGGAAAATGTGTCAGCTGCGAGGCGGGTGGAGAGGCTGGGGGCGATCGAGCGAGCACCTGAGTGTGCGAGCGAGAGACGAGAGAGCGCCCCGTCGCCGTCGCCGTCGCCGCCGTCTCCGCCGCCGCCGCCCGAACGCACGCAACGCCCGCGCGAGATCTCTCCGGCCGCAACTCTCAACAACGCGAGCGCACCTAGGTCGCTGCGCGTGTTGGTGAACAGCTGGTTCGGGCACACGCCCGCGAGCTCGAGCTTGCACACGCCCGGGTCCGTGAAGTGCAGCTGGCGGTTGCTGCGCTGCGCGAGCGGCACGTTCCGCTCCGCGCCCATCAGCTCGTCGAGCAGCGCGCGCTGCGCGTCCATCGTGGGTGGCGTGCGATAGTGATGTCGTGATTTCGTCGAATTGGCGGCGTGTGTGTGTGTGAGGGATGAGAGCAGACCGCTATTTACGCCAGGCGCAGAACGACGACGCGCGGCGCGTCCAAAGCGTCTCTTGCCGCTCCGGCGGCGCCGCGCGCTTTCCACGTCACGCTTTATCTTGTCTTCCCTTTCCTGACTGGAACTCCTTAAACCAAGATACGCCTTCACCCCGTCCGCCAGCCCTCAAACACACAACCTCGACCTCCATCTCCCAAACACCTCCTTTTGCACCCGGAGCCGACCACCAAAGCAAATAGACTCTCTCGCGTGCACCACTCATCGCTTTTTGTGTGGGTCTTTTTAGACTTTCCGCCACCGGTTTCCTGCCCCCTCGTCCTCCACTCCCTCCCCCACGCGAGCTCCCCTCCTCCGGTGTCTGCCGAGGTCGTCGCCCTTCCTTCTTTGAGAGAGAGAACGCGAGCGCTCGCTGCGTCTGTCGCAGAGAAGAAACATCACGCATCGTTTCGAGCGAGGCGCGCCAGCGCGCGTGAGATGATGATGACGATGTCGGCCGGCACCGGCACCAGCGCCTCCGCCCGACCAGCGGGCGCCTGCGCGGCCGCGTGGCCGCTCACGAGGACGCAGCAGCAGCTCAAGGCGATGCGCCGGCGAGCCGCCGTCGTCGGCGTCGGCGCGGCCACCAGTGCGCCGGCGGCGGCGTCGGCGGGTCCCCTCCGCAGGACGCAACAACTATCCTGCCAAGCGGCCGCCGCGCCGACCAAGCCGGGCCCCCCGCCCCCCTCGGCCGTCTCGGCCCCGACGCGCGCGGCCGTCGCCGCGCCGCCGCCGGCCTCGCCGGCCGCCGCCGCCGTATTTGCCGACAACGACGACGACGACGCCAACGACGACGCCGCCGAGCGCGCCGCCGCCGCCGCCGCCCCCGCCCCTTCCCCTCGCGACGACGCCGCCGCCCCGCTCGCCCTGGCCCTCGCCCCGGCCGACTCCAGCGCCGCCCCCCTCACCTGGTGGGACAACCTCACCTCCAAGGTGTCGACCCCGCGATTCCGCGCCCTCGCCATGCTCAATGCCATGACCCTGCTGCTCGGAACAAACTGGGTCGTTCTTAAGTACGCCGCCATCGCCGGCGTCAGCGGGCCCGCCGTCGACCCGCAGACTTTTACGGCCATGCGCTTTGCCCTGGCGACCGCCGCCTTCTCGCCCTGGCTCCTGAAAGGGTTCGCCGACCGCGCGGTCGTGCGCGCGGGCGCCGAGCTGGGCGCGTGGTGCGCCGCAGGGTACATCGCGCAGGCCGTGGCGCTTTCGATGACGCCGGCGTCGCGCGCCTCGCTGCTGTCGACCTTCACGGTGCTGATCGTGCCCGCATTTGCCGCCGCGGGCGGGCAGCGCATCCGGCCCTTCGTGTGGGGGTGCGCGGGCGCGGCGGTCGCGGGCACCCTGCTGCTCGAGGCCGGGTCGTCCGAGCCGCCAAACATCGGCGACGCCTGGGCCATCCTCTCCGCCGCGGCCTTTGCCGGGCAGCTCTTCCGCGCCGAGGTTCTCACCCGTGACCTGCCGCCCTCGTCGTCGCTGCCGCTCATGGCCGTGTCCATGGCGGTGATCGCGGGCATGACCGCGGGCGTGGCGGGCGTCGCCGACTGGCGCGACGCGGCGTCCACGGCCGTCGCCGTCGGAAACATGGCGGGGGGGGTTGCCGACGTGCTTGCCTCTGGCCACCCGTTGGGCGCGCCGCACGCCGCGGGCCTGCTCGCCGCCGGGGAGCTCGCCTTCACGGCGTGGCTCTCCACGGCCCTGGCCCTGCTGCTCGAGCTCATCGCGCTCAAGGACGTGTCGTCGACGGAAGCCGCGCTCGTCTACTCGATGGAGCCGTTAGTAGGCGCCTCGCTGAGCTGCCTCTTTCTGGGCGAGCGCTTCGGCCCGACCGGCATGGCCGGGGCGGCCATCATCCTGGTGTCGAGCGTGGCGTCGCAGATGACGGGGGCGGGGGGCGGGGGGGCGCCGGCCGAGGGTGCGGTGGGCGGCGGCGGCAAGGGCGGCGGCGGCGGCAGGAGCGCTTGAAAACACTGTGGGCCGCGTCGTCGTTTTTTCCGCGATTTTGTGTGTTTCTTCTCTTCTTCTTTTGCTCTTTTTTTCACCGCCCGCCCCCCGAGCGAGAGGGCTTGCTCCCCTGCGAGTCATCTTTTGTTTTCCGCACACACCGCTTGACCCCCCTTCCAAGTCGAAGACCCTTTTTTGTTGGGGGGGTGGAACACCAGCGTGTGCGTCGCGCGCCGCCGCCGCCGCCGCCCCCCCCCCCCCCCCCCCCCCCCCCCCCCCCCCCCCCCCCCCCCCCTCTCCCCCGAACGAAGACCGCGCGCGCATGTCGTCCCTTGTCTCCTTTCGCGCCAAGGATGCCCCCCTTCCGTCCCGCCCCTCCCTCGCCGACTCACAAGCATATCGTAAAGCTCGGAAACAACAAAGTTTTTTACAACCCAACCGTGTCGACCCACGAAATACGTCCGGAATCAAACGACAAGCGCCAAACGGCAGGCCAAAATCAAGCGGCCACAAGCACCCTCTCCTCCGCTTCCTCCTCCTTTTTCTCCTCCTCCTCCTCCTCTGCAGCGCGAGGCGCCGGCTGCGGGGGCGGCAGCACGTAGTCCCCGGGCGCGTCGAACACGTACTCGGCCGTCTCGAGCCGCTCCACCACGAAGCCGCGCATCGCGTCCTCCTCGCGCGGCGCCTCGGCGCCGCCGTCCCCCGCCGCCGCCGCGCCGCCCCCCGCCGCCGCCGGCAGCGCCCGCCACCGCCACCCCTCGTTCCGCACGGCCATGGGTCCGATCGTCACGCGCGCGCCGGGCGCGGCGCGCACCACGAGCGCCCCGTCGACCGACACGGGCCCCTTGACCTCGATCCCCGCGCCGTCGAGCACGAGCACCGAGCGCGGCGCCAGCACGAGCGGCGGCCCTGCGCTCTCGGCGCCGCCGCCGCTCCCTCCGCCGTTCCCGCCGCCTCCCCCTCCGCCGCCCACCTTGCGCGCCAGCTCGGACACCGTCGGCGCAAACTCGGGCGACAGCGCCACCCGCGGCCAGTCCCCCTCGACCGTCACCCCGCCGTAAGCGTCGCGCGCGGCGCCGGGCGCGTCCCCGTCCGGCACCGAGCACCCGCACGCGCCCTGCAGCGCGCGGCCGGCGCTCTTGTAGCCGTCGAACTCGGCCGCCGCCGCCGAGTGCGTCGGCTCGCCGGCCGCCGCTTTCAAGGCCGCCGCCGCGAGGCCGTTCTTCACGGGGGAGTAGGCCGCCCACGCCTGGTTGACCACCGTGAAGCCGACGGCCGCGCCCTCGGGCAGGCTGCGCGGGTAGTCCTGCATCATGCACTCGAGGCGGGTGGACGCCTTGAACGCGCCGCGAGCGGACGGGTCGGCGTACTTGGGGTTGACAAACTCGGCGATCACCCCGCCTGTGCGCTCGAGCACCGCCACGTAGGAAGCGAGGCGGACGACCAGTTGGTTTATGTTCCCTGGAAAGGGGCTGAGGCCGGTGGCCGGGTCGTCGGCGTCCCCCGTGTCCGGGGCGATGGTGGCGCGCAGCAGGGGGTCGAGCAGGTTGTACTCGACGTTGCACGTCATGGTGGCGCGGCGGCGGCGGGAGGAGGGGTTGGGGTGGGCGGCGGCGCCGTTGGGCGGCCGGCGCGGCTGCCGCGGCTGCGGCTGGGTGGCGGCGCCTGCGCCGCCGTCGGACGAGGCCGCGGCGGCCGAGGCGGCCGAGGGGGTCACGGGCGGCGTGGCGCCCTCGTCGCCGCCGCCGTCGACGCTGTCGCCGCCCTCGCCGTCGCCGTCGCCGTCGCCGTCGCCCTCGTTGGCCGCGCCGCCGGCCGCCGCCGCCGCCAGCGAGTACTTTTTGGTATGCCGCCGCCCGCCGCGCCGCCCGCGCCGCGTCTTGCTCTTGGCGCGCGGGCTGCCGGCCTCGGCACCGGCGGGGGCTTCCCCGCCGGCGGTGCTGCCGGCCGGGCTCGCGCCAGGGGCGTCGGCCGCGGCGCCGTTTCCGCCGCCGCCGCCGCCGCTGCTGCCTCCGCCGCCCCTGCCTCCGCCGCCGCCGCCCTTGCCGCCCTTGCCGCGCCAGGTCAAGGTCGCGATCGCCCCAATCGCCTCCTTGGCCCGCCGCGGCACCGCCACCGAGTTGACGTCCAAGCCCTTCTCCGCGCTCAGGCCCAGGGCCGGGACCAGGGCGCGGAACACGAGCGCGTTGGTGTCCTGGAAGAAGGCGACCCACCGGACGCCGCCGCCCTCGCGGTCGCGCCACCGCCGCGCGAGGCCGCTCGAGTGCAGCAAGGCGTGCACGTCGCCGTGCCCGTGCGGCTTGGTCTGGATGCGCAGGCGGTCGGCCGGGTCGAGCGCCAGGTGCGCGGCCGAGTCGGACAGGCACGCCACCTTTTCCTGCTTGAGGAGCGTGATCTGCCCGGGCGCGGCGCCGAAGCAGGCGCCGGCCTCCAGCAGCCGCTCCGTTCCGGCGTGTGTGTCGTCCGACGTCATGATGGCGAGCGGCAGCGGCCTGTCCGCGCCCGACAGCCGCTGCAGCGCCAGGATCCACCGAACGTACGTCTCCAGAAAGGTGGCGCCCGTGGTCATCTGGGTGGGCAGCGCAACCTTCAGGCCGCTGTACCCCAGGCGCTCGCCGAGGCCGCCGGCCACCAGCACGAAGGCGGCGTGCCGGGCGGCGGCGGCGCCCGCGCGCTCGAGCTCGAGGAAGCGCGGCGACGCGTAGTCGAGCCGGACGCCCTGCTTCGGCACGCTCGGCTCGTAGCCGTCGAACGGGTTGGCGCCCTCGCGCGACTCGGCGAGCAGGCGGCGGGCGTTGCGCAGGTAGCCGCGCAGGCCGCCGCCGTGGGCGTAGTCGCGGTCGAGGCGGGCGGCCTGGTCGAGCAGGGCGCGCTTCTTCCCGTCGTCGGGGCTGGCGGCCGGGGCGTCGGCGGCGTCGGCGGCGGCGGCGGCGGCGGCCGGGGCGTCGGCGGCGGCGGCGTCCTGAGGCGGCCCCCACGCCGCAAAGAGATGCGCCTGGTCCTCCTCCAGGAGCAAGCGCGCCATGGCGAGCTGCTCGGGCGCGAGGATGCGCGCGTTGCCGCGCAGGGCGGCGTCGACCTGCGCGTCGGTGAGCGGCGGTGGTGGTGGCGTCGCGGCGGCGGGTGGCTTGGCGCGCGCCGGCGCCGGCGCCGCTGCCGTCGCTGCCGCCGCCGCCGCCGCCGCAACCGCCGCTGACTTGCCGCCTGCTGCGCCTGACGGATCGGCTTTTCCTGCTGCCGCCGATGCTGCTGCCACCGCCACCGCCGCCGCCGTCGCCGCCGCCACGGGCCCACCGCCCGCCGACCGGTTTGACCGGGCGGACAGGGGCACGCCGCCGACCGACGAGGCCGCGTCGTCAGCGAGCGCCGACGCCGCCGCACTGCCACCGCCACCGCGCCCGCGGACCGCGCGCGCCGCCTGGCGCTTTCCCTTGCCGCCGCTGAGCGCGACCGCCGTCGCCACGGCGATCACCGCGGCGGCCGCCGCCGTTACGAGCACTGTTTGTTGTGGTTGTCGTGTGATGAGAGGAGGGGGGCGGGAGGGGGGGCGGGGCGCGCGTCAGAGGAGGTTGAGCGGTGGGAGATGAAGGCTCTCTCTGGGCACAGGGAGATCGAGGGCCCGCCGTCCGCGCCCGCGCCCATGTCGACATGGCTGGCGCGCAGGACTCACCGGCGACACCGCCGCTGCGCGACTGATTGGACGCCATGGCCCGGCGATCGGGGCGACGGTGTGATGTGCTCTCCAACGTTAGGGGAGACGAGGCCAACGCGGAGAGAGAGAACGGGGACGGGATCGATGTGCAACGAGGATGATGCGGTGATTATAATGCGGCTGGTCTCCAGTGACGTGTGGAACGACGAGTTTCGTCGCGAAGCGGTTTTGCTCGACCTCGCTGCGACCGACGGCAATCGACGCCGACGGGAACGACGCCGCTCGCTCGGACTCTTTAGCCGCTCTCGGTCGACCCCTACAATACTGCTCAAGGCCCAGCATCGATCACATCCGGCCTTCTGTCTGAAGCCAACCTAACCGTGACTAGGCAACGCACGCGTGAAGCCCCACCTCCTCCTCCTCCTCCTCCTCCCTTTCTCCCGCCACCCAACCGCCAGACGAAAGCACACGCTGCCCCACGCGCGCGCGCCTAGCCCACACCCGCACAGTGCATCTGCGAAAAGCTGCCCGCCCGAGGAGGCATGCGCACAAAGGAGGAGGGCGTGTGAGGGGCTGGGGCGAGGCGCCGCCGGGCGTCAGCGGGACGACGTCGCGCTCCGTCGGCAAGCGACCAACCGCCCCGTCTCCCCCGCCTGAACGACAACGAACCCATCATGCAGCGCCGCATGCGCCGGGCCGTGTCGGGCCAGAAGCTCCGCCACGTGGACGAGGAGCTCGGCGTCGACCTCGACCTGAGCTACATCCTCGGCGGCGGCGGCGGCCCACCATGCGCGGCGATCGTCGCCATGGGCGTCCCCGCGCCGGGCTGGCCGCGCTCCCTCTGGCGAAACCCGCTCGCAGAGGCCGCGCGCCTGCTGGCCGCGCGGCACGGCGGGCGCGGGCGGTGCCGCGTCTACGACCTGTGCGGCGAGCACTGGGACGCGCGAATGGGCGAGGTCGTCGGAGGGTATGCGGCCGCCGAGCTGCTGCTGCTGGAGCCGCCTGCGCCGCCGCCGCCTTTGCCGCCGCCGCCATTCGGCGAGCGGGAGGCGGGCGAGCCGGGCGGCGCGGCGGCGGGCGGCGCCTGCTGCTCCGACGGCGGCGGCGGCGGCGCCGTCGTCCGCGCGCCCATGGACGACCACCAGGCGCCGCCGCTCGGGGCGGTGGCGGCGGTGGTGGGCGACGCGGCGCGGTGGCTGCGCGGCGGCGGCGGCAGCGGCGGCGGGCTGGGGGACCGATCGGTTTTCGTTCACTGCAAGGCGGGCAAAGGACGGACTGGCGTCGTCGTGTGCTGCCTGCTGCTGCACCTGCGCGCGGAGGCGGCGGCGGCGGTGGCGGCGGCGGCAAGAGCAACAGGGGATGGCGGTGGAGAACAAGAGGGGAATGGGCGGCGGCCGCCGCCGCCGCCGCCGTCGTCGTCGCCCTTTTTGCCCGGTTGGACCGACGAGGATTACGCGCGCGCGCTCGTCGGTCGCGTCGCCGAGCGGACAGAGGACGACGAGGCGCCGGCGCCGCCCCCCGCCGCCGCCGCCGCCGCGGCGGCCCCGGGCGCCGAGGGGCACGAGCACGACCGTTGCCCGGACGAGGGCGGGGGCGGGGGCGGATCGCGCGACTCTGCGCGCGAGGCGGCCGAGGCCGCGCTCGCGTTCTACGCCGCGCGCCGGACGCGTGACGGCAAGGGGGTGACGATCGCGTCGCAGCGGCGGTACGTGCACTACTACGCGCGGCTGCTGCAGCGGCAGTGGCGGGAAAGGCAGCAGCAGCAGCAACGGGAGGAGCAGCAGCAGCAACAGCAGCAGAGGGAGGGGCAGCGTCCGGCGCTGCTGCCGCCGGCGCCGCTGCCGCCCGGCCTTGCGCTGCTGCGGCCGCTCGCCGAGGAAGCGGACGACGGCTGGGCGCTGCGCGTCGCCCGCGTCATACTGGCGGTGGCTCAGCCTCCCGGCGCACCCGAACGCGTTCGGATGCACCTCACGTTTCGGGACGCGCCGCAGTTTCCCGCACCAGCGGGGGGCGCTGGCGGCCTCCTTTCTCCAGGCAGGGCTGCCGGCGGCGGCGGCGGTAGCGTCGAAGGCGGCGGCGGCGGCATCGGCGACATGGACGTCAAGCTGTACGCGCCCGTGCCCGAGCGCACGCTGCGCGTCCATCTGCCGTCGCCGGACGAGCGCGGCGCCGCGCGGACCGCGCGCGTAAACGCGGGCGGGGGCGACTGCCTTTGCTCGCTGGGTTGCCTCGGCCCCGGCGGTCCCGCGCCGCGCCCGCCCGCCGCGCGCGCTTCGGCTTCCTATGCCTCGCCGGCGGCGCAGGCGGGGTGCCTGACCTACGTGGGACCGAGAGACCCCGTCTACTCGGTCTCTTTCGCGCCGCCCGCTGGCGGGGACGAGGCCGCCGGCGGCGGCGGCGGCGGCGCGGTGGTGCCGCCGGGCGGGGACTTGCGGGTGCGCGTGACGGACACAAGCACGACGCTGCTGTCTGCCTGGATCGTGCCGCGCCTGGCGCTCGCGCCGCCGCCGCCGCCGCCGCCGCCGCCACCACCGCCGCCGCGACTGGCAGCAGCGGCAGCAGCCACCGCAGCCGCGGCAGCCGCAGCAGCAGCCGCGCTTGCCGCGCCGCCGCCGCCCGCTCGCGCGGCCGCGGGCGTCGTTCGCCTGGCGGGAGGCTCCGCGCAGCTGGACGCCTTGCCCAGTTACGTGGAGGGCCTCAGGTCGCGCGTGCGCGAGGAGCCCCACTTTTCGCTGGCGATCGAGTTTGAGTGGGTGTGGCAGCGGCGTACAGAGGCCGCCGCAGCCGCGTTATTAAGAAAAGCGGGGCAAAATGCAGGGGCCCCCTCCGAGAGTTGACGCGCGGCGCGGCGTGATTTTCACGAAAGGCTCTCGCCGCACCCACTCGTGGCGTCTCACGCGGAACTGCTTTTTTAACTTGAAGACCGAGTCGTTCCTCGCCTCAACCCACGAGCAAGACATAGAAATACAGGCAGAGAGAGAGAGAGCGACCATCACGTTTCGAGTCGTTGAACAACTGTGGTTCAATCGCCGGTCTTTACCTCTCCAACGCCCACGACCACAACGCAAGCAATGCCTCCCCGCAGCCTTCTGACCCCGGCGCTCCAGTCCGGCGGCGAGGGCCGCGGCGGCGCGGCAGCCGGAGGCGCGTGGGCGGCCCCGGACGAGGAGAACCCTTCCGCTTCTCCCCCCCCTCCCCCCCGCCCCCCCTCCCACCCCCCCCCCCCCCCCCCCCCCCCCCCCCCCCCCACCCCCCACCCCCCCCCCCCCCCCCCCCCCCCCCCCCCCCCCCCA
>Ga0105053_10006581_pt1 | contig 15939 bp, 16 predicted proteins | sample BON01_FD_78093 | JGI IMG/M metagenome (GOLD analysis project Ga0105053, IMG submission 78093) | Freshwater microbial communities from Lake Bonney liftoff mats and glacier meltwater in Antarctica - BON-01 | ecosystem: Environmental > Aquatic > Freshwater > Ice > Glacier meltwater | place: Lake...
ATATATATATATGTACATATATATGCGTATGTACATATATATACCGACTTCAAGCAGAATCGTGGGGGAAACTGTCTTCATGCAGAATCGTGGGGTTCGCAAGGTACACAACGAGAGGAACGTGGGTAGTGTTTACGTCAGTGGGGAAAACAAACGTACTCTGGGCCGGCCAAAGGTTAATTATTCTATTAATGAATTAACCAATGCATTCTTTCATTCAATAATTCATGAATTAATTAAAAGAAGAAGATTCTGAGCTGTGATTTAAGAAAAATGAATTACATACTATATCAATAAGACAGACCATCTATCAGGATTCAGTCGGAAAATCTGGCCTGTGGCGCATTTTGTTTGTAAGTCTCCTGCGGTGCACTTTGTTTCATAAAAAAATTCTTGCCTGCGGTGCATTTTTTTCACATCTTCTGCTTAATCATTTTGTGATGCATTTGATTTCAAGTTTCTTATTCTGTTTAACAATTTATTGATGGTGTAAATGATTCGAACTGCAATACTCAGAAGTTACAAATACACAATTTGTACCAAACAGTAATGAAGGAAGTGTCAAATAACAAACCATTTGCCAAATCAAATCGTGTGCCGTCGGTTATACAAATCACACAACACCAAAACAATTCCAAAACAGTTCATAAGAAACAACGTACGTCAACACACGTAACATAAATGTCACAATTACTAGACTTGTCTCTATTGGCGTGGCTCGACGCTGTGACGACACCGTTGACAAGAAGCGAGTGAATTCTTGATCACTAAAACACCTCTTTTTGCAGGAGTTCAGTAACCCCAGAAATTGCCACAAACCCCCGGAAATGCTCTCTTCCACGCGCACGTCATGTTGACAAAATCTTGCTGGCGCCGCGAAACAAAAACCGCACTCTGCGTGGTTTTGTGGACAAACACCACTTCAGTTGCATAGGAGTGGGTAGGCCAGCGGTAGGTGCAGATATAGCCACCTTGGGCCGAGCGCAGGCAGAAATCTCGAGACCTCCCGTAATGGGGTCTGGATGGCAGTCCTGATGTAGTGGCTGTTGGGCTATCTCAACCTCTTCCACTGGCTTCAAGTCCGTATTCGACCCCCACGGCGCTGGGACTTCCGGGTCCAGAAGGGAGGAGGGAGCGGCATGGCCGAGACCTACCCCCGAGCCAGACGCCCCTCACGAGCCTGTACAGAGGCAACATGAGCATTGAAACATCCTACTAAGCGTCTCCCGTTCTTTGATCAATTGGGCTGTGGTACCTGCCGAGGACGTGTTTCTGTAGCAGGTGAGGACAGGCGTGCCTTTCCGAATGAGCTTGGTAGCTTTAAGTGAGGCCAAAAAAGTTCTACCCGGAGCCGTCGAGTTGCGGGCCCCTGGCCCATCACCAGCGGGCCCTTGCAGGATCGCGCTCGTCTGATCCTCCTGCCATATGGACAAGATCTGGAGCTCGGAGTTTCTGTGATGCGGACAGCAGGTGTGGTTCGCCAGGTGCGCCAGGCCAGCCGTGGAGCTGCCATTTCGAAGACGGGAACGTAGCTGTTTCGAGAGATTAGGAAGCCCGTGAGCTAGTTTCCTATTGAGAACAGGGATAACCACTGAAGGGTATGAATCCCCCGCCACCGGGTAGAAAATGGAGTACTGGAACCCTCGAGTAAGGTGGTCCATGTTATATGTATTGATGAGCTTTGTAAACTCTTGAACCAACCCCCTGTCTTGCAGGATGATCGCGTTACCGCAGACCGCAATGATCTCATCGGGGAGGATATCTCGTCCTGCCAGCAGGCCCATGCCTGTCGTGCCTTCCGTTCCTAATATGATGTTGTTGGTGTTGTACTTGGAATTGCTGCATGCGTGGGAGCTTGGGCACAACTCACCCTGGTGCTGTCGTTGAAAACAGACACTGGATGGATTGGGGTCGATATAATAAGATTGATTATGAAGATAGGCAATCGGAATTGTAGACCGTTGAGGTCTGCTTTTCCCAGTAGCCTCGTGTAGCTTGGTGCTGCTTGCCTTCTCTGGATTCCCCGTTCCATCGAAGGGGATGCAGCTCGACATAAGTAACAGAGGATGGCTCCTCCGAGCCCCCTGGTACCCCTGTACCCGGGGGGGGGGGGCCTGCTGTGATAGCAGGGGACCTGGTGCCCCCTGCCATAGCAAGGGGCGTTCTCTCCACAGTCCCCAGTGCATCTGCACCGGGGATAGGACCCCCTGCTCCCTTAGCAGGGGGCCCTTTGGGAGCCATCATTGGGGGCCACCCCCTCCCGAGGGAGGGGGTGGCTGAATGGGTTGATCCGCCGTGTAATGAAGTCATGCCCAGGCAGGGTGCTGTGCGGATTGTCGGCCTTCAGGGTGTAGGGAGAGACAACCGACGACATGGGGGAAGAAAGAACTAAGTTTACTAAGAGTCGTAACCCGTTAGAAAGGGTTCTCTTCTAGAAACCCCATTGTGACTAACCCTTGGGGGTCATGCTAACCCTTCCTCATACAGTGTCGCGTGACACGCCACAGGTGAGATCTGTGCATGTCTTGGCATCCTGCATAGTCAGCGTCAACCCACCCCCCCGGGCGGGTTTGATTGCATGATGGAATGCCAGGGCGAGTGAAAACTAAGCATTGATGAACAATGGTGCCATGCAAATAGGCAAGACAATGGGCCTGGGTATTGCACAAACTTCGAGAGAGAAGCATGCACAAAGGAGCAATCTGGGCATTTCATGCCCACAATAAGCTGTTGAAAGCTGCGTCCGCTGTTGCTATAGTGCTGTTGTTGCAAGAGAAGCCATTGTCTAGCTTACAAAACAGCATGGCTCTGCCCTTTCCAATTTCATGCGCGTGTGTGGGACGAAGATGCACATCCCCATCTTGTGTTGTAGGCACCCCCGGAAACCCGGTTGAAGAGCTATGTGCCAGGAGTGCAACTATCTGATGGATCGGTGAATGGCACTGGCATGACCAGTTCAGGCAGCGTGGCAAGACAATGATAAAGGGACGCATCTTTACCTTTTGTAACATAACCTGGCGCACAGTAGCATGTCTCTTGGCTAGCAGTGCAGCACGAGCCAATCCTTCTGCTGTGATGCGGGATTTTTGTCGACAAACACTGCACTCTTTTCAATCCTTGAGATCAGCGCTGCCCTTCTGATTCTGGTATTTCTGTCCACGAGGTAAAGATCGTTTTCTTGATCTTGATGGCAGTGCCTCCTGGATGTTTTGGATTTGAATATCCTTTAAGATCAGAGCTGGTGTTTTCCTGTGGTTCGCTACCTTGAAAAAATATGCCTACGGATCTGTTCTGATGATTTGTCATCGACGATTTGCTGTTGTTGATCAAACTATGGACTTTATTCATGTCCTCTTCCCGCTTACAGCATGCACTGTGAGCCACCTCTGAATACGCTTGGTTCCATCTGAGCTACTTCAGTGCAACCAGCAATACACATCTCTGACGAATCTGGCGATGCCGATCAAGGCACAAATACAGCGCTGGATCCTTTTTATGAGCTCGTGATGACGATCATTGCTTTTATTATCACTCTTGGAGAAATAATGTAGCAGTTACGTTTGGAACTCTCTCGTCTTTTCTTACCTAGCTTCACATAGTAAGTGGCGTTGTTTCCGTTGTTTGTCCTTTTTGCAGGTGATGAAAAATTGAAAATATTTATGTCGATCTAGCGTGATTCGTATGAGGTCCTACCCCGTTCAGTACCCACGCTCCTTTACCCCCATAAAACCTACTCCCCCCCCCTCTTTCTTTCCCCCTTTTTTTCCTGTCTTTTTCCTTTTCTTTTTTTTCTCTCTTTTCTTTCCTTCTTTCCCCCCCCTACCCCCCCCTTTTTTGTTTTACTTTTTTTGTTTGTTTGTGTATGTTCGTATGTATGTACGCGCATATTTGGCCCCTCTTTACCCTTATGGTGAGAACAATAAGATCCAAGTGTGTCTGCCAATGATAACGTCAAGCATATTACACGCCGCCCAAGAACGCGTTAATCGCACTCTTATCGGGTGAGGTCCGCCTGACGTGTAGTAAAATCTTTGAACTTTACCAGCGGGTACAATCATGATGTACCATTTTCACCTCAAACATCAAAAGTAAGACTTTCTTAGAGTACTTTTTTGAATCAATTTACCATTTTGATATTGTAGACTAACTTTTTTGTACCAGTGATGTCTTTTGCCTTGCGTTTAGTACCATAACAATATTAATGTCAAAAGCAAAAGGTCAGTTCGTGGCGTTTGGAGTGCAATTTCTCCATTCTTGAGCGGGTTGAGCGAAGCATCTTTGTGCGACGCGGCGAATCAATCCTTTTTTTTTTCCAAATCTAGTTCTATATTTTTTGTGGAGATTGGAGAATGTTTATTAAAGATTACCGTCAGCAAGAGGAGCACGGCACAATGAGATGGAGAGACACCATCCTTATGAGAAAGCTAAAAGTTCCATAAATGGAGACGAATTGCGCGAACTCTTCTCAGAGCCTACGAACGTCGGCATTCCAGTCTGGCATGGGGATGTCCGCGCGAGCGCTGTGATGACCGACGATGATGATACGATGATTTTCCTGACACTCTCGGGAAAGTCCTCGGCGCTCCATTCATGGCCACACCTGGTCTCGACCTTGATCACGCTTTTGGCTGTCGACTCCACCGTCGACTTCGATCGCACCCCCCTGCTCTCTTCACCCTCCCCCGCTTCCTTCACTTCTTCTCAGCCCACCTGAGATCAAGGAATTTTATCAATCGAGTCTCCAGAATACCCCTCCCCCGAGGAGGTGTGTTGATGAGTGAAATACCTTATTCAGATGTTACTAAAGACATCCGGTTGTGGAAAAGGCAAAAAAAGGGTCTTTTGAAATGGATACAATCCATTTCAGCGTAAATATGTAAATTGCCGAGAATTTGAAGGAAATATCTGCTCAGTTGGATTGTATGAATTTTACGAGATTACTGGGTTTACTGTAAAGCTGGACTGGCTTTAGCCACGCTTTTGTTCTCAGTGGTTGGGACAGACCTGCATGAGGTGCGGCAGCTGCACCCAGCCCGAATCTGCCGCGTGCCCACTCCAATCGGACCATTAAACTGAAAAAAAATAGATATGTGTTTGACAAGAAAATAAATAAAATGAAATAAATGTGAAATATATAAGAATTCATGTATATGATTACACAGAACGGACATTCGCTAGCAACCTTCCTTATCGAGACCGAAAGGCGAAATACATAAGTAAATTCTTGAAAAAAACATGGCGGTGATGGCAAGCGATGGCCCGGCCCCTCACCCCATTCCCCGTCCTTGCGTCTTGGCCTTACCGTCCCGCAGCCATCAAGACGCCGCCACGCCCAGTCTCTGCTGGGCCCCTGATTTTTCGGCCCGAGAACGCCTCATGTTCTCGAATCCCACCCCGAGCGAGCCGCACCTCTCTCCCGCCGCGACGATGAACGACGACATGCTGTCGGCTCTCACTCCGCCCTTGCCCTGCGCCTCTATCTTGCAGCCTGCAACCCCTCCTCAAGTTGTCGCTTTTGAGTCTTGGGACCATCTCTGCTCCAATTTGTCTCAATCGTTTCACTCTTGCTGCATCACAGAAACCCGATCTTTGAACCTGTGTATGTGTTTTATCTTTTCCTGTTCTGCCTTTACTTTCTGATAGAAATGAACTTCAGCTTCCAGTCCCTGTTTGCAATATGGTCTTTAACGTCACAGCGATTCCACTATTACATTTACCTTCGAATAGTGTCTTGGCAGTATCAGAAATATTGAACCATTCTGATACTTGTGCTGTGCCTTCTGTGTTTAACGCCGTTGGTTTGCTCATCTTACTCAAGCTTTGCCCTGTCGTTACCCTTCTTCAGCAGCTGATGACAAAGGGACTGTGAGTTATTTACGCATACGCTTGTTCTCCAAGGTTCTCCATCGACGTCGTTACGTCAGCCCCAGACGACCCATTTATTTGCCGATAGTAGGATCGGATTGCTGTGTCATGCGCTTCGCATATGCGTTGCACATGCGCCGCCAGAATCTTGTCCATTTTTCCTGCTTGTACACTGAGCTTTTCGAGCTTATTATGGAAATCGTCTTCCACTACTGCACCGCGCCTCTCTGCCACAAAATTAATCTGTTCAAACGTCCATTCCGGGGCAGCTGCTTTGCACGCCTCGATGATGCTTTTGTGTTGCTCATTAGCCTCATCTTCCCTTACCCCCCAGAAAATCCTCATTTCTGTCAGATGACCGTTTGAACTCTAGGATGTATAGTGTGCGATGATTCTTGATAATCACTATGCCACCCGGCCTCCGATTCCAAAAATGATTTTCATAAAACATTTTTGAGTCGAAATCATAGCGTTCCCTTTTGTGCTCTTTCACAGAGATTATTTTTTCAATTTCTGCTGCCTTTTCCGTCAGCGATTCTTTGCTGCATATCTGCTCAAATCCTTCCTCCTGCCACAACGTGTTCATAATACTCTCTTTATCAGGTGTGACAAACCTGAGCTTACTCGCTGTTGTTTGTGCAGCTTGCATGCTGGCATACAGATGTCTCCATATGAAGTGGTGGGCAGCCGTGACGGTTGTCGTCATTCCATCGAAGAAGGCAGTGTTGATATGCCCATACGTCTCTTCCGGCAAAAATTTAGTGCTCGCACCGCGTTGTTCTCGTGCCCTTTTGCATAATCTGCAACCTACATCTGATCGCTGTTGGATTTGTGCAAGCCATTTGGCTACCGGAATGATCCCTGCAATTGCCATTATTTCTCGCCTTTTATGTCGAGCACATAGAGCTTCCAGCAAAGCTACTAGACTATTTCTTACGAAGTAACAAAAGCAACATCAATCTTTAAGGGACACGCGGGTCGTTCAAATACTTCCCTAAGAACGCTCTACTTTCATTTTTCCGTAAATGAGGTCTGCCGTCCACGTGCCATATGCAGGGCGATTGATATTGTTTTGCTCTGCCCTAGCTTGCACACATGATTTCAAGTATTTTCTGTGATCAATCCAAGTGTTCTGCTGCAAGACCTTCACCATGCTTTGGTACGATGCCTCATATCGTTGCTTGTGTGTGCAGTCCTCTAAGTTATCACCTTTATACCATCTTTCATATTGTCGCCTGAGTGTGCTCATTTGTCTCCAAGCACCTGGAAGCCTCTGCTCATGGTTTGCACCTCATTCTCTGCTGCTCCTCCTTGTGTTGCATCCCTCACGCTATTATTAAATGTCCAATGACGATCTTGATAAGTTACTTTACCTGCCTCGCGGCACGGTTTCCCCCACGTGAAGACTGCTCGATTCGTCCGTTGGCACCACTCTTTGCCTACCTTCGGATCTGGAATAGCCTTATCCGCCAGAATGTTGGCTCCCTCATTCTCTGGTTCTCCTCGATGCACTTTCACTTTGATCAAGAAGGTTGCTGTCCCCGCTGCAATCCTCTTTCGTAGTATCTCGATAGCTGCTGCCAGAATATCTGCGTCAGGTGCCCCCACCAACGTTGCCTTTTCACCTTCACCAATCCACCTATTGACTGCCTTCAACAATCTCTGATTGTCACACAAATACAGCAACGGCTCCTCTATCAGCGTGTCATGAAGCGCCAATAAAACGCTACTAATTCAGGTCAATTTGAGCTGGAGCCCTCTTCCTCACGTCCCACTTGGCACTGCTGCTTTTTCTTTTTCCTTCTCAACTTATATCCTGCTCCCATTTTGCCTTGTTTGTCTGAACCGTCACCTGCCGTTATTTGGCCCTGAAACCCATAGCCTCCGAGCATGCCTATCTCTGTGCTCATCCAGTAATCGCGTTCCCTCCCTTTCAATCAAAATTCACAGTTGTCTTTTCCTTCTGATACTATGGCCGCTTTCTTCGAAGTTGCTTTTCCCTCGTCTGGCACATAGCAATCTTGGTGAACCCAATACGAAGCATACTCTTCGCTCACTGCGCATTTGATGTTTCTCTATCGCCACCACGCTTTCCAGCGCACTGACTGCCCTTTGCCTCCTTTCTTATCCATCTTTTCTCCTGCTTTGGCTTTTGCTTGCTTGCGTTTTGAGAAGATTTCTTTTCCATCGGCTTCAAACGGTCGTTGCTCTTCGTCTTTTTTCCTCCACCTGCACCAAACCACCCAATCCTTCGACTTGCCCATCTTTTCCGACCACTACTCCTGCTCCAATTCCGATAAACTTTCCCATACTACCACGGTAGGTCCATCATCCTCTCCCCAGAACTATAGGTTTCCTCGTCCAGCCGACTGAAAAAACGGATTGGCTGACATTACTGCTTCGCCTTCAAGTCTCTTGGCTTTGATGGTTTTCTAAATATGTGCAGCTGTAGATGCGGCGCAAACAATATATAGGTTCGAGGTGTTCTCTTATTACATAAACATCAAGCCTGGGCATTTTGTGTAAGCTGGCGTCGGACTATATGTGTGTGTATGTGTGTGGTGCTCGAACGTCTGTAAAACACGCCAATTCCGAGCGATACAAGCTATGTACAACATGTAGAGACTAGAACTTGGCTACTGCGCCATTGACGAGATCAAGGCGCTTCGACGGCATACACGACGATATTGACGTCCCAATGTGGCGCATCTTGTCTTTTACAGACGATCTTTTGAGGATTCCAAACCCCTTTTTCTGTGGCGCAATCAAAAAGGGTTTTCTCGAGGGATTGCCGGGTTTATGTTTTAGTGCATTGGTAATGGTGGAATTATTGTTTTGCGCGTTGAGGAAGCGCGTATACCGTGTATTGATATTGTTGCCGAAATCTACGTTGCTTGGCACTCCTGGTGTGATACAGCGTAAGATGGATGGTAGGTCCAACACAAAACGCTGGTGACGCATGCCGTCTTTTTCAAAGTCGAGCAACTCGATATCATGAATCCACATGAGATCGTCGTTGGTCAATATGTTGAAAGGCCCATTGTCAACAGTAAGTGCAGAAAAATATTTAGCGTCACGGCAGTGTCGCCGTTCTGTGGGTGTGCACATGCATCGGTGAGTGCAATTCCAGCATACACCAGGTCAGGAGGTTCGATGGGCGCACTGGTCGTATTCTTAGCGGTATGTACCTTGGGCTCTGTAACAGAGGTCGCCAACCGTACAGCGAGATCAAGATGCTCGTTTAGATTATACATGGTTATCGCAGGATCGGGATCTTATGCCACAACAATACCATAAATAAAGCTATTATTCTTTTGAGCAACACCGGGTGCGACATTAGGGTTGAACTCATACACGGACGTATATGCCTGATTTTGGTCCTGGTATTGCGTCCATTTACCACCGTGTGCATCGTCATCGTCGTCAGTAAAGTTGGCAGCTTCGGTGGTAAGGAAAATGGCGTTGCGGCGATGGAATATTTGATTTGACCCATCTGATGCTGTTTTTACGAGACGGTCCTGCATCAGGGAGAGCGTCTTGTTAGTCCCCAAATCCATCGAATGCAGCGAAATCTGATTCTTGGCCAGAATGTACTCTAGGTCATTCCGTGCGTCTCCCACGTCGCGGTAATAGCGTGAGATCGTCATGTCCAGAATCGAGTTAAGACCTGGAATTGGCAGAACCTTGTAATCGGATCTCGCAATCAGCGATGCTGCCGTGTCAACAAAGGGGTCAAAAAAAAACACCGCAGAATACGCCTGGATTTGTCGTTGTGGCACAGACAAACAAATCTCATGCCGTTTTACATCGTGCTGTCCATTCTTCAAGTCAGTATCATTTGACGCAAACATACTGATGGTAGTCAGGTCTGTACGTCCTGTAATGTTCATGGAGGGACCGGCGCCGGCCAAGTTTGAATTTGTGGCAGTGCCAATGCTGGCAATACCCGACATTGTTGTTCAGATATATGTCACCTTACATACAAGGTCACAGCATGTTTATATATAAATTACCACAGTATGCAAAACCCGACAACTCATATTCCCATGAATTTGAACATCATAGACCCTCAAACAAGGGTACTAAACTACTTTTGAAAGTAATAAAAGCAATCATCATCATCAACACAAGATACGACAGGAAGTGTAACACACAGCATGCAAATCGTATACCTTTATGTCGTGGATACGTCGACTTTTGCCAAGAAACAATGGCGACCAGTGTTGCGTAAATAATGGGCACATTTTGAAACTCAAGTTGACTAAATCATAAATATACTGCAGAAATCTCACATGTGCACAGCATGGAATGTGAGTGTATACTGCTAGTGCTTGCCTTGCAACATGATGCAACTTTTGCTAGACAACTATGAAGTTGGCTGCGAGTTTGGTAAAATCAACAGCTCGAAAAATATACTGCAGAAATCTCACATGTGCACAGCATGGAATGTGAGTGTACACTTAGGGAGATTGACCGAGCGCAGGTGGACAAACTTGCCAGGTGCTACCTGTGAGTTATCTGTGGGAACTGGGCATTTTTGAGTCTTGGGGTGGAAATTATTCAAATCGACACTACTCCTCGCAGAATACCACAACTTGTTGTCAAAAATGTTCAAATATGAAGCAGATAATACACACTTGCCATTGTTTTCACCAACGTGTATGAAGCGGCTGGGTGCAAAAATTCACGATGTGTGAATGTCTACAGGGCGCACTGCCATAGCCGCCCCATCCCCACTCCCTTCCTGCAAGTTCTGCTGGGGCCAAAGGTTCGCGGGCATAGTGTGTCACATATCTTAGCAATGTCGCGTATTTTATGTGTTATGAGAAGCTTATGCAATATCCAAAAATGCTTGATGCGAGATGCTCATATCCTATAAAAGCACATTGCATCTACACCAGGTAGTTTCTTATTATGGCGCAGGATAGATGGTTTCCGGCACGCGACGGATATTCATGGTTCTACACGGCCATATTGATCATAATGATTGCTTTGAGCATTATTTTTTGTGTGTCGCCCGGAAATAAAATCAAACTCGAAGAGGTCGAGAAGGTAGATGCACCTTACATTGCGCTACTAAAGAACAAATATCTGGACACAATAACTATCCCCACAGAAGTCTTGTTGCAAACCCTTGGCGAGTACATTTCGTATGCCACTGCTCAAACCGATAACAAATTTGGGCTGACTTCGAAAAACGGAAAAATGGATGATCTTTTTACTAACGACAAAGCCAAGGTGTTGCTGTCAAATTCACAGTTTACACAGCAAAAAAGCGAGCATGTGGTATTGGCATCACCTCTTTGGGCCTATTATCATAATTTGCACCTACATGAAGCGACGTACTGCACCGACGCTCAGATCAGCACTGCCATGACTAGTAATAAGAACTCTATCAATTCAGTGTTGCCTGTTACTCCAGCCATCTCGGCAAGTGTTTACAAATGTTTGCCAGCACATCCTACCACCATCGACTATCGTCGATGTTATGACGACCATACCTGGCAAAGACATGTGATGTTGGCTTACATAATTCCGACTTCATTCTTGTTCATTGTCAGCACAATTTTTTATTACTTTCGGGCACAGACCGAAAAACAATATTTGGGCCTGCTGTATACGCCCTACATCCAGCAATTCTCACTTGCGTGGCACATTGTAGCAGTCCTTTTCATCACCATTACAGTAAGTTATTCGGGCTTTCACACAGAAGGCGTAGATAGTCGCTGTCCCGACAAGATGACCGGGTTGGGTGACGCATACACGATTCTCCTCGTATTCTATATAGGACTGTATTTTGTGATTTGTACGCATGTCTGCGCCATGGTCTATGAGTATAAAGGGTATGGCAAGGACGCGATATTTGTACCAATGTCAAACCAATAAGTTGAACAACGGTATACTCCCTAAAACATGACAGAAACTTGTGTTTTTCCACACAGAATCAACGTTGTGACTAAGTTTAGCATGTATTGTGTATAACACACGATGATACTTTTTGTTTTACAACAGAGTTCCCGTATATAAATAAACGCTATAAACTGAAAATACACAAGTGATTGCAAGTATCATACAAGTGTTCAAAACCCCTGTACACAATGAGTAATCCCTGGAACATCCGGAGGGGTATAGGAGATGTGCAAAAACCGAATGGCGAGTACAACCACACGGGAGAATTCAGCACCGGTATGAATGCCAAACGTGTTCGCAACAATCTGTGGCCCTCGGGCAAGTTCAACGATCAGGATGGTCCGTTATCAGCTTTGCAGAATTCTGACAGTAGCATGCGCTCCATGTCAAAAAACTTGTCAATAAACCAAACAGTCATGACATTATACATCAACATCCCACGGCTTGTAGTGCCCATCAATAATCCACACATCACTGAGGCACGCAACATACCAGTCGCCAACTGCATATGCGCCGGCGACGTGGTGTTCCAATTGCGGTATAACGAAGTTCTGCTCAAAAGCGGCGACGCTACTGGACCTGAAACTCAAATATGATTTCGAGTCCATCTCTCTTCTCTTGCGGGCTCATCAACCACCGTGCATTCTTCACTGATTCTACAAAACGCTCCCCCATGTTATGTGTGTTCACCGCTAAGCGCGCGCCAAGTGCCATCCGCTTAGGTGCCACTTGACAGTCTTTGTTGATGATACTCTTAACCTCCGCGTTTTGTTGCATTTTATGCTTGCCAATCGCTTTGCATAACAGTGCCTGTGCCTGTGTCAGAAACGTGGTTAGATTCAAAGCCGCCTCCATTGGCTGAATTAACGTGTCTCTGAGTGTGGGACCACCCCCCCCCGTGACCTGTTGTTTGACTATGTTGACCCAGTGGTGCTGCACCGTCTTTGGATGCATTTGCCCTATCCATACTGTCTGCCCCAATCTCTGGATTGTTTTTGTCAAAACTTTCCAAAAGTGTTAGTAGACATGACAACGACTCCAACATGTTGCCCCCTACTAGCGCTCTTCGTCCGAACTCCTCTCTGCTTGCGTCTCTCTTTGTTGGATCCGGACTCTGTTCTTTGCGCTTGACTGGTAACGATTTTGCTTCAGGTAGCTCTTCATCAAGTCTTGCGAATTCTTTCTTAAGACGTATTCAGTCTTTCCATGCTTCGACTGAGCGTTCAATTTATTTCAAACTATCTCGTTGTCTCCTCTCGGCCGACGGCAGCTTGAGTCCTTGCCAATCCACCAGTTCAAAGTACTGCGGCATAAGCTGTCGCTGTCTCTGTGACAGTCCTTGCACTACCAGAATTAACAAATGAACTCCTCGCTCACCGTTCGACGTTGCAATTATTACCGGTGGTATCACCACTAATGCTTTCTCTCTATAACTCTTGTCAATTCTAGACAAGTCGGAAATACTTTCGTATCCAGCTTGCCTCAGAGCGGGAATGCTCTTTCGCATGGCTGCTTCTCCCACCCACATCAGCTCCTATGTTGTTTGATTGAGACCCCGTACCTCTGAATCTGTATCTAGGTGCGACCCTCCGATTCTTTCAATCCTCATTGTGCTTTCCCAATGGATCTAGTTGCTGGCATTGTCTCAGCCCTTTTCGAAAGCTGTTGCTGAAGTGAGTACATTGTAATCTGATCCGACAGATTTCAATGACAAGGTTACTGAGCGAACCACTTACCCTGACATCTTTCCTCATCTCTCTCACAAGGTCGATCTCTTATCTCTCGGTGGCTGTTCACGTAACTGACTGTCAGGTTTGGCGACTTTTACGTCTGAAAGTGCTGATAATGGTTGAGATCAAGACCTTGGCATCAGTGACGACTGGATTGCTGATAATGATGCCTTTCAACCTGTTTTGAAAAGTCAGCTTCCCTCTCTAAGCCCAAGACATGGTCTGCTCTGAGCAGCACTGCAATGAAATCGTTGACTGACGAAGTATTGCGAGCTTACAAGGCTCTGCTCCTAGGCAAACGTGTCAAGATTCGCTTCCCGAATTCTGGTGGCAGCTAGTAGGAGGTCGTGTCTTATGATATCGTTCAATATCTGTGCAGTCACGTCCGCAGTTGCCAGCTACGTGCACTACATGATGTCTGCAAAATGTGAAGACAGTCTTGTGCCAAATTGTGCCATCATGTTCACATCGTAGAACTCAATAATAAAATGGAGCCAGGCCGTGAATTCTTTGAACGCTTTGTGCACACTTATTTTCGAACGACAATTCGTCGTGTCTTGGTTCTTACGGCCATCTCAAGTTGGCATTCTTTAGATTACAATACAGTGGGTGCTCTCATCTCCAGTACTCTCGACTAAAGTAAATTCTTGTATATGAAGGCGCTAGCTGGTTATGATAATGACTGCAGAACAGCTTCTCTGTGCAAAGAGCTTACATGAACTTGTACAAGTTTTTAATCAATATTATTATTTTTGTTATGAAGTCTTCGGCCTTGCTCTCGTGCTTAGCGTGAGACTGATGCCCGTTTGTCGAACATCACAGGTCAATTCACGCCTACAATTTTTGCTGATCATTGGCAATTTCTCCCAACATGGATTTCTCGCAGTGCGTCTACAAATCGTGTTGCCATCCTATGGCTGCGATGATCCTTGTAATATATGTCGACAATAACGGCATTCGACATAACTGTCAGGAATTGGTGCAAGAGTTTGAGAAGTCTGTCGTGATGGCTATGAACCCAGGCGCCAATTTTGACTCTCTGCCCATCTTGACAATCCAGATAATTTCGTTGTGCAGGCCTTCGCTGCATTTATCTTGGAGATTTCTTACGTTGTCAATAATACTGTGCTACAGCTCCGCTCTTCTAAGAGTCACTTTATTCGCTCATTTACAAAGCAACGCCTGCTCGTCCCTTGCATGCCATTTTTTTTGCTCCGCTATCTACTTGGTATCGCACGATTGCAATTCTTCCTGATGCTGAGGTATCGTATGCTCTTGTCTGTTATCATCGGTGTACTGTCTCAGCTGCCCTTTGTGTATTTCAGTTGAGCTCCTGACAAAAATTATGAGCGCAGCTCGATGGCCTGCCATCTTTTCGTCTCTATTCTTAATGATTGTATTTTTTCACATGTCTTTCGCTCAAAAATGTCATATATTGTATACCATTGACTATTTGAGTGAGAGAGGGTATCAGAGTCATTATATGACTCTGGCATGTGTGACTGTGACTCGTATCAGTCACGCTTGGGGTTGAGTATTTTTTCAGTCAACTGAGAAATACTTGAGGGCTTAATCCTTAGGTATTTACCCCGCTTTTAGTAGAAACAAAATCGAAGATGGAAACAATAGGACGTCGAAGGATCAAGGGAGCCGTAGACGTCAAGATCAAGTGTCGGAAGGTCCTGCACGAAGCGTGGCATAAGACAATGGGGGCGATCGACATAGGCACAAATCCGTCCGAGCCCACAAGTGAGTGTAGGCTCGGAAATCGGGAGAATCCCTCTGAACCCACAACGCCCCTCCCGAGCCCGCAGTACGGAAAAGCGGAGGCGAGTGGAATAAGTGATACCTTTTGTTGACTTAACTTTTCTGATTTTTCATCAGGGGCTACGAGATATGATTGACTTAAATTTTCTGATTTTTCATCAGGGGCCACGAGATACGAAAAATCAGAAAATTTAAGTCAACAAAAGGTACCACATATTTTACTCGACTGAGATTTTCCGTACTGCGGGCTCGGGAGGGGCGTTGTGGGTTCAGAGGGATTCTCCCGATTTCCGAGCCCACACTCACTTGTGGGCTCGGACGGATTTGTGCCTATGTCGATCGTCCCCACTGTAAGAGCCTAAAGCATCGAGTTGTCAATTGTGATCGTGATCGTTTCTGATTTATATAATAGAGGTCTGCAGTTTTGTGTAAGCTCACACTTGCTGAAGGACCATTTTGATTTCGTTGTCATTTCAACTGAGCACAACTGATGGCTTCGTCCTATCCGTACTACCTCTCGAAAGACCCACAAGCGATATTTCGCTCAAGAAGACCTTCTGTCTCATGAATATTCGCCCCCAAGACTTTCTGTCTCACGAACCAACTCTTTGGTTTAGGCGCCACTAACTCTTTTGGTTTAGGCGCACCAACTTTCTAAGACCACAAA
>Ga0105053_10006585_pt1 | contig 15927 bp, 15 predicted proteins | sample BON01_FD_78093 | JGI IMG/M metagenome (GOLD analysis project Ga0105053, IMG submission 78093) | Freshwater microbial communities from Lake Bonney liftoff mats and glacier meltwater in Antarctica - BON-01 | ecosystem: Environmental > Aquatic > Freshwater > Ice > Glacier meltwater | place: Lake...
CACGTCCTTGTAGAGCAGGTAGCGGAACGGCCCCGGACCCCCGGCATAGCAGGCCTGGGGGCAGAACGCGCGCAGCCACATGTAATCGCCCGCCTCGACCTCGACCCAGTCCTGATTCAGCCGGTACACGCCCTTGCCCTCCAGCACATACAACCCATGCTCCATCACATGGGTCTCGGCGAACGGGATCGCCGCGCCCGGCTGCAACGTGACGATGTTGACATGCATGTCGTGCCGCAGATCGGCGGGATCGACAAAGCGCGTCGTCGCCCAGGCGCCATTCGTGCCGGGCATCGCCACAGGTGCCACGTCGCGGTCGCACGACACCAAGGGATCGGGCGCCGCCAGCCCCTCGACCGCCTCATAGCCCTTGCGGATCCAGTGAAACCGCGCCACGCCGCCGGTCTCGTTGCGCAGCGACCAGACCGCACCGGCCGGGATATAGGCCCAACCGCCGATTCCCAGAACGTCGGTCCTGCCCGCCACGGTCAGGCTGAACCCGCCATCGACCACGAACAGCACCCCCTGGGCGCCCGCGTCCGGTTCGGGGCGGTCGCTGCCACCGCCGGGCGCCACCTCCATGACATAGTGCGAAAACGTCTCGGCAAAGCCCGACATCGGGCGCGCGATGATCCACAGGCGTGTGGCGTCCCAGTGCGGCAGAAGACTGGTCGTGATGTCGCGCATCGTGCCCTGCGGGATCACGGCATAGGCTGCGGTAAACACGGCGCGCCCGGTCGAAAGCTCGGTCTGGGACGGATGGCCGCCGGTCACGGCGAAATAGGGCGGGCGGATCATGGGTTGGCTCCAGCGCAACTTCAGGTGCCGCCCTTCTGGGCAATTCGCACCGCAGCAGCAAGGCCCATCGCGCCGGGCGGGCCGGACGGTCGGCCCTGTCGCGGAACGGGAAGCAGCGGCCCCTACCGGCGAAAGTTTCCGTCTCTCTGCCAGAACCCCGATCATATGATCTGAAATCCTGCGATCCTTACCAATTTCGGGGGGTGTTCTTGCACCGCGTTCGCTGCAAACTGTTTGCACCTTGTAACCCCCTCGCCCGAAAGCGACCGCATGAGCCTTTTGCACGATTTCCGCGCCCAGTTTGACGTGCCCGACCTGCCCGCCGCCCTGCGCGCCGGTCTGATCGGCGAAAACGCGCAGATTCCCGGGCCCTATGGTCCAAAACCACTGATCTATGCCGATTATGTCGCTTCGGGCCGCGCCCTGCGCCAGGTCGAGACGTTCATCATGGAACAGGTGCTGCCCTTCTATGCCAACAGCCACACCCGCGCCTCGTTCTGCGGCGCCTTCTGCACCGCCCTGCGCGAGGATGTGCGCGCCGAAATCGCCCGCCTTGTCGGGGCAGGGCCGGGCATGTCGGTGGTGTTCTGCGGATCGGGCTCGACGGCGGGGCTGAACCGGCTGGCGATGCTGCTCGACATTCCGGGCACGCTGGCGCGGGGGCATCGGGCGGTCGTGCTTGTCGGCCCCTATGAACACCATTCCAACCTTCTGCCCTGGCGCGAAAGCGGGGCCGAGGTGATCGAAATCGCCGAAGGGCCGCAGGGCGGACCGGATCTGGCCATGCTGGAGGCCGCTCTGGTGCAGGCCGGGGGCGCCGGGCTGATCGTCGGGGCGTTCGGTGCGGCCAGCAACGTCACCGGCATCGTCACCGATGTGCGCGCCGTCACCCGCCTGCTGAAATCCCATGGCGCGCTGGCGATCTGGGATTTTGGCTGCGCCGCCCCCTATCTGCCCATGTCCATGGACGCAGGCACCGATCATGCACTGGATGCCATCGTCTGTTCGCCGCACAAGTTTCCGGGCGGCCCCGGAGCCTCGGGCCTGATGATCCTGCGCGACGCCATCGCGCGCCGCACCACCCCCACCCTGCCCGGCGGCGGCACGGTCGAATTCGTGTCGCCCTGGGGCCATGCCTATTCGTCCCGCCTGTCGGCCCGCGAAGAGGGCGGCACCCCCAACGTGCTGGGCGACATCCGGGCCGGGCTGGCGCTGATCGTGAAGGATGCGCTGGGGGCGGACTGGATGGCCGCGCGTCAGGCCGTGCTGCGCGCGCGGGCACTGGCGGTCTGGCAGCACACGCCCGCGCTGGAACTGCTGGGCCTCGCGACCGAAACCGCCCTGCCGATCTTTTCCTTCCGCGTGCGCGATGGCGCGGGGGGGCTGGTGCATCACCAGTTGTTCACCCGGATGCTCAGCGATGTACACGGCATCCAGGCGCGGGGCGGTTGTGCCTGTGCGGGGTCATATGCCCACCGTCTTCTGGGGCTGGACGAGGCGGCGTCGGACGATGTGATGGCCGCCCTCCGCGCCGGGCGCGAAACGGAAAAGCCCGGCTGGGTGCGGCTGAACCTGTCGGCGCTGATGACCGACGACAAGGCCGACTTCGTGATCCGCAGCGTCGATTCCCTTGCCCGGGGGGCGGCGCGCCATATCGGCGACTATGCCGCCGACCAGACCGGCGGGCGCTTCGTGCCCCGGGCCGGGCTGGCCTGCGCATGACGGGCGCAAGGACCGATCCCCTGCCGGGCAGGCTTTGGGCACCCCGTGTCGTTTCGCAACCCGGCATCGCCAGACCTTCCAACCCAACCTGACAGCCGGAGACGTGGCATGAGCGACAGCACCCTTGCGACCCATCTCGGGCAGACCCATCCCGACATACAGGCCGCGCTGGACGGGCGGGCCAACATCCTTGCCATGACCCGGGCCGCAGGGGATGCCGTGCTGATCCCGCGCAATCCCGGCGCCTGGTCCCACGATCTGCGCCACGCCCTGGCCGCGCGCATCGCCCGGCTGCACGGGGTGGAAGATGTCGCCGCCGGGTACGAGGCGCGCATCGCCGATCCCGGCTTCAGACCCGTCGCCGACCCGGCCCGGGATGGCTACGCCCAGTCGCTCGCCGCCGTCTGCGCCTTCATCGACAAGACCGCCGCCCGCACCCGCGACGTGGTGCCGGGCGATGTGCAGGCCCTGCAACAGGCCGGGATCAGCGACGCCGACATCGTGCGGCTGTGCGAGATCGGCGCCTTCCTGTCCTATGAATTGCGCATTCTGATCGGGGTGCGCCTGATGGCCGAGGTGTGGAAATGACCGACATTCTGACCAAATTCACCCGCACGCCGCCAAAATGGCGCCCCCGAGTCACCCCCGTCGTGCTGGAAGAGGCCACGCCCGAACAACTGGACGCGCTGCAGGTCACGCCGTCGAACACGAAGGTTTCGGCCTATGTGCTGACACTGGCCCATGATGTCGAGGTGCTGAAGGTGCGCTCGCCGCTGTTCAACGCCATCCTCTACGACACCGGCGGGATGCGCCGGGCCGAGCGGGAACTGAGCGCCGTCGCCGCCTCGATGGTCAACCACTGCATCTATTGCGCCGCCGTCCACGCCGACCGCCACGCGACGCTGGAAAACGACACCGGCGTGATGGACGGGCTGTTCGCCAATGGCCCCAAGGCCCCCCTCGCGGCGCGCGACAGGGCGATCTTCGACTTCGCCCATGCGCTTGCCCAGACACCGCCCACCGCCACCGCCGCCCATGTCCGGGCGGCGCGCGACGCGGGGCTGGACGCGACCGAGATCCTCGATCTGATCCTGTCCTCGGCGCTGTTCGGCTGGGCCAACCGGCTGATGCATGTGCTGGGCGACCCGGTGCGCGAGACCCCGGAGTGACTGGCGCCACCCGCGCAACCGGCGTTCGGCGCAAAGCCTCCGAGGCGCCCGGGGCAACCCCTTCCGGCCGGAACAGGGCATCCTGCTGCCCGCCCCTGGCGTCTTGGTAAAAGCCGGAACCGCCAATGGCCTGGCGCGCGTCGCGCCCGGGGCATTCGGCGATCAACCCTGCGCCGGGTCATCGCCGAACCGTTTCAGCCGTCGCTGGGCTGCACCTGGATCGCCCGCTCGGCCAGAACCTGTTCCATCGAAAACAGCCCCGTCACCTTTTCGATCTCCAGCGCGCCGATCAGGTCCTGATAGACACGGTCATAACCCGCCATTCCGCTGGTCACGGCCTTGAGCAGATAATCCCACTCGCCGCCGATCCGGTGCACCTCGACGATCTCGTGGATCGCCTCGACCCGTTGCAGGAACCGGGCCGACCACGCCTTGTCGTGAAAGCGCGAGCGTACCAGCATGAACACCACCAGATCGAGGCCCAGCTTGGCGGTATCCAGCCGCACCGTGGTGCCGCGCAGAACGCCCGAATCGCGCAGCCGGTTCACCCGACGCCAGCAGGCGTTCTGCGAAATGCCCACCCGTTCGGCCAGATCGCGCTGGGATTGGCCGCCATCGCGTTGCAGCGCGTCAAGGATCAGGGTGTCGATCCGGTCGATTTTCATGGGCGGCCCCTATCAGGTGATCGGGGGTTTCCCCATCTTCACCTAAATTGACCCAATCGCGCGCCGCTGTCCAGCGGCACCCGCGGCGCATTCGCCCCCAAAGGCCGCGCGGCAGATGCTCGGTGCCACCGTCCGCATTGAACGGCGCGATCAGCAGTCGCAGGTTTGTCGGGAAATCCGGCCAGGGCCGGGGTGGTGGCGGCGGGGTGTCTTCAGCCCGGGTGGTCCTGCGGTTGGATCGACGTTTTGCCGCGCGGCACGGGGTTTGCCCCGGCGATTGGTCCGCAGGACCGGGGCCTTGCCCGGCCTTGCCACCCGAACACCCGACTGGCCCGACAAAAGGCCCCGGCCTTTTGCAGTTCCGTTGCGCGCCCGTCAGAACCCCACCTGGTCGCCGCCCTTCAGCGCCAGCATCGCGCGCGCCTCGTCCGGGCTGGCCAGTTCAAGGCCCAGACCCTCGACGATCTGGCGCGCCAGGCGCACCTGTTGCGCGTTGCTCTCCGCCAACCGCCCCGGCCCCGCCCACAGCGAATCCTCAAGACCCACGCGCAGGTTGCCGCCCATGGCCACCGCCATCGCGGCAATCGGCAACTGGTGGCGCCCGGCGCCCAGCACCGACCACTGGTATTGATCGCCGAACAGCCGGTCTGCCGTGCGCTTCATATGCGCCACGTCTTCGGGGTGGGGGCCGATGCCGCCCAGAAGGCCGAACACCGATTGAATGAACAACGGCCCCTTGACCAGCCCGCGGTCGAAAAAGTGTTTCAGATTATACAGATGCGAGATGTCATAGCATTCGAATTCAAACCGCGTGCCGGTGGCCGACAGGGTCTCCAGCGCATATTCGATGTCCTGAAACGAATTGCGGAACACCAGATCGCGCGATCCCTCCAGAAACTCGCGCTCCCACGGATGCTTGAACTCGTTGAACCGATCCAGCATCGGGAACAGCCCGAAATTCATCGACCCCATGTTCAGCGAGGCGACCTCGGGCGCATAGGTGGCGGCGGGGGCCAGACGCTCGGCCACCTTCATGAAGGGCGACCCGCCCGTGGTGATGTTCAGCACCGCATCGCAACGCTGCTTGATCACCTTGAGGAACGGCGCGAAGGCCTCGGGCGACTGATCGGGCTTGCCGGTGTCGGGGTCGCGGGCATGCAGGTGGATGATCGCCGCCCCCGCCTCGGCCGCCGCGACCGACGCATCGGTTATCTGTTCCGCCGTCACCGGCAGATGCGGCGACATCGAGGGCGTGTGGATCGCCCCGGTGATGGCACAGGTGATGATGACTTTGCGCGGCATGGGCATTCCAGTCTGGCAGGGATCGGTTTGGCGAACTGTGCCCATCCACCCCCGGCATGGCAAGGGCGATACGCCATCGGCAATCTTTCGCCACCGGTGTTTTTTCCCATACCGCCGTCCCGAAAAGGTTGCGAAAAGACATCCGAAGCGCCCAAAGTTCGCCACTTTTCACTGCAAGGCTGCATCCCATCAAGATGGTGAATGCAGGAGTAACCGAGATGCAAAACCCGAAACCCGCCCCCGTTCAACCGGCCCCCCAGCCGACCCCGACACCGCCCGTGCGCTTTTACGACTGGGCCTCGATCTGAGCCTGTCGTCGGCGCCCGTCCCGGTCTAGGCTGTTACCCATGGACACCCCGATCACCACGATCCGCAACCTGGGGCCCGCAATGGCCCGGGCCTTTGCGGGGGTCGGCATCACCAGCGCCGAACAGTTGCGCGATCTGGGCACCGATACAGCCTATGCCCGGCTGCTGGAAAGCGGCACGCGGCCACATTTCATCTCGTATTATGTGATCGAAATGGGCCTGCAAGGCCGTCCCTGGAATGATTGCAAGGGCGCCGAAAAGGCCGTCCTTCGTGCCCGGTTCGACGCCTTGCGATCCGCGAATTGCGACCCCGAACGGGCCGCGCTTGAGATATTCCTTGATCGTATCGGCGTGGTCGCACGCAATTGAGGCTGGCCAAGGTGGGAAATTGGCTGTTCACTGGCGTGCAGCGCACCCCTCAAGGAGCCCCGCCATGTCAGATGACCAGACTGAATCGGCACCCACCGACGCCTGCGCCCGTCTGACGTTCGAGGCCCGCACCCACTTGCGCCACGGCGATTCGGCGGCCACCATCGAGTGCTGCCTGCGCGCGCTGCAATCGGGCGAGGTGCCGCTGGAACAGGCCGCTGCCATCGAAAAACTGCTGCGACAGGCCGATGCCCTCGATCTGGCCGACCAGATCCGCGGCCATATCCTGGGCGGGCTGGATCAAATCGAACGGATTCACGGGGATGACCCGATCGCGCGCAGCCATCTTGCCAATATCCTCGTGCTGATGAACCAGCACGAAAAGGCCATGCCCCACCTTGAATTCTCCATCGCCAGGCTTCCTGAAGAGTTCGAGATACTTTTCCTCTATCTGGTCTGCCAGCTTGAAACCAACACCTTCCTTCCGGGCGCACTGGACATCACCGCGATCTGCGCCAAGGCCGGCCGGCCGCAGACCGTCGTTTCCGTGCTGGTGTCGATGCTGGCCCACTATGGCCAAAAGGCCGAGGCCCGGCGCATTCTCGACATGATGGCGCATGTCTTCACCGATTCCGATGACATGGCACGGCTGGCCACCCTGCGCGCAGCACTTGATGGCGCCGCCGAGCCCGTCGATCAGCGCGCCACGGCAAACAAGCTGTTCGATGCTTTCGCCGAAAACTATGACACAAAGCTCGAAGCGCTTGAAAACAACGGCCCCGCAATGATCGGCCGCGTGCTTGACACCATCGGCCTGCCCCGTGACGGATCGCTGCGGGTGTTCGATGCGGGCTGTGGCACCGGGCTGTGCGAGCCCTATCTACGACCCCGGGCAAGCCTGTTGCATGGAGCCGACCTGTCCATCGGCATGCTTGAAAAGGTCAAGGCCAAGGGCACCTACGACCTGCTGTGCCGCAGCGATCTTGCCGCCACCGACACCCTTCCCGAAGGCACGTTCGACCTGATCGTGGCGGCCGATGTTCTGGTCTATTTCGGCAACCTTTCAGATGTGTTCGCAAACATGGCCGCCATGCTGGCGCCCGGCGGTTGGTTCGTGTTCACCGTCGAAGAAGCACCAGACGACATCGCGCCGCCAGGGTATGGGCTGAACGTGTCCTGCCGCAACTGCCACAGCGAGGCTTATCTGCACCGCGCCCTAGCGGTGGTGGGGCTGAGTGCGGAATGCACCCACCGCGATGGCCTGCGGCTGGAATTTCGCAAGCCCGTCAACGGCTTGGCCATCGCTGCCCGGAAAGCCGGCTAATGCCGGCGGGAGCCTTGCTCATGGACGCCCTGAACCTTGCTGTCGCGGCAACGGACCCCGCGACAGCCGCAATCCCGGATCGGCGGTCGATTTCCATACGGCGCCGGTCGTCGCCGGATCAGCCGACCAGTTCAAGCCCCGAGAAGTAGAACGCGATTTCCTCGGCGGCGGTTTCCGGTGCGTCGGACCCATGGACTGAATTCTCACCGACGGAGTCGGCAAATTCGGCGCGGATCGTGCCCGGCGCCGCGTCGGCGGGGTTGGTCGCGCCCATCACTTCGCGGTTCTTGCCGATGGCGCCTTCGCCCTCCAGCACCTGAACGACCACCGGGCCAGACGCCATGAAATCGCACAACTCGCCATAGAACGGCCGCGCGGCGTGCACGACATAGAACTGCCCCGCCTGTGCTTTGGTCAGTTGGATGCGCTTTTGCGCCACGATCCGCAGGCCCGCATCCTCGAACTTGGCGTTGATCTTGCCGGTCAGGTTGCGCTTGGTCGCGTCGGGTTTGATGATCGAAAGGGTGCGTTCGATTGCCATGGTCTCTGCCTTCATGAGGTCGGGGTCCGGCCCTGTGCCGCCGCCGCAATTACGGCGTCGTGCTAGCATGGGCATGGGGCGGTGAAAAGGCGCGATTGACGTTGTCGGGCAGGGCTGGCACACGGCGCCCATGCTGATCATCGACACCATTTCCTATTCGGTCGAAGGCCGCCCCCTGTTCGAGGGCGCCAGCGCCTCGATTCCTGCCGGCTACAAGGTGGGCATCGTCGGGCGCAACGGCACTGGCAAGACGACGCTGTTCAATCTGATCCGGGGCGAACTGGTGCTGGAGGGCGGCGACATCCGCCTGCCCGCCAGGGCCCGCATCGGCGGCGTGGCGCAGGAGGTGCCGGGGTCCGAGGTTTCGCTGATCGACACGGTGCTGGCCGCTGACACCGAACGCGCCGACCTGCTGGCCGAATCCGAAACCGCCAGTGACGGCGTGCGCATCGGCGAAATCCAAGCCCGCCTGGCCGACATCGACGCATGGTCAGCCGAGGCCCGTGCCGCGTCGATCCTGCGCGGTCTGGGCTTTACCCATGACGAACAGTTGCAGCCCTGTTCGGCGTTTTCGGGCGGCTGGCGCATGCGCGTGGCCCTGGCCGCCGTGCTGTTCGCCGCGCCCGATCTGTTGCTGCTGGACGAACCCACGAACTATCTCGACCTTGAGGGCGCCCTGTGGCTTGAATCCTATCTTGGCCGCTATCCCCATTCGGTGCTGGTGATTTCCCACGACCGGGGCCTGCTGAACCGCGCGGTGGGCCATATCCTGCACCTGGAGGACCGCAAGCTGACCCTCTACACGGGCAATTACGACACTTTCGCGCGCACCCGCGCCGCCCGTCTGGCGGTGGCCGAGGCGCAGCGCGGCAAGGTCGAACTGCGCCGTGCCCATTTGCAAAGCTTTGTCGACCGGTTCCGCGCCAAGGCGTCCAAGGCCAAGCAGGCGCAAAGCCGCATCAAGATGATCGAAAAGCTCGAAACCATCTCCAGCCCGCAAGAGGCGGCATTGCGCGCCTTCACCTTCCCCGAGCCCGAGGAATTGTCGCCGCCCATCGTCAACCTCGAATCCGCCAGCGTCGGCTATGGCGACCGGGCGGTACTGTCCAAACTGAACCTGCGCATCGACCAGGACGACCGGATCGCCCTGCTGGGCCGCAACGGCGAGGGAAAATCGACGCTTTCCAAGCTGTTGGCGGGTAAACTTGAAGCGATGGGCGGGCGGCTGACCAAATCGAACAAGTTGCGGGTGGGCTATTTCGCCCAGCACCAGCTGGACGAACTGCGCGCCGATGAAACCCCGCTGGACCATCTGCGCCGCTATTGCCCCAAAGAAACCCCGGCCCGCCACCGGGCGCGGCTTGCCGGGTTCGGTCTGACCGCCGCACAGGTCGACACCGTGGTGGGGCGGCTGTCGGGGGGGCAAAAGGCGCGCCTGTCGCTGCTGGTGGCCACCATCGACGCGCCCCACATGCTGATCCTCGACGAACCGACCAACCACCTTGACATGGAATCGCGCGAAGCCCTGGTCGAGGCGCTGACCGCCTATTCCGGCGCGGTGATCCTTGTGTCCCACGACATGCACCTGCTGTCGCTGGTTGCCGACCGGCTGTGGCTGGTCAAGGGCGGCCGCGTGACGGCCTATGATGACGATCTGGAAAGCTATCGCAAGATGCTATTGTCCGCCGACACGCCCGCCGAGAAGGCCCGGGCGGAAGAGGCGAGGAACCCCGCCGCGCGCCGCAAGGAACACACCCGCGAAGAGCTGATGGCGCTGCGCGGCGAAGCGCGCAAGGCCGAGGCGCGGGTCGAAAAGCTGTCGGAGATGCGTGACAAACTGGCCCGCAAACTGGCCGATCCGGCGCTCTACGAAGACGGGCGGACGGGCGAGTTGGAAACATGGAACAGGAAATACGCCGAAGTGATGGAGGCAACGGACCGCGCCGAGGCGTTGTGGATGGCGGCTCTGGAAAAGCTGGAAACCGCGACGGCCTGACCGACGTGCATCGGTGCGCAGACTGCTGGCGCGGACCACTGGCAAACCGCCGCCCCCGCCCCTATCTCTGAGAGATGGACACGGACAACATCGGCCAATTCGTCTATCTCTTGCTGCTGCTGCTGGCAATCGGCGGTTCGTTCATCGTGGCCAACCGCGACAACATCGGCAAGACGCTGCAACAGGGCGCGATCTGGGCGCTGATCTTTGTCGGGGTCATCGCCGCCGCCGGGCTGTGGGAGGATGTGCGCAACGATGTCGTCCCTCGCCAGAGCGTGGTGGGCGACGGCGGGCGGATCGAGGTGCCGCGCTCGTTCGGCGGCCACTATCACCTGAGCCTGACAGTCAACGGCACCCCCTTGCGCTTTGTTGTCGACACCGGCGCCACCGACATGGTTCTGTCGCGCGACGATGCCCGCGCCGTGGGGATCGACCCTGACAGGCTGGCCTATCTCGGGCGCGCCGAAACCGCAAACGGAACGGTGCCGATTGCCCGCGTGACGCTGGACACCGTGACGCTGGGGGGCATCTCGGACAGCAATGTCGGCGCCTCGGTGAACGGCGGCGAGATGTTCGGCTCGCTGTTGGGCATGAGCTATCTCGAACGCTTCGGGCGGATCACGATTGCCGACGGGCGGCTGATCCTCGAACGCTAGAGCGTTTTGCTCTCAATCGGGTCCGCGTATTCATCGGCCGGGGTGAGGCAGCGTTTGCAATGCAAACGCGTTCCCCCGGCAGATGAATACTATCGAGCGCAACACGCTTTGACGCACTTTGCGTTCCATTTGAGGCCGAGGATCGAAACAAGCGTTCGAGCCGCAGGCCAGAGGCAGCTTCTTTCGATAAGGAGTGGTTCGGATAAAACGCAAAACGCTCTAGGCTTCGGCCTTCTTCTCCCACCGCCCCGAGTCTTCGCTCCAGTATTGCGCCGAACATCCGGCCATGGTCAGATCGCGCCACTGCGCGCGCGCCTTGTCCAGCGCGCCCGCATCGTTGCCGTCAAACAGCACGCAGACCCGCTCCAGCGCCTGCACCTCGTCGGCGGCCACCTCGGCGCCGTCTACGGTCATCAGGCACTGGGCGCCGTTCGCCATCTCGCGGCCAAGGGTCAGAAGCACCGGCTGATCGCCGTCATGGGGGCCGCCGGCCAGACCGTGGGGCAGGAACGGATCGTCGCCCAGCAGCCACAGCTTTTCGTCCAGCCACTCGAGCCGCCGCGCATTCGCCCCGCGCACACACACCCGCCACCCCGCCTGGCGCGCCTTGCCCAGCAGCATGGGCAAGGTCGCCTCAAGCGGGCGTTCGGTCAGGTGATAGAAGAACGCCGCCCCCATCACCGCACCGCAGTGTCAGCGAGCGCCGCCATCTCAGCCCTCGAACTTGTCGGCGATCAGCCGGTCCAGCGCCAGAACCCCCCAGCCCGAGGCGCCCTTGGGCGCATAGGTCGACTCGGCCGTGGTGCTGGCCACACCGGCGATATCAAGGTGGATCCAGGGTGTGCCGTCCTTCACGAAGCGGTGCAGGAACTCGGCGGCGGTGATCGACCCGGCGGGCCGCCCGCCGACATTCTTCACGTCGGCAATGCGCGATTTCAGCTGTTTGGCATAGGCCTTGCCCAAAGGCATGCGCCACGCCCCCTCGCCTTCGGCCCCAGCCGCCTTGAGGAACCCGTTGCACAAGGGATCGTCGTTCGAGAACACCCCGGCGTTCTCGTGGCCAAGGCCGATGATGATGGCGCCGGTCAGCGTCGCCAGATCGACCATGCCGACGGGGCTGAACCGCTCTTGCGCATACCACATCACGTCGCACAGCACCAATCGCCCCTCGGCGTCGGTGTTGATCACCTCGACCGTGTCACCCTTCATCGACACGACCACATCGCCGGGGCGCTGTGCGCGCCCGTCAGGCATGTTTTCCACCAGCCCCACAAGGCCCACGACATTCGCCTTGGCGCCGCGCAGCGCGATGGTCTTCATCACCCCGGCCACAACCCCGGCGCCGCCCATGTCCATGGTCATGTCTTCCATGCCGCCTGCGGGCTTGATGGAAATGCCGCCGGTGTCGAACACCACGCCCTTGCCGATCAGCGCGAATGGCGGCTCCTCGGCGCCGCCCTTCCACTGCATCACGACCACCTTGGAGGGGCTTTCACTGCCCACCCCCACCGCCAGCAGGGTGCGCATGCCCAGACGCTCAAGCTCGGGTTCGTCCAGCACCTCGACCTCGACCCCAAGATCGCGCAACCCCTCAAGCTGGTTGGCGAATTCCGTCGTGGTCAGCACATTGGCCGGGGCATTCACCAGATCGCGGGTGAAGAACACGCCCTGGGCGCGGGCCGAAATCCGCGCGGCCAGGGGCGACAGCGTTTCCGCCTTGGCGGCCATCACGGTGATCGCCCCGGCGGCCGTCTTTTCGCCCGTCTTCTGGTCGGTGTAGTCATAGCAGCGCAGCACGGCGCCCAGCGCCACATCGTCAATCCCGCGCAAGCCGCCCGCCAGCACCAGAACCGGCTTGCCGCCTGCCGCGGCACCGATGGCAACGCCCGCCTGGCGGGCCACCTCGCCCGTGGTTCGGCGGCCCAGCTTGACCACCTGAACAGCACTTGCCGCCATGCCCACAGGCCAGGCCAGATCGAGCACGGCGCCCTCGTCCATCTTGGCAAAGGCCTCGCTGGCCAGGAACCGCTCGACCGCGCCCCTGGTCAGCCGGTTCACCCGCCGCGCCGCCTGATCCGGTGTGCCCTCGGCCTCGGCGAACAGGACGACACGGCCCTCGAAAGCGGCGATGGCCTCCAGATCGACGGGCACGAAGGACAGGGCGGCGGGGGTGGTCATGGGCAGTCTCCTCTGGACGGTTTGGGCAGACCCTAGCCGCCTGCCCCGCCGATGGCCAGAAGGGAGTTTTCCAACGCCGCGCCATGGTCTAGTGTTGCGCCAACGGGCGTGAGAACCGGGGGAGTGCGAGTGGCCAGATTCGACCGATACATGCTGTCACAGCTGATGTGGGTGTTCGGTTTCTTCTCGCTCGTGCTGGTGCTGGTCTATTGGATCAACCGGGCGGTTTCGCTGTTCGACCAGTTGATCGCCAACGGCCATTCGGCCATCGTGTTTCTCGAATTCACCGCGCTGGCCCTGCCCAACGTGATCCGGATCGTGCTGCCCGTGTCGGCCTTTGCAAGCGCTGTCTATGTCACCAACCGCATGTCGTCCGAAAGCGAACTGGTGGTGATGCAGGCCACCGGCTACAGCCCGGCCCGCATGGCGCGGCCCGTGCTGGTATTCGGCGCGGTGGTCGCGGTGCTGATGTCGGTGCTGTCGCACCTGCTGATCCCGGCCTCGACCACCCAGCTGGCCCAGCGCTCGGTCGAAATCTCGGAAAACGTCACCGCCCGCCTGCTGAGCGAGGGGGAATTCCTGCACCCCGCCGCCGGCGTCACCTTCTATATCCGCGAAATCACCCCCGAGGGCGAGTTGCGCGACATCTTCCTGGCCGACGCCCGCAAAGCCGGCCAGCGCGCCACCTATACCGCCGAGCGGGCGCTGCTGCTGCGCAGCGATGCCGGGCCGAAGCTGTTGATGTTCCGGGGCATGGTGCAGATGCTGGGCACCCGATCCGACAGGCTGGCCACCACCCGGTTCGAGGAATTCGCCTTCGACATCGGCGCGCTGGTCGATCTGCCGGTGGCCGGGCCTCGCGGCACGCGCGAGTTGTCCACCGGCGAACTGCTGCGCCCGACCCCCGCATTGGCGCAGGAGACCGGGCAGGCCATGGAGGTGCTGCGCTATGACGGGCACAGCCGGATCACCGAGGCGCTGCTGGGTCTGGTGACGCCGCTGGTCGGGTTTGCCGTGGTGCTGGCGGGCGGGTTTTCGCGCTTTGGCGTCTGGCGGCACATCATCGTGGCGGTGGTCTGCCTGATCGCGATACAGTTGCTGGACAATGCCGTGACCGATGCCGCCCGGCCCCGGGGCGTTTGGGCGATGGCCTATGTGCCGGTGGCGTTCGGGCTGGTGCTGGGGGCGGTGTTCCTGTGGCTGGCGGCGCATCCGGGGCTGTTCAGGCGGCGGGCCGTGCCATGACGCTGCACCTTTATTTCGCGCGCCGCTTTGCCGTGACGTTCCTCGGCGTGCTCGGGGTGTTCGCCGCCATCCTGACCCTGCTCGATCTGGTCGAACAGGTGCGCAGGTTCAGCAGCGATACAGCCGGGTTTCTGGACATGCTGGGTCTGGCGCTGCTGCATGTGCCCGAAAGCCTGTACAGCATCCTGCCGCTGGTGATGATCCTGGCGACGCTGACGCTGTTCCTGAACCTCGCGCGCACGTCCGAACTGGTGGTGACGCGGGCGGCGGGCCGCTCGGCCCTGCGCAGCCTGACCGCACCGATCGCCGTGGCGATGGCCATCGGCGCGGCCGCCGTCACGGTGTTCAACCCCATCGTCGCGGCCACATCCAAGCAATACGAACAGGCCGCCGGCCGCTATGGCGCCACCCCGTCCAGCATTCTGTCGATCAGCCGCGAAGGGCTGTGGCTGCGCCAGGGCGACGGCACCGGCCAGACGGTGATCAGGGCCGAGCGGGCAAACCTGGACGGCTCCGAACTGTTCAACGTCACCTTCATCGCCTTCGCGGCCACCGGCGGGCCGCGCCTGCGGCTTGAGGCCGACAGCGCGCGGCTGGCCGAGAACGGCTGGGCGCTGAGCGGCGTGAAGGAATGGACGCTGGACGCCGCCAACCCCGAGCGTGACGCGGTGCGCCACGCCACCTATACCCTGCCCTCGACCCTGACGCGCAATCAGATCCTCGACAGTTTCGCCACCCCCTCGGCGATCCCGATCTGGGAGCTTCCGGGCTTCATCGACCAACTGGAAACCGCCGGTTTTTCCGCCCGCAAGCATCTGGTCTGGCTGCACATGGAACTGTCGCTGCCGCTGCTGCTGGTGGCGATGGTGCTGGTGGGGGCCGGATTCACCATGCGCCACACCCGGTCCGGGCGCACCGGGCTGATGGTGATGCTGGCCCTGGCGATGGGATTCTCGCTGTATTTCATCCGCAACTTCGCACAGATCCTGGGCGAGACCGGCCAGATCCCCGTGTTGCTGGCCGCGTGGGGGCCGCCGGTGGCGGCGGTGCTGCTTCCGCTGGGCCTTCTGCTGCATTGGGAGGATGGCTGATGCCGCTGCGCCGCCTTTTGCTGATCGCGATGCTGATCCTCGTGCCGCTGGCCGCCAAGGCCCAGCAGACGGCCACGCTGATCGCCGACCGGGTGCTGCTGACCCGGGCCAATACGCTTGAGGCGACAGGCAACATCGAAATCATCTATGGCACCACCCGCCTGCGGGCCACCCGTGTCGTCTATTCCCGGGCCGGTGACAGCCTGATCATCGAAGGCCCGATCACCCTGGTCGAGGGCGACGGGCGCACGATCCTGATCGCCGAACAGGCGCAACTGGACGCCGATCTGCAAAATGGCATCCTCACGTCGGCCCGGCTCGTGCTGGATCAGCAACTGCAACTGGCCGCCAACGAGATCGCACGCATCGACGGGCGTTATACCCGCCTGACGCAATCCGTCGCCTCGTCCTGCGAGGTGTGCGCCGGCAACCCCACGCCGGTCTGGGAAATCCGCGCCCGCGAAATCATCCACGACCAGCAGGAACGCCAGCTGTACTTCAGCCAGGCGCAGTTCCGGTTCATGGGCGTGCCGATCTTCTATGCCCCGCGCCTGCGCCTGCCC
>Ga0105053_10006601_pt1 | contig 15909 bp, 9 predicted proteins | sample BON01_FD_78093 | JGI IMG/M metagenome (GOLD analysis project Ga0105053, IMG submission 78093) | Freshwater microbial communities from Lake Bonney liftoff mats and glacier meltwater in Antarctica - BON-01 | ecosystem: Environmental > Aquatic > Freshwater > Ice > Glacier meltwater | place: Lake...
GGGGGGGGGGGGGGGGGGGGGGGGGGGGGGGCGGGGGGGGGGGGGGGGGGGGGGGGGGGGCGCCCTCCGCGCCGTCGTTGGAGAAGAGGAGGCGGGGGGGGCGCACGCAGCGGGGCCGCGCGCCGCCGATGCCGCCCGCCCGGCCTTTGACGTTTTGTCTCTTTCGCGCACCAGCCCCGGGCTCATGAACCCACCTTGATGTAAGAATCACTTGGACCGGATACCTCTCTTTCGCGCGCCTGCTGCGCCACGCGAGCAAACAAGCGCCACCAGGCCTCGCCGCCGCCGCCGCCACCGCCTCTTCCGCCGAGCTGAAGCCGCGCCGCCGTCATGGGTGCCCAATGTATCACACGACCTTCTCCTCGCGCGAGAAAGCACACATCCACACGCACGCAGCCCGCTCGGACGCCCAGCAGCGACCCGCAGCCAAGCGCATCACAGCCACCACCGCCGCACAAAACCGCCAACCGCCTCTCTCTTTTGAAGAGACTCTTCGCCCCCCCTCTCCTCCTACCCGAGCAGGAGCTGCGACTTGCAGCCCGCCGGTTCCGCCGCGCGCGCCAGCACCCGCCCACCCCCCCCACGCCGCGCCTGCCTGACGGCACGACGGCGCAACACAGTTTCACGTAGCCAGAGGTGAGCGCGGGGATCCGCTCAGGCGCGCGCGACCGCCGCCAAAAAGACAAGAGAGAAGACCAAGCGAAAAAAAACAGACAGAGGGAAGGACGAGATTCTGCTTCTTCGCCGACCCGCCGGGTCGCTCCGGGCGGCGTGTGAACGCCCAATGGCGCGCGCCGGCGGGTCGCGCGCCGAGCGTCGCGACTCCCCGTGCGGAGACTCGGGCTGCCCCCGCGCGGCGCGAGGTTCGCGACGCCGCCGGCCGCCACACAGAAGCCGGCGGCGGCGTGCGCGGCCTCGGACGGCGGCGGCGGCCGCCTCTCTGGCGCTCGCCCGTCGCGCTTCTTTGCTGCAAAGGAAGCTGGCTGCCGCCGCCGTCGAGCGCCGGCGTCCACCCCGCAGCGCGTGCGCGCGCCGAGCCGGCCGCGCCATCCTCCCCCTTCCGCAGGGCCAGCGGCGGCGCGCGCCTTGGGCGGGTCCATGCGCGTCGCCGCCCCCCGATCCTCGCGGCGCACGGCGGGGGGGACGAGGGGGTCGGGGACGAGGGGGTCGGGGGGCTGTGTTTTTGTTTCCACAGCGCGCGCGCAGCGCTCGTCCCCCTGCTTGGGGCTGTGGTTCTCAAACGCCAAAACACGGCAACCCAGCACTCACCCGCCCCTCCCCGTTCTCCCCGCAACACGTCCCACGACCACCCAACGCGCAACAACAACGACAACAAACACCACTAAAACCAAACCAAACACCAACAAACAAAACAGAATGCGCCTGAGCTTCCACCGGGGCAACAGCAAGCGTTGCGCCCTCGCCAACTCGCTCGCCGCGCCCGCCGGGCGGCTGCGGACGCACCCCTCCTGCCGCGGTCGGCACGTCGGGCACTGCCGCATCGGATAGCGCCGGCCAGTCGTGTTCGGTGACCCAAAAAAGACAGACGGAGACGCTTGCACGCACGCAAGGGTCACATCTGCACGCGCCCGCGCGACCCCTCTCTCTCTCCTTTTGAGCGGAAGGCGAGCGTTTCTCCAGCAGCAAAAAGCAACACACAGAAAAAACCCGCCGTCTCCCCCCCACCCCGACCTCCTTCCCTCCCACCCCCCCACCCACCCCCCCCCCCACTCCCTCCCCCCCCTCCCCCCCCCCGTGACTTTCTTCCCCCCCCCCCCCCCTCCCGCAGCTTCAAGCCCCCCCGCCCCCTTGGTCTGTATGGCAGGGATCTTTTCGGAATCCATCCCCCCCAATGCTCAAAACCCCCTCGACAGCCATGAATCGCAACAACAATTCCAATTGCTGCAGCAGCAGCAGCCCCCGGCCGGCGTCCCCGCCGCGCTGCCGCCGCGCCCTCTGCGCGGCGGCGCGCTGCCGCCGGCCCCGCTGCCGCTGCTGAGCAAGCTTGCCGCCGCCGCCGGCCTCGGCGGCAACAACGGCACCAACAACAACAAGAAGCTCAAGGCCAAGCGCGCGCTCAGCGCCGCCCTCCTGGACGGCGCCGACGGCGCCTCGTCGGCCCCCTTCCCCGTCACCAAGGAGCGCCGCGCGGCCGAGGCCGAGGAGGAGAGCGAGGAGGAGGAGGACAGCGACAGCGACCTTGAGGGCGGCGCGGGCCTCGTCGGCAGCGACGAGAGCGACGACGACCGCGCGGGCGTCGCCGCGGCGGCGGCGCCCGGCGCGTCGCTCGCGGTGCTCGCGCCCGGCGGCTGCCCCGCCGAGCTGCTCGCGCACCGCCTGCTGCCGGCCAAGCTCTTTGCCAGCGACGGCGGCGGCGTCGGCGTCGGCGCCGGCGCCGGCGGCGACGGCGCCTCGGCCGACGGCGCCTCGGCCGACGGCGCCTCGGCCGACGGCGCCTCGGCCGACGGCGCCGCCACCGCCGCCTCGCTCGAGGACGACGACGAGGACGGCCTGCTGATCGCCGCCTCGCGCGTCAAGCCCGGCTACGGCGGCGCCGGCAGCCCCGCGCCCTCCTCGTCGGAGGCCGCCATGGCGCTAGCCATCACGCCGGGCTCGAGCCCAGACTGCGGCGCCGCCGTCGCGGCCGCCGACGCCGACGCCGCCCTCTTGCTGCTCGACGCGGCGGCCGCCGCCGCCGCCGAGGCCGCGTCGGCCGCCGCGCGCGCGACCGTCGACCCGCCCCCGGCCCTGCGCGCCGTGCTCGAGCGCCACGCCGCGCGCCGCGTCGCGCGCGGCGACCCCTGGGGCGTCGCGCGCGCCGGCGCGCGCGTCATCGCCGACGAGGGCAGCGCTGCCGCCGCCGCCTGTGCCGCCACCGCCGCCGCCGCCCTCTCGGGCGCTGCCGCCGGCACCGCCGCCCCCCTCCTCGGCGGCCACGAGCTCGCCGACTCGTTCTACGTGTACGACTACGGCGAGCTCGCGCGCCTGGTGGCCGGCTGGCGCGCTGCGCTGCCGCGCGTCGACCCCTTTTACGCCGTCAAGTGCAACCCGGAGCCCGCGCTGATGGAAGCCTTGGCCGCCCTGGGCTGCGGCTTCGACTGCGCCTCGGTCGGCGAGCTGAAAAAGGCGGCCGCCGCGCTCGAGGCCGCCGGCGCCGACGCCGCGCGCGCCGACGGCGGCGCCGCCGCCACGTCCGCCGGTGGCGACCCCCGCGCGCGCGTCGTGTTTGCCAACCCGTGCAAGCGCCCCGCCGACCTGCGCTACGCCCGCGAGCACGGCGTCCGCGTCACCACCTTCGACACGACCTCGGAGCTGCACAAGATCGCGGCCATGTGCCCGTCGCTCCGGTGCATCCTGCGCATCCGCTGCGACGACGAGTCGTCCAAGATCAACCTGGGCCTAAAATACGGCGCCGACCCGGACGCCGACGCGCCCGCCCTGCTGGCGCTCGCGCGCGAGCTGGGGCTCGAGGTGGCCGGCGTGTCGTTCCACGTCGGCAGCGGGTGCCAGAACGTTGGGGTCTACGGCGACGCGATCGCGGCCGCCCGCCGCGCCTTTGACGCGGGGCTGGCCGCGGGCCACCAGGGGATGCGCACGCTCGACGTCGGCGGAGGGTTCACCGCCCCATACGACGCCGCCAGCGCGACGCTGTTTGCGCGCACGGCCGCCGTCGTCAACGCGGCGCTCGACCTGCACTTCCCTCCGGGCTGCGGCGTGGACGTGATCGCCGAGCCCGGGCGCTACTTTGCCGAGACGACGGCGACCCTGTTCGCGTGCGTGATCGGGCAGCGGCCGTCGCGCGCGGCGGGGCCGGCGCTGTGGTTCCGGTCGGGCGCGGGCAACGCGCCGGGCATGCCCTCTTCCCTCTCGCCGCCGGCGGCGGCGGCGCTGCCGTCGGCGTCGGCGTCGGCGTCGGCGCTGTCGGCGGCCTCGGCCTCGCTCGCGTCGCCCTCGCCCTCGCCCTCGCCCTCGCCCTCGCCCTCGCCCGCGCCGGCTCCCGTGACCGACTACTGGCTCAGCGACGGCACGTACGGCTCGTTCCGCATCCTCGTCGCCGTCGACGGCCTCGAGCCCACCTACTGCGTCCTGCGCTCTCCGCTGCTTCCGCCGCTGGGCGCGGGCAACGGCGGCGGCGGCGGCGTCGCGGCGGCGGCAACGGCAGCGCGCGCCCTCGCCGCCGCCTCCTCCTCGGCCGGCGCCGCCCCCCCGCCCCCCTCCTCCTCCTTTGCTTTTCTGCCCGACGACGACAGCCCCGCCCCCGCCCGCCTCTGGGGCAACTCGGACCGCGACGGCGACGTCGTCCACGCCTCGGCCATGCTGCCGCGCCTGCGCGACGGGGACTGGCTGGTGTTTCCCTTTGCGGGCGCCTACACGCTCACCTCGGCGAGCAACTTTGGCGGCGCGGGCCTGGCCGAGCCCACCAAGGCGTACGTGTGGAGCGACGCGGCGGGGCCGATGTACGGCCTGGGCGCGGGCGCGGGCGGCGGGACGGTCAACGGCACTGTCGTGTACCGCGGAGGGCAGCCGCCGGCGGCGGTGCCGGCGGTGGTGCCGGCGGCGGACGGCGGGGGGTTTGCCGCCGCGCTGCCGTTTTTCGCGCCTGACGGCGAGGCGGCTGGCGCGCCGTCGTCGGGCGCCCTGTCGTCGGCCGGCGGTGAGCTCGACGCGTGGGCGGCGGCGCAGGCGCAGGCGCAGGCGCAGGCCGCCGTCGCCGACGCGTCCGACTTTTCCCCCTACGCCTACTGGGGCGCCGCGTGCGGCGGCGCGGCCGGCGGTAACAGCGGGTCGCTGAGCGCCGGCGCGCAGAGCGCGGCGCCCACGCCCTCGCTGCCACCCGGCGCCGCCGCGGCCGCGGCCCTGGCCCTGGCCGACGCGGCCGAGGCGGCCGGGGCGTCCGCGGCGGCGTCCGCGGCGGCGGCGTCGTCGCCCGAGGCGCCCGCGCCCATGCGCCGCGACGCCAGCTCGGGCTCGGTCGCGACGATGGCCGTCGACGAGCCGGCCGTCGTGTCCGCCGCCGCGCCGGCGTCCTCGTCGTCGTGAGGAGGGTTGCGCAGGAACAAAAGGACCACAAGAAATACGAGACGCGCCCGTCTCGGCAAGCAGCACAATTTTGCCTCCACAGTCCCTCAGCGGCGACGCCCCCCTTTTTCATTGAAAAACAGAAAGAATGATGCGTCGACGCAACGATGAAAACAGAAAGAATGCGGCGGCTTGAAAGCCGCGCTCTTCGGTCCAAGAAAATAGATGCCCGAGGGGACAGCCGCTGCCCCGCCGCCACTCGCCGATAGCGCCTGTGCGCGAGAGGGCATGTTGGCGGGCAGGTGATCACCCCCGTTGCCGATCCCTTCTCTCTTTCCCTAGCAACCCACGTTTTTTTTTCAAGCATGAGTCGCTTTGTTTGTCGATCGAGAAGCACGCGCCGGTTGTCGGCGAGAGGGAGCGACCCACTCACGCCGCGCGCCCTAACAACATGCGTGCGCCTCTGTGGCATCCTCCTGTTTCGCTCCTCGTTGTCCTCGTGCGCGCGGAGTTAGTGGTTGCCACCACTTGCCAACTGCGCCCGTCGGCTGCAGCAGCAGCCCGCACGTCGGCAATTTATGTTTTGCAATTTTCCATGAAACAATAGTGCTGTTTATAATTTGCAATTTCGCCAAAATATGGATCGAAAGCGTCAGCTTTTGCCCAACCAAAAATAGGACAGATCGTCAATGACCTCCATGTGGTCGGCAGTTCGATTCTTCGTCGAATTTGCGCCGGAGGGAGTCGCGCCCTTCTGTGATCCGAGTGGAGGCCCATCAAGCGGAGTCGACCCGGGTTTCCAGGTGCCACGCGGCCTATGCCGAACGCCGCGCCTGCACGACGCCACTGTGGCGCGAGGCCGCCGTCTGACGGGGGCGGTCTTGCGCCTTAACGCACGGGAAATTGCACGAGGCCCGAAAGGGAGCAGTGAGAACCTGTCGCAGCGTGCGGGCGTTGTAGACCACGCGGCGGAGTAGGAAGCGTGGGAGTACGTCTGGGAGTCCTCTTCGGCGACGTTTTTTGGTTGGTTTTCTCACAACGCCAAGTTTTTTTTTTTTTTTCAGTCGACGCTAAATGCATCTGCTTGAGAGCACGCGCGCGGCCGCTCACCCCCACGACTAGAAAAAGGAAAACCCCAAGCGTCTCAGGCCTCCATCTCGTCGTGCGCGTCCCCTCCTCCTCCTCCTCCTCCTCCTCCTCCACCCCCGTCACCATCACCACCACCACCGCCGGGCACGTACGCCCCCTCGCGGCGGTACCGCCGCATGTCGCCCGCGAACCGCGTCTGGTCGCGCGCCGCCGCCGACTCGTACGGCCCGCGCGCCTCGGCGCTGGCCGAACGCCAGGCGTCGGCCGCCCGCTTCGTCGCCTCGCCAAAGGGGACGCCTCGCTCGAGATTCCGACGGAAGTCCTGTGGTATTTGTTTTTGTTGTTGTGTGGTGGCGGGGCGGTGGTGGCGCGTGAGGTGTTGTTCTTTCTGTTTCTCGCCGGCGCGTATGTGTGAGTGCCGCAAAAGGGGGGGGGGGAGACCCCTCTCTCAAGCTCTGTCCCCTATCTCCTCGTTCCCCCTTTTACCATCCACCTCTCCCTCTCGCCCTTCTCTCGACCTAAAACAAAAAAAACAAAAACAAAACGCACCGTCACAAACATCAGGTAGGCGCTGCGCGGCAGGGGCGGCGCCCCGGCGTCGCGTGGCCCGCGCAGCTTGCCGCCGTTGGGCCCGACCGCCGCGGCCGCCGTCGGGCCGTCCGGCGCGTGCTGCTGCTGCTGCTGCGGTCCCTGCTGCTGCTGCTGCCCCTGCATCATCATCATCGCCTGACGAAACGGCGCCATGGCCGCCTCGACCAAATCGTCCCCGTCGGCGGCGCCGCCGCCGCCCCCGCCCCCCCCCCCCGCGCCATCATTGCCCCCCCCCCCACCCGCCCGCCCAGGCCCCACCCGTATGGTCAGGGGCCCCGTGTACGCCGCCCGCTCGCGCTCGTACCGCGCCCTGTCCTCCTGCGCCATGCGCTCGCACGCCTCCCGCTCCTCAGGCGGCGCCGCCCGCCACCGCTCCGCCAGCAGCCGCATCACCTCCGTGGGCGGCGGCGCGGGCCTCGCGCCGGCGCCCGTGACCTCGTCGACGATGGCGGCGCGCTGGCGCACGGCGAACGCGAGGTAGGAGGTCATGGCGCGCTTGGGGGCGGCCGGGTCGCGGCGCAGGGCGCCGGGCGCGGGGCCGCGCGGGCCGCCGCCGCCGCCGCCGCCGCCACCCCCTCCGCCTCCGGGGGTGCTGGCGGCGGCGGCGTCCGCGCCAGACCCCCGGTTGCAGCCGCCGCCGCCGCCCCCCCCGCCAGCCCGCGCCGCCGCCACACCGCACGTCGCCACGGCCCGGTGCGCCACGTCCATGTCGCGCCCGTGCTGCTCCAGCTGCGCGTGCATCGACACCACCTGCGCGAACAGCTGGCGCTGGTAGCGGCGGACAGGCGGGGCGGCGGCGCCGGGCCGTTGCGCCGACACCTCGAGCAGGGCGGTCGCGCCGACCGGGGGCTTTTGCCCCGGGAGGACGGCGTAGACGTCGAAGGCGCCCGTGCCGTCGTCGCGGGGGACGCCCGCGAGGTAGGGCCTGTGCGGCGGCGGGCGCAGCAGGCGCAAGGCGCGGTCCTGGAGGACGGACAGCGAGGGCGGAGGGGCGGCGGCCGCGGCCGCCGCCGCCCCCCCTTTTTTTGCGGCGGCGTCGTCGCGCTCCGGGGCTTCGGTCGGCTGCCGCTGCGATTGTTGTTGTTGTTGCTCGTCTCTTGCAGGCGCGGCGGCGTCCTCCTCGTCCTCGTCCTCCGCGCCCTCGTCCGCGCCCTCGTCGTCGCGGGGCGTCATGGCCGCGGCCGCGCTCTTCTCCGCGACGGCGGCCGCAAATGCGGCAACGTCCGGGGGGACGACGAGGGTCGAGAGGTCCGGCGGGCGCAAGAGGACGATCTGGGGCGGGGGCGGCGGGGGTGCAGCACGCGAGGGAGCGGTGGCGGCGTTGCTGGGGGCCTCGGTCGCGGCAGCGGCGGCGGCAGCGTCGGGCGGCGGCGGCAGGGCAGCGGCAACGTCCTCCTCCTCGCCCTCGTCGCCCTCGTCGTCGTCGGCGTCCTCCGACGGCGCGTAGTCCGAGTCGTCGGCGACGCGCACGGTCTCGAAGGGTGCGTCGAGAACATTGAGGTCCACGGCGGCCTGCTGCGGCGCCTCTCCCTCGGCCGGATCGATCGTCGTCGCGTCCATCGTTTGTGCACTCTCCAGAAGGGCTCTCGTGGAGAGGGCAACTTTTCGGATCCGATTGCGGGATCGCTCGAGGGAGCCCTCCTCGCCGTTACTGGGAATCAAGGGATCCAGATGTCGCGCTAGGTCGTGGGGAGGGGAAATAAGGCGGCCGGGAAGAGAGAGAGTGCGAGGCGTGCGTAACTCGCCGGAACGAAGCGACCGCGCGCGGCCGCCCCGGAGAGCGGGCCGACGCCGGACGAGCGGCGACGGAAGCGGCGCGATCGGTCGATTCGGGGAGTGGTGGTGATCTGGGCGCGCGCGCGGCGGATGAGGTGCTGCGCGTCCGGAGCTCCCAATGCCTGCGTCCAACCTGTCGAGCAAACGGCTGCCTTGCCTCGGTCGGCGGCCGACGACGCTCGAGCCACAGCGTCGTGCGGCCGCCGTCGGCGGCGGCGGCGGCCGTTCGTCGCGTCGCCGCTGCTTCTCTGCATGCAGGCGCACAAACGCACCAAAGACGCCACACACACTCACACACAACTGTCAAGCGACCCGCCCAGCCCTCAGCCTTCCGGGTAACAGCCTCCTTTGTCTCCTCAGCCCACCCTCAAGCCCTCTCTCTCTCTCTCTCTCTCTCTCGACACACGACACAAGCGGCGGCGGCGACGGCTGAGTCGGCGGCGGCCGCGTCGGCGACGGCGAGACGACGAGTGCATGTTGCTCCCCCGCTCTGCCCAGGCACCCCTCACACTCCCCCCTCTCCCGCCCACAACCAAGCGACACCCCACGACGGCGTCGCTCTCGTCGCACTCGACCGCTCCTTCCGCAAGGTCCATCATGCAGAGGCAGGCTCCGCTGCGCGCGCTGGTGAGGGAAAACCCTTGTCTTCCCTCCGGCTTTCGGCTTTCGGCGCGCCGCGCCTTCCATGTGCGCGGCGTTCGCGGCGCCCAAGCGCGGGGCTCGACGGGTTGCGTCGGTCCTATGCTGTCCCTCGTTGTCGCCGCGTCCGCCTCTCTCCTTCCTAGCTTTCTAAGACGCTTCCCCCCCCCTCCGAAACCCCTTTTTCCAAAATTCCAGCGCCTGGCGCGGGCGGCCACCTCGTCCGCGTCCTCCAGCGCTCAGCAGCAGCAGGCCGGTTACGCCACGGGCGTCGCCGGCATGGACAAGGTGCGGCGCGCCGGATCGATCGGGAGGGCGTTCGCGTCGCTCTCGGATCCAATCCATCCGCGGGGGGGCCTCTCTCCCCTGAATTTTGCTCACAAACGCCGCAACAACCACCCCTCCTCTCTTCCCACCCGCCGCGTCCCAACCAACCCCCTTCGAGCCCCAGGTCCCCATGTCGCGCTTCGAGGAGAACGAGTTCATCAACGACCGCTACGCCGCCATGGAGGAGCGCCTCGCGGTGAGTTTTTGTTCCGCCGCGCTTTTCTGTTTCTCGCCTCGCCCGCCCGCCCGCCCGCCCGCTCGCCGGCAACAGAAAACTCCCTCCCTCCCCTCGCGCTCACTCCTCCTTTCCTTTCTCTCCCCTCAAATCCCCTCCCCTCCCCTATATCCAACGACAGATCGTCCGCAAGCGCCTCAACAAGCCCATGACGCTCGCCGAGAAGGTGCGTGTTTTGCTGGCCGGTCCGAGGGGGGGGGGCCGTCGCGCCCACTGTTCCTTTGCCGCGTGGCCGACCCGTTGAGAGAAAAAACGCGCCGGCGAGACGCCCCCGCCGCCCCCCCGACAAGAAAACAAAAAACCAAAAACAACACGCCGACGCCTTCAAACCCACAACCCACAAACCCACAACGCAGGTCGTCTACGGCCACCTCGACGACCCCGCCACCTCGGACCTCGAGCGCGGCGTCTCCTACCTCAGGCTGCGCCCCGACCGCGTGGCCATGCAGGACGCCACCGCCCAGATGGCCATGCTGCAGTTCATCTCCTCGGGCCTGCCGCAGGCCGCGGTGCCGTCGACCATCCACTGCGACCACCTGATCGAGGGCACGACGAGCCCGCAGGACGACCGCGGGGGAAAGTTCGGCGGGGAGGCGGACCTGAAGCTGGCGGTGACGGCCAACAAGGAGGTGTACGACTTTTTGGCGAGCGCGGGCGCCAAGTACGGCGGCGAGTGGCGGTTGGGGCTTCGGCGGGCAAGGGTGTTTTTGTTTTTTTGCGGGGGGGCGCGTTGGGTCGCATCGGCGGCGACGCTTCATCGTTCGTTTGACGAGTTGTTTCGGGGCGTCGCGCGGCCGCTTGCCGCCTGCCTTCCCTATCCCGCAGGTTTTGCGATTCCCCGCGCTCCTTGGCCCCCCATCGGCCACCACCGGCACGCCCCCCCCGCTCACTTCCCCTACCCCCGCCCCGCCCCCCAAAATACCACAAAAAAACACGCAAAACGTCCCCTTCCCCTCCCCCCCGCCCCTCGCGAACCCGCCCTCGACCCAATCAAACCCAATATCACAGTCGGCTTCTGGAAGCCGGGGAGCGGCATCATCCACCAGATCGTCCTCGAGAACTACGCGTTCCCCGGCGGCATGATGATCGGGACCGACTCGCACACGCCAAACGCGGGGGGCTTGGGCATGTGCGCGGTGGGCGTGGGCGGGGCGGACGCGGTGGACGTGATGGCGGGCCTGCCTTGGGAGCTCAAGGCGCCAAAGGTGATCGGCGTGCGGTGAGTGTTCTTTTGTTCCGGTCCCGGTCGCCGTCGTCGTCCGGGGGCGCTCGCTTTGCGCGGCGGTTCGCGTTGGGTTTCGTTTTCTCGTTCTCGTCGTTTCGCTGTCTGCCGTTGCCACAGTTCGTCGACGACGCGCGCGCCCCTGGAACAGCTGCTGCTGCTGCCGCCGAACCACAAACGCACCAGCTCACAAGAAACGCCCACTCGAAACCACAAACACAATCGAACAAAAAATGAAAACAAAAAAACGAAAACAAAACAAACGAAACAGCCTGACGGGCAAGCTCACCCGCTGGACCAGCCCCAAGGACGTGATCCTCAAGGTCGCGGGCATCCTCACGGTCAAGGGCGGCACGGGCGCCATCGTCGAGTACTTTGGCCCGGGCGTCGACGCCATCAGCTGCACGGGCATGGCCACGATCTGCAACATGGGCGCGGAGATCGGCGGTGAGTCATCGGTCGGCCGGTCGGTCGGTCGGTCGGCTTGAGGCGTGAGGCGTCGGCGTCGTTGGACGTCGGCGTCGACACGTCGGACAACGGGCTCTGGGCCTCGGCCTCGGGGACGCATGTCGCGTCGCGAGAGCGAGAGAGAGAGGGAAGCGGGAGAGGGACAGAGCGCGCGCGCGCACGCATCGTTGTCGTGGCGCGGGGAGCCGTCCGTTGACCCTCTCTCCCGCCCGGCGAGGTTTTGCTCGCGCATCTTCCTCGATCTCCCCCGCGTCCATTTCATCCCTGATCAACACCAACACCAATACAACAACAACAACAAAAACAACAACAACAACAACAACAACAACAACACCAATGTACAACAACAAACAACAACATCAACAGCCACCACCTCGCTCTTCCCCTACAACGGCCGCATGGGCAGCTACCTGCGCGCCACGGGGCGCGACGGTGCCGCGGGGCTGGCCGACGCCTTCGCCGAGCACCTGGTCCCCGACGCCGGGTGCAGCTACGACCGCGTCATCGAGGTCGACCTCGACACCCTCGAGCCGCACGTCAACGGGCCCTTCACGCCCGACCTGGCGCACCCGCTGTCCGAGTTTGCCGCCGCGCTCAAGAAGAACGGGTGGCCGTCGCAGCTGAAAGCGGGCCTGATTGGCTCTTGCACCAACTCGTCGTACGAGGACATGCAGCGGGCGGCGTCGGTGGCGCGCCAGGCGCTCAAGGCCGGGATCAAGGCCAAGGTGCCCTTCACCATTACGCCCGGTCAGTCGATTTTGTTGTTTGTTTGTTTTGGTTCTGCCCTTGCGTCTCTTTTGCGCCCGAACGGCGGGCGCGCGCCTTTTCGTTTTTGCTGTCGCTTTCTTCCTCTCGACCCGGCCCGCACTCGCCCCCCCCACCCACACACAAAAACAACGCGCCGCCCCCCCCCCACACACCACCCCACACCCACACCCACACCCACACCACCACCCACCCACCCACCCACACACCAAACCGCAGGCAGCGAGCAGATCCGCGCGACCATCGAGCGCGACGGCCTGACCGACGTGTTCCTCAAGGTCGGCGGCACCGTGCTGGCCAACGCGTGCGGCCCCTGCATCGGCCAGTGGAAGCGCACGGACGTCGCCAAGGGCGAGGCCAACTCGATCATCACGTCGTACAACCGCAACTTTGCCGCGCGCAACGACGGCAACCCGGTGCGTTCCCTCCCCCCCGTCCTCCTTCTTCTTTGGACGGTCTCTTTTGTTGTGTCGCGGTCCCTTTTGTTTTCCGCCTTCTTTGGACGGTCCTTTTTGTTTCCCGCCTTCTTCTTTCTCGCTCTCGTTCTTCCCCCGCCGCTCGGCCTTTTGCTCTGCCAATTTTGAGGCGCCTCGCAACACGACTCTCTCACGCAATCCCATATGAACTAGGCAATACCAAACAACCACAAACCAACAACACAAAAAAACACCAAAAATAAAAACAGGGCACGCACGCCTTTGTCGCCTCGCCCGAGCTCGTGACGGCCATGGCCATCGCGGGCGACCTGTCGTTCAACCCCGAGCAGGACGCGCTGGTGGGCGCGGACGGGCGCGAGGTCCGGCTTGAGTCCCCCTACGGCGACGAGCTGCCCGCCAACGGGTTCGACCCGGGGGTGAGTTGTTGTTTGGGGCGTGTGGCCGTTTGTTTTGTTTTGTTTTGTTCCGCCGGCCGCTCCCGGCCTCGAGGTCTTTTTTGTCGCGCGCCCTTTTGCCCCGCCCCCCCCGCCATCCCTCGCTCATGCCCCACAATATCCTCCGCACGACCAAAAATAACCCCAACCACGACACATATCCACCACGAATCCATTATTAAACAAAAACAAAACGCACCCACCCACCAGGTGGAGACCTACCAGCGCCCGCCGGCCGAGATGTCGGCGCGCAGGGCGGCGACGGTCAACGTGGACCCGTCGTCGCAGCGCCTGCAGCTGCTCGACCCCTTCAAGGCGTGGAGCGGCGGGGACCTGGACGGGTGCGCCGTGCTGATCAAGGCGCAGGGAAAGTGCACCACGGGTGAGGAGGAGAGGGGGGGGGGAGGAGGAGGAGGAGGAGGGGGGGGCGCTCGAAGCCTTTTGTTTCCCCTTCCGTGTGCCCCGGAGGAGGAGGGGGGGGCGCTCGAGGGCCTTTTGTTCCTTCCGTGTGCCCCGGAGGAGGAGGAGGAGGGGCGCTCGAGGGCCCTTTTGTTCTCTCCCTTCCGTGTGCCCCCCCCCGTCTCGTGTGTGTTTTTGTGCCTCGCGCCGCCGCCGCCGTCGTTTCATGAGAAAGAACGCAAAACAAAACAAAACATCCCTCCCTCTCTCTCTCTCGTTCACACACACACGCCTCTCTCTCGCACACGCAAAACCCCGCGGACACCCCCAAACAATCAAAACCAAAAGACCACATCTCCATGGCCGGGCCCTGGCTCAAGTACCGCGGCCACCTGGACAACATCAGCAACAACATGCTGATCGGCGCCGTCAACGCCGACACGGGCGCGGTCAACGCGGTGAAGAACGCGCGCACGGGCGAGGTCGGGCCTGTCCCCGCGACGGCGCGCGCGTACAAGGCCGCGGGGGTGCCTTGGGTGGTGGTCGGCGACGAGAACTACGGCGAGGGCTCGTCGCGCGAGCACGCGGCGCTCGAGCCGCGGCACCTGGGCGGCGTGGCCGTGGTCGTCAAGTCGTTCGCGCGCATCCACGAGACCAACCTGAAGAAGCAGGGGATGCTGCCGCTCACGTTCGCCGACCCGGCCGACTACGACAAGGTGGGCGCGGCCGACACCCTGTCCATCAAGGGGCTGGCGGGCCTCAAGCCGGGCAGCACGCTGACGGTCGAGGGCAAGAGGCCCGACGGCTCCGGCTACACGTTCGTCGCCAACCACACGTTCAACGACAACCAGATCAACTGGTTCCGGCACGGGTCGGCGCTCAACGCGATGGCGGCGCAGTTCAAGAAGGCGGCCAAGGCGTGAGCGGAGAGAGCGCAAGGGGGGAGGGAGAGAGTGAGGGGGGAACGAAGGGCGCGCGGGGGGGAGAGAGAGGGGGTCGCGAGGCGGCGGCTTTTTCGGTTTTCGGTTTTGGTCCCCGCGGCCCCCCCGCAAACCACCACTTTGTTCGTCCGAGTCTCCAACGTCATCATCATCGTCACAGGTATCTAGCAAGCATCATCATCGACGCCAAAGCAAACACAAAAGCAAATCCAAATCGAACACGAACGTGTTTTCGCTTTGATTCCCAAACGCGAAGGAGGGGTGGGGGGGAGAGGGCGCAAAACCCTGAAAACGATCGCGCCCCGCCCCGCCCCCCACTTTTTTGCCCAGTCCTTTTTCTTCTCTTCAAGTGTATGGAATTTTTAGGCCAGCCCCGCATTCACCGTACATACGTCAGAGCATACGCACATCCCGCCCACTCATCCTTCTTTCGCCGTGTCGCGTGCGTGTAAAAAGGGAGCACACGGGCCAGCCACCATTTTCTCTTGCCCTCCCGCCGCGCGCCGAAGCGACCGACTCTCTAACCGACTCGAGCCGACGCCGCCGACTCCCGCGCGCGCTCGCTCGCCGTTCGCTCTTGAAATCAGCGGGGCCCGCCTTGGCCCTTCCTTCACAGACCCGACCACGACCGAGCCACGCGTCTCATCAAGGGCCACCATCGATCCTCTTTTCGTCCTGCCGCGATCCCATAAAACCCTCTCTCTCCCTATTCGTGCCAGCACACCACTTTTCCTCTCAAGAACAAGAGAAGAGAAGGATGCAGAAGCTCGTGTTGGTGTTTGCGCTCGCGGCGCTCGGTGCGTCGGATTTTATGACGGTGCATCGTCGGCAATGCGCCCGGTCCGACGGGCCCGGGCGCGCGGTGCGGCTGCGGAGGCGACGAGGGGGGAAAGGACGCCCGCGCCCGTTCTACCACTCGATCTCCCTCTCTTTTTTTGAAAGACTCCCCTGGGGGATGCTCCTTTCGTTCGTTTCACCTGCAACCCCACGATCCTTGTCGAAAGGAGGTCCGCGACCGCGAACATCAATCCCACGCTCGATCGGTCGACACCACACTGACCCCTCACAAACAACCGACGCCCGCCAAACGCCCAAAACAAAAAAACCAAACACGACGGCGACAGCCGCCGCTGCCGGCGCCGACGCGCGCCGCGAGCTCTCTCAGGCTGCCGCCGCCGCCGCCCCCGCCGACCCGGCCGCCGCAGAGGCCGCCGCCGCTGCGGCCCCGGCCGAACTCTCGGCGGACGCCATGCTCTCCAACATCGACGCCGCCTACGCCAAGCGCATGGGCCTCACGCCGGCGGGCACGCCCATCCCGGCCGCGCCCGCTGCCGCCGCCAAGGGCGCCGCCCCCGCCGCCCCCGCCGCCGCCGCCAAGGCCGGCACGGCCGCCGCCGCTCCGGTGGAGGGGCCCGCCGCCCCCGCCAAGGCCGCCCCCGCCGTCCCCGCCGCCGCCGAGGATGCCGCCCCCGCTGTCCCGGCCGCCGCCGCCGCGCCCGCTGTCCCGGCCGCCGCCGCCGCCCCCGCCGCCGCCGCCGCCGACCCCGCCGCCGCCGCCGCCAACCCC
>Ga0105053_10006604_pt1 | contig 15902 bp, 8 predicted proteins | sample BON01_FD_78093 | JGI IMG/M metagenome (GOLD analysis project Ga0105053, IMG submission 78093) | Freshwater microbial communities from Lake Bonney liftoff mats and glacier meltwater in Antarctica - BON-01 | ecosystem: Environmental > Aquatic > Freshwater > Ice > Glacier meltwater | place: Lake...
CTAGCATTCTGGAAGAACAAAAACAAAAAAACTAATCAGATCATTGCGGAGAATGGCGATATTTCTGTGAACCTATCTACCATATAGGACGTTTCGAGACCCAAAAGTAAGAAAAGTAAAAAAAGAGAATTAAAAACTAAAGCGTTAGTATGTCCTTTCGTCCATACATCGGCAATATCTGTCTGGACACGCGTGTGCTGTACTAAACAATCTCGCCTATTGAGAGCCCTTAAATCGTTTGCATCGTTACTCATTGAGAAGATTCCACGTTGTCCAGAATTCGCGAGGAGCGTGTCGAATAATCATGCCAGCGAACTTGCACATGTTTGTCAGTGTTTTATACACATTGCCAAATACATCGAGTCGGAAATCCATAAGAAGAATCTGGCGTTGCTCCAATAGCTCCAGTGTACCACCTCTACATATTATCTTATCTCGTATTCGTCTTGACTCAAAAACCGCGGCGATAAATTAGAAAAGTTGCCACTTTGTTTCCCCCACTTGATGAACGAAGGCACGCAATAATCCAATATGGTTCTATTATTTTCCTTCAAACACTTCTCCTCCTGATACTTTCAAGAATCGAGCAGAAAGGAACAGCAACCAGAATGACCACATTGATCAGTTATTCAACAGATTCAAAACCCTATTCGCAAACCAAATACCTGGTATCCTTGGAAACTATAGAACACTCCAATGTCTTAACATTTCTACACGCATGTTTGCCAAACTAACCTTATTAGTTTTAAAATTTGATTTTGAAGATAGTTGAATACCATAACGATCATACGAGTAGATAGCTTCCGGAAAGATTGTTTGGGTGACGATGGCGGTGGCAATCAACTGCGTATTGTTCGACGAAAACAAAAGGCAATTAATTAGATACACCGTAAGCGGAAGGAGCAAGCGCCAGTGATGCATGCAAACTATTAGGAACATACTGGATATGATTGACAATTGGGGGTATCAAAAACGATAGGTTTTCAAAAATGTGGATAAATCCCATCAAAAAGGCCGATTTAAATGCAGCGGACTCAACGAAATTTTTTGGGTGTTTTCAGTTTTCTAGTAAACGCAGGTGAATATTTAGTTAAACCTCTTTGGCGTCTGACTTTTCATCTTAGAAATTGGTCATCCACTTCCTCCCTCGCCTATCCATTCAATATGCACAAGGAACTTTACTGAAATAACTTAGATATTCTAAAAAATGTTTAGGTTCTTAAGTCCATCCGATCTATTTAAAATCTACTAAAAATTAGTTATGTAAATATTTTACAATGCATTATATTTAAATATGATTAGGAGGATCAGGATTTATATATAAAATCCACCATATGAATGACCTCTAGCGATAACTACAGTTCACGCCATGGAAAAAGTTCATCCATTCTGTTCCAACGTGCTGCGTAGACTATTTATAGTTTTTTATTGAAATGTTGTAGGAAATCTGATATTATTATGATAATCATCACTGGTATATAGAGATTTGAAGATCTTGTTACAGTCAGCAGGATTCAGGTCGTAGGACGAAAGAAACTCCCAAGTTCCGCCAATCAAAGTCCTGCCGGTTCCAAAAATCAAAGCAAGTAGTATTGGTCCATTGCAAAGCTTAATTGAGATAGACTATATTCCAAGATATTTTGCTAGAATTGCATGCCTCCAGTATAACAAAAATATTCGGCGAAGATCATCGAGGTCGCTAGGCATGATAGCCATCCCGATTGATCTACTCCTTCTCATAACCACCGTTAGCGAGGTTTAAAAGAGAAGGACGAAAAGAAGAATGCCCTATCGACAGAATAGAAAAATAAAAATTATTAGAAGATTGGAAAAATTCCAGAAATGGTCCACATTTTCCAGAGTATTTTTAACTTTATCAGTTATTTATCTTCTTTTGGTTTGGCACCACGTATTATACTTGGTAGTTGTCTGCAAAAGCTCTCACTGATGGGATTTTTGTCTTTGGCATTCGCATTGGTTATATGGATGCTGCCACTTGATCTTGTTTGTTTGGATATGCGTCCCCTTGGTAAATCTGGCTTCAAATTCACTGTTAGGTCCCTTTGTTCGGTCTCCTTACCCAGAATTTCAAGAGTCTTCATATTGCCGGCGATCGATGCTTCAAAATCTTTTTTTGAAATCGACAGTACCTGGATCATGTCGCTGAAAGCTATTATGCTAGCATTGCGCCTTTCTTTAGCAGTTAAACAAGATTCTCCAAAGAACGAGCCGGATTCCCGCTGGGTTACAAATGTAGAATTCGTGTACAATTCTTCGAAGTCAATAGACAAGATATCAATTTTGGGCTTTTTACATACCCAAATGTCAACAACTCCTTCAACAAGAAAGAAAAGTTCCTGTCCCTCATCGCCTTGACGAACTAGCCAATCACCCGAAAAATAGATACTTTGTTTGAAACACATGACAATCTTTTCAATTGTTCGTTTTGGAAGTTTTTCAAATAAAGGCACTTCCTGAAGCAGACCTGCATAAAGTACCATCATGACATCTGTTTTGACACAGAGGGGCAAATTGAGAAAGACATTATCGTTAGAAAATCTCTCCAATTGCCAAGCTGCGTCGTGGTATTTGATCAGTCGCTTCTGCAAGAAAGCCGGTAAATTATTGGACCTGCAATATTCTTTGATTTCCATCTGGCGTTCGTTGTACATATTTTTCTTTTTTTCAAGACGCTCTATGAGATTTGTGAATGATCCGAATATTGATGCATACAAACCAGCGCCAAATAACATTGTAAAACTTGCAAAGAGTCGTTCAATCCAAGAAGTTGCTGTGATATCCCCATAACCCACGGTTCCAAGCGTTGCAAATGCCCAGTACAAACAAGTTGTGTATTGGTATCTGAGGTTGTAGCTTGTTATATCGTATACATCAATCCATCTCCCCCCTACGACATCTTCTGATTGCAATCTTCCTATTATCATGAAAGTGCAACCTATGAGATGACCTGCAAGACAAAAGCTGGCAAGCAGGTTTAATATTCTGCCATATTGTGAATCAATCAATGCATCCACTCTGGTGTGAAGCTTTGTGATCCTTATCAAATGGTTCATTTTTAGCCAGCATGATATATCTTGCTCCTGCAGATTGGTAAATATTAGCGTAAGAAGCGCCTCCAGAGGAAAGGTACTGAGAGCATCAACCCAAAACCCTTTCGATAGATACCTTCGTCGGATTTCTTCAATACTAGATATCTGATATCTATCTTCGTCAAAGTAGGCTCTTCGAAAATTCAGTATAATGTCACCAATAAACGTAAGTTCAATTGCTCTGTCCAGCAAACTGAAGCTCGACGTGGCGATAGGAAACGCTATCTGGAAGGATACCCATAAAACTGTATAAAGTGTCAACAATACTATAAGCCAGTCCCAATAATACATCAAATTGTTTTCAGCGGAGATAACCTCAATAAGAAGTACATACAAGGTATCTCGAACTACTTGGAATATGTAGTGACTTTTCGGGAGGTCATCGACCAAGTCTTGAAGCTCTTCCAGGTCTTGTTTACTCTTGTAATTGGTCCTACTTCTACTGAATATGCTTGCGGTTGTTTTGTTTAGATTTGCATGTGTTCTTTCCTCTAAACGTTTTTCTAGTTTCTTCATTGCGTCGGTTCGCAGGTTCGATTTTTGTCCCAGTAGAATATTATTTTCTCTGGCTCGGGGAGCATTCGCATCTCGAAGCGTCTTCTTTACGATCATTTGTCTCTTCCATCTTGTGGCAGCGATCTTGGCCGCAAATATATTTTCCAACTTTTCAGGCCCATCGGTCCTTGGAGCAGGCAACAAGAGAGAAGGAATGTCTTCTATCTCTTCGTCGATCGTTTCCCGAATAAGAATCGAAAGCGGTGGTGATGTCATTCTTTCTGGCACTATCTTCATTACATACAATTATGTAATGACACTCGATGATGACTGGAAAAAATAATCCGTTGGGCTATGATCCACGTAGTACCACCTACGATAAACTATAGTGACTACGTATGATCCAACGGATCTTTTGGATGGTAAATTGAATAAGCGCAGATTTGTTTTCCTTTACAATGTGTGGATCTGATTTTATTTAAATTTAGTCCTGGGAAATATATCCCCAAACGCGTATTCTATTGACTCCTCCATCGGGGTACAAGATAAATTTTAAAGTGTTTGTTACGAAGTGAACATCTTTGAAGACTTTTGTGTTCCCGGCAAATGCTTTGACGCCACACCTCGCTATCACGGCCTTTCCGTCAGAGAACACAGCGACTTGGTCTGGATTATTATTGACAAAGAATGTGAAATCCATTTCGATGCTCACAATGTGCACTGTGTGTGAAAGCTGAATTTCAAGCTCTTCGAAATGCCCAGGAGTTCTACTTCTCGCTGATTCAAATCCATCGTGCATGCTTAACGGGATGTACGGAGACATCACTTGACTAGCAGGTCCGTAATGTTCGTTGGTAACCCTCAATAATGTTGCACCATATTGCAAACTAGCAGCATTGAAAATAGATGGAGGGGGGAGAGATATTGTCGATTGATTATAAAGCAGCTGGAGAGGCTTTTTAGTCGAAGGAATTGGTCCAAAAGGCGCCAGAGGATGTTTCATAACATCCTTTTTGAAAAGACCAATTCTGGAGAGTCCCCCATCTGGAGATACTCGAATTTCGATCTCGCTGCAGATTTGTTTTTTGAGAGTTGGAAGATAATATTGTGAATGACCATCAAGATTAGTTTTTTCAATCAAAGGAACCCACGGTGAATTCTCGGACCTCCCAAAGATTTCAATGAACTCTACTTGATTTCCTAAATGAAATTGAGTGGAAATATAAACGAATTCTATCGCCGATGCTGCCTTCAATTCAAAGAATGCAAAATCATACGGTTTCTTGTTATGCCGTGCAGTTTCCCAGCTATCCATGACTTTCCCCATAGAACAAAATAGTTGCGGCTCAAATACCGGAAGGAACGAGCTAGTTAGATTTGAAGCTCGAGCAAAACGTTGGTTGGATACACGGACAAGAGAGGCATCCACAAAAAGATTGGAATCGGCAAGAGGGTCAGCAGAGCCTTTGTCTACAATTTCAACTGGCATCGTGGGCTGAAATGCATGAAACAATAGATTCTTGTAGCCGTAGTTGACTATCTCCTCTTGTGGAATGGTCTCAATGGACAACTTGGATGGAATGAAGGCTGAATAGTCTATCCCTTGTATATGAAGATGCTTCAAAATCAACTGAACACTTTGAGCTATGAAAAACATGGCCTTGTTGTCACCATTAGCAAAAATAGAGACACCAGTTCCAGCATCAGGTCCATCGAAACAGTAGAGAAAAATTGCACGAAAACCGTCATTGGCTCCTTGATGTACCATTACCTTATTAGGTCCAGCTTCACCTACAAATACACCAATTCCCATCGAAACACCCATGAACTCTTTTCCAGCTCCTGCTTCTACACATGACATTTGCACAACGATATCATGCAAATCATGATCTTTGTTCTGATATGCTTGTGAAAACAAGCTGCAAAACGAATTCATGGCTCTGGTAGTCCCCAATGCACCAGCTGCAAAGGCAGGGAACGACTTTCGAGTGCCTGGAATTTCAACGCAATTGTCATCGTACCCATGAGCAACCGTCTTACCAGCAGCGGGAGTTGGATGGTAGTTTAATTCATTGTATAATCCATACTCTTGCAGAAAATCAACGGTAATGTTGTCAATCCTATCATTCTCCATCCTTTCAATTAGATGTTGAAGCAACAGAAAACCGCCTCCGCTGTATTGAAATACTTGGCCAGGAACACCAACGACATCCAACGCTGGATAACCATATGTCTCATTTCCATTAAGAAAATCAGCAACATTAATATCTTCATCCAAAGAAACACCATTAACGTAATGCATGTTTAATGCGGAATGACTCATCAAATGCTGCAGCAACACTTGATCCTTGTATTTCCCGTTCTTTATTCGGAAAGTTGAATCAGTGGCTTGAAGAAGATCATTTACCTTGGAATTCAACGGAATTCCTTTCTTGGCAAAGTACTGCATCGAAAACACGGTTGCTACGGTTTTACTCAATGATGCTATTTCAAACAATGTGGTATCTTGAACAGGATCGTTCTTCATATTGGAAGCTCCAAGATGTATCACTTGACGACAGCACGGTGATTTCTGGTCGATACAAATGGAAGCACCGCGAACAGTATGATGCAATCGCAGATCTTCAATATCATCAATCAATGAGTCGCCGGACTCCATTCTCTTTCTAGTGATTTCCCATAATGCACTTTGGGCATTTTCAAGTTCTTCATCTTCACTATTTGAAATCCGATCCTCCAATATGGAATATAATTCGGTGCCTGATTTACCATTTGCGGAAACCAAAAACTTGAATCCAAATTTCTTCAAGTATTCATTTCCAAGGTGCACCAAATCACTTTCCTTTTCAACCACCAATGATTGTTCAGAACTTGCCATCCTATCAAGTCCCCTTTTATCTCCAATAGTACCATGAAAACTGGCTGCTTCAATAATTTCTTCTTTGCTGAACTGCAGAATTCGTGATTTTACTTTGTCAAAGTTGGTTGCAATACACGTTTGAGCCATCTCTCTCGCGAATTCCATACACCCACATCTTTCAAAATAATAAACAAACCTCCACACGTAATTCTCACCGGTCTTCAGCTCTTGGCCTTGAAGAGCAACAAGCAATAACTCTGTAACGAATTCAACGGGTTCCGGATCAGTAACTAGCATGATAAGAATTTGTAAACTAAGAGGATGCCATTTATTGCTGCCTTTTCGTCGAATTAGATGGAGTTGCTCATGAGCAATTTGAATAAATGTTTCAACGGGAACTCGATTGTAATACACTTCATGCCACATTTCCCATCTAGATCTTTCCACTGTTGCAAGATCATCAAGGATAAAAACTGGTAAGCCATCAACAGTACCAGGAAGGGGGTCACATGCATTACCAGACAACCACGATGTCATGTATTGCAGCATTTGGAAACAATTATATGCAATTTCCTTAGGATGGCTGTTGCTTATCACACTGGACTCTGGCAAATCAGCCACAATCAAGGACGATAAAGTTGGTATTATTTTCTGATCTAGTTCTTTTGAATCAACTAATTCATCGATCATCGGTTGAGGTAACGGCAATGAACGAATAAACTCTTCAACGCAGTTCTCGCCCCACGCTTGAGCTAGTGCTACACCTAATCTCATGAAACTTGGTGCAGCCACCCAAAAACCTCGAAGCCCACGTTTTAATTGAACCACTACATCTCTAATAAACCCACGAATAACCACATCTTTTGAAGTTTCAGTAGGGAGAATTCCGTACATTCCGCCAATGGGAACGCCCCCACGTCCCCCTACCACGTCAGCAACTAGCTCATGGGCTGCTTTGACGTGGTTGAACACAATGTTAGTATCTGCTTTCACAGGGATACGATATTCTTCGTTGAACTTGTGCAATCTAGCCGCGCCAGCTAAAAAATCATGCCAGCCGAGAGACGCACCTGCAAAGTAAGGATACAACTCGTCCATTATTTCATTAACACGAAAGATAGCTCTCGGGTTTTCAATAACCACCAACACTTTGATGGATTTGAAACGAATGTTGAATTCTGTATCTAGGATTTCTTCCGTTGCCTTCAGAACAGCACAAAGATACGACGCCTCCTCTTCATTCTCCAATTTCGGAATGTAAAAGCAAAGAGATTCTTGAGTTCTATTTGACAAGAAAAAGTTCAACAGTTCGTAAAGATACAACGGAATTCCATTGGTAAAGTTGCAAGATATGCCTAACCCAGGAATGCGTTTGATGGGAATGACACTCGTCGATTTTGCGTAGCACCTTGCTAGTCGGGTACTTGCTTCAGTGAGGATATCAAGTCGAGGAGTCATCGAGTCTTCTGAATCAGCTCCCCATTTCACAGACGACCCACCTCTTGAAACCAAATCTTGCATAATGGATGGTTCATGAAACAGAATGTTCTTCATTTCAAGACATGTCATGGCGTCTTCGCAGGCTTGATCAGATTCAGGTGCTCCAAATAAAGTTACATGCACACCCATCAACTCAGTAGGAATGGGGGCTACATTGGAACCATTGGGTTTATCATAAACTCCAAGAGGACCAACCACAACCCTTCCGTCAGCATCCTTTTGACCGAAAATGGTTTCGTTAAATGGACTAACAGCTCTCATCCTTTGATCTATAAATTCTCGATCTTTCTTTCGTTGGTGCATCACTTGCAAGTGCTGAGATTCGATGCGCTCATACACAAGTGCCATAAGTTTGCTTAGATCATCAGACAACATGTTGATTTGAAAATGTCCCGAATTGCAGTGTCTACCCGTTGCAGTTTGTGACACTTTTTGTGCAGTTTATGAAGGTTGTTCCCCAAAATCTGAATCTGAAAATCAAAATCTGAAATGTTTGACTTGAAAGTGGTGATTATCGGAGGCGGTATTGGTGGATGTACTTCAGGGCTGTTTCTTATCAGAGAGGGCCACTATGATGTGCACTTGTACGAGAGAGCAGAAAAGATACTGCCAGTTGGGGCGGCGATCTCTGTATGGAGTAATGGCGTCAAGGTATTGAATCGATGTGGCTTAGGGAAGAGAGTCATTGAGTTAGGAGGCCGCATGGACAGGATGGTGTACAAAGACAGCACTACTAACGAAACTCTTGTCAATATGGATCTGATACCCTTGTATCAAGATGTTGGTGAGCGGGGGTACCCGGTACCACGTGCAGAGTTGCAAGATATGCTTATGGCGGAATATGTCGCTGCAGGAGGGAAAGTATCTCTTGGAAAAATATGCACAGCGGTAGAAGAAAACAGTGTCGGAAAAATAAGGGCAGTGTTTAGTGACGGAACCAAGAGTGATTATTGTGATTTGTTAATAGGAGCGGATGGAATCAAATCAACAGTGAGAGAATTTGTTCTAAACAGAACGGTCCCGATAGTATATCATTACACCAATTGGAATGGAATGGTTGCAATGGATTCGCAGATCGGAAAGTCAAATGAGTGGCTTATGTATGTTGGTGAGGGAAAGCGAGCGTCTGTCATGCCAGTTGGAGGAAACAGATTCTATTTTTTCATGGGGGCTCCATTGCCTGAGAACAATGCTCCTAAAAGAGACGAAGGAATGAAAGACGAATTGAGATCCATTTTCAAAGGATGGCCTTCAGCTATTCAAACTCTAATCGATGCCATTGATGTCAGCAAATTAAACCGCATTCCAATTTGTGACATAGACCCTATCTCACAGTTTTATAAAGGCAATGTAGTTCTATTGGGAGATTCTGCCCATGCAACAACCCCTACTCTTGGGCAAGGCGGATGTCAGGCGATGGAGGATGCGGAGGTTCTTTGTTCGTTCTTGACAACAACAAATGTCTCTGTTCAAGATGCATTGCAGAGGTATCAGGATCATAGAATAGAACGTGTTCATACCATGGTATTAAAGGCACGTGAACGTTCCAAACAGATTTACCCAACGAACGCCGAAGAATTCAAAAAAACAGAAAACTGGTACAAAGTTCTCCCGAATTCAGGTCCAGGTATTATTCAAGGGATTTCAACCAACCTCAAACAAGGACCATGGCCTCCTAGACTCTAAGAATTAAAAATATTATATATAAGTTAAGAGCCTCGATAAGTGCTGTATGCATATGGCGATATCAACAACGGCACATGATAGTGTGATGTTGGATCTTCTATATGAAACACTATCTCTACATAAGGATAGAAACATTTTTCAAAATAGGAATTGGTTTCAAAAACCATTCTGTAAGTGTCTCCTTGGTTGATCGAATCTGGCTCCAAAAGCAGTCCATTAGTTCTACCATCAGCGTTTGTTTTGGTTTCATTTAATTTCATCCATTCCCCATTGGTCTGTTTGTAACTACGAATTGAAATTCCTTCTGCTGGTTTCCCTGTCGACGTATCAAGCACATGTGTTGTAACTGGCGAGATAGCGGCACACATCTGACAACTCAATTTTGACAATCGTTCCATCTTTTTTTTAGGTGTCTCCCAAAAACATTGAAAATCGATTCCAAATCTGAAAAAGGAGATTTCGAACGGCGCCTCCCCAGTCCCCATTGCATTCCCAAATAACACGATATTTAAAAATTACTTTGAAGGAGACTATTATTAATAACATAGTAATATTGAAATTCTAATTTTATAATCGACTAGTAGTAGAGGAATATTGTGATTGAGCTCGGTACAATAATCTAGGGTTATCACCATAGCCTCCCATCGATCTATGCATGACTTGCAAGTTATCCCACAATAAAACATCTCCAGCTTCGTATTGATGTTGATATGTAAAACCAGCTGAAACTAGTTTATCCCAAATTCCGTCATTCGAAATCCAGTTTTCGCCATTAGATTGATCAAGAAGTCCGTCAGGGGTAAACGGAAGATACAAGCATTCTTCTCCAGTCATTGGATGCGTTTGAACACAAGGAAGTGTCACATCCGGAAGCATATCTTCAGGATTTGCATTTTTGAAATCACTGATCCATCGGCACGAAACCAACGTTGTCGATTTCTTCAAACGGTTCACTGTTACATTATCCAAATAAGTTCGAAGTCCTAAACTTGAATCCATAAAACCAGTAGTTCCACCAACTGGGGGAATGATCTTGGCGTGAAGGATGTTGACAATTTGGTTTCCTGGAATTCCCCAAAAATTTCCATCATGGTGCCAATATTCTGCCGCTTTAACATTCGAAACCAATTTTCCATCGGTTCGAATATTCCCAATATGTACCACTTCAGGATTAGCTGGATCACGGTTCTCAAACGAGAATGCCGGAGGAAGTTCTAAAGGTTTACCCATTATTGCAGCAACCTGCTTCATTTCAGCTGGATTCAGATCCTGGTTCTTCACACACACAATGCCATTCGACCAAATCTTTCTGGCAACCAATCGATCAAACTCTTGTGGGGATAGTTCAGATAATTTTTTGCCTTGTAAGTCAATGGAGAGAAATCGATTTTTCATACGAGCCTTGGGGACAGGAAACTCCATTGCAGGAGCGGCGGGTTGTGCTTGTTGCATATTTCAAATTTGGTGAATAATAATAAAAATTCCTCTGGGGGAGCACTTGTATGCAAGAAAACTGCAGTTGACAACTCATAATGGTCTACTAGTTTTGTTTTTGGTTTATCTAATGGCTTCCTATGGTAAAATATACCATCAGAAAACTGCACCAGACACGAATAAAAAGAAAAATCCTCACTTCCGAATCATCATCACTGCAACTGCACTACAATATAGTACTATTGTATAGACTAGCAGGACTAGTGCGATTACGAGTTCTCCGTTTTTCAGGCGGCGCCCATAAATCTAAATTGATCAATTTAACAGTCTAACAAGTTTAAATCGCATTCAAATCCGAAACTGAGCAATCTTGAACTCGTTTACGAAGATATATATAAATAGAAATGAATGATGCAAGCAGAGAATCCGCAGCTCACGTAGCTATTATGCAAGCTGCCTGTGCTTCAGCCATTGCCGGGGTGACATTAAAGCACGGAGGTCCGTTTGGTGCATGCGTAGTACGTGATGGTATCTTTATCTCCATGTCTCACAACACGGTGCTTCATGATTGCGATCCCACATGTCATGCTGAAATGAATGCAATTCGCTATGCATGTGCCGCAATCAACAGTCACGATCTAAGTGACTGTGAGCTCTACACCACCTGTGAGCCATGCCCAATGTGCTGGGGGGCTATTCAATGGTCTCGTGTGAAGAAGGTCTACACTGGGGTGGATCGATTCACCGCCGCTCAATTTGGTTTCGACGATAAGGTGTTTTATGACGAGTTGTCAGCTCAGTCTGGCCATTGGGCAGTCAAACTCGGCAGCACGATGCCGAATGTCCAGCCTTCCATGTTGAATGTATACTATGGAATTGAAAAACTCACAGTCCGCAAGATTTTGGGAGATCTCAAAGTAAACAAAACCTTTCGCCGTCGCTTGGGTGAGAAATCAATCGGGTTTCACGATGATGGGGAGCGATTCGGCGAAGATCTTCTAACTAGTGGTGGGGCAAGGAAGACCTCCACTGACTACGATGAGGCTCCTGATAGTGAAGAAGAAAGCAAGTTCCATGACAATGAAGATACTGCCAGGTATATGGGGGTATTGGAGGACGCAGTGAAGAAAGCAGTGCATAAAGGAAAGAACAAAGAGAGAGAAGTATTTGCTTCGTGTATTGTCAAGGATGGTAAAATTATCTCGGTGGCGGTCAATGAAGTTCTTCGTCGCCACGATGCTACTGCCACTTCGGAAGTATTGGCAATCAGGAAAGCATCCAAGGAACTAGGAACTTATATCCTTGCCGGCTGCTCTTTATACTCCACTGTTGAGCCTGATGTCATGTCCTTAGGAGCCATTCTGTGGGCAAGAATCGACAACTTGTATTTTGGTCTGTCCCAAAATGCTGCCGCAAGATATGGCTTTGAGGAGGGATTGATGCACTATCGAGAACTTTTTGCAGACGCAGAAGTTGTGAAAAAAGTCATGAATGTACAAACCAAAGTTGCAAGTGAACATTGCGAAAATGTCTTCAGAGAATGGACTGAAGTAAACGCCATTCTCTATTGATAGTCTTTAAAATAAATGTACATATATAACGTTTCTGTGCGGGTCCCAAGAATATCTGAAAACAAATTTCAAAATTTTTGACAAAAAGTCAATTATTACAAGAAACAGCAAAAACATATTTCTTCAGTCAAATGCTCTCCCGCCTGAGCTAAATTCCCTACATCTTGTATATTTGAAATTTTTGAGAATTCCCGGGATCGAACCAGGGACCTTTTGATCGATGCATATGATGAACTACATTTCATATGAATAAAATATAGTTCAGAGACTATTGATCACAGATAATTAGCAAATGCTGTCCCGCACCTCTAGAGTGCTGGAATGTTGGTGTCGCTGTTTGGGTTGTTCCATCATGTTGCGTGGATGTTCAAGGCATTTTATTGGCAAACATTCGTCGCCGTTAGATTCTTTCAAATCAGATTTCTGGGGTATAAACACGTGAAGCTTCTTAAGACGCCTAAACGAGTGGTTGTGTCTACGAACTCAGGTTGCATCGGAAAAACTGCAAATATTGTTTCTTGGCTTGTTGACGCCAGGGTAAAGGATATCTCCATATACGATAGGTCAGGGGCTCTGAGTAAACTTTCCCTGTCTTTTGCTGTTTCCCTGAAGACTAGACTTGATGAAAGATTAATCTTCGGTAATTGCATTGAGAACATTGGTGAAATAGTGGTATTCACGAATGGGTGTCGCGTACCAGCTGCGAGAATTTCGTTGCATGACGGAGGAGATAGTTATACTGTCCGTATTTTGGATCCAAGTGACAGTGACATGGATATTGTTAGGGTTGTCAAAGATTTGTCAAACGATGACTCGGTCGAGCCAGCTTGTGTTACCGAGGAAGTACTAAACGAAAAATTTAGCTGCTCGAATGGGACAACTAATCCTGTAGATCTGATATTAGCTTATACTGGTGCCCCTAACTTGAATGGTCTACCTCCATGGTTACTGCGCAATGCCGAAATATTATTGATGGATCAAGTTGTGGAAAATTCTACTTATGCCTTCTTCGTTTGGGCTCTTTTCACGTACTCCAAAACTGAACAGAGATGGGGCGCATAGTACATATATATTAACAATTAAAAGAACTTAGTTGTTTCCACATTCGAGAAAATGCGTGAAATTCTCGAGATTCACTATTGGTACAATCAGATTCAACTTGTTTTCGCAATTCTTCAACATCATTGTTGCTTTTGATACTGAAACGAAAGATGCAACTATCTTGAGATATTGGATATCGTGTATTTATTTCAAACTCAGCTTTGATAAGTGCGTGTTGAGCCGAATGAAGAAACGAGGCAGAAAAAAGCATCGATGAGGTACCACCAACTACAAGGGTGCAAGGTATAGGAGCCGAGTTATTCGCATCTACAAGTTCAACAAATAGATCCTCTAGACGACCGAACTCCAAATCAAAATGTCTCAATACATCACGCGCTCGTTGCCCAGGATTGAATGATGCCACTCTGTGGTCAAGCCTTTCGTACGCAACACCTGCAATCATGTCCACAAAAGATCCACCATCCTTTATCGGAGATGGCGTTACAAGTGAAATGGAACTGACATCTGTCCCATTCTCGAGTTCCATTTGTAGTTGAAACGACAAACCGAGAAATCTCCAAATAAAAGTCACCGATCGTTCTGCACTTGAAAAGAGCTGCCAGGTGCATAAACCAAATGCAAGTTTCGCAATTTTATTTTGTTTTTCAAGTTGCTCCTTAAGACACCCCATATTGCTGTTCTCAACAAGTCTCTTCTCGTATGCTACGCGAATATTCAAACATCGTTGGAGGTTCTCTTGACATCGTTGGTATTCTGAGTTACCTAGCGTTTCCTTTGTTTTTAGACTCTTCAACTGTTCCTCGTACTGAGATGCAACCAAGTTTTGTTCGGCTAACTCTTGTAACAGTGAAATCATCCGTCGGTAAATGTTTAATCCACCGTTCACGTCTTTGAGCGCCACATCTAATCTCACTAGGCCATCTTGGATAACATTTTGATCTTCACCCAATACATCAGTATGCTCCTCATTCAGAGCTTCCTGTGACAATTCGTTGTACCGTATTTTAATATCGTACCAGGCTAAGGCAGCCTCCTCTGCACACTCGACATGCAATTGAACAAGTTCGGTGACCAGTTCCTCGCGACCGTATCTACATGCCTTTTCCTCGACATCCCTGGATAATTCCAGGATGATTCGTTTGGATGAAGCAATTCTACTTTTTACTTCGTTGCATGCCCATCTGAGACCATAACGGTTTGCATGATGTGTGCACGCATCGAAAAGAACCTGGGCGGATAGATCAGCAGGAGATATCAACATAGGACTATTCATCTCAAACGTCTCCTGAGGCTCATTGAATGCCGCACATTCGTTCACAATTTTAATAGAGCAAAGTTCAAGAAGCTCAGCAAATGATAACAAGTTTTGTCCTTCAATATCAGGTACTTGTTCAACAATGGCTTCTTCGGCTTGTACGGAGTCATCTACAATACCATCAACAATCGGAGTTGGCGGTGTGGAAGGTCTTGACTTTGGCGGCGTTGAAGGTCTGCTCTGCTGCAAAGGTGTTCTTGGCAAACCATTTTTGGGCACAAATCCCATCTCTTCTTCTTCGTCAATCATCACATGTTCCTCCTTGTATTCAGGCGATGTTTTCTTTGGGGTCAAGTCACTGGGAGAATCCATGCAATGATCGAGAATTGCTGCTGTGTCAAACGCTTTAGTTGATTTTGGAGTCTTTCCAGAATCGTCAGACAAAAAACTGAGGAACATAGGTTGTTTCTTTCCAGTGGATGGTCTTTGGTTTTCAGAACCTAAACTTAATCTGGAAAGATTCGATAGCGATCCAACATTGTTGTCAAAAACAATTTCAATAGTAGCATCCTCAGTCTGTTGGATTGATCCAGCAACACTAACCGCAGGGCTATCGAATGAGGCCAGCGAAGACAATGTACCAAGTTCTACAGTGGAATCTTCTTGTGGTTTTGCAGGCCTATCGAATGAGGCCAGCGAAGATAACGTACCAAGTTCTACTGTAGAATCTTCATTTTGTTTTGAAGGACTATCGAATGAGGCCAGCGAAGATAATGCACCGAGTTCTACAGTGGAATCTTCTTGTGGTTTTGAATGACTATCGAATGAGGCCAGCGAAGATAACGTACCAAGTTCTACTGTAGAATCTTCATTTTGTTTTGAAGGACTATCGAATGAGGCCAGCGAAGATAATGCACCGAGTTCTACAG